>Ga0134124_10004028_pt1 | contig 11807 bp, 10 predicted proteins | sample KB304_FD_96880 | JGI IMG/M metagenome (GOLD analysis project Ga0134124, IMG submission 96880) | Terrestrial soil microbial communities without Nitrogen fertilizer from Kellogg Biological Station, Michigan, USA - KB3-0-4 | ecosystem: Environmental > Terrestrial > Soil > Unclassified ... | reverse complement strand
GACATCTCGATCTGTGCCACCACCTGTGCGCGCACGCGGCCCGGACCGAGCAGCGGCGTCAGCAGCGATTCGATGCGCTGCGAATAATCCTCTTCCATGCGCCGCGCCAGCTCCATCTGCTGTTCGCGCGCAGCGAATTCGGTGTCTTTCTCGGGCGAAGACAGCAGGCGACCCTGACTGTCGACCACAGTCACCTGGTCGGCATTCAGCTCCGGAATGCTCGAGGCCACCAGGTTGACAATGGAGTTCACCTGCTCGCGATCCAGCCGATGTCCGCTGCGCAACTGCAGGAATACCGATGCACTCACTGGCCGCCGCTCGCGGATGAACGCCGACTGCTGCGGCACGGCCAGATGCACACGCGCACCCTCGACAGGCTTCAGGCCCTCGATGGTGTGCGCCAGCTCCTGTTCCAGCGCGTGCTGGTAGCGCGCATTCTCGACAAACTGGCTGACACCGAATCCCGGATCCTTCTCCATCAGCGAGAAGCCACCATTGCCCGGCAGGCCCTTCGCCGCCAGCTTCATGCGGGCATCCGAGACGCGCTCGGAGGGCACCATCACGGCGCCATGCTCCACCTTGTACGGAATGCCCGACTGCTCCAGTGACGTGGTCACCTGCGCTGCATCGGAATCGGCCAGATTGCCGAACAGCAGACTGTAGGTCGGGCCACGCGACCACAACGCAATGCCCACGCCAGCGGCCACCGCCGCTGCAACACCAATCAGCAGCAGCAGCGGCCTCAGGCCCGCCACGTTTCCTGTCTGCGCCGGAATACCGGAGGATTCAGCACTCATGTTAAATGGTCATCCTTCAGATCGGCATGTTCATGATTTCCTGGTACGCACTGACCAGGCGGTTACGCACTTCCACCGTGGCGCGGAACGCCACCGATGCTTTCTGTGATTCGAGCATGACCTGCGAGAGCTCCACTCCAGGCACGCCCTTTTCGAACTTCGTGGCGATGTCGGCAGCACTCGCCTGCGTCTGATTGACGCGGTCCAGGCCCTGCTTCAGCACGGCCGCGAAACTGCTGCCATTGGCGCCCTGCACGCCCGCCCCTGCTACGTCGTTGCCGGGCTTGGCAATGCTGGGTCCGCCGAACTTCACCTGTCCCTGCAGGGAACGGATCTGGGCCAGCACACTGTCGATCTGCATGTTGCTCATGGTGGTCCTTGGCTCAGGCAGCCGGCACGTCGACGCCGGCCGAGCGCAATTGCGCCAGCTTGTAGCGCAGCGTGCGCGGCGAGATGCCGAGCTGTTCGGCTACTTCACGGCGGCTGGTGCCGGCGCGCAGCGCGGTGAGCAGGATGTTCTTTTCCGTGGCGCGCAGGGAGCCCTTCAGCTCGCTGGCCGGTTGCTCCAGAGTCGTGGCAGTGGCCCGCACCGGCGCGATGTCGCGCAGCGCCTCGAAGCGGATATGCGGTGCATCGATCACCGGCCCATTGCCTATGATCATGGCTCGCTGCAGCAGGTTGTCGAGTTCGCGGATATTTCCCGGCCAGCCGTACGAGAGCAGTAGCTGCGCGGCATCCGCCGACAGGGCCGGAATCCGGCGACCCGGCTGCGTACGCATTTCCAGCAGCCGCATGGCCAGTGGCAGCACGTCGTCGCGGCGATCGCGCAGAGCGGTGATCGTCATCGGGAACACGCACAGGCGGTAGTAGAGATCCTCGCGGAAATTGCCCACCTTCACTTCAGCGCGCAGGTCGCGGTTGGTGGTGGCGATCACGCGCACGTCCAGACTCATCATGGCGCGGGCGCCGAGCCGCTCCACTTCGCGCTCCTGCAGCACGCGCAGCAGCTTGGCCTGCAGCGACAGCGGCATTTCGGTGATTTCATCCAGCAGCAGCGTGCCGCCCTGGGCCTGCTCGAATTTGCCGGCATGCCCATTGTGTGCACCGGTGAAAGCGCCGCGTTCGTAGCCGAACAGCATCGCCTCCAGCATGTTCTCGGGTATCGCCGCGCAATTGATGGCAACGAAGGGCTGAGCGTGGCGCGGCGAGCGGTCATGGATGAAGCGCGCCAGCACTTCCTTGCCGGTGCCCGATTCGCCGTTGATCAGCACGGTGCAGTCGGTGGCGGCCACTCGCGCGGCCAGTGCATACAGGGCGCGTGAGGTCTGGTCGACGACTACCGGTTCACGGAGCTGAAGCTGTTCGTTTTGCGTCTGCATGGCATGGAGGAGAGCAAGTTCCGTGCCGGCCATGGCATGCCTATCCGGTGAAGGGCGTCACAGAAATCAGCGGTTTATCGTCAATCCTCCGACGACTCGTCGACGCCGCCGATGTCGAACTTGCGCAGCTTCTCCACCAGCGTCGTGCGACGCAGGCCCAGCAGGCGCGCAGCCTGCGCCACGATGCCGCCGGAACGCTCCAGCGCCTGGCGGATCAGCGATTCCTCGATGGCGCCCACATGCGCACGCAGATCCAGGCCTTCGGGCGGCAATTTCATGCCGGGCATTGCCGGCTCGTCTTCGAGAAGCAGAAGTGCGTCACGTTCGGTCAGTTCGGACTCCTGGCGCTGCACCATAGGCTCCGCAATCACCAACGCGACCGGCTCAGCCTGCGCAAAAACAGGTTCCGGCAACACGGCAGGCACGCGGTCGGCCTCAGGCGCCGGCATCCAGTCACGCGGGCGATAGCGCGGCGGCAGATCGGCGGCACCCACCAGCCGGCCAGCACACAGAATCGACAGCCGTTCGATCAGATTCCCCAGCTCGCGCACATTGCCCGGCCAGCTGTAGCGCGTCAGGCATTCCAGCGCGGTGGCCGAGAGCTGCACGCGCTGGCGGCCGGCGGCGGCATTCAGATCGGCGAAGTCGCGAATCAGCGTCGGCAGATCCTCGATGCGTGCGCGCAGCGCGGGCATTTCGATGGGGAACACATTCAGGCGGTAGAACAGATCTTCACGGAACTGGCCGCGCGTGATGGCCTCTTCCAGGTTGCGGTGCGTGGCGGCCACGATGCGCACATTGCACTTGTACTGCAGCGCGCTGCCCACGCGTTCGAATACGCGCTCCTGCAGCACACGCAGCAGCTTCACCTGCATGGACAGGCTCATGTCCCCGATCTCATCGAGAAACAGCGTGCCACCCTCGGCCAGTTCGAAGCGACCCTTGCGAGTGGCCACCGCACCCGTGAACGCGCCCTTTTCGTGACCGAACAATTCGCTTTCGAGCAGATCAGCGGGAATGGCGCCACAGTTCACTGCGATGAACGGCCGGTTGCGACGCGGGCTGGCGTGATGAATGGCGCGAGCCACGACTTCCTTGCCCGTGCCCGACTCGCCCAGGATCAGCACGCTGGACTCGTGGCCCGCGACCTGCGCGATCAACGACTGGATCTGCTGTATGGCTCCGGACTGTCCCGTGGGTCCGCGATGCTGCTGGATGCTGGCGATTACTTCTTGTTCTACGGTAGCCATGAGAGCTTTGCGCACCTGCTGTTGGAGTGCAGGCATTCTCACAGGCTTCAGGCGTCAGAAAAGTGACGCACTGCGACGGTTACCCGATGATGCGTGTGATTCCCGTCTCACCCGGTGAACGTCGTGGCTGCCGGACGCCGGCAACATGGCGCCGGTGGCGCCGGAACGCCAGTTTCTCGATCAGATCGGCCGTGGCTTCCCCGGGCGGCGTGAACGCCACCTTGACCTGCCCGTCGTTTGAGACCTGCGTCACACTGGCGATCAGCGTCAGCGGCTGCGCCAGGCACTCACGCAGATAAATATCCAGAAGACCCTGCTCGCCCTGTTTCGGTGGCGCCTGGCTGCGCCATACGGCGCCCAGCGCGTTGAACTTCACGGGTGCTGCCTTGGGTCGCGGCTGCTGTGCCGCCAGCAGCTGGCCCATCAGCTCGAGCACGAGGTTCATCTTGGTTTCCAGCCGCAGCAGATCGGTGGAATGCATCGACTTGTCCTCGGCCTTCTCGACCGGACCCTGCTCTTCGATGGTGGCGCAGACCTGCAAAGTGCGCACATTGCGCTCGGTCAGCACGGTAACTGCAGTGAGATCCAGCGGCTTTGCAAGAGGACGCCAGCCCACGGGCAGCACATCCTCGTAAGCCAGCTCATTGTGCAGAACAACTGTATCGACGCCTTCGTACATGCCAATTCCTGTTGGCAGAGGCGTCTATTCGATCAGCGCCTCTACCGTTCTATCCGATTCGACCACTGCCGCGTGCAACGCCCGCACGCTGTCGTGAAACTCAGGCCCCGCCATGGCGGCCCCAAGTTCACTCAGCATACGCCGGCGTTCGGCCATCAACCGCCTCAGGGCCGCGGGGGCTGCGCCATCGCGCAGCTCGCGGACCAGATGGCTTGTTGACGCCAGTACGCCCTGTACTAGCAAACGCTGTGCCGGCCGGTGGAACTCCATCACAGTTTCTTACACCTTGCCCGGGGCAATCTGGATCCAGGCGCTGCGGATTTCGCGCAGCAGATGCGCGATCTCGTCCAGCAACTCGGGCCGGTTCTCGACGTTGGCACGCAGCAGCTGCTTGCCGGAGTAGTCGTAGAGATCAGCCATGTTGGACGCGATCTCCCCGCCCTTGTCCATGTTCAGGCTGGCGCGCAGTTCGCTGACGATGGCCACCGCGCGATGGATCAGCCGGTTCTTGGAATCGTTGGCGCCATTCTGCATGGCGCCGCGGGCGCCTGAGATGCGCTCGAGTGCGCCGTCGAGCAGCATGAGTATCAGTCGATGCGGATCCGACGCCGCCACACCACCATGTGCTGCGACCGTCTGATAAGCGGCAAGATTGGAGCTGCGTGAGTAGGCCGTCATAAGTAAAGCTTCCTTGTTCAGGAACTTTAACGGCCGGGAGAGTCAGGACTTGAGTGCTGCGGTGCCGCAGCCGCAAGCCGATCAGCTGCTCTTCGAAAGCTGCTGCGTGAGATAGCTTGCGGTGGACTGCATCTGCGTGAGCATGGTGTCCAGCGCATTGAACTGCTTGAGATAGCGGGCCTGGATCACTTCCATGCGGTCATCAACAGAAGTCTTCGCGTCGGCCAGAGCCTTTTTTCGCGCCGTGATGGAGGCGTCTCGAGCTGCGATGGCGCTGGTGCTGCCCAGCTGGTCGGTCATGAACTTGTCGAGCTTTACCGCTACGCCGTTGGTGTCGGAGGCGAAAATGCGGCTCACGGCGGCCGGATCCTTGGCCATGGCCGCATCGAACTTGGTGGCATCCAGCGCCAGCGTCCCAGTGGCGGTGGTGGTGATGCCGATGTTCGACAGCGCCGTATATGCACCAGTCGTGCCCGTGATCGGAGCGGTGACGATGTTGCGCAGCTGAGATTCAATGCTGAGCAGCATCGAGTCGCCCAGCAGCGGGCCGGCTGCCTTGGTCTCGGCGTTGTAGGAGCGCAGCTTGCCGATCTGCGTGGCCAGCTGGTTGTAGGCGGTGACGAAGGCATTCGCGCGATCGCGTATGCCGCTGCCATCAATGGCCACGGACAGCGAGGTGGTAACGCCGATTTCCTCTTTCTTGAGGTTCAGCGTCACGCCTTCGATGGCGGTGTCGATGGTGTTGTCGGTGTCGTGAATGGTGAAGCCGGACACCACAACTTCCGCATCCTGCGCCGCACTGACGACGCGCATGTTGGTAGTGGTGGTGGGCGGATCGTGCACGAACTGGTTCAGGCCGCCATCACCACCCGCAGCGGTGATCTTCAGCGCATTGGCGGCGCCGGTTGCCGATCCACCGAGCACCAGGTGCGTGCCGGCGACGTCGGTGACCAGCGCGGCACTCACGCCCGGGTTGAATTGCGAGTTGTTGATGGCATTGCGCAGGTCCGAAAGCGTGGCGCCCGCCTGCATGGTGACGGTGAAAGCAGTTGATCCCATGGAGATCGTCAACGTGCCCGTGCCCACCGTACCGGTGGCGCCGCCCGTCACCGGATTGGAAGCCAGCTGCGAGGCCTGGGCCAGGTGTCGCACCTCGACGGTGTAGTTGCCGGGAGCAGCCGCGCTGCTGGCGCTGGCGGCGAGATGCGTGTCCTCCGACAGTGTGACCTTGCGGGTCAGAAACTGATCGTCGTCCTTCAGTCCGGACAGCGCGCTCTGAAAGGCTGACATCGAGCCCTTGAGCTGTGCCATGGCTGTGAATTCGCTGGTGAGCTTGGTCTCGGTGCGCGTGTTGCGCGAGTCATAGGGCGCGCGCTCGGCCGCCACCAGCTGACTGACCAGCGAAGTGACATTTAGCCCGGAGCCGACGCCGGATGACGTAATAGAAGCCATGCTTGCTTATGGTCTCAGGCGGTCAGATCCAGAAACGTGCCGGAGTTGGCATTCAGGCGACGCAGCAGCGCCAGTGCCTCTTCGGTGGGGTACTGCCTTACCACTTCACCGGTGTCCGCCCGCCGCACCGTGATCACGGTGGCGTGCGCGACATCATCGATGCGGAATTCCACATCCCGCCCCGATTCCTTCAGAAACTGATCGAGCCTCGCGGCCACCTCGTCACGGAGCTGGCGCAGGTCTTCCTGCGGCTTGGCAGCCTGCCGCTGCACCGCTTTGACCACCGCGACCGGGTCGACCTTGACCCGTGCCGTGGAATCCTCTGCACGCTCCACCGCCGCGACCGGAGCGGTCGTCACATCACTGGAGCCGATTTTCGATCCTTGAATCGTCATATCGCCTCATGTGCAAAAGCAGCGGGAACCTTGCGGTCCCCGCTGCCGTTTCTTCTACTGTCTCGCCGTCCGTGGCGACTGCTTGCCTTAGCGCAGCAGCGACAGCACGTTCTGCGGAACCGCGTTGGCCTGGGCCAGGATCGCGGTGCCCGCCTGCTGCAGGATCTGCGCCTTGGTCAGGTTCGCCGTTTCAGCGGCGAAGTCCGTGTCGAGGATGCGGCTGCGGGAAGCCGAGAGGTTCTCGACCGTGGCCTGCAAGCTGCTGATCGTCGACTCGAAGCGGCTCTGGATCGAACCCAGCGAGCTGCGCAGGGCGCTGACCGCGGTCAGGGCCACGTCGACGCGCTGCATGCTGCTGTTCGCACCGGCAACCGTCAGCACGTTCTGCTGCGACAGGGTCTGCGTGTCCTTGGTGATCGTCGGGTTCGCCGAGGCGAAACCCAGCACCAGGCCATCACCCACGATGGCGATGTTCTCGGACGCCGACAGCGTCACCAGACCACCGTTCACCGCGGCAGCCACCGCGCTGTTGTTCGTGGCGTTGGCAACGGTGTCAATCTGACCGTCGCGATACGTCACGCCGTTGACGGTGGTAGCACCACCGGCACCAGCCGTGACGCCACCGGTGATGCCACCAGCAATCGTCTGGCCGATCGCGATGTCGCGTCCGTCAACCGCCGACAGGCGCAGCGTGCCACCCGACAGAACCGCGGTCACGCCGGTCTGCTGGGTCTTGCCGTTGATGGCGTCGGTGATCTGCTGCGAGGTCAGTTCGCCATTCGTTGCCGTGTCGTACGCGGCAAAGATGTCCTGGCCGTTGATGCGCAGGCTGTAGGTATCCGTCGCCGAAGAGCCGGTCGTCGCAGCGACCTGCAGCTCGATGTTGTTGCTCGCCGTCGCGGTCAGACCCGAGATGTGGGCAGCATTGATGGCCGCCACCTTCGAGTACGCGCTGCCGATCGACTGACCGGCTTCCAGACCAGCCGAAGCCGCAGTGACCACGGTGGCCGGACCGGTGCCGACCTGGATCGTGCCCGTGCCCGACAGGTTCGCAACCGTCACTTCGTTGGCCGAAGTGCCCGAAGCGATCTGGCCCATCTGGCTGGCCTTGACGCCCTGCGTCAGGTTCACCGAGATGGTTTCGCCGACGTTGGCGCCGACCTGGAACACCGCCGTGCCGAACGTGCCGTCCAGCACCTTCTGGCCGTTGAACGAAGTCGTGGCGGCGATACGGTCGATTTCCTGCAGGCGCTGCTGCACTTCCTGGTCCAGGGCCTGGCGGTCGCTGGCGGAGTTCGACGCGTTGGCCGACTGCACGGCCAGCTCGCGGATGCGCTGCAGGTTGTTCGTGAGTTCGCCCAGGGCGCCTTCGGCCGTCTGTGCGAGAGAGATACCGTCGTTCGCGTTACGAGCCGCCTGGCTCAGACCGCGGATCTGCGTGGTGAAACGCTCCGAGATGGCCAGACCGGCAGCGTCATCCTTCGCGCTGTTGATGCGCAGACCGGAAGACAGGCGCTGCAGTGAGGTAGCCAGCAGAGAGCCCGATGTCGACAGATTGCGCTGGGCGTTCAGCGACATGTTGTTCGAGTTGATGACCAAAGCCATGAATATGCTCCTGTTAAACCTTTGACTCTTCCGGCTAACCAACCGGCGGGTGCCTGGGGGACCTCCCGCCAGTGCGTCGTCGAGTGTTGTAACGGCGCTGTCGGGGTGATCTTTACGTCGGGTTTTCCCCTAGGCCCCAAAACTGCGTGTCGCTTCACACCGTGGGGTGCGAAGTGCGATGCAGATCACAGATAGGAGAACAGCGACAGCTGGCCGATGCGCGTGTAAGCCTGCTGCGCAGCCTGCAGGCCGACCATCTGCTGGTTCATGCGGCTGATGGCCTCGGCATAGTCCAGGTCCTGCAAGTCGCTGAGGGACTGCTGCAGCTCGACGTCGAGGCCATCGCGCGAATCGCTGGCGGCGTCGATCATCGACAGGCGCGCGCCGACTTCTGAGCGCAGGTCCAGCACATGATTCAGGCCCTGGTCGATCTGTGTCAGCGAATTGGCGATGTTGGTATTGAGCTGTGAACGGCTCGATGGCGTGTTGCCACCGGCGGTCAGCGACGAAATCAGATCGTCCAGCGTCTTGAAGATGCTTTCCTTGCCCGCCGGAGCCACGGTAAACGTATCGCCCGCGGCCGGCGTGCCGGTCACCGTGACCTGCACGCCATTGAAAGAGATCGCACTGCCATCCTGGTAGGCGCCGGATGCGACCACTGCATTGGTGGCATCCAGCACATCCCAGGTGTCGGGCGGCGTATTGAAGCGCACGGTGTAATTGCCGGGCACCCACGCCGCAGGATTGGTCACCCGACCGCTGTCGATGGTGCCCGTGCCCGTGTGCACGCCGGCGGCCGTAGTGAACGTGCCATTGCCCTCGGGAATGTCCATGAACACCTGGTAGCCCGAGAAGCTGTCAGGCACCTTCTGGTCCGGTCCGATCTGCAGCTGCCTCACGCCCTGGTCGCCGTAGTAGGCGACGCCGCTGGCGGTACGCGCGAAGGGCGTGGTCTGTGCCGAAAACCCGGAGAAGATGAAGTCGCCGCTGGCATCGCGCCGGTTGGCACCGTCCTGCAATTCCTGCAGCCGCGCGCGCAATTCCGTGGCGATGGACTTCAGCGAAAGATCGTCGTTGGTGGCGTTGTTGGCCTGGATGGCCAGTTCGCGTACCCGCTGCAACACATTGCCGACGTCCGTGAGCGCGGATTCCGCCGTCTGCAGCCGGTTGGTGGCGGCCACCGAATTCTTGCCGAACTGCTCGTTCTGCGCGCGCGCCCGCTGGATGTCGAGAATCTGCGTGGCCGCAATCGGATCGTCGGCCGGCGACTGCACGCGCTTGCCCGAGGCCACCTGCGACTGCGTCACCGACAGCTTGGCCTGCTGTGCCAGCATCTGCGCGATGGCCGCGCTGTGCATGCCCGCGGTGGAGATGCGCGCGGTCATCGACGCGTGGCCTGTATCAGGGTGTCGAACATGTCCTGCGTGATGCGGATCACCTGCGCCGCTGCCTGGTAGGCCTGTTGGTAGCGCAGCATGTTGGCCGCCTCCTCATCGAGGTTGACGCCGGAAACGCTGTCCACGGCGCTCTGTGAATCTTTCAGGATGATGGCCTGCGCATCGGCACCGGCCTGTGCCTGATTGGTCGCGACGCCAATGCCGCCGACGAAGCGCGACACCGCGCCATTGACGGATTCCGTGCCGCCGGAGAGCACGCCCTGCCCCATCACCTGTGTCATGGCCAGCATGTTGCGGTTGTCGCCGACGCCGCCGGCATTGTTGGCCACGGTGAAGGTGTCGCCGGCAGCCGGCGTACCGGTCACCGCCACGCGCCAGCCATTCACGTCGATGTTGCCGCCGGAGGTGTAGGCGAAACTGCCCGCACCGTTCACCGAATAGTGTGTGGCATCGATGAAGGCGATGTTCACTGTATTGCGCAGCGCTGGATTGGAGGCGTCGAGCACCTCGCCCGCCGAGATGCTGGCACTGCCCGTGTTGGTCGTTGCCTCGCTGGAGCGAATGGGCGCCGCCGCGGCAATGCGTGCCGGATCGGTGACCAGCACGCTCATGCCGGCCACGGCTCCCGCCGTGGGGCGAACCAGGAAGCGGTCGCCATTCGCGGGCGTGCCACCCACGACAATCGACAGGCCATCTGCCGTGAACGGACTGGCCACAGTACCGGCGCCGGACAGCGGCACCGCGGCACCGGTGTCGGAACGGCGCGCCGACCAGGCACCAGCGCTGAATTCGAGGATGTAGTCACCGGAGGTCAGCGCGCCCGCATTGGTGCGCGTCACCGCCACGGTGCCCGTGCCGGTATTGCTGGATTTTGGCAGCACGCCCACAGCGCCAACGCCGAACAGGTCGCCACCGAGATTGCCGAGCAGATCCATGCCCTCGTGGTGCTGCGCATTCATCGCCGAGGCGAGGCCCACGGCGATCTGGCCCAGCTGATTGCGAACGGGATCGAGCATTTCACGGCGGAAATCCATCAATCCACCCAGCGTGCCGCCGCTGATGGTGGTCGACATGTCCGTCGTACTGCTGCCGGCCTGATAGGCCACGGTCATGCGGTTGGGATCGTAGGCATCGCGCTGCGCCACGATCTTGGCCGCGGTATTGCCCAGCACCAGCGACTGGCCGTTGCCAACGAAGACGTTCCAGGCGCCGTCGTCCTGCTTCACCACCGTGACATTCATGTGTTCGGATAGTGCGTTGATCTGCCGATCTCGCTCATCCAGCAGGTCGTTGGGCGCCTGGCCCGAGGTCTGGGCCGACACGATCTGCTGGTTCAGCTTGGCGATGCTGTCGGCGATGCTGCTGATCGTTGCAGTCTCGCTCGTGAGCCGCGAGTTGATCTCGGTATTGATCTCGTCGAGCCGGGAATTGTAAGTCTGCAGCCGCTGCGTCAGCCCCTGCGCCTCGCTCAGCATCACCTGTCGTGCCGCCGTCGAGGTGGGTTCATTCGATACGCCCTGCACCGCGCTGGCGAAGCGCTGCAGCGAGGCCGAGAGGCCCGTGCTCGAATCGGCGAAAAGATTGTTAAGTACCTGCGCCTTGGTGGCGTAGGCATCGAGCCGCGAGGAACTGCTCGTCGCGGAACGCATCTGCGTGGCGAGCAGATCGTCATAGCTGCGCGAGATCGTCTGTACGTTGACGCCGGTTCCCACATAGCCGCTGCCGAGACGTTCGGCGTCGCGCGTGCCCAGCTGCACGCCCTGGCGACTGAAGCCGGGCGTCGAGGAGTTGGCGATGTTGTGACTGGTGACATCCAGTGCGCGCTGGAAGGCGAGCAGGCCGGAGACCCCAGTTGACAGAATATTCGCCACCTACCTACTCCTTCTATATCTCACCGGCAGATATCGGCCGGCCAAAACGTGACTTGAGTTCATCGGCCACCGCGGCGAGCTTCCTTGCATAATCCGGATCGGTGGCGTAGCCCGCGCGCTGCAGCGCACCGGCAAACGCACCGATGTCCGAGCCGGTGCCCAGCGCTGCGGCGTAACGCGGATTGGATTGCAGGAAGTCGGCGTAATCACCGATGGACTGGGCTGGAGAGTCATAGGCGCGGAACTGCGCTGTGACATCCCGCATGTTGCCGGCGACATATTCCTGCGTGCCGGCGTGGACGCT
>Ga0134124_10004024_pt1 | contig 11814 bp, 10 predicted proteins | sample KB304_FD_96880 | JGI IMG/M metagenome (GOLD analysis project Ga0134124, IMG submission 96880) | Terrestrial soil microbial communities without Nitrogen fertilizer from Kellogg Biological Station, Michigan, USA - KB3-0-4 | ecosystem: Environmental > Terrestrial > Soil > Unclassified ... | reverse complement strand
TCGGATTCTTCAAACAGGTTTTCCAGAGACGGATAGACATAGTGGGCGTCTACTCCTGTCTCATCTACCACGATGTCAATCCATTTACGTTCGTTGTAACGCTCAACATCCGTGCATGCCGAAAATGTCTTTTGGATGGCAGGGGCCTCCTGCTGCGAGAGTAATTCATTCATCATGCATACGATCGATGATGAATCGAGCCCTCCGGACAAGCAAGATCCGACCGGCACATCCGCACGAAGCCTTAACTTTACCGAATCCATAAATGTCTGTCTGAACTTTTCGCAAGCGTCTTCAAATGTTCCGATGAATGGTGCTGCCTTCAATACGTACCAGGATTGTGTCGAAATGGCCTGGTTTGGCGCCAATTCGCCAATCCTCTTCAAATCAATTTTCATACAGTGGCCGGGCTTCAACTGAAACAAGCCATCGAACATGGTCTCATGGGTGTGATCCGTCAAGCCGAAGACAAGGAAATCGTATGTCCGCTGGGCATTGATACGTGCCTGCCATCCGGGTAGTTCTATGAACTGCTTGATTTCGGAAGCAAAGGCAAACAATCCTTCCGGCGATATCCAGTAGTATAAAGGCTTGACTCCAAAACGGTCGCGAGCAATGAATAACGTTGATTCCAGGCGGTCTAAAATCGCGAAGGCCCACATTCCGTTCAGCCGGTGAAGGCACTGTTCTCCCCACTGAGCGTAAGCAGCCAGAAGCACTTCCGTATCGGCGTGCGATGAGAACCGATGCCCAAGAGACCCAAGTTCCGCACGAAGTTCCACATGGTTGTAAATCTCGCCGTTATATGTAATCCAATAACGGGCGTTTGAATACGACATCGGCTGATGCCCCAATGGGGACAGGTCAACTATGGACAATCTGCGATGGCCAAAGGCCATGGTCACCGGAGTACCGGCAACCGAACTGATTGACTGAACCGGAGAATAATCCCAGGCCCCTGCGTAAGCATTGGCGGGAGTATCGGCGCCGCCGCATACTAATGGATTCCTACCGGCATCACTGAATATTACGTAGCCCTCGTCATCCGGCCCACGATGGCGTATAGGGGTCGTCATCCGAACAATAAGTTCAGAATCGTGGGAGGCTATGGAAACAAAACCTGCAATACCGCACATGATTACCTCGTTATTACACGCCTGCCGGCTAGTACAATCAGATAAAAGTAGAGAAGATACATGATGATCTCGTTTATTACGAATCCTGTTAAGAACGTACCGATATTTTTCCCTTGCAGTGCCGTCAAAACGATGATGGTGGATATGAAGTAGAGCACCTGCCATAGCGTGCCAAGGCGCACATTGCCGGTAGCCAGAAATATTGTGCTGAGTGGAGATACAATAAATCTTATCAATAATGCCGGTGAGATGATTTTTACGTATTCCCCGGCTATCCGCCACTTTTCTCCGAAGACAAAACCGAATATTTCGCTCCCAAGAAAGATGAAGGGCAAGAAAATCACTACTGCGATGGCTGCCAGCTTCTTCACAGTGCGAAAGATCTCCGATAGGATTTCCCCGGGATTGTTGTACACAAGGACTGAAATCTTCTGAAAATACACTTGCCCGATGGACGCGCTGATAATGCTGGAAGGAGCGGAAACGGCCCGCATGGCAAGGCTGAAGAATCCGACCGTTGCCGCCTCGTATCCCCTCGTAAGAAAAAACACGGGGGCTTGCACCGAAGCACAATCCAGTAGCGCGCCTGGTGCCGACACTCCGGGGTAGTCCCTATACAATTTTGCATGGGCGATGATAGAGGACAACCGAAACGGGTACGCCTTATAGTCATATGTTTTTGCTGCAAAAAAAATTGCCGGTAGCCACCCGGCGACAAAAGCTCCTATGAGTCCTGCGGAACCTGCTCCCCCATATCCCAATGCTAATTGTCCCGAAGCGGTGATGGAGCCTTGCATGATCCTGTTTGTGCTCATGGAGTTAAAACGTTTTTTACGGTTTAGCCAATAATTGAAAGTATTGTATGCGCCCATCGATAAAACGCTGAACGGTATCAGGTAAAGCCAGCGGCTGATCTCCGGATTTCCGAGCAGCGCTGTGATCGGAGTATTCCAGACCGCTACAATCGCCAGAAGAATCAGGCTAAACAAGGTGGCTACGATGAGTGAGAGGACCACGACATCAGCCGCATCTTCATCATCTTGAGGCAACATGACGACTTGCTCATAGCGTCCGGTTGCAATGACGGACAATATGGAGGAAACGGAAAAATATACAGCGAATACGCCGAAGTCCTGCGGAGAATACAGACGAGTGAGGATCGGGCTGACAGCAACCGGGATGGCCTGGGCAATGGCAGTACCGGTCATCAGTGTAATTACGTTGCGGCTGAACTCTGTTTTTTTAAAAATACTTCTCAATACTCAATTGCCCCAAAGTGGATTTTTTTGGAAGCTTCAGCGCCATTGCGTCGCTCAACCCACAGAAATCTAGCTGAATATGTCAAATAACAACTGTACAATTTTATTACTGGCAACGCCATTTCCATATAAATCTCATATTAAACAAGTCCTGATTATTTTCTATTTCTGATTCAGCATGATGTGCACCTAACTATGGTAACAATTTTCAACAGACAACCCCCCTTAATGTATCGGCAATACGACAAAGCACCTCTTCAGTCAGATACGGATGCATCGGGAGGCTCATGACCCGATCTCCAGCAACTTCTGAAACCGGAAAACTGCCTTTATGCAACCCTAGCTCAGCAAAAACCGGCTGCAGATGAAGTGGAAACGGATAGTGTACTGCAGTCGGAACGCCATGTTCCCCCAGTTTTTTTTGAACCTCTTCCCTGCTCTCTACCTGCACTGTATATTGCGCAAAGACCGAGGTGCTCCCGGGTGCGATATAGGGCGTTACGACAGAGTCCTGTAATAATTCTGTGTATCTCGCGCCGATTCGGGCACGTGCCGCAACTTCATCTGCAAAGATCTCCAGCTTTGCAAGAAGGATTGCGGCCTGAAGGGTGTCCATGCGCCCGTTTATGCCCAACAAGGGGTGATGATAGCGGCGATCCTGGCCATGAACGCGGATTTGGCGCATTTTGTCAGCCAATTCATCGTCATCGGTAAAGCATGCCCCACCGTCACCGTAACAACCGAGCGGCTTTGAGGGGAAGAAACTGGTACATCCGATTGCTGAAAGGGCGCACGATTTCCTTCCCTTATAAATGGCGCCGAAGCTCTGGCAAGCGTCCTCAATCACGGGAAGGGAAAGTTTTGCCGCAAGCGCATTAATGGCATCAAAATCGGCACATTGCCCGTAAAGGCTGACCGGCAAAATCGCTTTGGTGCGGGAGGTAACTGCCGTCTCAATTTTTGCAGGATCGATGTTGCAGGTGCGCGGATCGATATCAACAAACACAGGGGTCGCACCTACCAAGGCAATCATTTCCCCGGTAGCGATGAAGGTGAATGGTGATGTGATCACTTCATCTCCGGGGCCTATGCCGAGCGCCATCAGGGCAATCAGCAGTGCATCGGTGCCGCTGGCTACGGCGATGCAATGCCGCACACCGACATATTCCGCCAGCTTTTCTTCCAATTCAGGGACTTCAGGCCCCATAATGTACTGGCCGTGCCCCAATACGGCTTTCATTCGCCGCTCAATATCAGGTAAAATGCGCTGTTGCTGGATTTTAAGATCAATAAACTCAATCGATTTCATCAGCTTATGCGCTCCGTTTCAATGCATCATAATATTCCTTGCCGATGGCCAATTCCTCAGGAAGGGGCGCTTCTTCGTCCAGATCGAGGCAATTGAGAACTTGGTTTGACAATTGGTAGCGCAGGCCGCTTTCAGGGCAGACCATTACCCCATCAACATCGGATGATGCGAGCAGGTGTCCGTGACGGCTCATCCAACCCTTCTGGCGTGCCGGCACTCCAACCATGAGGGCATAGTCGGGAACATCCTTTGCGACAACGGCCCCCGCGGCGACAAAGGAGTAACGTCCGATGGTAATGCCGCAGACGACGGTCGCGTTGGCGCCAATGGAACAGCCACGGCGCAGAAGCGTTTTCTCGTACAGTGCCCTGCGAAGTACCTGAGAACGAGGATTAGTGACATTGGTCAGTACGCAGGAGGGACCGAGAAAAACATCGTCTTCGATGATCGTGCCTTCGTAGATGGAGACGTTGTTCTGTACCTTGACATTCGACCCGATGAGAACGCCTGGAGAAACGACACAATTCTGGCCGAAACTGCAGCGTTCTCCAATCCTGGCTCCGCTCATGATATGGGAGAAATGCCAGATTTTAGTGCCGGTACCGATTTCAGCACCATCATCAACATATGAGGATTCATGAACGAAATATTCAGGCATTTGCAACCTCCGCAATATGTTGCAGAAAAGGATGGGACGTTGAAGAAACGCCACTCTGCTTGGCATGGCGAATGTTATGGGCAAGAACGATCGCAGGACGAGCATCATTCAGGCCGAATCCGTTTCCCTCCAAAGTTCTTTGGTAGACGACAGTGTGCAGATCCGTAAATCCTTCTGAAAACTCAATTTCTTTTCCATCAACCGTGATGGACCTGAAGGTTGAAAGTCCACATTCGGTGGCGGACTCCGGCAGGTCGTTGCGGTCTATGGAGAGAAACCATTTAACTTTTGCATGTTCCAGTTCAATGCATCCGCCGGTTTTCAAAGTATCCGCATAATGTATATCATTTTTCTGTACCGAGCCGAACAACCAGATCAACAGGTCAAAGAAATGAATGCCGATGTTAGTAGCGACACCGCCGGATTTTTCATGGTTTCCTTTCCATGAATTTAGATACCAAGGGCCTCGAGAGGTAATGTAGGTCAGTACGACCTCGTGTTTCGCGGCTTGCGGCCCGTGGATCGAGGATTGAAGTAATTCATGCAGCGCAACCAGGGCGGGGTGAACCCGTAATTGAAGGATCGTATTTACTTCTCGTCCGCTTTCTTTTTCCATTTCCTGCAATGCATCCAGGTTCCAGGGGTTCAGCACCAAAGGTTTCTCACAGATAGCATTTGCTCCGATTCGGAGCGCAAAACGAATGTGGGCATCATGCAAGTAATTTGGAGAGCAAATCGTCACGTAGTCGATCTTGTTTTCGCCTCCCTGCCTACGAAGTTTTTCAGCATAGCGATCAAAGCGCTCGAATTCCGTAAAAAAGGGGACTTCGGGGAAAAAACGATCCAGGATACCAACCGAATCATTTACATCCAATGCGGCAACCAGGCGGTTACCGGTCTCTTTTATCGCTTTTAGATGGCGAGGTGCGATATAACCACCTACTCCGATGATTGCAAAGTTCATTGACATGTATACGCCTCGTTGATCGATGATGTTTGATTATCCAACGTAAATTGTGTGACGCTTGTTTGTATTCCTGATTCACAAATCTCAGTTTTCAAGCTTTTACCACATTTTCAAAGACGCCCCGGTAAACGCCGCGTGTGTCCACAATCAACCTGGAGTGAGTCCGGATAAGATTGTAGTCGAAAGCGTCATGATTTGTTGCTATCAGCACGCAATCATATTCTGCCAGTGTTTCGGCGTTCAGAGTAACGCTGGACAAATCAAAGTGATGTTCCCGCATCGGCGGAAAGGCAGGGACGTGCGGGTCGCTGTACTGAACCCGGGCGCCTTTATTATGCAGTTTTTCCATCAACTCCACACTGGGAGATTCGCGCATGTCATCGACATTTTTCTTATAGGCAATGCCGAGCACCAGAATTTTAGAGCCCTTGAGCGCCAAGCAACGCTCATTCAGGGCATCCATTAACTTGGTAATAACCCAGTCCGGCATAGCGGTGTTGATCTCCCCGGCCAGTTCTATAAAACGGGTGTGAAGCCCGTACTCTCGTGCCTTCCATGTCAGATAGAACGGGTCGATCGGTATACAATGCCCCCCTAGGCCTGGACCTGGGTAATACGGAGTAAAGCCGAACGGCTTAGTGGCTGCGGCATCAATCACCTCGCGAATGTCGATATTCATCGCATCGCAAACGGTTTTTAACTCATTAACAAGACCAATGTTCACTGCCCGGTGGATATTTTCGAGCAGCTTGGTCATCTCGGCCGCACGCGTAGAGGAAACCGCTACGACGCGATCAATAACCGCACCATACAGCGCCATACCGACATCAAGACAGGCGGCCGTAACACCACCGCAGACCTTGGGAATTGTACGGGTAGAAAAGTTTTCATTGCCAGGGTCTTCGCGCTCAGGTGAAAATGCGAGAAAAATATCCTTGCCTACTTTGAGGCCGCAGGATTCTACTCTTGGAAGAAGTTCCTCATCGGTAGTCCCAGGATACGTTGTGCTTTCCAGGGAGATAATCTGACCGGGGCGAAGGTATCGGGCTATTGTATCGGTAGAATTGATTACAAAACTCAAATCCGGTTCACGGTATTTATTGAGTGGTGTCGGCACGCAAATAATCAGGGCATCAGCCTCACCTGCGCGAGAGAAATCGGTGGTGCCGTCAAACAGCCCTGCAGCAACCGCAGATGCAATTGCCACTGAAGGAATATGTTTAATGTAACTTTGGCCGGCAAGCAGTTTTTGGATCTTTTTTTGATCGACGTCGAAACCGATGACCTTGTAGCCTGCTTCTATAAAGCGCAACGTCAACGGCAGGCCGACATAACCCATGCCGATTATTCCGATTACTGCGGATTTATTGGATATTTTATCAAGCAAGTTTTGCTTCATTACTATTCCTTCTTTCTTATTTCTATTAGTTAAATTACCCGGCCATCGTTATCCAGAATCGTCCGCACGGCGGTCAAGGTTGCAACGTTACCGGGAAATGATCCGCCGACAGGGTTGGCAGCAGCTGCCGGAAGCCGGAGCAATGCAAGGTCATTGTTGACGTTGATTGGATCATAGGAGGGTATTGCGTGGATAGTTGGTGCGGTGACGGATGCAGTCCCTTCCGTAGTTTCAAAAGATACCCTGGCGGAAGCGGCCGTCCCCCCGTGATATGCCGTCAGGACGTGGGCAGCCGTCAGTACGGCCCGGCCGTCAAACAGCAAAGCGCCGCTGCCGTAGTAGCCTCTGGTTGATATCCGTACCAAGCCGTCAAAGCCTTCGCCGGGGTATGCCCGAATTTGCGGATCGAGAAATGATGCCGTTGAAACGATCATTGAGTCTTATCCGATATGGTCAATACGATCACCGGGTCTGCGTCATCGATGTAACGGATACTAAATCCGAGAATAATGTCTGATTCGTTACAGGGGTCGCTTCGATCTGCCTGACCACATCCATTCCCTGGATAACGCTGCCAAACACGGCGTACCCGCCGGATGAGGTGTCAAGATTGTTTCCCGTGTCGGTATTGTTGTCGACCGTATTAATGAAGAACTGTGATGTCGCCGAATTAAGCTCCGTTGTTCTCGCCATGGCAATCGTCCCCAGGGCGTTCGTCAGGCCTGTTGCGGACGGCGGCTCCAGTGTAATGGGGCTGTGGGTCGCTTTCTGAACTCCAGCGGTAGAAAATCCCCCCCCCTGGACCACAAATCCGGGAACTACGCGATGGAAGACCGTGCTGCCGTAGAAACCTTCATGCACATAGCCCAGGAAATTGTTGACCGTAAGAGGCGCCTTTGCAGGATCGAGTTCAACAACGATCGTACCCTTGCTTGTCGCCATGGTCACCTGCGGATTTGGAACCGTCAGGGCTGCCGTTTTCAGCACCGCGCCGTTTGCACCCGAAACCTTGACATTGATGGCGCCAACAGTTGCGGGTGTGCATGAAAAAACCCGTTTTGACGCTGTACCACCTGTTTTCTCCGTCAAGGACGAACATGCCCCTGAAGCTGTAACCGAAATGTCCTGATCGAGATTACTGCCGGCAACAGTAATATCGCCGGCCAGGCTGAACATCATTTTATCTCCGGCAACCGAGTCAACTGCTGCAGGAGTTATGGAAGGAGCTGTCCCGCCGCCGCCCGAACCGCCGCAGGCGGTAATTGCAAGAGCCGCCAAGACAGCGGCGCATACCAGAAAAAGTTTTGTTTTCATGACCGTCCTCTTTAGTAAATGTTTTACGACATCAGTTTTGTTGTGTAGTCCGAAACCGATGAAACAAAGCGCGAGTACACTTTTTCGACCAGGCCCAACCCTTCTTTCATCCGTTCCCAATCGAACTGAAAACCGTAACCGTGATAGACAACATGACGGAACTTTCGAAACGGCGCAAGATCGGCAGCGAGCGAATCATCAAAAAGAACCGGGAACGGCGGAAAAGTCGGTTCGCAGAATCGCTTAAATATGTCTGTATGCCAGGAATCTCCGGTTGGCATGGGAATACCGTGATAACGATGTAATCGTTTCAATACGTTTTCGATACCGCCGTAGAATTGGGCAAGAAAAGCGGCCGCAGCAGTTTTCTCCCGCACGGTCGGCTCCCTTCCAGCGAGGTCACTGAGCAGCGAAACAGACTCCTGAACCGTTGCTTCCATCATTTCAAGCTCAATGCTGATTTCTTCACGTAACTCCGCGAGTGTCATATGAGCTGTCTTCCTCTGCGCTCTATCATCCGGGTAAATCGGTTGGAAGGGGTAAGGGGTACCAGATCAAGCGGAACATTGACCTCTTCTTCAAGGCGCGCGGCCAGTTCGTACAGCTTCCAGCCAGGGACACCGTCACAGGCAAGATCAATATCTCTTGCCGTCTCAGGGCTGTCCAGAGCGCTGCCAAAAACGATTAACCTTGTCACTCCGTAATTTTTGGCTAGAGATGTAATCTTATCAAACTGTTCCTGGCTGAATGCCATGTCATGCCTCCATCAGGAAGATTATCCCGGTTGTCCTTATGCCGCGATCTTAAACCCTTCCCTCAGAACTTCGTTGCCTTGCGTGCTGAAATTGTTCTCAAATGATGATCCCGGAAATATCCACGCCATTCGATCTAATACTTTGCAAGACCTTGAATAGTAGGACATTTGGCCCTGTTTGTCAACAAAGCTCCGCCTGGCCGGCAAACCGGAAAGGGAAGGGAAAAGCCTGTCGTGAATGTGTTTATGTTTGTGCCTATATTTTTATGTCTCCTATTAACTAGGTATGTTTTTTTGCGCAAGCGCAATTATCATAATTGGTATATGGATGTCTTCCGATTACTCCGCATAGAAAAACCCCGCCTCTTCGTGAGAAGACGGGGTTTTGACGTTACTACATATTCCATGGGCCTACCCGGAAAGTGTTTCTCCGGAAACGGCTAATTCCCTGCAAAATCCGACCTCTTCCAATCACGCGATCTGCAACGCCTTCAGGATCGGCAGTCGCTGATCGATAAAGGTTATCGCCTGGGCCGTCAGTTCCGCGAGGTTTTCTTCCGGGGTAGCCAGTGCCTTGCCCTCTTTCAGAATGTTTTGCCCTTGCGCGGCAAGGATGTGCCAGGCAAACTGCGCCAGTTCTTCCGGCTGTTTCTTGCCCTGGCAGAGCGCCAGCAGGAACAGTTGCTGGAAGCGATCGACTGTAATGCCGCCACCGGTCACAGGACTCGCCAGGTAGCCGATATCATTACTGCCGCGCGCCTTGTCGATCAGATGTGCGTTCAGTTTATCCGTCCTTTTTTTCGCCTTGGCAACGGATGCCTCGTCCTGCACCACAGCCAGATGGTTTACCCCGGAAAGCACCAGCGCGGCCTGCACCACCTGCGCCAGTGTCACCCCCTTGTCCTTGACGGCCAGCTCGATCTGGCCCAGCGTCCTGGGTCTGTGGTCCGCCAATAGATCAAGAATTGGCCCATAGATAGCTTCCTGCATGTCCGCCTCACCGATGGCAGCCGAAATCTTCAGGGATATTCCGGAACGCGGCTGTACCAGAATGACTTTCAAGGCACGATAACTCTCGGTCTGCGCCAGCGGTGTGAGCTTGCGTGCTCCCTTGATCCAATAGTCACGGCGAAATTGCTGGTTGACCATAAAGTCGCGCACTGTCTCACGGAACATGGCGTCAGGAATTTCCCGCAACACTGCTTGCTGTTCGACAGTGAGATTCAACTCAGTCACATGATCGAGAAGATGTGTGGAACAGGCATAGGTAATCTTGGCTGGAGCCAGCCATTGCACCATTCGCGAGAATGGCATAGGCAGCCAGTCGCGGTTGAAATATTCGTGGGCGAGATAATTGCGGTTCTGACCTCTTATCAACTTGAGCCGTTCAACGACCGACGGGTTTACTCTGGTATACGCCGGACTGGTCGCAAAGAGCTTCTCCGCAAAATCCAGCGCACCGTCAATGCGGGAAATGATGCCATCTCCCGGCACACCCATCATCTCGCTGTGATCCGTCAGCAGGTCGCGCATGGGTGCCATCGCTGCCCAGCCGGGCTGCGTGTTGTAGCTGATGTATAGAACGCCGCCGACCTTCAGCTTGCGGCGGATGAAGTCCACGATTACCGCGCGATTTTCATCGGAGATCCAGCTCCATATCCCGTGCAGGCCGATATAATCGAAGTCGGGCAGATCAGCACGGTTGGCAAAATCGGCAAAGGCCTCGTCGTAGAGCCTGGCGCCGGAACCGGATGCCGCAGCCAGCTCCTGGGCGAAGGCGGTCTGAGATGGATTAAAATCGGTACCGCTCCACTGAGTGACCGAGGCGGCGGCATGCAGGTTGACGCTCACGCCCTGCCCGAAGCCCAGTTCGCAAGCGCTGCCCATTTCTGGTGGTGCCAGACCGGCGCTGAGGAAAGCGAGCTTTACCCGCATGGGGTTAAGCTCGTGATAGTAGCCAAAAACGTAACCGATATCGGCTACATAGCCAGCAGTCCAGTCAGACATGGCAACACTCCTCATAATTTAATTTCATTCGAAATAAATAGTTGCAAATTTTTGGATACTAGGACAGTTGGTACTGGTTGTCAATAAGGCTCACCTGACATGATATACCAGTACAATTACTTGTACTTATTCCTGCTTATATCAATAGATCAGTCCTCTTTTACAAGCGACACCAATCTTCCTTGATGTTCAATCAAGATACTTGCGGCTACAATTTGCTGTTCACGCATCTCTGCAAGGATATCCCCGGCACGCCACTGGGGCGGGATGATCAGTACATCCACCGGGTGCTCCTTCAGGTAATCCCTGAAACGGATCACCTGTCCGGTGCCCGGGACAAAAGTTCCCACCTTGTCCGGATCAGAATCAACCACTACCGGAAACCGCTGCCGGTCAAGCCCATATCTGCAGATGAAGGCCGCCGACTTCCCGGTACCGCCCCAGACAGCCACGCTCCGGCCGCTGGCCAGTATCTTGGCAAGCTGGTCCTGAATGATCGTCAGGCTTTCGCCAGTTACCGTGTGAAACTCTTCCGCCTGGCGCACGATTTCGATCTGGTGCTCACCGCTATTCTGGCCCAGCTTGGTAAAGCCGTAGATCACTTCACGTTCATAGCCATGGCCGATCTCCTCGATCGCGGAGGCGCAACGCTTCAGCATCCGGGTGAATGATTCCGTAGTGAACTGTGAACTGTGCTCGTAATAGAAATCTACCGTCCGTTGGTTCGCCAGGGTGTTTTCAATACACGGCACCTCGAAATAGCTCAACACCTCCCTTTTCTGCAGGGTTGCAACAAGAGCGATCCGCTGAAGGAAACCCAGAGGGTTTGTCAGATGCTCCAGCACGTGCCGGCTGATGATGATATCCGGGCGCAGCTCCTCCAGATGGCGGCACGGATCAAACAGTTCCGCCCGGAAGGCAACCGGACCCGCGCCAACGGCGGCCCCGTGGGGATCGAAGCCTACGAAGCGACCCTGCGGACTGATCTGCGACAAGGCGAACAGAAAGCTG
>Ga0134124_10004022_pt1 | contig 11815 bp, 9 predicted proteins | sample KB304_FD_96880 | JGI IMG/M metagenome (GOLD analysis project Ga0134124, IMG submission 96880) | Terrestrial soil microbial communities without Nitrogen fertilizer from Kellogg Biological Station, Michigan, USA - KB3-0-4 | ecosystem: Environmental > Terrestrial > Soil > Unclassified ... | reverse complement strand
CCTTACCCTGGCGCCAGACCGGGAGGCGCTGGCGGAATCCCCAGGCCATGCAGCCGAAGGCGGCAAAGGCCAGAACATACATCGGGATGACGACCCCGTGGCCGATATTCCAGTAAATTTGACGGGTGGCTTCCATGGGTGACCTCTAGAAGAACGTAATAAGAATCATGGTACTTTTATACTTATACTTAACGTTCATGTCAAGTATAAAAATATTACCCGGTGAAAATATTGTCTCCCTCATTTTTTATAGCTGACGAGATGGCAACTCGAAGAATCTTGACAAAATAATGAATCTGGTTCTATATGGTTATTAATTGACGTAGAGGTGAAGTATGCGACTGAGCAACGAAGACCATATGCAGATCAGTGATCTGGCAGAAATGCTGGGCATTACTACAAGAACAATCCGGCTGTATGAAAAGCTGGGGCTGGTCGACCCCCCCAAGCGAACTGCCGGGCAGGTCAGGTATTATGAAAAGGCGGATGTGAAGCGTTTCAAGTTCGTTCTGAAGGTCAAGGAGCTGGGGCTTTCCCTTGAAGAGATGAAAGAACTGGCGATTCTCTATGACAAGGAACAAAAGGTGCCGGAAAAAATCATGCCGCGGCTGACCGAGCTGCTTGACACCCATCTCAAAAGCATCAAACAGAAGATGTCAACTCTTCAGTCACTCGAAAAAGATATCACCGCGTATCGTCAAAGGATCATCGATCAATTCAAGCTGAGCAAGTAATTTCTGCCGCAGTAAATTTTCAGTACCTGGTGTGGCGCTGCTATCGCGCCATCTCGTAAGCCCCGTTCAAGCTGTACACATCCCGTTCCAGAACCCTCTGATAGCGCCCTTCATCAACATGCGCCTTGCGCACCAGTTTCATGCAGTACCCCATCTGCCCCTCCGTGCTGGAGGGCTTGCTGTACAGCTGCAATGCAAATTTCGACAAATCCCGCACCATGAAATCGAAAATCTGATCGACAACATCGTCATCAATACCTAATAGGGAGGCGTTTTCCAGAATCAGCTGCCCGTAGACCACCAGCGTGAAGATTTCACCAACAGTCAGCAGAAAGTCGATATCCTTCTGTTGGGCGGCATCCGGTGTTGCCTTGAACAGGAGCTCGCGAAACAGGGCGATCTGCTCGTTAAAGATCCGGACATTGGGGAGTGTGCAGGCATCATAAACCGGACGGTAATCGTGGAAGCGAATCTTGCCGAGTCCTCTGGTTGCTCCCTGGTTGAAGAGATAATCGTCGTTGGCAGGGTCGAGGCGGCGCGGCACCGCTTCATACTCAGCCGGATTGAAGAAGTAATTCTGCATGAACTTGACGATCAGCGCGATGTTGACGTGGACCGTCCCCTCCAGCTTGGGGAGCGCCCTGATATCCCGGGCGGCAGTTTCAAAATACATATCCTTCTCAAACCCCTTGGCCGCGATTACGTCCCAGAGCAGGTTGATAACCTCTTCACCCTGGGTCGTCACCTTCATCTTCACCACCGGGTTATACAACAGGTAGCGGCGGTCATCCGCCGAGGCGCAGCGGAGGTAGTCCGCGGCCCGCAGGGCAAAGAGCTTCATCGCGACGAGCCGCGCATACGCATCGACGAACATCTGCTTGACGTGCGGGAAGTCGGTAACATTCATGCCGTAGAGACTGCGCGCCGAGGCGTGGTTGATCGCCTCAAAGAACGCATGGGTACAGATGCCGATCGTGACCCACCCCAGATTGTACTTGCCGATGTTGACGGTATTGAGCGTCGCATTCCATGCGTCATCACCTTTTGAAAGGATGTCCGCCCCGGCTACCGGATAGTCGTGCAGTACGAATTCGGCAACATACGACTGGGTGGCGGTGATGTTCTTGACCAGTTCGTACTTCTCATGCTTGCAGTTGACGACAAAGAAAGCGTATCCGCCGCCATCCGGCTCGCGCCCGAAGGTCGAAACAAAAGCCGCTTCATTGCCGTTGCCGATGTAGTATTTGTCACCCCTGGCCAGATAACTGCCGTCACCTTGCGGAATCAGCAGCATGTCGCTGGCGTAGATATCGGCGCCATGCTCCTTCTCCGACAGACCGAAGGCGAAGATCGCCCCTTCATTCAGCAGCTCTGCCGCCCTCCGCTTCAACTCCTCGTTGCAGCTCATCCAGATAGGTCCGAGGCCGAGGATAGTGACCTGCCAGGTGTACCAGTAGCAGAGGCCGTAAAAACCGAGTAATTCATTGAAGGCGCAGAGGCGCGAGGTGTCCCAGCGACAATCGGCGTTCCCATAGCCGGCGGGGGTCAGCAGGGTCGCAAAGATCCGCTCCCGCTTGACGAAATCGAGAAAGTCGGCATACCAGACCCGGTCGAAATCGTCCTGTTTGAGGCGATTCTTCCCCTTTGCCTCGAAAAACGCGACGGTTTTGCGGAGGATGCCGTTCAGAACCGGATCTGGGTGGTTTTCGGTCAGCTGTTTCGGATTGAGCAGGAACATGGGCTACTCCTTGATGATCGGTATGACGGCTTTTGTGGACCTTCCGGTGAAGAGGTTCCGGAGGCTCTTCTTGATGCCGCTGACGACAAACGGCGTCAGACGGCGCTTCTCCTTGAGGATCTGGATGTACAGGTCCTTGCGCTTCAGCGGCGGCAACTCCCTGGGGCCTGCCGGCGTCATCGAGATCGCGCCCTGCCTGCAGGCGCTTATACAGGCGCCGCAGCCGAGGCAGAGGTCTTCGTCAACTACTGCATAGCGGTCGCTCTTCTCTGCGAACCGCGCCCCTTGCGGCAGCCCGATCGCCTTGACGTTGCAGGCGCGGAAGCAGGCGCCGCAACCGTTGCACGGTTCCGGGGAAATTACGGCACGGAAACCGGTTTTAGCGATGCCGTTATGGTACCCCATCTGCACCCCGGCCAGCAGCTCGCAGCAGCAGCTGCAGCAGTTGCAGATAAACGAAGGCTTGTGACGTATATTGTCGGTTATATGGGTCAGGTTAAGGCCCCTGGCCCTGTCGAGCACGGCCAGCAGCTCGTCAATGCTCTTTTCCTCGGCAAAGCCGCGCCGCGCCATGAAGCGGGCGGCGCTTCCCAGGGAGATGCAGATGCCGTCCACCGGGGCGCCCTTGTCGCAGATTTCGTCCAGATGTTCCTTTTTGTGGCGGCAGTAGCACATCCCGACCGCGCCGAAACCGGCCTCCCGGATGATTTCGCGAGCCCGGTCATAGCTGGTGACTTCCGAGGTGACCGGGATATGCTCTTCGTAGAGCAGCGAGCGGGTCAGCGGCGTTGTGCTGCCGAAGAATTCACCCGCCTGGCTCTCTTCCAGATACTCCCGCATCAGCTGGGCAAGGCGCTCCAGCGGCAGGTCGCTCCGCTTCTTCATGAAGGTGAGTTCGAAGAAGCCGATCAGGCCGGGCAGCAACAGGTAATAGACCTCCCCGCCGTAGGGCATGTCCATCACCAGCCCCTTGTCGGCCATCCTCTCCAGCATCGGCAAAAGTTCGCCGGCCGGGATCCCCGTCAGTCGTACCAGTTCCTTTAGTGTCGCCTCTTCGAGAGGAAAACGGGAGGCGACAAACGCCTCGCGTTCATCAAAGAGGAGAGAAAGTATTTCGCGCAGCTTGTCGCTGTCAACGAGGCCGATCGGGTATTTGTTGAGCCGGTCGATCAGCGGCACGATGCTGCCTTTTGAGCCGAGGTGATGTCCCATGATTGATTCCCTCAGTTAAACTTTGAAAAATCCGGTTTTCTCCGCTGCATGAACGCCTGCAGCGCCTCGGTCGCTTCCGGCGACTTCAGGCGCGCCATGAACTGCACGCCCTCTTCGGCGATGGTTTCACGCAACCGGGGCGCATATTCGCGCTTGAGCAGATCCTTGGCGAGACGCACCCCCGCCGCCGGCTGGGCTGCCAGCTGCAGCGCCCTGTTACGGGCGGTCGCAAGAACATCGCCGTCCGGGCAGATCTCCGTGGCGATTCCGAGGCTGCACGCCGTCTCGGCACTGAAAACCTCACCGAGCAGCAGCAGTTCCGCTGCACGCTGATGCCCCATGATCCGTGGCAGAAGCAAGGTGGAGCCGGCCTCCGGGCAGAGCCCCAGGTTGACGAACGGCATCTGGAAGGTCGCACTCTTTCCGATATATACAAGATCGCAGTGCAGCAGCATGGTGACGCCGACCCCTACCGCCAGGCCATTCACCGCAGCCACAATCGGCTTGCGCGCTCCGCTGATCGCAATCAGGAACTGCATGACCGGGCTTTCCGGGCCGATCGGTGGGGCAGAGAGAAAATCGGCAAGGTCATTGCCGCTGGTGAAACATTCACCGCCGCCGCTGATCAGGATTACCCGCACGGCGTCATCGCTGTCCGCTTTCTTAAGGCCATCGGCCAGTGCCTGGTACATTGCCAGGTTCAGGGCGTTTTTCTTGTCAGGCCGGTTGATGCGCAGGGTAAGGATACCCTCGCTTGTTTCGCACAGGATCTGATCGGTGCTCATATCGTCATGTACTCCTTTAATTAACTGGTGTCATGCCATATTCCCGATGCATTCCGGCACCGGGACTGTGATTTTTCTTACATTATCAAAGCAGACCAGAGTAGTACGGGCGGCGGCATAGGTTTTTTCCTTGCCGTCGTGAAGCCGGTATTCGAGGTCAAAGCTGGTGGTGCCGACTCTGGCCAGATCGACTGAAACAACCAAATTATCCCCGAACAGGATAGGGAGCTTGTAGTCACATTCCGCATGGGCTACCAGGGTAAAAATATGCTTCTCTGTCAATTCCTGAAAAAAATCCTTGAACAGTTTTACCCGTGCAGTTTCAAGATAGCTGAAATATACGACACTGTTAACGTGCCCGTAGAGGTCGAGATCGGAAAAGCGCAGTTCGATGGGCGTGGAAAATATTTGTGGCATGGTAATGCTCCCTTTAGTCTCTTACAGGCGACGTAACGCTCTAAAATCTGGGACCAATAATTTGATTTTAAAGCTTTTTGTTGTGTCGTCGAGTCGTTGCGTGAAGCCGGTTTTGAGTTTAATTCCCGAGCATCCCTTTTTTGAGTGAATCGTCGGCCGGATTATCGCCCAGGTAGATGGCGAGAACGCCCCTGGCCAGTTTTGCCGACGGAATGCTTCCCCGCAGCATGCCGTTATGGCTTGCTGAAACGGTGCCGTCGGCGGCGAGAATCAGGTCAACGACATCGCCCCTGTTAAAATCTGACGTGAAAAGCGAGAGAAATTTTTTCACCTCAGGTGAACCGATCAGGCCCGGCGAGTTGTTTGCTAAACCCTCCCGGAATGCCTCGACAATCTTCTCCTTTTCCACCTTTGAATGCAGGAAATTCATCCGGATCAATTTGCCCCCCCCGTCATTCAACGCTTCAGCGGTGCTGGCAAGGTGTTTCGAGGCGTACAGAGATCCGATGTATACCTTGACGAAGAACTTTTTCCTGATGCCGTAGCCGTTCAGCTTTAACTGCTGGTTCTGCACTGTTACGGTCTGATCCAGTGGTACCCCGGCAACTTCCAGGGCGGCAGACTGACCGGCAAAAAAGAGTGTCAGAACCAGTGCAACAAACAGATTCTTCATTGTTATTCCCTCGCTTGGCAAGTTCAGCCGATCTCGCGGCCGGCTGTAAAACCTTGATGAATGGCATCAAAAACCATGGCCGGTTGAACGGCATCTCCAACGACTCGAAAAGGGACCCCGCTGGCAGCCACAATTTCCTGAAGCTGGTTGTATGCGCGAGTTCCGACCGCCAGCACGACCGAATCGGCCGGAATGTCTTCAACTGTCCCGCCACATTCGATCCTGACGCAGTCGGCGGTAATTTCGATCACCCTGGCCATGGCCCGGGTTTTGACGCCGTACCGTTCCACATCCTGCATCATCCCCCAGCGGGTGCTCTTGCCGAAATTTTTGCCCAGTTCCTCCAGCATTTCGATGACCATTACCTCCTTGCTCCCCCTGGTAGCCAGTCCGTACAGCTCTTCCACCGATTCGGCACTATGGACCAGCAGGAATTTGAGCGCCTCGCCGGAAAGAGTCCCCTTTTCCGCCAGCAGCAATGCGGTTTCGATGCCGACGGCACCGCCGCCGATGACAACCACGCGCTTTCCGGTGGCGACTCTTTCAGTCAGGACATCCCACGCCTGGACGACGTGCGGCAGAACGGCGCCCGGAATTGAGGGGACGATCGGCTGGCCACCTGTGGCAATGATTACGGCGTCGGGCCGGCAATCGTTCAAAAGCTGTTCATCAACTCTTGAGTTGAATACCACCGTGGCGCCGGACAATTCCACCTGCCTCTCCAGATCGGCAGCCAGTTCGAGAAACTCTTCCCGCCCAGGAGGCGCGCCCGCCAGCAGCAGTTGCCCGCCAAGATGGTTGCCCGACTCATGGAGCGTCACGCGGTGGCCCCGCTCGGCGGCCGCAACCGCCGCGCTCATCCCGGCCGCGCCGCCGCCGACAACGGTAACGGACAACGGCGTATCGCTCTTGGCAATGGCCCGTGACCGTTCATATCCGGCTCGCGGGTTACAGAGACATTCCACCGCCTTCATCTTGAACAGGTTGTCGAAGCACCCCTGGGCGCAGGCCACGCAGTGGACTATCTCATCCTCGCGCCCGCTACGGGCTTTCTCCGGGAAGTACGGATCGGCTATCAGTGCCCGCCCGACCGCGACCATGTCGCAGATACCGTCGGCGATCATTTCCCGGGCCAGCTCCGGGTCGTTGATGCGATGGCTGGCGATGACCGGTATATTAACCCGCTCCTTGATCCCGCGGGCCAGGTAGCCGAACACGCCGCGCGGCACTTCGGTGACGATCTGCGGGACCTGTGCTTCATGCCACCCGACGTTGATGCAGAGTGCGTCCACCCCGGCTTCCGCCAGGCGTACCGCGTACTCCTGCAGTTCTTTCCGGTTCGAGCCCCCCTTCATGAATTCGTTGCCGTTCATCCTGACCAGCAGCGGAAAACCGGCGCCGACGGTGGCACGCACCGCCGCGACGATTTCCAGGCCGAAGCGGATCCGCCCCTCGAAATCGCCGCCGTAGCGGTCGTCACGTTTGTTAGTGAGCGGCGAGAGAAATTCGCTGATCAGGTAGCCGGTGCCCGAGAGGATCTCGATCGCGTCGAAGCCGGCCTCCTTGACCCGCCTTGCCGCCTGGGCAAAGCTGGCGATGATCTCCTCTATTTCGGCGATGTCCAGCTCATGCGGCGTCTCGCGGGTCAGGCGCGACGCGATCGGGGAGGGGGCTACCGGCTGCTTTCCCCCCATCAGCATGGAGTGGTTGTAGCGTCCGGCATGGTTCAGCTGCACCGAGGAGCGGGCGCCGTTATCGCGGATGGCGGTTGCCAGACGGGTCAGTCCAGGTATGTAGATGTCCTTGTGCGCTCCGATGTTGCCGGGGTTGCCGGAGCGTTCATCTATCGTTGCATAGCCGACCGTGATCATTCCGGCTCCGCCGCGCGCCCGTTCGGCGTAGAAATCGACCAGCCGGTCTCCGACCGCATAATTTCCGGCCATGTTCATATGCATCGCCGGCATGAAGATGCGGTTCTTGACCTCCATGCGGTTGATGGTGATCGGTTGAAAAAGCGGATCACTCATACTTTTCTCCTCCTGTGCCACAGCAGCGGGGATTTGAATAAACAATCAGACTGTCGAACATGCCCGTATTTGACCTGTCATTCGGCTTTCAACGTCATAAGCCATCACCTATGCCACCTTGTACCGGCCAACCAGATTGAGCATGCCGGATGCCAGCGATGAGAGGGAGGAGGCAGCGCCTTCCGAATCCTGGGCACCTTTTGCCGTTGTCTTTACCACTTCGGTAATGTGGAATATGTTGCCGCTGATCTCTCCGGTAGTTGCAGTCTGCTCTTCTGCAGCCGTGGCAATCTGGTTTATCTGCATGGTAACTTCATTGATCCGGTTCAGTATGTTTTGCAGAGCCGCTCCGGATCTGGCTGCCTCTGCCGTTCCTCTTTCCACCTCTTTTACTCCGCCTGCCATCGACAGGACAGCTCCTCTGGTTTCGGTCTGGATGGTCTTGATCATTTCACCGATCTCCCTGGTTGCGCGGGTAGTTCTTTCCGCCAGGGCTCGCACCTCATCGGCGACAACGGCAAACCCTCTTCCCTGGTCACCGGCGCGGGCGGCCTCTATAGCCGCATTTAAGGCTAGAAGGTTGGTCTGGTCGGCAATGTCCTGTATGGTTGCGACAATTTCTCCAATCTGATCGGAGTGTGCACCCAGTTTTTCAATGGTCTTGGCAGTGCCGATGACCTGTTCCGCGATCCTACCCATGACGGCAAGACTTTCCTTGACCACATGGGCGCCATCACTGGCTGATGCCGCGGCATTTCTCGAACTTTCGGCCGCCAGAGAACAGTTGTTGGCAATTTCAGTCGATGTTGCCGCCATTTGTTCGCTGGCGACCGCGACAGTCCCCACCTCAGATGCCACTTCTTCGGCTCCGGATGACATTTCCCCGGCCGTGGCATGAAGCAGGGCTGACGCGGAAGTCAACTGTTTTGCGCTATCACTGACATGTGTGGCAAATGCCTGAAACTCTTCGCTGATACGATTGAATGACCTGCCGATGTCGCCAAATTCATTCCGGGCGTCAATTGTGACTCGGGCGCTCAAATCGCCGCCGGCTATCAACCGGGATGCGTCTATCAGCGAACCTGTAGCAGAGCCGATTTCACGGATCAGCATGATGCATCTATAGACGGCAAACAGCATGCAGCTCAAAAAGATCGTTATCAAAACATTGCGGGTACTGCTGTTTTTTACGCCAGCGGACTCGTACTCCCGTTTGATTACGTTTTCCTTGACTTTGACAAGCACGTCAAAGTCGTACTGTGCCTGTGCAAGGGAAGTCGCAACATCGGTTTCCGCTATTACGGCCGCTTCCTTGAACTTCCCCTCCTGCATCAGCCCAACGGCGTCAGTAACAGCTTTCAGGAAGCGTACCCTGCAAACATTCGCCTTTTCAACCGCACTCTTTTCTTCAACGGTTGGGGGGGCAGATGTGAACGCTTTCCAGCGGCTTGAGCAGTCGGCAAGAGCGTTCGAGATCTTTTGAGTCCGCAGTGAAAGCGGATGATCGTTAAGCCTGCTCATATCGGCACCCGAATCGATGATGAGCGCCAGTCCGAGTTCTCGTACGGCTTCGCTCATGTCGTACTGGATCGCGGCCAGATGTCTAAGCGAGGAAGAGTGTGACCGGTACATTTCCAGGCTGGTATTCGAATTCACCATGCCGCGCAGACCGACCCCCAACAGCAGGGCTATCATAATGGTAACAAAAACCAGCACTATTATCAGTCTCGTTCGGATTTTCAGATTATTCATTGCAACCCTCCACTGAGCTTCGAATACCCGGCAAGCTAACCTGTTATTGCGGTGTAGAGAGTGCTCACACGATCAAACAGGCCGATTTTTTCCAATGCTCCCTTCAACAAGACGGGATCTTCCAGAAAATCCAGCATGAAAACAATTTCCGAAGCCTTCAGATAGACAAAGAACGGTTCCGTCAGCCTGCCCTGGAAGATGTGGTCGATAATCCTGTTCAGTGGCAGGCTACCGAGAGGTCGCAACTGGGCGGCCCGCTCCAGCAGCGTCCTGACGTAGAAGAGGATTGACTCATCGACCCCTTCGACATACTGGCGGTGTCCTGGCATGATGCGGCGGCCGCGCAGCTGTTCCAGATTGAGCAGCGAACTGCAATAGGCATCGTAATTTCGGAAACGTCCCTTGAAACTATCCAGATCGATATCGAGAAGGGGGGCCTGAAAGATGTTTCTGAGAAGGACATCACCGGTGACGGCCGACTCTTCGACAAGATATACCAGGTCGCTCTGGGAGTGCCCCGGACAGGCAAGGTAGCCGATTCCGAGTCTTGCCGGTGGATCCGAATCCTCGACAATTCCGAACCGTTCCGGGGTGGTCGTAAACACCTTGTTCCGCTCAAACGACTCACGCAACTGCACAATAAAATCGTCACCAAAACCGTATCCACCCAGGAGTTCGCCAATTCGGTCCATCCGCTCGGCATGCCGCTGCAATTTTATTGCATCCCGGCGCGGGATGAAAACCTCGGCATGGCTGTGCTGAAGGACAAAGTTGGCCAGACCGTAGTGATCGACGTGGCAATGGGTGATGAACAGGTACTTAAGCCGTTTGAGATCAACGTTCTCCAGCAGGCACGCTTCCCCCTCCGGTGTGGGTGGGCCGGTATCGAACAGCACGAGTTCGCTATCAAGCTCGGTGCTGTAGAAGTGAACCTCCCCCACCATGTAGGGGGTCTGTACGGTGTGCTGCTGCATGATGCTCCAGGGTCGGAGCGACCGCATGGCCGCTCCGACAGATGCTAGAAAATGTATTTCTCCGCTTCAATGGCGGCCGCCGCCAGCTGGCGTTTTGCCTTGAGCAGCCCGGTGGCATCGTACTTGGTGAACCTGCGGATGCCGGCCAGCAGCATGGTCAGGGTGTCACCCTCCTCGATGTAGTAGGCGGCGCGGCGCGCGGCGGATGCCGCTTTTTCGGTGCCGTTGAAGGTGAATACCTTTACGGCGGCGCTGACGGAAGCCTTCCTGTCCTCGCTCAGCTTCGGCAGGATCTTCTCGGCGCGTAGCACGGCGCTCTCGACGGCAAAGATGTTGATCGCCAGGTCGGCAACGGCCAGCAGGATCTCCTGCTCGTCCTTGATCTTGTCCATGAACTTCTGCACGCCGCTGCCGGCAAGTACCAGGAAGGCCTGCTTCAGACTGGCGATCAGGGCCTTTTCCGCCGCGAACGGCACGGAATCGTCGAGCTCGTCGAAGGATGGCGACATCAGCGACTCGAAGGCCTTCATCGCCTCTTTCTGCAGCGGTATTTCCCCTTTCATGGCGCGCCGGAGGATGATGCCGGGGATCAGCAGCCGGTTGATCTCGTTGGTCCCCTCCCAGATCCGGTTGATGCGCTCGTCGCGATAGTACCCCTCGGCGGCGTATTCCTGGATGAAGCCGTAGCCGCCATGGATCTGGACGACCTGATCCACGACATCGGCCAGCATTTCGCTGCAGAACACCTTGGCGATGGCGCATTCGACGGAATATTCCTCGATCCCCTGCTGATATGCCTCATAATAGTCGGCGGTATCTTTCGGCACGGTGTCAAGGCGGTCGTCGATCAGGCCCGCGAGACGGTAGACTACCGATTCCGACGCAAAGATTGCGGCACTCATGTCGGCAATCTTTTCCTGAATGGCGCCGAAGGTGCCGATCGTTGTCCCGAAGGCCTTGCGTTCGTTGGCATATTTGATCCCGGTGGTAAGCGCCGTCTTGGCGGCGCCGGTAGCGCCGGCTCCCAGCTTGAAGCGCCCGACATTGAGGACGTTGAAGGCGATCTTGTGCCCCTTGCCGATCTCGCCAAGCAGGTATTCAACCGGAACCTTCGCATCTTCCAAAATGATCTGGGTGGTGGACGATCCCCTGACCCCCATCTTGTTCTCTTCCGGCCCGACGCTCAGTCCCTCGGTGCCCCGCTCGACCAGAAAACCGGTGAAGTGCTGCTTGTCGATCTTGGCGAAGACCGTGAAGAGATTGGCGATGCCGCCGTTGGTAATGAACTGCTTGGTGCCGTTGAGGATATAATGCTTGCCGTCGGCGGAGAGGGTGGCGGTCGCCGATGCCCCGAGCGCATCGCTCCCTGAGCCCGGCTCGGTCAGGCAGTAGGCCGCAATCCATTCGCCGGAGATGATCTTGCCGAGATATTTCTCTTTCTGCTCTTTCGTACCGTAATAGACCAGCGGGAGCGTGCCGATGCCGGTATGGGCGGAATAGGTT
>Ga0134124_10004020_pt1 | contig 11817 bp, 11 predicted proteins | sample KB304_FD_96880 | JGI IMG/M metagenome (GOLD analysis project Ga0134124, IMG submission 96880) | Terrestrial soil microbial communities without Nitrogen fertilizer from Kellogg Biological Station, Michigan, USA - KB3-0-4 | ecosystem: Environmental > Terrestrial > Soil > Unclassified ... | reverse complement strand
TGCCGCCCTGGATGAACGAATGGATGGTGAACGAGTCCCGACGCTGCGGCATCGATGCCGCGGTGATGCTGGTGCCGCCCGACAACCGGCTGTCGCAGTCCGGCACGCTGCTGACTGCCGCGGCGCTGCGCGAGGCCGGCGTGCCAGTGCTGATGCTGGATGCGGACATGGTCAACTCCGCGCAGTGGAATCGCGAGGCCGCGGTAGAGCAGGTGGCGCAGTTCCTGCGCAGCCAGGTGAAGAAATGAGAGACGCATCGCCAGCTCATGTTGTGCTGATGCTGGCCGCGGCGCTGTTGCTGGTGGCCTGTGCACGGCCTCATGACGATGGTGTGGTCGAACTGGTCTACGCCACGCCGTACAGCCCCGCACATCCCTTCAGCCGCGCCGACCAGCGCTGGATGAAATATGTGGAGGAGCAGTCGCGTGGGACGCTGCGCATCCGGCCAAGCTGGTCCGGCGCGCTGCTGTCCTCCGAGCATTCCATGGAGGAGCTGCGCCACGGCGTGGTGGACATCGGACTGATCACGCCCATCTACGTGAAAGGCGGCGAGCACCTGATCCGCATCCAGTCGGGCTTTTACAGCGGCGCGGCGAGCATCGAGTCGCAGGTGGCGTTGTATCGTTGCCTGGCCGAGGGCAATACGGGCTTCGAACGCGAGCTCGAAGGTCTCAAAGTACTGGCGGTGCAGGGTGGCAGCCTGCCTGGCATCGTCACGCGCGACAAACCCGTACGCTCACTCGCCGACCTGAAAGGCATGCGCATTCGGGTGCCCACCGAGCTGCTCAATGTGATGCGCGATCTGGGCGCCGATCCGGTCAACATGCCCATGGGTGACGTGTACTCGGCACTGGCCAAGGGTGTGATCGATGGCCTCGTCGCGCCCACGGACACTTTCCGCTCGCTGCACCTCGCGGAGGTGGCGCACCATTACCTGCGCATGCGCGTATGGCGCGGCGCGTATCCGGCACGCGCCATGGGAATGCGGCGCTGGAATTCGCTGTCGGCCGCGCATCGCGCCGTACTGGAGTCCGCCATCCCGGTGTGGGAAAGCGCGCTGGCCGATGAAAACCGCCGCGCCCTTGACCAGGGCTGGCAGCTGGCGCTCAAGTCAGGTGTAATCGAGACCGAGCTCAGCGCGGCCGATCAGCTGCGCTTCGACGAGCTCTACCTGCACGAAGCAGCCCGCAACGCCCGATCTCTGGCCGATTATGGCATCGATGGAGTGCCGGTGTTCGAGCGCGCACGCGCCAGTGTGGGAGAGGATGGCAGTATCACCTGTCGGGAGAAGAAGGAATGAGACAGGTGCTCGAGGGCATCCGCATTGCGGATTTCAGTCACGTCATGGCTGGTCCCTATGCGACGCATCTGCTGCGCCTGCTCGGTGCCGAGGTCATCAAGATCGAAGCGCCCGGCCGCGGCGACGCAATGCGCAATTACGGCGCCGACCGGCGCTACGATGGCATGGCTCCGGCGTTCATCGCGGTGAATGCGGGCAAGAAGTCCATCGTTCTCGATCTGAAGCGGACTGAGGATCTCGAGCATGCGCGCGCGCTGGTGCAGCGCTGCGATGTGCTGGTGGAGAATTTCCGCCCGGGCGTGATGCAGAGGCTGGGCCTGGACTACGCAGCAGCGCAGAAACTCAATTCGCGCATTGTCTACTGTTCAGTGTCGGGTTACGGGCAATCCGGTCCCCGGCGAGACTGGCCGGCGATCGACAACATCGTGCAGGCCACCAGCGGCATGATGAGCCTGGGCGGAGATCCCGAAGGTCCGCCGATGCGCGTCGGATTTCCGGTGGTGGACACTCTGACCGGGCAGACGGCGGCCTTCGCCATTCTGTCAGCGCTGCTGCGGCGTGAGCGCAGCGGTGAGGGCGACCACATCGATGTGGCCATGTTCGATGCCACGATTGCCTTCATGGCGTCCGCCGTAGTGCCGTGGCTGGTCACGGGACGCGCGTTGGAACGCACCGGCAATACCGGATACAGCGGACAACCCACCTCATCGCTGTTCGTGGCACGCGATGGACATCGCATTTCGCTGGGCGTGGTGCAGCAGCATCAGTTCGAACTGCTGGCCCGGTTGCTGGACCAGCCATCCTGGCATTCGGATCCGCGATTCAGGGATCCGGACACGCGGCGTCAGAACACCGCGATCGTGCAGCAGGCGTTGGCGGATGTGCTTCGCACGCGCGATGCAGTCGAATGGGAACAGCTGTTGAGTGCGGCGGGCATTCCCTGTGGCATGGTCCGCGACATTGGCGAAGCCATGTCCCTCCCCGAACTGGAGGAGCGCAATCTGCGCATTCCGCTGCAGATCCCGGGGCTTCCGCAGCGGGAAAACGTGGCTGTGCTCGGCGCTGGCTTCGTCTCGGCGCAGGCCGGGACTTCTGCGCTGGAGCCGCCGCCCCGCCTGGGCCAGCATACTGACGAGATCCTGAGCTGGCTCGCCAAAGACTGAAAGCTAGTCCGCCTTCTGGATCAGCTTCACCAGGATCCGGTACAGCATCGACCGCTCGCGCGCACTGAGGCTCGCGAACAGGGAATCTTCGTGCTGCGGGATCAGCTTCGCGATTCGCCGCAGGTTCGCGCGACCCTTCGCCGTGACATACAGCGCATATTTCCGCCGATCCGCCGTGGAATGCTTGCGGGTGACCAGACCCGCCTTGATGCACTGCTCGACCTGCAGGCCGGCGGTCATTCGTTCCACACCCATCAGGTCGGCCAGCTCCGTCTGGCTCAGGCCAGGGTGGGCCGTGAGCAGGGCAGGCACACCGATGGCCACCGGGTTGATGGCGGCAAAGCGCGTGCCGCGACTCATGGATCTGAGCAGGCGCCCATAGGCCATGAAAAGATAAAGACCAATCACTGGCGCCTCGGCGCTGATGGCGCGTTCGATGAGGCGCACACCCGTAGCGAGCTGACGCGGAGGACGATTGAGCATGCCGCATTGTCGTTGGTCGGATGCTGCGCCGCCAGTGCCCACCCATCGGAACCGATGACGCGGGCAGGCGATGTTCCCGCCTGTCCGCGCCAGGCCGCAGCTCAGAAGTGATACGAAGCAGTCAGCGAGAATGTGCGCGGACGCGCATAGACCACTTCTGCGTAACCCGACGATGTGGTGAGCGAGGACGTTCCCGCAACAGGATAGAGCTTGTCGCCGAGATTCTGGCCGTTCAGCGCCAGGCGCCACTTCGAGTCAGGTGACTCGAGGGTGAAGGAGCCATTCCAGATCGTCACGCCGCCCGTCTGCGAAACCTCCACCGAATTGCCTGCGTCGAAGAACTGCGCGCCCGTGTAGCTGCTGTCCACGCGCGGCGTCAATGTCCAGCCATTGCTGAATGGGATGGAATACGACAGGCCGATGTGCGTGGTCCAGTCAGGCGTGAAGGGCAGGCGGCTTGCGAGCGTGGCCGTGGCGGTCGGTGACACCGTGCCGAATGGCGGTGGCGGAGTGATGCGATCGAAGCCAGAGTCGAGATATCCCGCGCTGGCATCGATCTGCAGGTGCGTGGTCGGCGACCAGGCGACTTCCAGCTCGCCGCCCTTGATCGTCGCCTTGCCCGCGTTGAACAGCAGCGGAACCACGCCGAGACGATAAGTCATCTGAATGTCGTCGTAGTCCGTGGTGAACAGCGCGGCATTGATGCGCAGCCCGCGCACGGGATTGAGCTTCAGGCCGACTTCCACGGTGGTGGCCTGCTCCGCGCCGAAGGAGATCGGTGCATTGCCCGGAGGAGCGGCGTTGTATCGCTGGTTGAAGCCGCCGCTCTTGAAGCCTTCGGAGTAACTCACGTAACTCATCACGGCATCATTCCAGCGATACTGGGCGCTGGCAGACAGCGTCGTGTCGGAGAACTTCAGCTTGTAGGGATTCGTGGTGAGGAACAGGCAGCCCGTCTGCGTGGGAGGCGCACCATTGAACGGGCAAAGCGCGGTCGGGAAGTTGACCGGCTCCGCAGCCGTCGCCGGCGATACATTGAACAGTGTGCCGTGCAGGGACTTGGTCTCGTCCGTGTAGCGGATGCCGGCCGTGGCGCTCAGGCCCTCAGTGACCTTGTAAGTCCACTCCGAGAATGCGGCCTTGGCACGGCTGCCGAGGGACACGCGTTGCGTGTCATAAGAGGTTCCCGGATTGGAGATGGCAACCAGCACGCGGTCGAACGAATCCTCGTCGAAGTAGTACAGGCCCACCACGCCATCAAGCCGTTCACCATCGATGACGGCCTGCAGCTCCTGGCTGAACTGCTCGCTGCGGCTGTGGTAGTTGGTGTGCAGCACCAGCAGCGGGGTGTTGTCGGCATCGCGGGCGCCGGACCAGTTCAGCTTGCGGTCCGCGGTGATGGACTTGAACGACAGCATGTCGTTCACATCCCACTTGGCCACCAGCGAGGCGCCCCGGTTGCGCAGATCACTGAACACCGGCGCAGTCCCGCCGTTGGTGAACGGGCCTTTGTACTGCGCGTCATTGCCGCAGCGCGGATCAGCCAGAGGCCCGACCAGCGTCGGAGGTGGCAGTCCATCCAGGATGTTGGGGCAACCCGCATTGATGCTCGCCACGCCCACGAACAGCGCCGCCTCATTGATCGACTGGAACACGAACGGCGAGCCATGTTCGTTTTCCCGCGAGAAGTCGGTACGCAGAGTGAACGACAGATCGTCACGTGGCTGGTAGCGCAGTGCGAACTGTGCGTTTTGCGAGTTTTCGTCTCCGAGATCCACGCCATCGACCTGCCGCCTGACGTAGCCGCTGCGCGTACGCACTCCGCCCGAGATACGGGCGGCCCAGTGTTCGCCCTTGGGAAAATCGAAGGCGCCAAAAACATCGAACAGGTTGTCGTCGCCGACCGAGGCGCGCAGGGTGTTGCCGGCTCCTTCACCCGGGCCATTGGTAGTGAGCAGCACTGCGCCACCGATGGTGTTGCGTCCGAACAGTGTTCCCTGTGGCCCGCGCAGGATCTGTGTCGTGGCGATGTCGCGCATCTCCATTGCGCCTCCCACCGAGCGGCCCATGTACACATCGTCGATGTACAGACCCACGCCGGGGTCCACGGCGGGTGTGGCATCGGTCTGGCCGATGCCGCGGATGAAAACCTGTGCTGCGGAGTTGTTGCCAGTCAACGTGCCATAGCTGTGGAACTGCAGGTTCGGAGCGACCTTGTCCAGATCCGTGGTGCCGCTGATCTGCATTCTTTCGAGCATGTCATTGGTGAGCACGGTCACTGCAACCGGCGTGTCCTGCAGGCTCTCCTCGCGGCGACGCGCGGTTACCACTACTTCCTGCAGTTGATCAGTGGCGACCTCGGCGGCCGATGCTGTGCCGGTGATGCCAGATCCTGCAGAAAGCACGCTGAATACACCGATGCTCGATATGGCCGAGCCAAGCCCATAACGAGCCGAATTGCTCACGGTACGCATGAATGTCCCCTTGGTTTCGCTGGTCTCAAGTGCGCCGGTGTGCAGCATCCTAGTCACACAAAATCCGGCATGGTTGTATGCACTGCATACTAAGTGTGTTGAACGAACAGCGGCAAGCCACTAGATTGCGGTGATAGACAGGTCAAAAGGACCATCAGTGTCGCGCCGCCATGACTCCGCCAGGGCAGATGTCGTTGAACAAACATCTGCCCGTTTCGATTTCGCTGGTCTCGACCTGTTGCTGGGCTATCACTTGCGTCGCGCGCAAGGTGCTGTTCATCGGGATTATTTGGCGACGCTGGGCGATCTGAAGCTGACGCAGAAGCACACGGCGGTGATGTGGCTGGTTATCGGTAATCCCGGCGTGGCGCAGGGAATCATTGGCACCGCGCTGTCGATCGATCGCGCCACCATGATGGTGCTCGTCAACCGTCTGGAAGCGCGCGGTCTGTTGCAGCGCCGGCGATCGCCGTTGGATGCGAGAAGGCGCGAGCTGCACGCGACTGCGGCTGGAGTACGGCTCATGGAACAGGTGCGCGAGAGAATCAGTCAGCACGAGGCGCGCATGAAGCGATTGTTCAGCGGCGCAGAGATGCGCACACTCGAACGTCTGCTGCGGCGGTTGCAGAAGCTCGATGGGGGCTCGGGCTGACGCTCGCCGCCATCGACTTCAGGCGCGATGTTGCCGGTGCGAACGACTCAGGTCGGTTTCTTCAGCGCGCCTACGGCTTCCTTCGAGAAGCCGGCAACCGCCTTGTAACGGGCTGCGATGCCTTCGAGTTCACCGGTGGCGAACACATCCTCGATCTTGTCGAACCCACCCGGTGCCCGCTCCTCGGCCATCTGCATGCACTGTTCCGGACCGTTGCCACGGTTGGCGAGCACGATGGACCCCGTCGCCGGCAGACGGGCCGCTTCATAGCGGGCCAGTGCGGCCGTGACCGACGCAGTTTCGCCGAGACTCCTGGTCAACGCATCCACGTCGAGGATGGCCTGACTCGCCCCGTTCGAGCCAATGGGATACATCGGATGCGCGGCGTCGCCCAGCAGCGTGGTCGCGCCGAACGACCACGCGGGCAGGGGATCGCGGTCAACCAGTGGAAACTCGTAAACGCGTTCGGCACCGGCGATGAGGCTCGGTATATCCAGCCACTCGAAGCGCCAGTCGGCGAACTGCTCTGCGAACAGCGCCCTGTCGACCTCCTTGTTCCATTCTTCGCGGCCTGGCATCTGTTCCACAGTCAGCTCGGCGATCCAGTTGATGGTCTGCAATCCATCCGGGCCCGCTGCGGTGATCGGGTAGGCGACGAACTTGCGATGCTGGTGTCCGGCCATGATCATGGTGGAGCCGGTCAGAAAAGGCCTTGCGCGACTGGTGGCGCGCCACAGCAGGCGGCCGCCGTAGCGCGGCAGACCTTCGTGCGGATATCGCTGCAGGCGCAGCCTGGAGTGAATGCCATCCGCGCCCACCAGCATGTCGGCGTCTACGCTGACGGAAACTCCACCTGCGTTCATGAACGTGGCTCGCACCGGCCCATCGCCTTCGACGGCAGTGAAGCGATGCCCGGTGTGCACGCGCTCCATGCCGAGGCGTGCCTGCACGGCCTTGAGCAACTCCATCTGCAGCACGCCGCGGTGAATGGAGATCTGCGGCACCGGATAGCCGGCGAATCTGCCGCGAGGTTCTCCCCAGATGCGCTGTCCGTGGCGGTTGAAGTAGACCAGTTCGCGGGTGGCCACTCCCAGCGACTCCAGGGACCCGCTCAGTCCGAGCCGTTCCAGCACTTGGACAGCGTGAGGCAGCAGGTTGATGCCTACGCCCAGCGGGCTGAGTGCTTGAACAGCCTCGTAGACTTCAACGTCGTGGCCGGACTCGGCCAGGCTCAGGGCGGCGACGCATCCGCCGATGCCCGCGCCGACAATGCAGATTTTCACAAGCGGTCTTCTTGTTCTGGTGACACGTGAGGTGGATTCATGCCCGCAAGGTGGGGATCACCGCACTTGCTGGCGCGGCAGTAAACAGGCAAGTCGCTGTGCTTGTAAAGTGAATTACAATCAGCCAAAGAAAAAGAACGCCCGGTCCGGACGGTATCTTTGAATATGTTGTGGGGAGCTCACGGTGACCTTACGGCCCTTATCCACGGTGATCGTCACCGTCATCGTCGTGGCTGCGCTGTCATGCGCCGGCTTCTCACTGCTGGGTCAGCGCCGGCTGCATGACGATCGCGCCGAAATCGAAGATCTGCTGTCACGGTATGTATTCGCCCTGGACTGGCAGGAACCGGAACGCTACGGGGATACCTTTACAACGGACGGCGTGCTCATCTGGGCTGGCGGAACAGTGACTGGCCGGGCGGCCATCGTCGAGGAAATGCGCAAGGCGCGTGCGGCGGACACCGATCGTCGCCATTCAGAGCCGCCGCAGAGACCCTGGCGCAGGCGGCATTTCACGACGAATCTGGCCCTGCGTGTGGCCGGCGATCATGCGACGGGACGCTCCTACTGGTTCGAGTTCAATGACGACAACGCGGATCGCAAGGCCTATGTAGGGGCGTATGGGCACTCAGAGGATGAGTTCGAGCGCGTCGACGGACAGTGGCTGTTCAAGCGCCGGCAGATTTTCAACGAGCAGCGCGCGCAGATGGCAGCGGGCGATGCGATACCGCTGCCGCCGGGCTGAGCCGCCATGACCTATTTTGCCGCGCCTTCCGGTGTCACTTCGTGGCGTCGCAGCTTCAGACGCCATCCCTCTGGCGTGCGCACGTACTCGTCGTGATAGAGGCCGACTTGCCCGGCAACATCCGCCTGGAAGTACTTGCCTTTGCGGCCGGGGTAGATGGCATAGGATGTGCCTCTCGCGCCCTTCGCGGCGGGTTCGATGACGAGGCTTTCGGCCAGATGGGCGATGTATGCACGTGGCGGAATGCGCGTGGCAGCGCAGTCCGGTCCACCCGCAAGAGACGCCAGCTGCTGTGCTCCGCGGATGACGCGCGATTTGCCGTCACCTTCGTCTATGACGTACTCGCCATCTGCGGTGAACAGCGCGGCAAAGTCATTTCCGCCATGCCCACAGTAATCCAGCGCGAAGTTCAGGCGGTTCACGAGTTGCTGGATCTGGATGTAGTCCATTGCCGTCAGCTTTTCCGCCGCCTGGACCGGACTCAACCACAGACCGAAGCCTGCCACGGCCAGGCCGAGGATACTGCGGGCAGATTTCTTGAGCATGAGCATGGTGTCCTGTTGTTGCTATGCGCGGGTGGGAGTATTTCACCTGAAATTCCGCGCGATAAGGAATATTGATCATGGAAAGACTCAGGGCTTCTACGCTGTTCGCTGTGTTTGCGCTCATGGCGGCGCTTGCCGGGTGTGCCCGCCCGCCCGCGCCACCCAGCGTCGGACGCGGCGCTGCCGATCCGCCGCATGCACCGTCCATCGTTGGCTCGGAAGGGAAGGGAATGTGGGCCGGCGCTGGCGTGCCGGCAGGGTATCCGCCCATTTTCGCGGCGCGCGATGGCGCTGTGCCGGCTGGTGTGCAGCCGCTGCCAAAAGACATCTTCAGCACGCGCGACTTCTACCAGGACCGTCAGCTATGGTCCGACCCGCGCTACTACCGGTGCAATTCACCGGTGGGCATAGAGCAGATCTGGGGCGCGTATGAAGTGCCGCTGATCGGCAAGGATCCGCCGCGCACTGCTGCCTGGGGATTCTGCGATCGTGACTATCCCCGCCAGAACATCATCAGCCCCTATGCCTTCCGAACGGCCGGCGCGCATTACGAGGCGTTGCTCGCCGAGGCCCGTCAGCACGGGGCCGTGCTGCATCCGGATGCGGCGGCCTTGCCCGACTGGAGCGGGCAGTACGAACGCGACAAGACCAAGACGGCAACCTGGTACTACGGTGCGGTGCTGCAGATCCCCACGTATCTTTCATTGCTGAAGCCGGAATACCAGCTGCGCTTCGTGCAGCAGATGTATCACGAGTCCGCCGACAACTCCCCGCAGTGGCCCGGTCAGTACTGCTGGCCCGAAGGTTTCATGCGGCGCTTTGCGCAGTACGGGGGCAATCGCATCAACCTCGTGATCAGCCCGGACCTCGTGCTCGACATGCGCAATGCCGCCAAGACACTGGTGACGCAGATTCACATCGGCGCGAGCTTCAATCAATCCGACGGCGTTCCGCGACTGGGGCCCGCCGTGCCGCAGTGGTTTGGCGAGACCATCGGCTTCTGGGATGGCGAGGCGCTGATCACCTGGACGTCGAACATACAGGGCTGGATCAGCCATGGCGGCTCTGAGTTCAGCAGCCATCTGCAGAGCGTCGAGATCTACACACCCACAAAGGATGGAGCGGGCAAGTTCACGGGCATCCATCACGAAGCCGTGCTGTATGACGATGAGGCGCTGGTAGAGCCGGTGCGCATCGTGCAGACCTGGAAGCGCACGGGACGACTGAATGAAAATGCGCCGCTGACGATGATGGAATGTGTGCCCAGCATCTTTCCGGTGAAGGGCACTGCCACGCACATCACGCCGGGCACGCACTTCGACTATGAGGTGCCGGACACGTACGGGCGGCCGTGGGCGCAGATCTGGGAACAGTACCGGGAGCAGGGCATGCAACGACCGCAGAAGGAGGATCTATTCTCCTTCCCGGCGCCTGACCCAGCCGCCAAGGCCGTAAAGAAATAGTGCCTCAGGGGTGCGCCGGAGAGCGCGCCCGAGCACTCCTCAGCGGGCGTAGTTCTCCGCGAACGAAGGATCGCAGTCGTATGCGTGCACGTGATCGCCCTCGACGCGATTCCAGGTGATGAAGCGGACGCCCTTGTTCAGCAGCATTTCCGGGTCCTCGAACTCCTGCGTGGCGAGCAGCTTCTTGCCGTCGGCCGAAAGCTTGAAACGCTCGGTGACGTGAATCTTGTCGCTGTGTGAGAGGCCGTTGTTGGTGATCGTGGCCTCCTTCACATGAATGGTGTCCACGACCAGCGTGTCGCCTTCCCAGTGTCCGATGGAATCACCGACCTTGGTCATCGGGCCGTCGCCGGTCTGATGCTTTCGCCCATCCGTGAAAATGACGCGCGCCATATCGAAGTATTCAAGCCGGATGACTGTCATCTCGGTGCCCTGGAATACCTCGATGGGGAAGGGGCCCTGCATGGCGTAGATGATGGACGGAATGCGGCAGGCATTGGCTACCGTCATGTCGTCTTTGCTGTCCCAGTTCTTCGCGGCGGTTTCGGCCGCTGGCGTGAGTTTGAGACCGCCGTATTCGCCACGCGGAAATTCCACCGCGCCGGTGTCATTGAGGATCACGGTGCCAGGTGAAATCTTCGCTTTCAGCGCCGGGTCTTCAATCGGCTTGCCGGATGCCAGCATCCAGAAACCGGAGAGGTTGGGGTGGGAAGCCGGCTTTTCTGCAGCGATCGCAGCTTGAATGCCTGCGCTTGCGAGCAGGCCGATGAAGGCCAGGCGCGCCGCAGTGCTCATCGGACTTCCATCGATTCGAATGGGATGCCCACCGGCGTGCCATCGGCCTTCGTTACTTTGCGCATGCGCATGTAACGCGCTCCGTCCCTTGCGCGCCAGCCCTCCATGATGATCTCGTCGCCCGCCTTCAGACTGTCCTTCTTCCAGCCTCGACGTTCCAGGATGGAGGGGGAGTTGGTCTCGGCCTTCCATTCCACCGTCTCGCCGGACTTTTCCTTCACCTGCATGCGGATGAGGCCGTGGGGATTCGTGAAGTTGAACTGCGTGACGACGCCGCGCACCGAGACGATGCCGGCCTCATTGTCGAAAAACACGGCGAAGGAGTGGTGCGCGGCGGCCACAGAGCTGGCCAGCACCCCCAGCGAAAGCAACCCGGCCGCTACAACACCCGATATGGTCCGCATCGTTTCTACTCCTGCAAATCCTGTCGCAGGGAATGTTACGCCGGAATCGCCTCGGCCGCATGCGGCACATGCATCACATTGTGGGCCTTGAGCCGGGGCAGCACTTCGCGGCCGATGCGCCGCACCTGATTCAGGAACAGCTCCTGCGGCAGGTGGGCGCGATTGCAGATCAGCAGCACCGAGCCCGCGCCGGCATCATTGCACTCGGCGATGATGCGTTCGACGATTTCGTCCGCGGTGCCGATGGGCATGTGCTCGGCCGCCGCACGCACGGTTTCCATCGTCCATGCATTGAAGATGGTGGCGTCTTCGGCGAGTGTTCCCTTGCTCCCCTGCCGCAGATGTTCGAAGGCCGTTGAGCTGTAGTAGCCCTTGGTATCTTTCTGATAAACCTGTCCGTAGGGAAGCAGGGTGTTGAACAGGTACATCAGGTAGGGGCCGTATTCTTCAACGGCCTGAGCTTTCGAATCAGCCACATAACAGTCCACCATCACACTGATGTGTCTGGGT
>Ga0134124_10004019_pt1 | contig 11818 bp, 6 predicted proteins | sample KB304_FD_96880 | JGI IMG/M metagenome (GOLD analysis project Ga0134124, IMG submission 96880) | Terrestrial soil microbial communities without Nitrogen fertilizer from Kellogg Biological Station, Michigan, USA - KB3-0-4 | ecosystem: Environmental > Terrestrial > Soil > Unclassified ... | reverse complement strand
GCCGGTGAAGACCGGCCGGTCGCAAAGATTCTCGCGGTCGATGGCGCAGAACTCGCACTGGCCGCAGGCCTGCCCGAGCCACGGAATGCCGATGCGCTGGCCGATGGCGAAGCGCTTGGCCTGCGGCCCGCGCGCCACCACTTGCCCCACTACCTCGTGCCCCGGCACGATCATGGGGCGGTGCGGCGGCAGTTCGCCGTCGATGATGTGCAGGTCGGTGCGGCAGACGCCGCAGGCGAGCACGCGCACCACGACGTCGTGCCCCTGCGCCTGGGGCATCGGCCTTTGCACCTCCCGCAATTGACCGGCCCGGCCGGCCACGGTCATCGCACGCATGAATGCCGGCAACATGACTGAATGGTGCACGCTTTAGGAGTAGCGCGCGCGGCATTCGTCCTATGGTTGACCTTGCGCAAACTTGCGCCCGCGCCGGCGACGTCGCCCTGGCGACAGTAGTGCGACAGGCCCTAGACGAGGTGCACGGAGGAGCGCCGCGCCAACGGGGGTCGCTCGTGGATGGCCTGGCAGGCTGTGCAATACGGGGTGGCTGGCAGCGCCAGCAGGCGGCGCAAATCGATTTCCTCGCCGCAGTCGAGGCATTCGCCGTAGCTGCCGTCCTGCAGCCGGCGGCGCGCGGCCACCATTTGCTCGAGTTCCTCGGCGGCTTGCCCGGCCTTGGCATGTTCGACCACCGCCTGCGTCTCCTCGATGGCCATGTCCTTGAAGTCGACCACCTCGCCGTTGCTGACGTCCGAAGTGTGCTCGGCCACGTCGCCGGTCGCATCGAGGATTGCGCGAAGCTCGGCCTCGCGCTGGGCCAGCAATTGGGTGAAACGGCTGAAAAGCGTGCGGTCGTATGTTTCCATAGGGAACACCTTTGCCAACAAGGCATTCTGGAAGGCTGATTGCACGGCGTCCTTGATCTGGGACAAGGGCGGGGGCGGCGCCAGCGGCTGGCGCAGTTCCGTCCGCAGCCGGGGAGGGCGCTGGGCTGTTGAGTGGCAGCCGCCTTTTAGTAGCCGGCGACCGTGGATGCAGTGCGATTCCAAGAACGGGGTGCTCTGAATGCAGCGCTCCGACAGCACCTGATTTTGTTGTCCAAGCTAGACTATGGCCTTCCGGGTGCTCAAGGAGACTTCTCCTGGGCAGGTTGACGCGAAGGTCGGGCCGCCTCGCGGGTTTCGCTCGACCATGAACCAAGAGATCACACCCTTTCTGCTGCACCTGGCCGCAGCACTTTTCGGCATCGCCCTGCTGCACACCTTCAGTGCCAAGCAGTTCGAGCGACTTGCCCACCGCTTTCCGCGACACGCGGGGTTGCTCCACCTGCTGGGCGAAGTGGAGATCATCTTCGGCTTCTGGGCCATCGTGCTGGTACTGTGCCTCGCCTTGTTTGGTAGTGGGAACCTTGCGCTGAGCTACGCAGAGTCACGCCAGTACGCGGAGCCGCTCTTCGTCTTCGTCGTGATGGTGGTGGCCGCTTCTCGACCTGTCCTGGTCGGCGTCATGCGGTTCGCCGCGGTTCTTGTGCGGCTTCTGCCCGTACCAGAAGGGATTGCCAATGCCTGGCTGGGACTGGCCCTCATTCCGCTTGCCGGCTCCCTGATCACGGAACCTGCGGCGATGACGCTCGGGGCCTTGATGCTCGCGCCTCAGATCTTTCGTACGAGCCTGCCTGAGCCGCCGAAATACTTCGCACTGGGTGTTCTGTTCGTGAACATCTCGATCGGAGGCACACTTACCTCGTTCGCGGCGCCGCCGGTACTGATGGTTTCTGGAACCTGGGGCTGGAGCTCTGCGTTCATGGCCCAAACCTTCGGCTGGAAAGCGGCAGTCGCCGTGGTGGTCAATGCCACTTTGGCCGTGATTGTTCTGCGGCGCTATCTACAGGCCAACGCCTCGCCTAATGCGTCGGCGCCAAGGGGCGAGGTGCCTTTCCTCATTATCGCGGTACACCTCGCTTTCCTGGCAGGGGTTGTGCTGCTTGCTCACCATCCGGTTGCGTTCCTTGGGCTGTTCCTGATGTTCCTGGGATTCACGCAGGCCTACGAACGTCACCAGAGCTCGCTCATCATCAAGGAAGCTTTGCTCGTCGCATTCTTCCTGGCGGGGCTCGTGGTGCTCGGCGGCCTGCAGCAATGGTGGTTGCAGCCGGTTGTCTCATCCATGTCGCCTGGCGCGCTTTTCTTCGGCGCAACCGCCCTCACCGCCGTCACTGACAACGCGGCGCTCACGTACCTGGGCTCCCTCATCGAGGGAATTCCGGACGAAGCCAAGTACACGCTGGTGGCCGGAGCCGTTACGGGGGGCGGCCTAACAGTGATTGCCAACGCCCCCAACCCAGCGGGAGTTGCCTTGCTCAGGCGCGGATTCGCCGATGACTCGATAGGAGCACTGGGCCTCCTCCTTGGCGCGCTCGTCCCAACCGCGATCTCGGGGGCGGCGTTTCTGCTGTTCTGATAGCTGGCTACCCCGCTGCAAGGTCCCGCATCGACCACGCTGGCGACCCTGCAGACATGATGCGGTCAGGGGTATTTCCGCGCCGGAACATCCCTGCAAAGGCGGGGCCGGGCAGGCCGCGGCGCATCGATCACGCGAGGCCCGCCTCGGGTTTGCCTGATTCTCGTGGCCGCGCGCGAGAGCGCGCTCGTGAACTGGCTCGTCGCGGCTGTTTGAACGGAGGGGCCTCAGGGCCCGTAGTGAGTTCCGCGACGGGGCCACGAGAGCAGGCAAACACGAGGGAAGTCGGCGCGCAGCGCCGACCGGCCTTGCGGATGCGCCGCGGCCTGCCCGGCCCCGCCTTTGCCGCGAGGTGTCGCCGAACAAGCCGGCAGACATGGATCCCGGGTCAAGCCCGGGATGACAAGCTTGGGGTGACACGCCCCGGGATGACAACGTCCTAGTTCAGCGACTGCCGGTTGACGATCGTGCGCAGCGCGTCGGTGTCGAGGATGCGCACGTGGCGCTGCCGGACTTCGACGATGCCGTCCTCGACGAACTTCGAGAAGGTGCGGCTCACCGTCTCCAGCTTCAGGCCCAGGTAGCTGCCGATCTCCTCGCGGGTCATGCGCAGCACCAGTTCGTGGCGCGAGAAGCCGCGCGCATGCAGGCGCTGCACCAGGTTCAGCAGGAATGCGGCCAGCCGCTCCTCGGCGCGCATGCTGCCCAGCAGCAGCATCACGCCATGCTCGCGCACGATCTCGCGGCTCATGATCCGGTGCACGTGGTGCTGCAGCGCGTTGACTTCGCGCGAGAGCTCACCGATGCGGTCGAACGGCATGACGCAGACCTCGGCATCTTCCAAGGCCACCGCGTCGCAGGTATGGTGGTCGTTGACGATGCCGTCCAGGCCGATGATTTCGCCGGCCATCTGGAAACCGGTCACCTGGTCGCGGCCGTCTTCGGCCGTCACGCAGGTCTTGAAGAAGCCGGTGCGGATGGCAAACAGCGACTGGAACGCTTCGCCGTTGCGGAACAGGATCGCGCCGCGCTTGATCTTGCGGCGGACGGCTACGACCTCGTCGATACGGATGAGTTCCTCAGGGCTCAGACCCACCGGCATGCACAACTCGCGCAGATTGCAGTTGGAGCAGGCGACCTTCATGCTGTGCCCGTCCAAAGGCTCGGTGGAGCCGGACGGTATCAGGTTCACGGTCGGGGTGGGCACAGGGGTTTCCTTCATCGCATGGCACTTCTGATCTGGGTCAAATTGTCGGTGGGCGCGGGGGGTCCGAGTTGATCCAGGTCAATCGCGCCGGGGCTGCGCGGCTGCACATTGTCTTCACTACTCCAATTCACACGATGACCCCACTATCGCCCGACCTGCTGCGGCGCTTCGACATACCGGGGCCGCGCTACACGTCCTACCCGACGGCCGACCGCTTCGTGGAGGCCTTCAGCGCCACCGATTATGCGCAGGCCCTGGCCCAGCGCAGGACCGGGCCGGCCGCGCTGGCCATGCCATTGTCGCTGTACATCCATATCCCGTTCTGCGATTCGCTGTGCTACTACTGCGGCTGCAACAAGATCGTCACCAAGCACCATAGCCGCGCGGCCGATTACCTGCGGTACCTGAGCCGCGAAGTCGACCTGCACACCGCCGAACTGGGGTTGGGCCAGGCCGTGACGCAACTGCACCTGGGCGGGGGCACGCCGACCTTCCTGTCCGACCCCGAGCTCAAGGAACTGATGGCGATGCTGCGCCGCAGTTTCGCGCTCGCGCCCGGCGGCGAATACTCGATCGAGATCGATCCGCGCACCGTCGACGAAAAGCGCCTGAACACGCTGGCTGAACTGGGCTTCAATCGCCTCAGCTTCGGCGTGCAGGATTTCGACCCCGACGTGCAGAAGGCGGTGCACCGCATCCAGCCGGCCGAGCAGGTGTACCGGCTGGTGGAGCAGGCGCGCGCCATCGGCTTCGATTCGATCAACATGGACTTGATCTACGGCCTGCCCAAGCAGACGCCGGAATCGTTCGCGCGCACGCTGGCCCAGGTCAACGAGCTGCGGCCCGACCGCATCGCGCTGTATGCGTACGCGCACCTGCCCGAGCGCTTCAAGCCGCAGCGGCGCATCATCAGCGCCGATTTGCCGGGCGGTGCCGCGAAGATCGCGATGCTGTCGCAGTCGCTGACGTCGTTCCTCGATGCCGGCTACGTCTACGTCGGCATGGACCACTTCGCGCTGCCCAACGACTCGCTGGCGGTGGCCAAGCGCCAGGGCCGGCTGCATCGCAACTTCCAGGGCTACAGCACCCAGCCGGACTGCGACCTGATCGGCCTGGGCGTATCGGCCATCGGCCGCGTCGGCGCCACCTACAGCCAGAACGCCAAGACCCTGGAAGAGTATTGCGACCTGCTGGATCACGGCAGCCTGCCTGTGAATCGCGGACTCGCGCTCAGCCGCGACGACCTGGCCCGGCGCGCCGTCATCATGGCCATCATGTGCCAGGGCCAGGTGCTGTTCGAGTCGATCGAGCTGGCCTGGCTGCTGGACTTCCGCGAGTACTTCGCGCCCGAAATGGAAGCGCTGAAGGACCTCGCCGGCAAGGGCCTGGTGGTGGTGGACGACTGCGGCATCCAGGTCACCGCGATGGGCTGGTACTTCGTGCGCGGCGTCGCCATGGTGTTCGACCGCTACCTGCAGGCGGATCGCAACCGAGCCAAGTTCTCGCGCATCATCTAGGGTGCGAAGCAGCCCGGGCTCCCAATGTTCACGACGCTTGCGCTCTCAGCGCTGCTGATGGGCCTGGCGGGCGGACCCCATTGCATGGCCATGTGCGGCGCCGCCTGCGCCGGCCTGACCCGCCTCGGTGGCGCATCGCAGACACGTTCCCTGTGGGCCTTCCAGGCCGGGCGCCTCGTGGGCTATGCCACGGCCGGTGCCGGCGCCGCGTTCGCGGTGCAAAGCCTGGGCTGGCTCACCACCCACACCGCGTCGCTGCGGCCCGTCTGGACCCTGTTTCACCTGGCCGTGCTGGCCTGGGGCCTGATGCTGCTGGCGAAGGCACGGCAGCCGATGTGGGTCAGCAGCGCGGGGCGCAGCATCTGGTCGCGCGTGCGCCCGGTCGCGACGGCGCGCGGCGGCGTTTTTGCCACCGGCACGCTGTGGGCGTTCATGCCGTGCGGCCTGCTGTATTCCGCGCTGCTGGTGGCGTCGCTGAGCGGCGGGCCGGTGGAGGGCGCGGTGTCGATGGCGCTGTTCGCGGTGGGCAGCGGCTTGTCGCTGGCGCTGGCGCCGGGCCTGCTGAAATGGCTGCAGCGCACGGGCAACCGCTTCAAGCAGGACTGGGGCACGCGCGCGGCCGGCCTGTTGCTGGTGGTGGCGGCGCTCTGGGCGCTCTGGATGGATCTGGCGCACCGGATCGCCATCTGGTGCGGCATCGCCTGATTTTTGTGGCGAAAGTCTGCTCTACGTTTTGATGCACTTGACGAACGTCAAGTGTCTGGACGAGCCTGCTGCCCAGAATGCCACGGGGGATTCTTTCCCGACTACAGGCTGACCGGCGCGGCCGGCCGGCCGACGAAAGGCGCGGCATGAGCGATGAGTTGCCTGCGACGCATGAAAGCGTCGACCGCAATCGGTGGTTGCGCGGGCGGGCGGTCGCCACTTACGCCGTGTTTGCGGCATTGTGGATCCTCGGCTCCGACAAGGTGCTCGACTACCTGGTCCAGGATCGTGCCACGATCATCCAAGTCGGCGTTTACAAGGGGTGGCTGTTCGTGGCCATCACTTCAGCGCTGCTCTACTGGCTCTTGCGGCCGGTACAGCCGGAGTCGCCACCGCCGGCGGCAGCCCTGGGCACCTTGCGATCCTGGGTGTTGCCGTTTGGTTTGATCGTGGTCCTGGTGGTTGTCCTTGTCGCCGCGGCTGTCCGTCTTTCGTATATTCAAGTTCGCGACGAGCACGCGGAGCAGCTGGAGGCGGTGGCCGAACTGCGCGCCGAACAGGTCGGCCAGTGGCTGGAAGAACGGATTTCGCAGGCGCAGTTTGCCGCTGACGCTCCCTCGGGCGAGTTGCATCTGCGATGGCGCGAGGTCGGCGATGCGAGTGCGCGCGACCGTCTGGCCAAGCGACTGTCCAATCTCTGGAAGGCGAGCAGGAGCCGCGAGGTCTTCGTCGCGGATGACCAGGGGAGGATGTTCGGCCCTTCAGGAGATATCCATCGCGCCCTGCCGGGCGAGTTGGAACCGTTGGTGAAGGCTGCCATACAGGGCAACCAAGTCCGGTTCGGCGACCCGCGGGACGCCGGCAACGATGTGTCCAGGTTCGACATCGCCGTTCCAATGCTTGTGGGCAGTGGCCCGCCGGGCGCGGCCCTGGTGGTCAGGCTCGATCCAAACGAATTTCTGCTGTCCTTGCTCAATCGTTGGCCCTTGCCCGGCCATTCCGGCGGCACGATGCTCGTAGGCCGTGACGGTCGTGAGTTGTTGAGCGCTCCGTCCTACAAGGCCCGTCCCCGGCCGCAGCTCTCGAAACTGGACGTCACCGGGCGCGCAGTTGACCGCCTGAATGCAAGCGGCGAGAAATTCCTGGTCGTGGCGCTGCCGGTGGCCGGGACGGATTGGCTGCTGGTCGACAGTATTCCGTTCGCTGAAATCGCTGCCGGCGCGCGCGACGACGTGTTCTGGATTTCCGCCGTGGGCGTGCTGACAGTGCTGGCCTGTGCCATCGGCTTGTTCCTGGTTCGCCAAAGCGTGGTGTTGCAACTCAAGGAGGCGGAGGGGCAGCAGCAGGCGGAAAAATTGCAGGCGCTGCAACTGCTGCAGTCCATCGCGGACAGTTCCACCGACATGATCTACGCCAAGGACAAGGCGGGACGCATCGTGCTGTTCAATCGCGAAGCTTGCCGGGTGACCGGAATTCCCCCGCTATCCGCCATCGGCAAGACTGTGCACGATATCTATCCCGCCGCGCAGGCCGAGCAGATGAGGATCGCCGACCAGAAGGTTCTCGAGACGGGCCAGTCGTACAGCTTCGAAAACGAGATCGCAACTGTCGATGGGCCGCGGACTTTCCTGTCCACGAAGGGCCTGTTGCGCGGACCGGATGGGGAAGCGACCGGGGTGTTCGGTATCTCCCGCGATATCACCGAGCGCATGAGTTCGGAAAAGGCACTGCGCGAGTCCGCCGAGCTGATTCGCGCGGTGGGCAATTCCATCCTGGACCATCTGGCCGTGCTCGACGCCGCCGGGAACGTGATCCAGACCAATCACCCCTGGCGCGCATTCGGTGCCGGCCCGAATGCGCTCGCATGCGCGGCGTTGCCGCGCTGCGAGATCGGCGCGAACTACCTGGCCGAAATGTCCCGTAGCGATTCTCCGCATGTCGAGCCGGCGCGCGAGGGGATCGAGGCCGTGCTGGCGGGCCGGCAGCCGGTCTTCACGTTCGACTACGACTGCGAGTGCGCGGGCAGCGCCAAATGCTCGTTCGTCATGAAGGTGACGCCGCTGAAGACCGCCCGCGGCGGCGCGGTGCTGGTGTACTCGGACGTGACCGAACTCAAGCGCGCGACGGCAGAGCTTGGAAAGTACCGCGACCACCTTGAAGAACTGGTCGAGGAGCGCACCGACCAGTTGGCTCGTATGAATCTGGCGCTGCAGGGCAGCGAGCGTTTCGTGCGGACGTTGACCGACAACATCCCGGCGGGGTTGGCCTACTGGGGGGCCGACCGGCGCTGCCGGTTCGCCAACCGCCAGTACCGGGAGCGATTTGGCCTCTCAGCGGAAGACATCGAGGTCGCGACGCTGCACGATGTCCTGGAGCCCGAACTCTACGAGCGGCTCAAGCCCGCGTTCGAGCGGGTGCTGGCCGGGCGGCGCTTCGAGTATGCCTCGGTGGTGAAGAGTAGCGATGGTACCGACGAACATTTCCTGGTCACACTGCTACCCGACACTGTGGACGGAACTACGGAGGGGGTGTTCGTGCTTGCCACCGAAGTGACCGCGCTGAAGCACGCCGAGCTGCAACTGCAGCGGGCCAACGCCGAGCTCGTCGTTGCGCGGGACCGGGCCGAAGCGGCCAACCGCGCCAAGAGTGCATTCATGGCCAACATGAGCCACGAGATACGCACGCCGATGAATGCCATCATCGGGTTTACCGAGCTGCTGAAGGACGACAGCGGCAAGCCGGTTGAGTCGGAGCTGCTGGACCATATCGGGGAGGCCGCGCAACACCTGCTGGCGGTGATCAACGACATCCTGGACCTGTCGAAAATCGAGTCTGGCAAGTTCACGCTGGAGCACACCGGTTTCTCGCTTCGCGATGCCGTCACGCGCGCGGTGACGCTCGTGGGCAACGATGCCAAAGCCAAGGGGCTTGCGCTGTCGGTCGACATCTCGGGCGTGCCCGACGCGCTGTGCGGGGATCCGACACGGCTGTCCCAGGCGCTGCTCAACCTGCTGGGAAATGCAGTCAAGTTCACCGAGCGCGGTCGCATTGACATGCGCGCCAGTGTCGTGGAGGAAACCGCCGCCGACGTGCTGGTGCGTTTCGAGGTGCAGGATACCGGCATCGGCATCGCAGCCGACAAGCTGGGCAGCCTGTTCAACGCTTTCGAGCAGGCGGACAGCTCCACCACCCGGCGGTTCGGCGGCACCGGGCTGGGCCTGGCACTGACTCGCCATCTGGCGCACCTGATGGGCGGCGCAGCCGATGCGACGAGTGAGCTCGGACGCGGCAGCACGTTCTGGTTCACGGCCCGGCTGGCCCGCTTCGCAATATCGGCCGAGCCGCCCCCGACTCCCGCTTTGCGCCCCCCGACGGCAGAAACGTCGGCCGCGCGGCCTCAGGATGCCGAAGTGATGCTGGTAAGACCGCCGGCGCATGGCCGCGTGCTGGTGGTCGAAGACAACCGTTTCAACCAGGAGGTTGCCATGGCGGTGCTCCAGCGGGCCGGCTTGTCGGTGGAGCTGGCAGTGGACGGCCGGCAGGCCGTGGCAATGGCACAGGCGCGCAGCTACGACCTGGTGTTGATGGACCTGCAGATGCCGGTGATGGACGGTTTCGAAGCAACGCGGGCGCTGCGGCTGCTGCCCGCGTATCGAGAGACGCCGATCCTCGCCCTCACTGCCAACGCATTCGGAGAAACGCGCGCCGCTTGCCTGGCAGCGGGCATGGACGATCACATAGCCAAGCCGGTGACCCTGCGGCGGCTGCACGAACTTCTGGCGCGGTGGCTGCCGCAAGCCGCCGTGCTGCCGCCGGCGGCGACAGCACAACCGGCCGGGACGGGGCTCCTGGAGGCACTGGCCGGAATCGAGGGCTTCGAACCGGCCGACGGCCTGGCACTGACGGAGAACCAGGACGCCTTCGCGGGCCTGCTGCAGCAGTTCATCGCCAGCCATGAAGACGGCGTGCCGGGACTGGACAGCGCGCTGGCAACGGGAGAGCGGGAGCAAGCGCGCCGCCTGGTGCACACGCTCAAGGGAGCGAGTGCGGCGATCGGCGCCCGCGAGCTGCAGCGGCTGGCGTCGTCATGCGAAATCGCAATTGCCGGCGGCGAGCCGGTCGAGAAGTTGCGGCTGCTGGCGTTCGACATCGAATACGAACTCGTGCACTTCGTCGGCACACTGCACGACCGGCTGCCGGCACCGGCGGATTCCGGGGAAGACAGACAGATCATCGGCATGGGCGCGCAGCAGCTCGACGCCGCAGTGCTCAAGCTGGGCAGCCTGTTGGCGTCCGGCGACTATGGTGCCCAGCGCTTTCACCGCGAGATTGCCGCCGATCTGCGCAACGCCTTTGGGGACGTTGCCGGCGAACTCGCGGCAGCGGTGCGAAACCACGACCATGAGAGCGCGCTCGAGCTGATCGAAACCATGAAGGCCGGCCCGCGCACGGCAACGGCTGCAAAATGAACCGAGCCGGCGCGCCGCAGCCGAGGTCCGAGTCAAACGTTTCCGAGGCCTGGCTCAGGCTCGTCGCCAGATGCTTCGCCCTGGCCATCGCCGCCGACGCCGTCTTGGTGCTGGCGGGTTGGCTGCTCGGCAAACCCTGGCTGACCAATTTCGCGACCCCCTATGCCATGGCGCCCAACACCGCCGTCGCCTTCCTTCTCGCAGCCATCAGCTTGTGGTTTGCGGTGCCCAGCGGCGTCCCAATTGCTCTTGGAAGGGCCGTTGGCCTTGGGTGCGCGTGGGGAGTCGTCTTGTTGGGAGGGGTGACCGGAATTCAGTATGTAGCGGGAATCGACCTTCATATCGACCAGCTCCTGGCGCCCGATCCGTCCGGACACGTTCGCAGTGCCGCTCCCGCGCGCATGACGCCGGTCACGACTCTGATGATGGTCATGCTGGGCGCAGCGCTTGCTGCCTCGCACCTGGGCCGCCGGAACTTCGCCCGGGCAATCCAACCGCTGGCGGCCTGGCAGTTCCTGATCGCGCTTGTCGCCTTCTTTGGCTACGCGTACGCAGGGGAATCAATGCAGGGGGTCTTGCTGTTCCGCGGAATCGCCGTCAACACCGCCGTCCTCTTCCTTCTTGCTTCGCTCGGTCTGGTGTGCGCCCGTCCCCGGGACGGCGTGGCCCGCGTGTTTCTCGGGTCGGGCGTAGGCGGTGCTCTGGCCCGAAGAATGCTGCCGCTGGCGGTCCTGGTGCCCGCCGCACTGGGCTGGCTGCGCCTGGAGGGCCAGCAAGCCGGGTACCTCGACACCGAATTCGGCGTCGCGCTCACGGTGGCCGCAACTGTCGGGATCTTTGTCGGCGTGCTGCTTTTGACTGCGCGCGCCATGGAGGGGGTTGACCAGCATCGCCTGGCGGCCGAGGAGGAGCTGAGGCGGTCGGAGGAGCGCTATCGAAGCCTTTACGAAGGCGTCCCCTTGGGCTTGCTGCGCAGCGCGCCCGATGGGAGGATCTACGAAGCGAACCCGGCGGCCGTGCGCTTGCTGGGGCAGGGGTCGTTGCAATCCGTGTTGGGCATGAATGCGGCGGACTTTTACGCGAACCCGCAGGATCGCGATCGGCTGGTGGGGCTGGCACAAGGGTCGGACTTTGTCACCGGATTTCTGATGCAGCTTAGATCCAGCGAAGGCAAGCCAAAGTGGGTCCGCTCCAACAGCCGCATCGTGCGGGACCCGGAGGGCCGCGTGCTCTACTACGAAAGCAGCCTGGAAGATACGACAACCCTCGTTCAGGCGCAGGACGAACTGTGGGAACTCAACGCAAACCTGGAGGCGCGCGTACGGGAGAGGACGCGGGATCTCGACGCGGCCAACCGGGAGCTCGAAGCCTTCGCCTATTCCGTTTCTCATGATCTGCGCGCGCCGCTGCGGGCCATCGACGGGTTTTCGCAGGTGCTGCTGGAAGACTACGATTCCAAG
>Ga0134124_10004018_pt1 | contig 11818 bp, 17 predicted proteins | sample KB304_FD_96880 | JGI IMG/M metagenome (GOLD analysis project Ga0134124, IMG submission 96880) | Terrestrial soil microbial communities without Nitrogen fertilizer from Kellogg Biological Station, Michigan, USA - KB3-0-4 | ecosystem: Environmental > Terrestrial > Soil > Unclassified ... | reverse complement strand
CTTTCAGATGACGATTTTGAACCCAAGCATCCGTTTGACGAGGTATTCGCGAGAATCAGCCAGGATGAAATAACCATCTATCCGATCTACTTTGATACCGAATATCAAGTGACTGTCAGAATGCATGGCAGCGAGACTCACGAAACGTACGTAACGGCCCGCGAGCAACTGCAACGGATAGCGGATGAGACGGGTGGTACGTTGTTCAAAGCCGATCGTGCTGAAGATCTTGAAGGTGTCTATCAGCGCGTCGCTTCCGAACTCCAGACGCTCTACAGCGTTTCCTATAACCCCGCGGATAAAAACTACGACGGCAAGTGGCGGAATGTGGGCGTAAAGGTGAAACAGGGCGCCGCCATAGCACGAACGAAGCGTGGCTTTTATGCGAGATGAGCACTGCCGGTAATCGCCAGATAGCTTACGATCATAGTCCCAACTGCCGTTACAGAACGTTTCTGAGCAAGCTTCCTTCTCGTGGTGTATAATCTTTTCCCGGTGGCACCCAAGCCACCTTCGGAAAGCATCTCTCTCACCCTCCTGCGAAGGAACCCAATCTCGATGTCGATACTGAAATGTAAGGGCTGTGGATTAGTGAATCCATACAACACCGCTGCCTGCAAAAGATGCGGAGCGAGCCTGATTGCCGCGGAAGAGCCGGAGACAGCTTCGGCGGTGACACAACCCACTGAACAAAACGAAGTGAAGAAGGAACCAGAGCCGGCTACAGTTTGGGGCTGCATTCAGGTATTGATAGTGCTAACAATCTCGGGGAGCATTACCGGCTATCTCGGCATTTACCTGATGGGCTGGCTTCCGTCTGGCCTCTATTCTGTTACGCTCCTGATTTTGATTTTCATGCCGCCTGCAATTGTAGGTCTAGCGGCGGGACTCGGGGTGCTCTGGTTCATCAATCTCTTCATCCCAGGCGCATTGACTAAAGACAACTCCAGCGCCACTGCTTCAGCTGATTGATCACTCGCCAACAGGTGGGTCCACGTGTGCGTGGAGGATTATCCCCTGTTCACGGCAACGCATTGTTAACCGTATCAGCGAAGGGCTCGCCTCTTTCACTGATTGAGGGGCGTCGAACTGCCGGCTTAGTCTCGTGACTTTGGCTCCCTGGATATTGGCGCGAACAATTTCTTTGTGACTGAGGACGGGCGTGGGATTGCGCCACGTCACCTCTGTCAGTCCGGGAGGAGCCGATCGTGGAACGACTTCGATGTTATAACCAGCAGGATCAAACGAGAGCCATCTGCGCATCTGTTACACCTGCCATGAGGTAGCACGCGTCCGGAACGCATGGCGCCACTCCCGCCGCACGACTAATAATAGCTCAATTATCGGCGTCCACTTACACGCTTCTTCAGGAATCGGCGAAAGCGCTTTTGAAGAATTTCATAGCGACCAGATAGACTACCCTGGTCATTTGTTGTTCGGCCCATGGTGTAATAGCTGGTTAACTCCGCATCTGCCTTATCCGGGTTCTCCTGTGAAATCAGAAGATTGGCTTTCACCTCATCCATGAATTGTTCCACAAACGGTCGGATTTGCTTCTTGTGGGAAGCTGTATTCTTCGTGAGCCAGTAATAGAGTGGGATTGGTCCGTTGTTTCGTAAAACTCGGTCCCTTTCATGAAAGATTTCAGTCATTTCCTTTAGAACGCGAATTATGGTCTCTCGCGTGGCCTCGAACTTGGCGATTTTGGTCTCCTCGTTTTCCTGAACGAAACGATCAAGATTCTTCGCCTTGGTATCGACGAACCTACCTCTATTCTCAATCAAGAGGATTTTTGCGACCGTGTTGTACTCCGCCATTCTGGAGGTGTCGAAAGCAATTCGAGAAGTAAAGAAGGGATGCAAAGCTAACTTTCTGATAAGTCGCGGAATCGGGCCACGCATCGCATTTCGACGTTCTGCAGCATTAACCGCCAGACCGCTGTTCAAACGAACATACATCTCGTCGACCTTATCTTCGTCGTCCGTTACGACACTCATTATTGCGGGACTGAATTTTTCGAATTTTTGGGCAACTCTGGGAAAGCGTTGTTTAAGATCCAAGTACGTAAAGCCCTTAAGGTCGATCGTAGGTTCATCGTCAAGTACGAAATCCTTAGCTAGGACGACATTTCCTTCAAAAAAATCAAAGAATGTTTCAAGTCGTTGCTTGCCATCGATTACGGCATAAGGCGTTTTTGCTTCGTTAAGCTCGCTCGTACTATGCGTGAAGTCTGCTAGATAGATCTTTGGAATATCGTATTCGTTCAAGACCGAATCGATTAACAAGGCCTTTTTTGTCTTGCTCCATAAGCTGCCGCGACGCTGATACGTCGGCGCCATATTGATCTTGAAGCGGTTCTCAAACCACCACAGTAAAGTTTGTTCTCGATGAGATTTTACTCTGAACATTTTTAGACGTTAAAACCGAAGCTCCTTCGCATCTCCATCGCTAAACCGTGAAGATCGGGATATGAAACCGAGTCTGTGTACCCGATTGACGTAACCGAATCTAGTAAATGATCTATGTGTTCTTTCTCAATGACTACTTTTACTAGGCTCTCGGGTCGGTAGCCGCTGGCATCAAACGCGGTTTCCATCGTGTCCGTTTGTTGACCGAAGATCGTGAATACGCCTTTCTGCGCGAACATTCGTGTGTTATTCGCGATTCCGCGCATTGCCGCAGGAAGTGGATAAAGCGGATCAGGACCCTTGCGAGGTGCGTACGCGGATCTTTCCGGGTCGTCTATAGTCAAGGCGCCTTTACCGCCCCACGTCATATCACGAAGCGAGCGCTCATTCCATGCATTTGGACTTAGAATCCAAACGGCGGCATCTTCTTTATATTCATCCGTATCGTCGTCGAACTCGGCCCCTGCAACTCCAAAATAAAGAGCGATAAAAGGATTCATCGTCCAATCCAGCAGTCGCGTTGGAACCGAATAATGCTGCATGAAGAACAGAAGCTCAAGCTCTGGCTTTCCTTCGTCGATGAATTTCGGAACGGTTTGGTGAAGTATGCTTTCACGCCGGAACCACTCAAGCATTGCCACTTCTAATTTTAGTAGTTCAGTAGCATCAGTAATTGTAGGGTGTCGATAAAGACTTGGTTTGAGTGTGTGTGTAACAGACCGGCCACATCCGCGATACCAATTAACTATGTCAGGCTTATCGCCATAGATAGCTCGAGACTCCCTTAGAGCGTCCTCGATCGCTTCTGTGAAACCAGTTAGAGTTGTTATTCGATGTTCTGTTGGGGGCGGCATGAGGATTGACTATTCTTCTTCAAAGCCAAAACTTTGGCCAGACTTGCACACACTATCTTGGATAATTTGACTGGTACAGCATTGCCAAGCTGCTTAGTAGTTGCGGTCCAAGGTCCCTCGAAATGGTATTTGTCAGGAAATGTCTGCAACCGCGCCTTCTCTCTAACAGTAAAGTAGCGAACTTTTCCATTAATGTGAATTAACATGTTTTCCCCCCCCGGGACTCCGTGATCACCGGCTTTGAGAGTCTTAGCAGGTTGATCCATTTCACTCCCGGCATGGCCCGGGTAAGAGCGGGCACCCGGTACAAATACATGATTGGCAACCGTCGCCTTACTTTCCGTTTTGCTTGGCTCGCAAAGATCGCCAACGGCATCGCGCACGGTTGTCCAAGGACGGAGTCTCGATGACCTCCGTTGAGCTTTTTTCTCTAAGGAACCTCGTAACGACGTCGAAATAGTCTCACGCCTCTTTCTTGAAACTCCATGTCGCTCCCAGTAATCTTCAGTCACAAATTTGTCGATAAGTAACTCATCACGCGAATGAGTTGGTTCCGGAAAGGACCATTCGACTTTTAGATCGCTGCGGATCCCGACGAAGAATACCCGTTCACGTCTCTGCGGAACTCCATAATCCGCAGCATTGACTGAATGAATTATGACTTTGTAGGTTTCGTCCTCTGAGCCGCTACCTCTCGTATGATATCGCTCCAGACGCGAAAGATGTTCTTTCCACTTTTCTCCTTTTTTTTTCTTCACATGCGGATACGCAAGTTGAAGCTGAACATATTGAGAGTACGTTATGTGAGTCGGCCTTAAGAGGCCCTTCACATTCTCAAAAATGAATGCGCGCGGCCGGAGTTGTCGCACTGCATTTATTGCTTGAGGGAATAAGTCGCGACTGTCGTGCCTTCCCAGCGACTTACCTGCTAGTGAAAAAGGTTGACATGGCGGTCCACCGCAAAGCAGATCAAGTCCCTCGGGAATTGTCGAAAAATCAAATGTACTTAAATCCTGTTCAGGTAAAGGATTCGGCTTCCAATCTATGACGGGCTTGACGCGACGCTTTTGATTGCCTCTGATTGTGTTGCACGCATATTTGTCACGTTCGATAACGGCATCGTGCTTGAAGCCTGCGGCCGAAACGCCGAGTGCTAGGCCACCAGCACCAGCAAAAATTTCGACAGCTCTCATGAACCGGCCTCCAAAAACGACTCCAATCGCGCTCTCAAGCGCGAGTCCCTAAGCTGACATTCCCATATCACAAAGAACTGCCAGCCAGCCTTCCTAAGTTCACGCTGTTTCTTCAAATCGCGCTTCCGGTTGCCTTCAAGCTTTGGCTTCCAAAAATCAAGTTTGGATTTCGGTAGTCGACAATTCGGACAATCCTTATGTCGGTGCCAATAACAACCGTGAACGAAAATAGCTTTCTTGCGCTGCGAAAAAACGATATCCGGATTACCCGGGACCGTTCGTAAATGAAGCCGGTAACGATATCCCATGGACGTGAGTAGCCCGCGGACTACTAACTCTGGTTTGGTGTCTTTGCTTCGAACCCTACTCATGCGCTCGCTTCGCTCATTTGGGGACAACGTATCGCCTGAGTATGGGACGGTCTTTCTCTTGCCCATTTACGGCGCTTAATTTATCACACAAAGTAGAAACATGGGGGCCAAGCTTGCGAGTCGCGATCTTCAATCAACAGTCAAATCATGACTCAAAAAACCTCCGGCTTTGTCGGCCCGCGAGTTCACGCGCTACGGGCGTTCGTTTCGTGTTAAAGGCAGATTAGGGCCAACGCGGTAAGTTGGAATCGAATCACAGCTCTCCATCAAGAAATCCCGGAGCCCTTCACACAGATGAAACCCTGATCTTCTCCTCCCGGCCGGAACGGATATTCTCGGGACACGGCTGATAATGACTGCAGCGACGCACCAGCCGCCGTGTCTCGGCGGTTATGCCGCAGAGACACGGAGCCGCGGAGAATTTTTAATCACTCTAAATGGATGTGGTCGATTCTCATTTCGCCGGCCTCAACACGATTCACTACTTGCTCAAGGTATTCATCTTTGGTCTCCAATCCATAACGGATTAGTGAGCGAGTTCTTGGATCGACTCTGCTATCGGTTGCGAGTTTTCGAGCGCGGCGTTTTAGATTGGCGTCGAGTGTGCGAGATGCTTGTTTGCGCGGTGATGCGCTACCATGTTTTGCCATGGTCCTTATCCTTTCGTTGGAAGGTTGAGGATCCTAGGGTCGGCTTTGTGGTTCAAGCACAAGTCGGCCCGCTTCTTTTTTGATTGGGTGGGATATCAGCAACGTAGCGCAAAAGTTTTCGTTTGTCACCAGTCGATTTGACTCACACGAGCGTCTTCTTTGCGATCACTGAATTTAAGATCTATATAATCGAGATCGCTGAGGTAGGTTTTCAACCACGGGGTCGGTCATAACAGATGACGCTGTTATTCGCATTTCTATTGGACTCTTCGCGGGCGACGATATGTTAGCTCGCTTAACACGTCAAAGAGATATGTTAAAAACTGCGGCATTTTTTAACACGTTTCGGGAACACGTCCCTCGCCTTTTTTAAGGTAGGTGAGTGATCAGCAACCTAGCGCGAAAGTTTCGTTTATTACCAATCCGGAATGAGGCAGCTTATTCGTCAGATCGGTTCAGATAGAGTTTGCTTTCGTACTCGATGAGGCCGAGCCGAAGGTGATCGATCCAGCCGCGTCTGCCCAGTACATTGCGCCTGAACCCCTCATGCGTTGCAAAGTAAACTGTTGAGTCGAATGAGTAACCGAGCGTCTCCAGGCTTAGCGTGTGGCCGTAAGCGTCAAAGCTGCCCATGGCGGTGGTGAAACGAAGAGGTGTGCCCGATTCGACAGATAAGCCAGGATTTCTGCGTAGCTGCGCTCAAAGACACAATAAGTAGCGCCGGTGTCGAGTTGGGCGGGAAAACTCACGCTTTCTTCGCCAGAGCGAAGTGTTACCGGCACCTCGATGCGATCCTTTTCTCTGCCGTAGTTGTGAAGAGTCTCAAATTCGAGTAGATGCACGGAACTCACCATCCGCCGATGTAAGGATCGGCCCTTGGAGTAACATGAACCAGGTACGGCGTACCTATGCCTTTAGCCCGAGCTTCGTTGTACACAATGCGAGCGTCGGTGCCGTGCGCTACCAATTGATCTGCTTCAAGCACTACCCATTGGTCAAAGAATTCTTTCCCATGCGCTTCCAGCCACGCTCTCTCATCTTCGCGAGTTCGATACGAGGATAGTTCGTCGCCGTTGCCGGTAAGCTGCTCCAGTGCCGCTCGCAAACGAAGCTTCTCCTCGGCGGGGAATTTTTTCACTTCTTCTATGATTTGCTCCAGCGTTGCCATGCTGCCTCTCAGTCTATCACCGTCGATCCGAACGCCCAATAGTGTGGGGACGTAGGAGTGATCCAATTCGGCATTCTCATTCTTTAATGTTCATTTCCGAACTACATCGACCGTGTGTCCGTCAAGAACGGGTTGACTTTTAACCCGCGCGACAAGAGCCCGTGGCCTAAGTAGCGATTCGCGAGCTTCGCACCGCAGGGTGCTTACGGATCGCAATTTCCCCTGAGCATTTGAACTAAATGCTTGGTGGTACACACGGCCTAGCGCACTTCTTTTTATTTGGTGGGTAATCAGCAACGTAGCGCAAAAATTTTCGTTTGTCATCAATCGATTTGACTCGCACGAGCGTCTTCTTTGCGATCAGTGGATTTAAGATCTATATAATCGAGAGATGACGCTGCTATTCGCATTTCTAATCGGACTCTTCGCCGGGTTGCGTTCGCTTACGCCGCCTGCGGCGGTCGCGTGGGCCGTGCATCTGGGATGGCTCAGACTTGCGCGGCCACTGTCTCTCATCGGCTCGCTTCCTGGAGTAATAATTCTAAGCCTGTTAGCAATCACAGAAGTGATGTTTGATAAGCTGCCGAATACTCCGAACCGCACTGCTCCTCTCGGACTCATTGGCCGCATCGTGACAGGCGGCTTCACGGGCGCATGCGTTTCTCTTGGCGGTGGAAAGTCGGCTTTCGTTGGCGCCGGGCTGGGAGTGATTGGCGGAATCGTCGGGTGTTTCGCCGGCTTTCATGCCCGCGCGCGACTCGTAAAATCCCTGCGCCAGCCGGATTTCAACATTGCTTTGCTCGAGGATCTGATTGCGATCGGTGGCAGCCTGTTCGTCGTTTCGCGATTCTAGTGCGCTAGTCCAAGGTCAAAAGGTGATGAATATTTCTTCATGCGTGCGCTTAGGTGTGATGGTCGTTTTGTTAACAAACGCAACCGCACATGCGATCGCACAAACGGAGTCGATTCCCAAGGGCCAAGTCGTCGAGAGGATTGAAGCGCTCAATGATTCGTCGCAGAGTTACGCGCTGTATCTCCCGTCGAATTACACGCCGGATCGGAAGTGGCCCGTTCTGTACGCCTTCGACCCGGGTGCGCGGGGCCGCGTGCCGGTTGAGCGTTTCAAAGAGGCGGCGGAGAAGTACGGCTGGATCGTGCTTGGCTCGAACAACTCACGCAATGGACCATGGAAAGTTGTCGTCAATGCGTGGAACGCGATGCTGACCGATACTCATCAGCGGTTTGCGATCGACGACGAGCGCACGTACGCAACCGGTTTTTCGGGCGGCGCACGGGCTGCCATCAGCATCGCCGTTGGCTGCAAATGCCTGGCAGGCGTAATGGCCAATGGCGCAGGGTTCCCTGCGGATCTAACTCCGTCGCCACAGATGAATTTTGTTTTCTTTGGCGCGGCCGGCGTCGACGACTTTAACTATCCTGAACTCAAGACCCTGCAAGAATCGTTAACCAAAGCAGGTATCAGCAATCGCGTTCAGATGTTTGAGGGCCGTCACGAATGGCCGCCTGTCTCGGTAGCTACGGCCGCAGTTGAGTGGATGGAATTGCATGCCATCAAGGCCGGCAAGCGGCCGCGCGACGATGCCTTCATAAACGCAATGTGGCAACAGTTCCTCAATGAGGCAAGAACACTCGAGGAAGCGAAGAAATACAGTGAAGCGTATCAACTGTATTTCGATCTGGCCCAGAGCTTCAAAGGGCTGCGAGACGTTGCGGAGATTGAAACGAAAGTAAACCAACTCGCCAACAGTCGCGAAGTGAAAGCCGCAATCCGCGAAGAGCAAGGACAGATTCGAAAACAACGAGAGTTGGAGAGTCGACTCAATTCCTTGATTGCCGCGCGTAATGGCGGATCGCCGGTCAACCAGGGCGACGAAGCGTCTGATTCTGTGAATCTATTGCAGAAGATTCTGAACGATTTGCGAAAGCAGTCAAAGGAGTCTGAGGATTCCAGCCAGCGCAGGGTCGCGCGTCGCGTATTGGATGGTTTATTCATAGGCCTGGTTGAGCAAGGCATCGGACTTCTGCAAACGGAAAAGAACTACGCCGAATCGATCAAGCCTCTCAAACTCGCCACCGAAGTCAATCCCGATCGCCCCGGCGCTTTCTTTTACCTCGCGTGGGCTTACGCTGCCAACCGCGACAAGAAAAAATCATTGCAGTCTCTAAACACGGCGGTTGAAAAAGGCTTTTCCGATACTGCCCTGATTATGGCTAACAAAGCATTTGACTCGCTTCGTAACGATCCGGAATATCAGCAGATTATGACAAGGCTGAAGAAGCAATGAATTGAGCGTGCTGAGCGCCGGTGAGGACGTTAATCAGTGGGTTACGGTCTTGGAGTCGTGCTCAGATCTGCTGTTCAAACTGTCTCATCGAGAGGTTCACTCCAGGGGTTCACCCCAAAAACGGCAAAATCCTGATAAACTCGTGGTGGCTGACTCTCAAAATCTTCGTCAGCTACATTATCGTCAAACGCAAAGAGAAGGTGACGCATTGATCGTGTGACCTGAGGCTTTAACTTTGACGATGCGGCAAGCCATGCCGAGAGTGTGAACGAACTTTAGCCGAACTCAGAACGCAAAACTCTACAAGCTAGCGCAACTCAACCTTCAAGAATAACTCGATCGCTTCGTTACGAATTGTGACCACAGCCTTTATGGGTGAAACAATATGCATGATCGAACATTTGTATGCTCCTGTGATGAGAGTGTGAGGAATTCATGTCTTGGCCTTCCGTTCTTCCAGGCGTTGAGCGATGAAAGCCGTTACTGCGTTTTGCATTTCCCGGGAGCCAAGGGTGGAGAATTTTCCAACGAAATAAAACGAAAACTCGATTCCGATGACTTTGATTTCGCCGGCGTTTACTTTCCCGAAAGCATCAGTTTCTTCGGCATTCATTTTTCTTCTGAGGTCAACTTTGAGCGAGCTGTATTTGCTTCAAAGGTTGATTTTGGAGAAGCCATATTTTCTGAAGGAGCTAACTTCGTCCGCTCACTTTTTAAAGGTGATGCAGCCTTTCCTAAAGCGAAATTCAATGGAGCTGCAAACTTTAGCTCAGCGGACTTTCAGCAAAGAGCTGTGTTTGATTCAACGTGCTTTGCCGACCTCACACTTTTCACGTTTGCGGTTTTCAACTCGGAAACCGATTTCCAGAGAGCTTCTTTCGATAACCTGGTAATGTTTGATTTTGCTGTGATTAAAGACGCATTAACATTTGGCTTAAGGCGAGACTACAAGCATGCGCAAGGCTTCCTTAGCAACAGCGTGCTGTCGATGTCCGGAGTTCGTATCGATCATCCTGAAAATATTTCGTTCCAATCACTACCTCTGCGTCCCCGGTGGTTCATTAACGTCGATATAAGAAAATTCAACTTTACGGAAGTCGAATGGATTGGATTATCGAAACGTGGTTTTGATTATGACATTCGTGAAGATATTGCCGATCTTGAAAGGAACAGCATTGAGATTCCACATCGCGTGTTAGCAATTACCTATCGTCAGCTCGCGATCAATGCTGAGGAAAACCATCGCTACAGAGAAGCATCGATATTTCGATACTGGTCCATGGATGTTCGTCGTCGTGAAGATATCTCGCTTCGCAGTCTGCTTAGTTTGGATTGGTGGTATTGGGCGGCCAGTGGATATGGAGAGCGGGCCGGACGCGCCATCATTATGTTAGTGATACTAATTCTTTTGTTCGGGATGGCGTACCTGTTCGTCGGATTTTCCAGACGTGATAGAACATCGGAAGGAAACAAGGCAACAACTGTAGTTGATATTACCGGAGCGCCCATCAGGCCGATGCTCAGCGCGTTTCTCTATAGCGCAGAGGTTGTTACACTTCAGAAACCGGATCCCAAACCGTTAACGCCTTGGGCAAGAATTCTGTTTACCCTTGAGACAATTTTTGGCCCAACGCAACTAGCGCTGCTCGCATTGGCAATACGGCGTAAGTTTATGCGGTGAGTCAGATCAAGGCGGCAGGGGAACTGCTAAATCGCGGCAGATTTTTCTTGCAGTAAAAAGCGAAATCTCGGTATGTCTGGGAACAGCGGAAGTGGTCCGAGCCGCTCGATTCACGTAGATGGTGTGCTTTCCACCCTGGCGAGCTAACTCGCAACCATGAATTTCTAAATGTCGAATGAGGTCAACTCGTTTCAAGCCGACACCGTGAGGTAAACACTACGTTAAAGTGCATGATCGGTCCGCGCGCTGTTTCGGGGAAGCTTGCAGCAGCTAGGCTGCTGCAAGCACAAGCTGCTCGCGGATCGTGTGCTGTCCAGCCAGCGACAACTCCTTGACTGTTTCTTCAGTGAGTTCCCGGTTAACATCCAAGGTCAGTTGGATGGCCTCCATTAAATTCTCACGCGTCTCTTCTAGAGTTGCACCCTCTGTATTGGCTCCGGGTAACTCTTCGACATAACCCATGTAGCCACCAGGTATTTCCACAAATACAGCAGTGAGTTTCATATATTCTTTTCTCGGCTTACTATATTTAGGGGTTAGTTCCTGTGATTCACAGACCTCAGCTTGTGATTCACTATTTTTCTCTAGGCCGCGTTGCGCTTTTGGACTCATAGCCACTTCCTAATTAATGGTCAGGCACAAATTCGCGGATTATGAGTCAGTTTCGAAGTGATGTCAATATGCGGGAGCGGCGGGATTTAGCCCTCCGCAGGCCACATTAAACAGCTTTAAAACCAACCCTGTCAACCCCCAAATAAATTTCGCCGTTCAAACCTCTCATTCTTTAAACGCGTAATCCTGCACTACGTTCGGTCCAATGTGTCCTAGTGAAATACATCAATCTTCCACAAATACGTGGCATCACATCGGTAAACGTCACATAAGCAAAGAGCGTTCCATGGGCCGGATTCATGAGATCCTGTAGGACCCGACCAGATCCTTAAGAATCTTGAATGATTTACAGCCCTCCATCACCCCCGCCCGGGTACTTTTACCCGAAAGAGTGTTTTCTTTGCCCAGGCTTGCCAGAACGCGATTTGATAAGGCCATTCGGTAGATGAGCATAGCTTTGCCTCAAAAGTCCTTTTCATTCACACCGGGCTTTAGCCCGGTGCCCAAAGGGAGCGTCTACGGAAAACCGTTTCAACGGTTTCCCCTTGGTTTGCTAAGGAAACCATTAAAATGGT
>Ga0134124_10004016_pt1 | contig 11819 bp, 6 predicted proteins | sample KB304_FD_96880 | JGI IMG/M metagenome (GOLD analysis project Ga0134124, IMG submission 96880) | Terrestrial soil microbial communities without Nitrogen fertilizer from Kellogg Biological Station, Michigan, USA - KB3-0-4 | ecosystem: Environmental > Terrestrial > Soil > Unclassified ... | reverse complement strand
TTGTCGGTGCACAGTTCCATTTCCGGGTAGTGCACCTGAAAACCCTTTTGCGCACCCGCAGCGTTGAGTGCCGCGCGCAATGCCTTGTTGGCGCCCACGCCACCCGCCACCACCAATGAGCCCAGGCCGCTGGACTCGACGGCCATGATGGACTTCCGCGCCAGGACTTCGACCACGGTGTCCTGGAACGACGCCGCAATGTCACGGCGGGTCTGCTCGTCCAGCGCCCCTTGTTCCTCCAGCCGCCGGCATTCCAGCGCCACTGCGGTTTTCAATCCGCTGAAGCTGAAATCGAGGTCGTCGCGGCGCGGACCGAGCATGGGGCGCGGCAGGCGAAAGCGCCTGGGGTTGCCCTGTTCGGCCAGCGCGGCCAGTGCCGGGCCGCCGGGATAGGGCAGGCCGAGCAGCTTGGCCGTCTTGTCGAAGGCCTCGCCCGCCGCATCGTCCAGCGTCTCGCCCAGCAGCGTGTAATCGCCCACGCCGCCCACGCGCATGAGCTGGGTGTGGCCGCCCGACACCAGCAGCGCTACGAAGGGGAAGCGCGGCGGATGGGCCGAGAGCAGCGGCGACAGCAAATGGCCTTCGAGGTGGTGAATGCCCAGCGCCGGTATGCCCAGGCCGAGCGCGAGCGAGGCCGCCACGCTGGCCCCGGTCATCAGGGCGCCCGCCAGCCCCGGGCCCTGCGTGTAGGCGATGGCATCGAGTTCCCGGAGGGTGGTGCCGGCGCGCTCCAGCGTGTCGGGGATCATGACGGGCAGGCGGCGCACGTGATCGCGCGAGGCGAGCTCGGGCACCACGCCGCCGTATACATCGTGCAGCGCGATTTGCGAATGCACGGCATGGGCGAGCAGGCCCTTGCCATCGTCATAAACGGCCACGCCGGTCTCGTCGCAGGAAGTCTCAATACCGAGGACACGCATTCGACAAGTTTAGGGCATGTGTCAAGCGACTGACTCTAACCAGGGTATTTTTATGCCGTGTTCACGTGGCCCGCGGCTCCGCCGCGGTAGTCGGGCAGGATTTGGCCGTCAGTGCCACGTCAGGGCGCTGCCAGTGCGATGTCAGGCCTCGTTCCTAAAATGCTGCACCCATGCGCACACCGGTATTCAACCCCATATGGAGCGGCTCGGTGTGGCTGGCCGGCGCGGTCCTCACATTGGCATTGGCCGTATTCAACTTGGCTCATGCACAGGCTTCGTCTGAAGTCACCACAGAGAATCGAATACCGGCGGATCTTGGTGCGTTGACGCTGCAAAGGGCGGAACAGCTCATGCTGGCCCGCAACCACGATGTGCAACGGGCGCGCCGCGCCGTGGAGGCGGCGGAGGCCGGCGTCACCAGCGCCGGCGCGCGCCCCAATCCCAACCTCACCCTGGGCGTGGGTTCGGTCAACCCGTCGCTGGGGGCGGGCGGGGGCAACCTGCGCGACAAGACCGTGGATTCGAGCCTGCGCCTGGACCAGGTGCTGGAGCGCGGCGACAAGCGCGAACTGCGCGTGGCCGGCGCGAAAAGCCAGGAGGCCGCCGCCGGCGGCGACTACCAGGACGCCGTGCGGCAGGCCCTGCTGGCCCTGCGCCAGGCCTATTACGACCTGCTGCTGGCGCAGGACCGGCTGGCGATCGCCAATGACACGCTGGGATTGTTCGACCGCTCGCTGGATGCCGCCGACAAGCGCTATCGCGCCGGGGACATCGCGGCTTCGGACGTGTCGCGGCTGCGCGTGGACGCGCTGCGCGCCGCCAACGACGCCCGTTCGGCCGAGGCCGACCTGCGCCGCGCCAGGGGTGCGCTCGCTTTGCTCATGGACGTGGATGCCGCCGATGCCATCAAGGCTGTTTCGCCCTGGCCGGATGCGCGTGATCTGCCCACGGACGTCGACACGGAGCAGGTAATCGGCGCGCGCGCCGACGTGCGCGCCGCGCAGGCGCGGGTGGAAGCCGCGAGCAGCGCCCGCGACCTCGCGCGCGCGCAGCGCACCCGCGACGTATCGGTGGGCGTGCAGTACGACCACTTTCCGGCCAGTGCCGCCAATCCCACGGGAACCGGCAATACCTTCGGTGTCAGCGTGTCGGTGCCTCTGTTCGTCAACTACGGCTTCGAGGGAGAGATCCGGCGCGCCGAGTCGGACTACGGCGCCGCCATGGACGCGCTGGCGCGCACGCGCGCCCAGGCGCGATCGGAACTGCAGCGCGCGCGCTCGGACCTGCGCGCGGCGGCCGACCGCCTACAGCGCTATGACACTTCCCTGCTGGTCGAGGCGCGCCGCTCCGCCGAATCGGCCGAGTTCGCCTACCGAAACGGCGCCATCGGCGTCATGGACCTGCTGGATGCGCGGCGCACGCTGCGCTCCATAGAGAACGATGCCGCCCAGGCGCATGGCGATTTCGCCAAGGCGCTGGCGGCCTGGGAAGCCGGGCGCGCCGCTGCGCCCGCGCAGTGACGGACAACACATGCCACAGACCAGCACCCCTCAGGCCATGCCGCCCCGCGCGAGACGGGTGATGGCGCGCGCCGCGCTGTTCGCCATGGTGCTGGTGCTCGCATCGGCCTGCGGCCAGCGCGAGACCAAGCCCGAGGAGCCGCAGCCGCGACTGGACAACGGGACGGTGGTGTTTCCCGAGGGCAGCCGCCAGGCCGGATTCTTCGTCACCGGCGAAGTGAAAATGGGCAGCTCACCGAAACTGCAGCTCGCCGGGCGGGTGGTGTGGGACGAGGAGCGCACGGTGCGCCTCTATCCGCCCTTCGGCGGCCGGGTGACGCGCATCCTGGCCAAGCCCGGCGACGCAGTGCGCGCGGGCCAGGCGCTGGCCGTGCTGGCCTCGCCCGATTTCGGCCAGACCCAGACCGAGGCGCGGCGCGCCCAGGCCGATTTCGCCCTGGCGGACAAGAACCTCAAGCGGGTGCGCGAGTTGCAGGCGGCCGGCGTGCTGCCGGCCAAGGACGTGCAGTCGGCCGAGGCCGATTTCAGCCGTGCCGAGAGCGAGCTGAAGCGCGCCACCGCGCGCGTGAGCCTGTACGGCAAGTCCGACACCGTGGACCAGACGCTCACCCTGGCCAGTCCCATCGCGGGCGTGCTGGTGGAGCGCAACATCAATCCCGGACAGGAGCTGCGCCCCGACCTGCAACTGTCCAACCTGCCCGCCCTGTTCGTCATCACCGATCCGGCGCGGCTGTGGGTCCAACTCGACGCCTCCGAGCGCGACCTGCGTCTGCTGAAAAAGGGCCAGCCGCTCAAGCTGCGCGCCCCGGCCTGGCCCGACGACAGCTTCGCGTCCAGCATCGATGCCGTGGCCGATTTCATCGATCCGGCCACGCGTACGATCAAGGTGCGCGGCTCGGTGGACAACCGCGGCCGCAAGTTGAAGGGCGACATGTACGTCACCGCCGAAGTGGACAGCGGCGCCGCGCCTGCCCTGGAAGTGCCTTCCAAGGCCGCGTTCCTGCTGGGGGACAAGTACTACGTGTTCGCCGAAGAAGGGCCGCGTCGCTACCGGCGCGTGGAGGTCATGGTGGGCGCCGAAAGCCAGGGCCGCATCGCCGTTGTGTCCGGGCTGAAGGCGGGGCAGAAGGTGGTGGTGGAGGGGGTGTTGTTCCTCAACCGCATACAGCGCTCGCTGGAAAGCGGCGCGCCGGCATGACCCACACGGGGCGATTCACAGCCGCTTCCAGCCCGACCAGGCATCCGGCTCACCGGCCATGAAGCGCATCGTTTCCTTCGCGCTGAAGCAGCCGCTGTTCGTGCTGCTGGGGCTGGTATTGTTCATCGGCGGCGGGATCGCGGCGTTCAGGTCGCTGCCCATCGAAGCCTTCCCCGACGTGACCGACACCCAGGTCAACGTGATCACGCTGTACCCCGGGCGCGCGGCCGAGGAGGTGGAGAAGCAGGTCACCATCCCGCTGGAAGTGGCGCTGTCGGGCCTGCCCAACTCGGTGCGGCTGTTCTCGCACACCCAGTTCGGGTTGTCCTATCTCATCATCACCTTCGACGACAAGCCCTCGGCCTATTTCACCCGCCAGCAGGTGGTGGAGCGGCTGCGCGAAGTCGACCTGCCCGAAGGTGCGTCGCCGCAGCTCGCGCCGCTGTCCACGGCCATCGGCGAGGTGTATCGCTTCCGGTTGAAGTCCGACTCCCTTGGGCCGCGCGAACTGCGCACCATCGAGGACTGGACGGTGGAGAAGCAGTTGCGCCTGGTTCCGGGCGTGGCCGACATCGTGAGCATGGGCGGGCTGGTGAAGCAATACGAGGTCAACCCCGACCTCGCGCGCCTGCGCGACTACAAGATCACGCTTTCCCAATTGTTCGACGCGCTCGGCAAGGGCAACGCCAACGCCGGCGGGAGCTACCTTGCGCAGGGCCGCCAGCAATACCTGATCAGAGGCATCGGCCTGCTGAGCAGCGCCGACGACATCGGCAACATCGTGGTGGCCGAACGCAACGGCGCGCCGGTGCTGGTCAAGAACCTCGGCGAGGTGTCTGTCGGCGCGGTGCCGCGCCAGGGCCTGGTGGGCCAGGACGACGATGACGACGTGGTGACCGGCATCGTGCTGATGCGCAAGGGCGAGAACCCGTCCGAGGTGCTGGCCAGGTTGAAGGAGCGCGTGAACGCGCTCAACCACGGCGGCCTGCCCGCGGGCGTGGCTATCGCGCCATTCTACGACCGAACCTGGCTCATCGACCGCACGTTGAAGACCGTGTTCACCAACCTGGTCGAAGGCGCCCTGCTGGTGGCGCTGGTGCTGCTCTTGTTCCTGGGCAACCTGCGCGCCGCCGCCATCGTGGCGGCGGTGATCCCGCTGTCGCTGCTTGCGACCTTCATCGGGCTCACCTTCGCCGGCATTCCGGCCAACCTGCTGTCGCTGGGGGCCATGGACTTCGGCATCATCGTGGACGGCGCGGTGATCGTGGTGGAGAACGTGTTCCGGAAACTCTCGGAGCACGATGAGAACGACCGCACGCCGCGTCTGCAGCGCGTGCTCGAAGCGGCGGTGGAAGTGGGGCGGCCCACGCTGTTCTCCATGCTCATCATCATCGCCGCGCACATTCCCATTTTCACCCTGCAGCGCCACGAGGGCCGCATATTCGCGCCCATGGCCTGGTCGGTGACTTCGGCGCTGGTAGGCTCGCTCATCCTGTCGCTCACGCTGGTGCCCCTGGCCTGCTACAAGCTGCTGCCCCGCCGCCTGCCGGAGAAGGAAAACTGGCTGGTGCACGCCTGCAAGGCAGCCTATGAGCCGGCGCTGAAATGGGCGCTGGCGCACCGGGTTGCGGTAATCGGCGCGGCGGTGCTGGCGCTGGCCGCGAGCGTGGCCGTGGTGCCCCGGCTGGGCTCGGAATTCCTGCCGGAACTGAACGAAGGCTCGATCTGGATCAACGTGGCGCTGCCGTCCTCGGTGTCCGTGGAAGAGGCCCAGGCCGAGATGAGCAAGTTCCGCAAGGCCCTGCACGAATTGCCCGAGGTGGAGTCGGCGATTTCCAAGGCCGGCCGCCCCGAGGACGGCACCGATCCCAAGCTCATCAACAGCGCTGAAATCCTGGTGGACCTCAAGCCCGAGTCGCAATGGCGGGCGGGCAAGTCCAAGGAGGACCTGCTGAACGAAATGGAGCGCAACCTCAACCGCTACCCCGGCGTCGAGCCCAGCTTCTCGCAGCCCATCCGCGACAACGTGCTGGAATCCATTTCGCAGGTGGACGGCCAGATCGTGATCAAGGTGTTCGGCGACGACCTGGACGTACTCACGGGCGCCGCCCGCAACATCCTCAAGGCCATCGGCGACGTGCCCGGCGTGCGCCAGGCCGCCATCGACCGCCTCGGGGCGCTGCCGCAGTTGCTCATCACCGTGAACCGCGAGGCCGCGGCGCGCTACGGCGTCAACGTCGCCGACGTGCAGCAGCTGATCGAGACCGCGCTGGGCGGCAAGAGCGCCACCAACCTGTGGGAGGGCGAGCGCAAGTTCGGCGTGGCGGTGCACCTCAAGGAAGGCCAGCGCAGCATCGACCAGATCCGGCGCATCCCGGTGAGCACGCCAGACGGCCTCTACGTGCCGCTCGAGCAGGTGGCCGATTTCAAGGTCGCGAGCGGCGCCCAGAACATCGCGCGCGAGAACGGCACGCGCGTGCATTCCATCGGCGTGTTCATCCGCGACCGCGACATGGGCAGCGTGGTGGCGGACATGAAGCGGCGCGTGGCCGAGCGCGTCAAGCTCGACCCGGGCTACAACATCACCTGGTCGGGCGAGTTCGAGAACCAGGAGCGCGCCATGAAGCGCCTGGCCGTCATCGTGCCCATCTCGGTGCTGCTGATTTTCCTCTTGCTGTTCGACGCCTTCCAGTCGGTAAAAAGCGCGCTGCTCATCATCCTCAACATCCCCTTGGCCCTCATCGGCGGCATTTTCGCCCTGCTCATCACCGGCATTCCGCTGTCGGTGTCGGCGGCCATCGGCTTCATCGCCCTGTTCGGGCAGGCGGTGCTGAACGGCGTGGTCATGGTCACCTACTTCAACCAGTTGCGCGGCGCCGGCACCCCGCCGGCCGAGGCGGTGTTGAGGGGGTCGCTGGTGCGGCTGCGCACCGTGCTCATGACCGGCCTCCTCGCCATGCTGGGCCTCTTGCCCATGGCGCTGTCGCACGGCATCGGCTCGGAGACCCAACGGCCGCTGGCCGTGGTGGTGATCGGCGGGCTGGTTTCGGCCACGCTGCTGACCCTGATCGTGCTGCCGACCCTGTATCTGGCCTTCCAGCGCGCACCGAAGCCGCCGGAGGAAGAGGTATAACTCTATGTTAATAAAGTAAATTCAATCCGAACCTCGGCCTTGATTCCAGGCGCGCCTTTACGTTGGCCGGGGTCCTTCGCTATAATCACCGGCTCACCAACGTTTTGACGGAATTCCCTTTTCATGCCGACCGTCCGAGTCAAGGAAAACGAGCCGTTCGAAGTGGCCATGCGCCGTTTCAAGCGCACCGTGGAAAAAACCGGTCTTCTGACCGAGTTGCGCGCCCGCGAGTTCTACGAAAAGCCCACCTCGGAACGCAAGCGCAAGCTCGCCGCCGCGGTCAAGCGCCACTACAAGCGCCTGCGCAGCCAGACCCTGCCGCCCAAGCTGTACTAGCCTGGTCGTCCCGTCATGGCGCCCATGCTTCACTGGGGCCATGACCGCCCGAACCACGGGCGCCACGGAATGCCGTTCATGCGGTGCCGGGGCCCGTGGTTTTTGCATTCTGGAGCCCCCATATTCGTGGGGAACCCCGTTCGGAACCTGCGCCGGAGCCCGCCATGTCAGACCTGAAGACCCGCATCACCGAAGACATGAAGTCCGCCATGAAGGCGCGCGAGGCCGACCGCCTGGCCTCCATCCGGCTGCTGCTGGCCGCCATCAAGCAGCGCGAAGTGGACGAGCGCAAGGATCTCGCCGACGCCGACGTGCTGGCGGTGATCGAAAAAATGCTCAAGCAGCGCCGCGACTCCATCGCCCAATACGAGTCGGCCGGCCGCAACGACCTGGCCGACAAGGAAAAATTCGAGGTGGGCGTGCTGAGCGGTTACATGCCGCAGCAGCTCTCCGAAGCCGAGGTCGCGGCCGAGGTCGCCGCGGCCATCGCCGCCAGCGGCGCCAAGGGTCCCGCCGACATGGGCAAGGTCATGGGCATACTCAAGGGTAAGCTCGCCGGCCGCGCCGACATGGGCAAGCTCTCCGGTCTGGTGAAATCCAAACTCACCGGCTAGCCCGCCGTTCTCCGTGCCGAGCAATGCGGCACGATTTTGCTGCGCTGAACCTCGTTCAGGCGGCGGATTTGCGGTACAGTTTTTAATCCACGCCGGCGGAGCCGGCGGCCTCGTGACGCTGCTGAATCTTAAGGTTGAGGAACTCCGCTTTTGATTCCTGATTCTTTCAAGCAGGATTTGCTCAACCGGGTCGACATCGTCGACATCGTCGAGCGCTACGTCCCGCTGAAAAAGTCCGGCACCAACCTCTCGGCCTGCTGCCCCTTCCACAGCGAAAAAACCCCGTCGTTCACGGTCAGCCCGACCAAGCAGTTCTACCACTGCTTCGGTTGTCAGGCGAGCGGCAACGCTATTACTTTTGTCATGGAGTATCAGGGCCTGGGCTATGTCGAGGCCGTGCGGGAATTGGCCGAGAGCGTGGGCATGACACTGCCCGAATTTCAGCCCAGCAAAAAAGAGGCGCAACTCCGCGACGAGGGGCCGGACCTTACGGCCGCGCTGGAGCGCGCCGCGGCCTTCTATCGCGAGCAACTCAAGGCCAGCCCCAAGGCGATCGACTACCTCAAGGGCCGCGGATTGACCGGGCAGATCGCCGCGCGCTTCGGCATCGGCTACGCGCCCGACGACTGGCAGGGGCTGCAAAAGCCCTTCCCCGACTACGCCAAGGACAAGAGCCTGGTCGATTCCGGCCTCGTCATCCAGAACGAGGAGGGCCGGCGCTATGACCGTTTCCGCGACCGGGTGATGTTCCCCATCCTCAACCAGCGCGGCGCCGTCATCGGCTTCGGCGGTCGCGTCATCGGCGCGGGCGAGCCCAAGTACCTGAACTCGCCCGAAACGCCGCTGTTCGAGAAGGGCCGCGAACTGTACGGCCTGTCGCAGGCGCGCATTCCCATCCGTGAATCCGGGCGCGTGATTGTGGTCGAAGGCTATATGGACGTGGTGGCCCTGGCCCAGCATGGCGTGGGTTATGCAGTGGCCACGCTGGGCACCGCCACCTCGGCCACCCATGTGAGCAAGCTATTGCGCCAGACCGACGAGGTGGTGTTTTGTTTCGACGGCGATGCCGCCGGCAGGCGAGCTGCTTGGCATGCACTGGAAGTGTGCCTTCCCCTGCTGGCCGACCGAAAGACGATGCGCTTCCTCTTCCTCCCTCCTGAGCATGATCCGGACAGTTTCGTCCGCGAGCACGGCAAGGACATGTTCGAAGCTAAGCTTCGCGAGGCCTGGCCGTTGTCGAAATTCATGCTGGAAGAATTGAAAAGCCGGGTGGACACGGCTACGCCCGAAGGTCGCGCCCGGCTAGTGCACGAGGCCAAGCCCTTGTTGAAGCAAATTGCGACCCCGGTCATGCAATTTCAAATGCTCAAGGAAATCGCCCACATTTCGAATATGCAGTTGGAAGCGGTAGCTGCGGAATGTGGCATAGCTTTGAGAGGTTCACGGCCAAGCGCACGACACTTTACCGGCCCGGAGGGCCGGGCCAACGGGGGACAGGGTGCCGAGCAAAGACCGTACCAGGAAAAAGGTAGCCTAAGTCCGGAACGGCGGCGCGCGCGCGCCTTTCTGCGTTACGCGCTGCTCGTTCCCTCTTTGGCAGAAAAGGTGCCCGAGGAAGTGCTCGATGGCCAATCGCCCGAGGCCAAAGTGCTTACCCTTATGGTGCGCCACATCGCCGAGAAGGATCTGACCGCTACCCGAGACCTCCTAGATTGGCTGCACGAACAGCCCGAGGCAGAACTGGCACGATCCTTGAGTGAGGAAATTATGGGCACGACTTTTGCCGATAATGATATTGAGGTGGAATTCAACAAGGCCTTGGAGCAGATTGAGGAATTTCGTTACGAAAATCAGATTCGCGAACTGGAAGCCAAGGACAAACGTGAGGGGCTTTCGAGCGATGAGGCCAGAACTTACCAAAGCCTGATTCTTGAGAAGATAAGGCTACAAGAACAACGAAAAGCCCCTCGCCCCGTGGTATAATTATCGGTTCCGTTCAGGCACTTGCAGGTACGCGGTTCGGCCCCACATAGGTTGCGTCTCCGTCCAGTATTTACGTCATTTCAGCGTTCCACACTATCCGACATCCAGGAACCCCCATGGCAAAGCCCAAGTCGAAGCCCGGCAAGAACTCGCACGCAAAGTCCTCCGTCCGGCGCACGGCAGCCCTGCACAAGAGCGCAACGCGCAAGGTGGCTACCAAGGTAAAAAGCGTCAAGGCGCCGGCCTCGGCCGCGGCCAAGGCCCAGGCAGCCAAGGCGGCGGCAGCGGCCGCGGCGCGCGAGAAGGCGCAGGCGCGGGCGGCGAAGGAACGCGAGCAGATCCGCGTGCGCAAGGAACGTGAACGCGACAAGGCTGCCCAACTGAAACTGAAGGAACGCGCCGCGCGCGAAAAGGCGAAAGAGAATGAACGCCTGGCGCGCGAGAAGGTCAAGGAGAAAGAAAGAATCGCCAAGGAAAAAGAAGCCGCGCACACGCAGGCACTGAAAGAGAAAGAAGCGGCCAAGCAGGCCAAGATCGCCGCCAAGGAAGCCGAGCGGCAAGCCAAGATCCAAGCCAAGGAAGCGGCCAAGCAGGCCAAGCTGGAAGCCAAGCAACTGAACGCCAAGCAACACGCCCAGGAAATGCTGAAGATGCGCACCGGCCGGCCGGGACGCCCCTCGAAGAGCACCCGCGAAGCCGAGCGCGAACTGCTGCGCCGCGCCGAGTCGCGCCCCGAGGACGCGGAGGCGCGCCGCACGCGCCTGAAGAACCTGATCAAGCTCGGCAAGGAGCGCGGCTACCTCACCTACGCCGAGATCAACGACCACCTGCCCGACGACATGGTGGACGCGGAGCAGATCGAGTCGATCATCACCACGTTCAACGACATGTCCATCCAGGTCTACGACCAGGCGCCGGACGCGGAGACGCTGCTCATCTCCGAGAACGCGCCGGCCGTGGTGCCCGACGAGGACGCCGAGGAGGAGGCCGAGGCCGCCCTCTCCACCGTGGACCCGGAATTCGGCCGCACCACCGACCCGGTGCGCATGTACATGCGCGAAATGGGCTTGGTGGAGCTGCTCACGCGCGAGGGCGAGATCGAGATCGCCAAGCGCATCGAGGACGGGCTGCGCCACATGGTGCAGGCCATCTCCGCCTGCCCCACCACCATCCAGAACATCCTCGAGCTCTCGGCCAAGGTCGAGCGCGACGAGATGCGCATCGACGAGGTGGTGGACGGCCTGATCGACCCCAACGCCAAGGACGAGCCCATCCAGGACGTGATGGAGGAGCCCGAGCTCGACGATGACGAGGAGGAGGAAGACGAGGACGCCGCCGCCGCCGCCGTGACCGCGAGCCTGCTGCAGCTCAAGGGCGACGCGCTGGTGCGCTTCAACAAGATCCGCCGCCTCTACGACAAGATGAAGAAGGCGCTGGCCGAGCACGGCCACCGCGGCAAGGAGTACGTGCGCATCCGCGACCAGATCTCGGGCGAACTGCTCAACATCCGCTTCAACGCCCGCATCATCGAGCGCCTGTGCGACACGGTGCGCGGCATGGTGGAGGAAGTGCGCCGCCACGAGCGCGAGATCGTCAACCTGTGCGTGAACAAGGGCCAGATGCCGCGGCCGCACCTGATCAAGGTGTTCCCCGGCAACGAGACCAACCTGCGCTGGGTGAAGAACGAGATCGCCGGCGGCAAGCCCTACTCGGCCACGCTGATGCGCTACGAGCCCAACATCCTGGAGCAGCAGCAGAAGCTGATCGACATCCAGAAGCGCATCGGCATCCCGCTGCGCGACCTGAAGGACATCAACAAGCAGATGTCCACGGGGGAGGCGAAGGCAAGGCGGGCGAAGCGCGAAATGACCGAGGCCAACCTGCGCCTGGTGATATCGATCGCGAAGAAGTACACCAACCGCGGCCTGCAGTTCCTCGACCTCATCCAGGAAGGCAACATCGGCCTGATGAAGGCGGTGGACAAGTTCGAATACCGCCGCGGCTACAAGTTCTCCACCTACGCCACGTGGTGGATCCGCCAGGCCATCACCCGGTCGATCGCCGACCAGGCGCGCACCATCCGCATCCCGGTGCACATGATCGAGACCATCAACA
>Ga0134124_10004015_pt1 | contig 11820 bp, 11 predicted proteins | sample KB304_FD_96880 | JGI IMG/M metagenome (GOLD analysis project Ga0134124, IMG submission 96880) | Terrestrial soil microbial communities without Nitrogen fertilizer from Kellogg Biological Station, Michigan, USA - KB3-0-4 | ecosystem: Environmental > Terrestrial > Soil > Unclassified ... | reverse complement strand
TGGCGGCGACGATCCCGGTCACGGGAAGTCGCCGCCAGCGCGAATCGAGCAGCTACACGTTGAAGCGGAAGTGAATCACGTCGCCGTCACGCACGACGTAATCGCGACCTTCGATCGCGAGCTTGCCGGCTTCACGGCACTTGGCTTCGCTGCCGAGCGCGATCAAATCTTCCCACCAAATCACCTCGGCTTTGATGAAGCCGCGTTCGAAGTCGGTGTGAATCGCGCCGGCGGCTTGCGGCGCGGTCGAGCCCTTGGGCACGGTCCAGGCGCGGCACTCTTGCTTGCCAGCGGTCAGGTACGTCAGCAGGCCGAGTAGCTCGTAGCCGGTGCGAATCACCGCATTCAAACCCGGCTCTTTGAGCCCGACGCTCTCCAAAAACTCCGGGCGATCTGCCGGCTCGAGTTCGGCAATCTGCTCCTCGAGCTGCGCGCAGATCGGCACCACGGGCGCGCCCTCTTCTTTGGCGAAGGCGAGCAGCGCTTGGTAGTGCTTGTTGCCGGCGAGATTGCCGAGCGACGCTTCATCCACGTTGCCGACGTAGAACATGCGCTTGCTAGTGAGCAGCTGCATGTCGCGCAAGATGTCCTTCTCTTTTTCGTCGATCGTCAAAGAGCGCGCAGGCTTGCCTTGATCCAAATGCGCAGTCAGACGCTCGCACAGCCCGACCGCGAGCTTCTCGGTGGCGTCGCCGCCTTTGCTCTGCTTGCGGGCGCGATCGAGCCGCTTCTGTGCGGTGTCCAGATCCTTCAAACACAGCTCGGTTTGGATCGTGCCAATGTCGGCAACCGGGTCGACTCGGTTTTCGACGTGGACGACGTTCTCGTCTTCGAAGCAGCGCACCACGTGGGCGACCGCGTCGACCTCGCGAATGTGCGACAAGAATTGGTTGCCGAGGCCTTCACCTTTGGAAGCCCCGCGCACCAAGCCTGCAATATCCACGAAGCGAATGCTGGTCAGGACCTGCTTGTCGGAGCTGTACACCTTGGCCAGCGCACTGACCCGCGCATCCGGCACGGCCACGATGCCGACGTTCGGCTCAATCGTACAGAAGGGGAAGTTTGCCGCCTCCGCCTTCGCGTTCGACAGCGAGTTGAACAAAGTGCTTTTGCCGACATTCGGCAGACCAACGATTCCACAGGAAAAACCCATTCTGCGCTCTCCTTAATGTCGCGCCTGCCAAGTTGCAAACCCGCGCGAAAGCCTTGCCAAAACGCCGAATTCGCCGGGCGGGTCGCGCGTCTCACTTCCGGCTTTCCTGCCGGCTTTGGCTAGCCGCCAGAGGCGCGAGATCGCTCGGCAATCCGAGGAAACCAGACTAACGTCAGCGGGTGCTTTCCATCGCAAACGTAACGGCCGAGGCGCTCGACATGGAGCTGACCGAGCCTTTTGGCATCGCGACTGGCGCCCAACACCTGGCCGCGAACGTGCTCGTGAGCTTGACGCTGTCGGACGGAACCGTGGGGCTCGGCGAGGCCGCACCCTTCCCGGCGGTCAACGGCGAGACGCAGAGCGCGGTGCTGAGCGCGCTCTCTGCCGCCAGCTCGTCGCTTTCGGGGCTGGATGCGCGGCGTTTTCGACCCACGATCGGCATTGCCGATCACGCGCTGCGCGGCACGCCCAGTGCGCTCGCCGCCTTCGAGAGCGCGCTGTTCGACGCGCTCTGCCGGCGTGCAGGCATCTCGCTGTGGTCTTTCTTCGGCGGCGCGCAGCGCGAGTTGGTCAGCGACATCACGATTCCCACTGGCTCGGCCGAACAGGCTGGAAGCGCCGCGCAGCGAGCCACGCGCGACGGCTTTGCGACACTGAAGATCAAGGTCGGGGGCGTGCCCTTCGATCACGATCGCAGCCGCCTTTCGGCGATTGTCGAAGCCGCGCCGAACGCCCGCCTGGTGCTCGACGCCAACGCCAGCTTGAGCGCCGAAGCCGCGCTCGCCCTCTTGGAAGCGCTCGGCCATGCCAAGGGGCAAGTCGCGCTGTTCGAACAACCCACCGCCAAGGCCGACCTCGATGGCCTGCGCCGAGTTCGTGAGCATGGCGGCGTGCCCGTCGCAGCCGACGAGAGCGCGTGCTCCGCAGCGGACGTCTTGACGTTGCTGGGCGCCCAAGCGGTCGACGCGATCAACATCAAGACCATGAAGTGCGGGATCCTGGAGGCCATGGACATGATCGCCGTGGCTCGTGCGGCAGGCCTCGGCTTGATGATCGGTGGGATGGTCGAATCCAAGCTCTCGATGACCGTGTCGGCCTGCCTCGCGGCGGGCCTGGGCGGCTTTTCCTTCGTCGATCTGGACACCCCCTGGTTCCTGAAAAACGCGCCCTTCACCGGGGGCTGGCGGGGGGGTGGGATAGAGGGTCAGATCGAGGGCGAGACAGCGGCGGCGGAGGGCGGCGAAGTGGCAACGCCGTCTCGCGCCACGCTCCGGCTCGATCAAATCACGAGCGGGCACGGCGTAAGCCGCGTCTAGTTGACACTCGACCCACAAAAACCCAAAGTTTAGCTCTATCCGCGGCCAGCGCGCTGGCCGGCTCTCCTGTGCCACCCGTCCTCCCCAAAGCTTCCGCGCCCGCCCTTCCGCCGTCGGTCCCCCCCGATCCTCGGCAGCTCTCGCTGCCACTCGTGGCGCCGGGCTCCGTCATGGGCAGTGCCCGGTCCATCGCGCGCTCCGATCGCGTGTTCGTCAACAGAGACTTACGGTTGTCGAACATCGATTGGATCGGCTTCGACATGGACTACACCTTGGCCATCTATCGCCAAGAGCGGATGGACACGCTGAGCGTCGAGCTGACCATCGAGCGCATGATTCGGCGCGGCTACCCCGCGTACCTGAAGAACCTCGCGTACGACATCCGCTTTCCGATCCGCGGCCTGCTCGTCGACAAGCGCTACGGGCACGTGCTGAAGATGGACCGCTACAAGGTGGTGCAGCGCGGCTATCACGGCATGCGCCGGCTGCCGCACGAGGAGATCACCGCGCTCTATCACGACAAGCGCATTCGTCCGCACACGCCGCGCTACCACTGGATCGACACGCTGTTCGCGCTGAGTGAAGTCACGAGCTACTCGGCCATCGTCGAGGCCATGGAGAAGAAGGGCGAGCGGCTCGACTACGACAAATTGTTCGCCGACGTGCGCGCCTCGATCGACGAAGCGCACGCCGAGGGCGCCGTGTACGCGCAGGTCACGAGCGACATCGGCGCGTACATCGAGCGAGAGCTGGAACTCGCGCGCACCCTACACAAGCTGCGTTCCGGCGGAAAAAGGCTGTTTCTGCTGACCAATTCGCCGTTCGGCTACACCGACAAGGTGATGACGCACCTGCTCGCGGACGTGATGCCGGAATATCCCTCCTGGCGGCACTACTTCGAGTTCGTGATTTGCTCGGCAGGCAAGCCGCGTTTCTTCCAAGACGGACGTCCGCTGATGGAGCGCGACGGCGACGTGCTGCGCCCAGTGCGTGAAAAGCTGGAGCGCGGCAAGGTGTACGAGGGCGGCAATCTCGAAGAGTTCGAGCGCCTGGTCGGCATGCGCAGCTCCAGCGTGTTGTACGTCGGCGATCACATCTACGGCGACATCCTGCGCTCCAAAAAAGAGTCGAGCTGGCACACCTTGATGGTGATCCAAGAAATGGACGAAGAGATCGCCGCCTACGAAGCCTGCGCGGACGACCTGGCGCGCCAGCGTGCCTTGGACGAAGCGCGCAACAAGCTGGAAGACGAACTTCGCTTCCACCAGGGGCGCATCAAAGAGCTGACGCGAACGACGCCGGCGCAAGCCACGCAAGCGGGAGAAGACGAGAGCGAGCGCACCCGCAGCAAGCGCTCGCTGGAGCGCGTCCGCGGTGAGCTCCGCAACCTCACGACGGAATACGACATGCTCGCCGAGCGCATCTCACAGCGCTTTCACCCCTACTGGGGCCCGCTGTTGAAGGAGCAAAACGAGATGAGCAGCTTCGGCCTGCAAGTGGAGTTGTACGCCGACATCTACACCCGCAGGGTGTCTTGCTTGCGCGCCTATTCGCCGCAGCAATACTTCCATTCCCCGTATGATCTGATGCCGCACGAGCTGTGAGGCGCACCCCCACCTGGCCCCTGAGCCGGTCAGTGACCGTCTACGACCGAGGCGAGTTTTCCCGCGGCTGGCGCGCGGGTCAGCGCGGTCGTTTGAAATCGGCAATTGTGACGAGGTAATGCCAAAACGGCCTCGCCGGCCGAACTGTGCTACGGGATGCGCCGTTGCGATCGAGCTGAACTGACCAAAGGACTTGTTGGATGAATCTGGTTGAGTGGCTTCAAGGCTTGATGACGAGCTTCGGGGCATCGTGGGTCATGTGGCTGATGATCTTCCTGAGCGTGATCTCGGTGGCCATCATGCTGGAACGCGGTTACTTCTACTTCACGCTACGCGACGACATTCCGAAGCTCGCGAGCGATCTGCGTCGCTTGCTGCGCGAGGACGACGCCGAGGGCGCGCTGCGTCAGCTCGAAGCGTCACCGAGCGCCGAAGCCGCGGTAGTGGTCGCGGGCCTGCGTGAGGCCGATCGCGGGATGAAGGCCGCGGACGAAGCCATGCAAGGCGCACAAGCGCTGCAGCGCATGAAGCTGGAACGACGGCTCGCCTACCTCGGCACGCTGGGCAACAATGCCCCGTTCATCGGCTTGTTCGGCACCGTGATCGGCGTCGTGCAAGCCTTCGAGCAGCTCGGCAAGCAGGGCATGACCACCGCCCAGAGCGCCTCCTCTGCCGCGCCCACGCAAGTGATGAGCGCGATCGCCGAAGCGCTGGTGGCAACCGCCGTCGGCCTGGTAGTCGCCATCCCCGCGGTCGCCATGAACAACTTCTACCAGCGCATCTCGCGCTCGATCTTGGCCAACACGGACGCCCTGAGTCACGTGCTCTTGTCCTACTTGGCCGGCGTCGAAGCCGGGCACGCCCCCGCGCCGCCCGCTTCGCTCTCCGCTTCTGCCAAGTCGGACAAGGCCAAAGCGAAGCCCTCGGCGCCCACGTCGGCGTCCGAGGACGAGTGAGCCATGGCCGGCGGCAGCAGCAACGACGATGACGGCATGGTCTCCGGCATCAACGTCACGCCGCTCGTGGACGTGACGCTGGTGCTCTTGATCATCTTCATGGTCACGGCGCGCATCATCGTCTCCCAAGGCATGCCGATGGATTTGCCGAAGGCGGCCAGCGGTGAGGCCCTGCAACAAGTCTTCTCCGTCGAGCTCTCGGCGGACGGCAAGACGCGCGTCGACTCCGACAATTTGGCGAGTGACGAAGCCATCACCCCGCTGGCTAAAGCCGCCAAAGCCAAGAACGCGGATCTGCGCGCGGTCATCCGCGCCGACAAGAAGGTGGAACACGGCCGGGTGATCCACGTGCTCGACTTGCTCAAACGCGCAGGCGTGGCAAAAATTGCTTTCGCGGTATCGCCGTCGGACAAGGGGGGCACCCCCGTCGAGGCTCCACCCGGCAAGTAAGCGAGCGCCCCCACCCCGATGACGAGCACCGCCGACTCCATTAGCCCAAGCCAGGTTCGAGCCCAGAACGCGCCGCAAGACGCGGATCCGCTGGCGCCGATCCTGTCCTTGGGCAAGCGCGAGTTACGGCTGGGGCTGATCTGCGGGCTGCTCGGCTCACTCTTCCTGCACGGCGTCGTCAGTGTTCAAGCTGCCGCCACGCTCGGCGACGTGCACGCGTTCGCCGTGTTGGTGCGAGCCGAGGTGCGTGATCGCCAGCTCTCTCAAGTCGACGTCGATCTGACCCCGCCCCCGCCGCCACCCCCCGAGCCCACGCCGGAGCCCGAACCCGAGCCCGAGAAACCACCGCCAGCGGCACAAACTCCGCCTCCCGCGCCGAACACTCCGGCTCCCCCACCCCCAGCTGCCGCCGAGGCCGGCAAGGTCCTCACGGCCGAAGCCGATCCGAACGAACCCGTCGACATGACGGACAGCATCGTCACCGGCGATGCCGAGCGTTACGCCGGCGGCATCACCGCCAAAGACGGCACCTCCAAGAACGCCGTGCGCGACACCCGCGCCGAAGCCGACGGCGTGGGCAAAGCCCCGCCCGGCCCAGTCGCACCGGCGCAGCCCACGGGTCCTGATCTCTCGCGCCCCGCGGCCCCCTTGGCCGGCAGCTGGAACGACTGCGAATTCCCCGCCGAAGCCGACATCGAAGGCATCGACAGCGCGGTCGTCCAACTCACCGTCACGGTCGGCCCCAACGGCCGCGCCAAGTCCGTCACGGTCCTGAAAGACCCCGGCTTCGGCTTCGGTCAATCCGCGCGCACCTGCGCCTTCCGCAAACCCTTCAACGCCGCCTTCGATCGCTCCGGCACCGCGATCACCATGACCACCGCCCCCTTCACCGTCCGCTTCACCCGCTGACGATTTTTTGGGAATGGGCGCCCGCGCTCCCGCATCGCACCTCGAGGCGCGGCGTCATTCCCGGCTCTTCGCGACAGCGCGGATCGACGTGCCCCCGTCGTGGTGACGCCCCAGACGATTCCGAGAAGTCGCCAAGATCGCCAAGGGGGCCAAGACCGCCAAGCACTCACCACGCCAGACCAGCACCCAGGAAACGACAAAGGTTCCCCTCAGGATTGGGTTCGCCGTTCACCCGAGTGATCCCTCGTGTGCGGAAGATCGCGACACTCCTCGCGAGGCGGCGATCCGTCGAAAATTTAGTGGCTCGATCGCGCACCTGCGCGACCCCATCTCCCTCTCCCTTGGCGATCTTGGCCCCTTGGCGATCTTGGCGAACGGCTTGGGAGACGGACGCCGCCGAAGTTCGCCCGGAGACGCGTCAGAATTTGCCGCTGATGGATAGGAACGTGAGCTTGTTGTTCGTTTCGCGGAGGCGGCCGAGCAGCATGCGCACGATGCTCCAGAGCACTTCGTAGGCGAGGTCTTTGTGCAAAAAGAGTAGGTCGTCGAAGCCGTCTTTGGGGATCGCGAGCAGCACACAGCGCTCGTGCACGCGCGCGTCTGCGGAGCGCGGCGACTCGTCGAGCAGCGCCATCTCGCCGAAGATCTGTCCGGGGCCGAGCACTGCCAGCGCTTCCTCCCCCATGCCCGGCACGTCGCGGCTGATGCGCACCTTGCCTTCGAGGATGAGGTAGAGCTTGTCGCCCGCGTCGCCGTGTTGAAAGATTTTCGTACCGAGCGCGTGGCTCTCCTCGGTCGCAACCTTGGCGATGAGCTCGATCGCCTGGGGCTTGAGCCCTGCGAAGAGATCTACTTTGGCGAGCTGCTCGATGCGGTCGTTCATGAGGCCGACCGGACTCTAGCCTCAAAAGTTCGTCACCCGCACCCGCACCCGCGCCACGCCGCGGCGATTCGATCGGCCAAGCCGTCTCCGATCGAGATGGTGGCGATGAGCAAAAATGCCCGCTCTGTAGCCATCCACAGCCTGTGGAGATCCTCCGCACAGCCTCCGGAGCAATTCCTAACCCACGGTTTTTATTGGCACTTTCAACTAATCTTCTGTACATGCCGCACAGAATTTGACGTCTTTACACCTGTTCAGTATCCTACGCCGGCTATGCAAGGCTTGACCGCTCGCCAAGAACAAACGTTGGACTTCATCCGCAAGTCGATCGAAGAGCGCGGCTATCCGCCGACGCTGCGGGAGATCGGCGAATACATGGGCATTCGCTCGACCAACGGGGTCAACGATCACCTGCGCGCTCTCGAGCGCAAAGGCTACTTGCGCCGCGAGGACATGAAGAGCCGCGCGCTCAAGTTGGTCAGCAGCGGCGAGAGCTCGACCCCAGTCAAGGTGCCGGACGATGATTTGGTGGAGGTTCGCGTCCTCGGGCGCGTCGCCGCCGGTCTCCCGCTGCTCGCGGAAGAGAACGTGATCGACACCGTGCGCGTCGACCGCATGTTGGTACGCGGCGGCCGGGAGGTATTTGGCCTGCGCGTCACCGGTGATTCCATGATCGAAGCCGGCATCATGAGCGGCGACTACATCTTCGTGAAGAAGCAGTCGACAGCCGAGCGCGGCGACATCGTGGTCGCCCTGATCGGGGACGAAGCCACGGTGAAGCACTTTTACCCCGAGCGCGACTACGTGCGCTTTCAGCCAGCGAATTCGCAGATGGCGCCGATTTTGGTGCGCGCTTCGGATTTCAAGTCGACCATGCTGCTGGGCAAGGTCGTCGGCGTCTATCGTCGCCTCTGAATTCCACGGGCCGCGCTGGGCGCGGCCTCTGGCGCCCTCTGCCTCTTTGCGAGCCTCTGGCGAGATGGCGGGCGAGATAGCGCGGCGCTCGGTTGACGTCAGACCGGCTAGATTGCTAGCGTTTCTGGGATCTAGACCGTGGAGCGGACCGCGGGGTCTAGCTGTCGAGGAACGGAGCCCGGTGCGAAGCGTCAATCCCAGTCATAGGCCAGAGCGACGCTGGCTGGCGCTCGCATGCGTGCTTGGCGTGCCGACGCTCACCGGTTGTGGCAGCACGCTGTATTCGATCCAAGCGACGTCTGCCTCCGGCAAACTCGAACAAGCGCGTGAGCTCGGCGCAGAGCAGTCCGCGCCCTACGAGTATTTCTACGCCAAAGAGCATCTGCAGAAAGCGCAGTCCGAGGCCGCCGAGGCCGACTACAGCGACGCCGTGAATCTGGCCGAGGCGAGCGAAAAGTACGCTGAAAAGGCGATCCGCCTGGCGCGTGAAGCGCGCAGCGGAGCTCCGAAATGAAGCCTCGTTTCGCGTTTGCCGTGCTTGGGTTGCTCGCCATTCCGCTGGCACTGACGCAGTGCGCGCAATCGGCGGAAATGCGTGGCCGCATCGAGGGTCTCGAAAAGATCGTCGAGCAAGCGGAACGCAACGGTGCCATGCGCTGCGCGCCACGCGAGCTGGCGATCGCGCGCAGCCAGCTCGAATTCGCCAGCATCGAGCTCGACCAGGGGTTTGTCTCCAAAGCGCAAGCGCATTTGGCCAAAGCCGAGCCGAACGCGCGTGCGGCGGAAATGCTGTCGCCGGCGCAGAAGTGCGCCCACTTCCCCGACGCGGACGGCGACGGCTACGCCGATCCGTTCGACCAGTGCCCAACCAAGCCGGAGAACTACAACGGCTATCAAGACGAGGACGGCTGCCCAGACGACCCGGACACCGACCGCGACGGCATCGCCGACTCCGTCGATCAGTGCGAACTGAACCCCGAGGACAAGGACGCCTACCTCGACACCGACGGTTGTCCGGAGCCGGACAATGATTTGGACGGTCTGCTAGACGCCGCCGACAAGTGTCCGAACGAGCCGGAGGACCTGGACGGCTACGAAGACGAAGACGGCTGCCCCGATCCAGACAACGACAAGGACAGCGTCCCGGACGTCAAGGATCAATGCCCGAACGAGATCGGCTCGACGACCCAGGAGCCGCTCGGTTGCCCAGGCAATCGTCTCGCGGTCGTCACCGATTGCGAAGTGAAGATCACCCAGCAGATTCACTTCGAGACCAATAAGGACAAGATCCGCCCGGAGAGCTTCCCGGTGCTCGACGCCGTGGCCGACGTGCTGGCCAAGAACCCGAAGATCACGCTCGAAGTCCAGGGCCACACCGACAACAAAGGTGCCGCCGCCTACAATAAGGACCTATCGAACCGCCGTGCCCAGTCGGTGATGAAGTACCTCACCGCACATGGGGTCACTAACTCGCGCCTCACCGCGCAGGGTTACGGCATGGAGCGCCCGCTGGTGGACAACAGCACCGCCGACAACCGCTCGCTCAATCGCCGCGTCCAGTTCGTTCGCTCCGAAAGCAGTAAAGAAGGCTGCCCGAAGACCGGCACCGGCAGTCCCTGATTGGTCCCTTTCGAGCGGGCGGCGGCAGAAAAGTCCGGGCTCGGTAGACGCCCTCCGTCGGGCGGCCGCGCAGGCCATCGAGGACAGACGAATTAGGGGCGATTCCGCGGCCCAACTGATCTACGAAGGGCTCTACCGCCATTAGATTTCTGCCGGCGCCGAGTGCCCGGCCATTGATTCAGCCCGCAACTCCGGCTCTGCTCTGAGGGCCACCCCGTTTGGAGGACTACGTGTATCGCCGATTGTCGATCCGACTGCTTTGCTTGGCCCTGTTTACTTTCTTCACGCTCCCCGCGTTCGCGCAATACACGCGCGACAACGCGGCCTCGAAGAAGATCGACGAGGCCATCAACGAGCACTATCTGGCGACCGACTTCGACAAGGCCGAGCAGGTCCTCACGGGCACCATCAACGCCTGCGGTGACAAGTGCAGCCCGCCGGTGATCGCCAAGGCTTGGATGTACGTCGGCATCGTGCGCGGCAGCGGCAAGAACGACCAAGCGGGCGCGAAGGAGGCGTTTCAAAAAGCGCTCGCCAGCGATCCGGCGACCAAGTTGGACGTGCAGCTCGCGACCCCCGAGACGCAAAAGACGTTCAACGATCTCGGCGGCGCAGGTGGCGCAGGCGTGGGCGCGGCAGCGGCCGCCGCAGCGCCAGCCGCTGCCGCTGACGATGGTGCGGGCGACAAAGGGGGCCTGAAGTGCACGCCAGACGTGCGCGAACTGCAGACGCTGCGCCCGATCCCGCTGGAGTGCACCAGCGACGAAGAAGCCGGCAGCATGGAGATTCGCTACAAATCTTTCGGCTCGGAAGAGTGGCACACCGTCAAGATGAAGAAGGTCGGTGATGCGTTCCGCGGTGAGGTGCCGTGTGAAGCCACCAGCGTTGCGGGCACGCTCAAGCTGTACGTGCGCGCCAAAGACGCCTCCGGCGAAACCGTGGATTCTTTCGGCTCCAAGGCGAAGCCGATCGAGTTCATGTCGAGCGAGAACACGACCGCGACGCCCCCGAGCTACCCCGGCGAAGCGGCGCCCAACCGTTGCCTCGCAAAAGAAGAATGCCCGCCTGACTTTCCGGGGTGCCAGAACGGTGCCGCGCGCGGCAACAAAGCCTGGGGCGTCGCTTGTGAAAACACCAACGAGTGCAAGATCGGCCTGATCTGCGGCAGCGAGGGCACGTGTGAGACGCCCGCGGCCTGCGAGACCAACGCTGATTGCGAGTCGGGAGAGTGCAACGACAACAAGTGCACCCCGAGCGAAAGCAGCGCGCCCGCTGGCGGCTACAAGAAGAACTGGCTCGGTCTGCACTTCGGGCAGGACATCGCGATCATGGGCGGCAGCGACGTGTGCTCCCTCTCCTCACGCGAAAACAATGGCTACACCTGCTACGACGAAGGGACCGAGAACTGGTACACGGGCAACCCGTTCCCCGGCGCAGGGATCTCGACCGGTACGGTGCTCGCGACGCACCGTATCCTGCTCAGCTTCGACCGCACGGTGACTCGCAGCCTGACTCTCGGTGGGCGACTCGGGTTTGCGTTCGGCGGCGGACCGCCCGTGCCGGAGAGCACCGATCCCCAGAAACAGCCCTCGAAGACGTCGAAGTTTCTCCCCTTCCACGCGGAGCTTCGGCTTGCTTATTGGTTCGGCAAGGGCGTGTTCGCGAAAAAAGGCCTTCGCCCGTACATTCACGTGGGCGGTGGCCTGGCGCAGGTCGATGGCAAGGTCAAAGTCCGGGTGGCTGATTGTCCTGAGTCGCTCGACAACATGACGTACAACCAGTGCATCGGGGGTGATCACTCCGTAGCCAACGGGGACTACAACGTGACGGAAGCGCGACCCATGGACGTCTGGCGTCGGATGGGCCCCGGCTTCGTGACCGCCGGCGGCGGCATCGTCTACGCTTTCACGCCGCAAATCGGTGCTCAGCTGAACCTGAACCTGATGGTCATGTTGCCGAGCGCGGGCTTCGTGATGCAGCCATCGCTCGGTATGCAATACGGCTTCTGAGCGCA
>Ga0134124_10004014_pt1 | contig 11822 bp, 13 predicted proteins | sample KB304_FD_96880 | JGI IMG/M metagenome (GOLD analysis project Ga0134124, IMG submission 96880) | Terrestrial soil microbial communities without Nitrogen fertilizer from Kellogg Biological Station, Michigan, USA - KB3-0-4 | ecosystem: Environmental > Terrestrial > Soil > Unclassified ... | reverse complement strand
TTGAGTCATTCAACGAAGCGGAACAGGAGTTTGGCAATATGCGGCTCCAGACTGAATTGCGCCGGGCGCAGGGTGGCTCGGCGGAAGCGGTTTTGTTTTCAGTGCTGGGCTCGGTGCAGGACTTCGCGGCGCCCAGGCCGCTCACGGATGATATGACGTTGATGGTCGTCAAGAACCGCAGCTAAGACGTAGACAGGATTTACAAGATTCAGACAGGATTTACATGTCAATCCTGAAAATCTTGTAAATCCTGTAAAAACTACCTTAACAACAAGGCTTCAAATGAGAACTAAATACTTCCCCATCTTTTTATTAATCACTGTCCTGTTCGCATCAACCGCCGCGTTCGCCGCTGACGGTGATTCGCAATACGCGAAGCTCGACGGCGCGAAGATCCATTACAAGAGTTACGGCAAGGGCAAAGAGGCGTTAGTCCTCATTCACGGCTGGACGTGCAATCTCGAGAACTGGCGCGATCAGATCCCAGACTTCGCAAAGCGCACCAGAGTGATCGCTCTCGATCTGCCTGGTCACGGGCAAAGCGACAAGCCACAGATCGCGTACACGATGGATCTCTTCGCGAATGCGATCGACGCCGTGATGCGCGACGCGAAAGTCGAGCGCGCAGTGCTTGTCGGTCACAGCATGGGCACGCCCGTCGCGCGACAGTTCTATCGTAAGTATCCGCAGAAGACGCTCGCGATCGTCATCGTCGACGGCGGCTTGCGTCTGTTCGGCACAAAGGAAATGCGAGACGGATTTCTGACGATGTTTCGCTCACCGGGATACAAAGAAGCCGGTAAGCAGATGTTTACGCAGATGGCGGGGAAACTTCCCGCCGCGGAGCTAGAGCGTATCAACACCTCTTTCGCAAACACACCGCAGTACGTGGTGGTCAGTGCGATGGAGGGTATGGGCGACGAAACCCTCTACGCCACTGACAAGATCAACGTGCCTGTCCTTGCGATTCTTGGGAAGTCGCCATATTGGCCGGCTGATACAGAACAGTTTGTTCGTGGCCTCGCGCCTGATCTGGAGTTTCAAATGTGGGAAGGTGTGGGCCACTTCCTGATGATAGATAACCCAAAGCAGTTCAATGACGCAGTAATCGCTTTTCTCAACAAGAAGAGTCTTCTGAAGTAATCCACTCAAACACGAAAGGGGACGAAGTTATGGCAGACGTAAAACCGATTCCGGAGGGATATCATTCGTTAACGCCTTACCTGGTCATCAATGGTGCGGTTGAGGCGATGGAGTATTACAAGAAAGCGTTCGGCGCGGTCGAGCTGTTTCGCATGGAGCACGGTGGAAAGATCGGACACGCTGAGATGAAGATCGGCGACTCGCCTTTCATGCTGGCCGATGCGAGTGAACAGTTCAAGGGAGTGAAGGATTTTGGTGGCACCCCGGTGAGCCTGATGATCTACGTTGACGACGTGGACACGATTTACCCGCAGGCGATCGCCGCAGGTGGCACTGAGATGAAGCCGTTGCAGGATCAGTTCTATGGAGATCGCTCCGGGACGTTAACGGATCCATTTGGCCACGTTTGGACCGTCGCCACGCACAAGGAAGACGTCTCGCCGGAAGAGATCGAGAAACGCGTCGCCGCCTTACACGGCCAGGGCGCAGGCGCTTAAAAGAAATATAGGTCGACCTATATTTTTGTTTCGCGGAGACGGCGTTCGAGGAAGCGACGCTCACTGTCGTTTGTGGCTAATTTGAGGGCAGCTTCGTAGCTTTCAGCCGCCGCTTCATTGTCGCCCAGTCGACGCAGCATGTCGGCCCGAGCGGCGTGCAGCAGGTGATAATCGTCGAGCTCGCCCGATGCGGCGAGCTCATCGATTAGATCGAGAGCCGGTTGCGGACCCTGGGCCATCGCTACAGCCACCGAGCGATTCAACGACACAATCGGAGACGGCATTACTTCGGAAAGCAGATCGTAAAGCCTGACGATCTGCGACCAGCTTGTGTCTTCCGGTCGCGCAGCCTTGCAGTGCTCGGCAGCGATTGCCGCTTCGAGTGCGAATGGGCCAGGCTCACCACGCAGCGCTTCTTCAACCAGGGCCAGCGCTTCGTCGATTTGTAGTCGATTCCATAACGTGCGATCCTGCTCTTCGAGCACAACGAGATTATTATTTTCATCCAGTCGAGCCTCGCGTCGTGAATCGTGCAACAACATCAACGCCACGAGAGCTGTCGCTTCAGCCGGAGGCTTTGGCTCCAGCAGCGTTCGCAGCAGACGCCCGAGTCGAATCGCTTCGGCGCAAAGGTCTGCGCGAACGAGTGGCTCGCCACGCGTCGGCGCGTAGCCTTCGGTGAAGATGAGATAGATCGCAGTCAAGACCCCATCGAGACGCGCAGGCATCTCGGTTGTATCAGGCACGCTGAAGGGGATTCCGGCGTCGCGGATTTTTCGTTTCGCACGAACCAGGCGTTGGGCCATCGTCGCTGTTGGAACTAAAAACGCGCGCGCGATTTCATCGGTCTGAAGACCGCCTAAAGTGCGCAGCGTGAGTCCGACCTGTGCTTCGAGCGACAACGCCGGGTGACAACAGGTAAAGATCAGGCGCAAACGATCGTCGGGGATTTCGTCGAAGTTGATGATTGGTCCTGCAACGATCGGCTCGGACATGAAATCCGGATCGGCTTCGAGTTTTTCCTGCAGGCGTGTTTGACGTCGCAGGCGATCGATGGCTTTGTGTTTCGCGGTCTGGATGATCCAGGCGCGCGGAGAATCGGGAATGCCTTCGCTGCGCCACTGGCCGACTGCAGCGGTGAAGGCTTCCTGGGCGGCGTCTTCGGCGAGCTCGAAATCGCCAAACTGACGTATTAGAGTTGCAACAATTCGACCCCAGTCGGACCGATAGACTGCGTCGACAGCAACATTGGCGTTTGAAAGCACGTTTGATAATAAAAAATTCGGGCAGGGGTGTCGATTGGCGCGCTCGCCGTTCGATTTAGCAGTGGGAGGGGAAACATTTCATGAAATACATGCTGTTGGTTTATCTCGAAGAAGGAGCGTTGAACGACGCGGAGCGAGAGCACTGCTACGTCGAGTCCGCACAGCTCGCGCAGGATCTGAGCACGTCAGGCAAGTACATTGCGTCTGGTCCGCTGCATCCGGTGTCGACCGCAACGAGCCTGCGTGTGCGAAACGGTAAGAGACTGGTAACTGATGGTCCATTCGCCGAGACGCGCGAACAACTCGGCGGTTACTACATCATTGATGCAAAAGATCTCGACGAAGCGATGAGCATCGCGGAGCGTGTGCCACCGGCAAAAGTCGGCACGATCGAGATCCGCCCGTTGCTGGAAATCGAAGGACTACCGTCACAATAACTTGTTAAAGGAAACAACTCATGAACATCGTACTCTGGATCATTCAAATACTGCTGGCGTTGCTATTTCTGTTTTCCGGTCTCACTAAGCTACTGCCGATCATTACGCTGCCGCCGCCGCCCCCAGGCATGTGGATACCCCCCATGTGGTTTCTCAAATTTATCGGCCTCTGCGAATTTCTTGGTGCGCTCGGCCTGGTGTTGCCGGGATTGTTCCACCGTCAACAATACCTGACAGTGTGGGCCGCGATAGGACTCACGATCATCATGATTGGGGCCGTTGTTATAACAGCCATGGCTATGGGCGTTGCGGGGGCTGTGACACCACTGATCGTTGGATTACTTTGCGTGTTCGTTGCTTACGGGCGACGCGGATATCTAACGCGTTAAAGCGCGGATCAATCCATGAATATCAAACGACTCAATTGGCCCTTGTGGACGGGGTTCTTGTTAACGCTTGCAGCGTTCCTGAGCTACTTCTTTATCTTTGTATTGTTTCCGTTTACGCGCGACTTCCCTTGGGCCAATCTGGTGCTGTTTGTAATTGCCGGCGTGTTGCTCTTCATGGGTTTGCGGCGCGGGTTTGCCTCCGATCGTCCGCATCCGACACGTTCGAAGATCGTCAGCTCGATCGTCAGCGTGCTGAGCGTCGCTGTGTTTGCGATGTTCATCTTCGTGATCTTCGTGGTCGGAACTTCGCTGCCTAAGTCAGAAGGTGCACCCCAGGTCGAGCAGCGAGTACCCGATTTCAGTTTGCCTGATACATCGGGAAAGCAGGTGTCTCTCAATGAGCTACTGACGACGCCCATAAACGGCAGCGCGCCCAGGGGCGTGTTGCTCGTGTTCTATCGCGGTTACTGGTGACCGTCGTGTAACTCCGAGTTGCGGAGTATCGAGAGAAGCCTGAGTAAGTTCAACGAAGCAGGTATACGTCCAGTCGCGATCAGCGCTGATACGTCTGAGGACTCACGCAAGCTAGCGCAGAGTCAGGGTTATACTTTTCCAATCCTTTCCGATCACGGTGCGGAAGTGATTCGACGTTACGATCTGGCGCACAAAGGCGCCGGTATAAATGGTGAAGACATCGCGCGGCCGGCCGAGTTTTTAATTGATGCAACTGGGACGGTGAAGTGGATTAATTTGACGGAGAACTATTGGATCCGAGCCACGCCGGAACAGGTGCTTGAAGTTGCTAAGCTGCTTAAATAGGAGAGAGAGTTGTTCGACAGGATTTACAAGATTAACAGGATTATCATGTAAACCTGTTCATCCTGAAATCCTGTCTCCAACTACCATCAGGGGCGTTTATCACTTTTTATCTTTGTAAACTATCCCTGATCTCATAACGAAAACGACGCGGCGCACGGCCGTGATGTCCTTAATCGGATCGCCTTCGAGCGCAATGATGTCTGCGTCTAGTCCAGGCGCGATCGACCCGATCTGATTGCCCATGCCGAGCGCTTCGGCGGCGAGTGAATTTGCCGAAACCATCGCCGCCATCGGATCGGCGTGCGCATCACGCACACGGTCGATAAACTCCTCGGCGTTGCGACCGTGCGCCCCCGCCACCGCGTCCGATCCAAAAAGGATTTTGAGTCCAGGGATCTTGAGAGCTTGTTTGAAGAAGTCGTGATACGCCGGAATCATCTCCTTGATCGTTGGAAACACTTCTTTCGGGTAGCCAGGCGTATCCGCGAATTTGTCCTGGTTGAGCAGATAATTCTCCATCACGAGTCCCGCCTGCGGATCGAGCCACACGCCTTTCTGGACCATCAACTTCAGATCGTCGTCAGTGGCGAGTGGCCCATGCTCGATCTGCGTGCAGCCGGCGAGCACAGCCGCACGAACGGCGTCTTTGTATGCGTGTACGAGCGTGCGCAGGCCGAGCTTCTTTGCTTCGTCACACGCAGCGTTGAGTTGTTCCTGCGAGAGCAACATCTGCGGACGCCGGACACTGCCCGCTGCGAAGATCTTGATCAAGTCAGCGCCGGCTTCTTTCTGTTTTCTGACGAAGGCGCGAATCTCATCCGGTGTGCCGGTTTTATCGTTAGGGATGAGTGGCTCAGCAGAAGTCAGGATACGAGGACCAGGCAGCGCGCCCCTTGCGATCGCATCACGCAATGGCAGATCGTTTGGCGAGCCGACACTCTGCACGGTCGTGAAGCCGGCCATGAGTGTCGCCCATGCGTTGGCAGCGGCTGCGTACGTTGCGTACGGAGTCGTGCCCCCAGCGCCAGCGTTCTTTCCATCTGGACCAAAGCTCCAGGTGATGTGAACGTGACTATCTATCCACCCCGGCATCAGTGTCAGTCCACGTAGATCGTAATTTACCGGCGCGGCGTTTGGATCGATACGAACGATCTTCGAGCCTTCAATGACGATGCGTGTGTCGTGCAGCACGCCGCCTTTGCCGTCGAGCACAGTGCTCGCGGCGATGACGATCTGCTTGTTCTTTTGTGGGGTTTGAGTTGAAATTCCCGGCCCGCCGAGGAAGACGACGAACAATAGGAATGAACCGATCTTAATCGTTCCCATATACGCGCGTTATCGGCGTTCCTATTTCACGCGCGCGCGTTCGAAAGCGCCTTCGAAATAGACCGCTTCGAGGCCGGTGGCCCAATATTCGACAGCAGCGCGATTTGGTTGTGACGTTTCCTGATCGGTCGTCAGCGTTGTTTCCTCAGGGTCTTCCGGCTCGAATTCGAGCCAGCCGATCCACGTTCCGTCGTCACGTTCCTGGCCGTAGCTGCGCACGGTGTAAGTTGCGCCGTCAGGGCTGGTCACTACGGCCGTGTATTCCTGCAAGAGTTCCGACATTGATTGTTCCTCCCATTGTTCGAACTCGACGATAGTTGTTGACATGATTTACAAGATTTTTCAGGATTAACATGTAAATCCTGTTCGCATCTTGTAAATCTTGTGCAACGATTTATTCTTTCTTGCCGCGCGACACGAGGCGCCAGCGCTTAGTCTTGCGGCACGGCGAGCTGTAGTTTTCCTGCGTGATCTTCGGCATCGAGCCCGGCGCTACGTCAGAGATGTAAATCACCGACGCCTCCGACGTACTACTCGGAAATCCCGAAGCGCACGAATCTAAAACCACCGAGCCAAATTCCTGAATAATCTTCCGCCGTCCATTTTGAAAACTGACGAGCGACGCCATCTCCGTAAGCGTCCCTTGCGCCATGTCGCCGGTCAGCATCAACACCTCATCGACACCATCACTATTCAGGTCAGTCTTCTTGATAACACTTACCGCGAAATCAGCATCGACGTCCGCGACGAGTTGTTGCCCGGAAAAGATCGCGACGCGCTTGGTGCCAAAATTATCAGCGTGCGACGCGTTACACTCGCCGACGTCGATAACGTAGAGCGTCTGCGTTTGCCCTGGCGCGGTGAAACTTCCCGTTTCAACATCGCCGATCAATGGAACCATCTGTCCAGCCTTACGCGCCGCAGCTAAGTAATCCTCGCCGGCGTCCGCTGGAAAATTACACTTATTCGTGTCAGTGAGGTATCTACGAAATACTTTCGATAAAACCATTTTCTGGGTGGCGGGCGCGATCTTCGCAGGCGTCCTCTCGTCCTCGCCGCGAAAGTCGAAAAGCACCTGCCGGTCCTTTTGCATCATCGGCTTCTGCGCGACTGCGAGCGAAATCAGGGCTAAACAAAAAATAAGGGGTTTCATAGGCGTCGGGTCCTTCGTGCGATCTTGTGCCTTTTCGATGCTGCTCATATTATCTGCTTACTTCAAGACGGAGCTAGTCCAAAATGTCAAAGATCATCACACTTTTTGTTGCTGTCCTTTTACTGTCTCCCCTGACGCTCGCTGCTTCGGATGAGTGGTCGCAGTTTCGTGGACCAAACGGCACGGGGGTTTCCGAAACCAAAGGCTTGCCGGCGGAGTTTGGACCAAACAAGAACGTCGTTTGGAAAACGCCGCTTCCTGCGGGTCATTCATCGCCCGTGTTGACGCGCGATCGGATCTTCGTCACTGCGCACGATAAGGACAAGTTGTATGTGATCAGTCTCGATCGACAGACCGGAAAGATCCTCTGGCAACGCGAAGTGCCGCGCGCGCATGAAGGACGTTTGCAGAACGTGAATGGTCCGGCATCGCCGAGTCCGGTGACTGACGGCTCGAACGTTTACGTTTTCTTCCAGGACTTCGGAATGCTCTCGTACGACGCAAACGGCAAAGAGCGCTGGAAACTTCCGCTTGGCCCATTCAACATGTTCTACGGCTTTGGCGCGTCGCCGATTCTTGTCGACGACAAGGTGATCCTGCCTGTCGATCAGGACAATCCCGCGTCGTACTTGATCGCAGTGGATAAAAACAGCGGCAAGCTGAAGTGGAAAGTCGAGCGACCGGTGGTGATCTCCGGCTATTCGACGCCGATCGTGTATCAGCCGAAACAGGGCGCGAAGCAGATCATCATCCCCGAGTCGTTCCAGCTTTCGGCGTATTCGGTTGCGGACGGCAAGAGAGTCTGGTGGGTTCGTGGTCTTGCGTGTGAGATGAAGTCGATTGCGAGTCACGATGATGAGTATCTCTACATCAACGGTTGGGGTTTCCCGCAGAACCAACCCGGGAAACAAGTGCCGACGATCTCGTGGGAGGAAGGTCTCGCCGCATACGACAAAGATAAAGACCACATGATCACGAAGGCCGAGGTCTCTGCCGCGGGTGGCACGGCGCAGATGGACAAGCTGCTCGTCGCCGCGTTTGAAGCGTTTGACATGAATCGCGACGAGAAGCTCAACGACAAAGACTGGGAAGTGTTTCGCGCGATGATGGCGGCTGAAAATGGCTTGCTCGCGATCAAGATGGGCGGGGAAGGCGATCAGACCGCGAAGGCGATCCGCTGGCACTACACGAAGCCGGTGCCGCAAGTTCCGTCGACGCTGCTTTATCAGAAAGTGCTCTACATGATTAACGACAGTGGCATTCTCATCTCGTTTGATCCGACGACTGGAAACGTCATCAAACAGGGACGTTTGCATGGAGCGATCGACAAGTATTTCTCATCGCCCGTTGCCGCTGACGATAAAGTGTTTTTGATCGGCCAGGGTGGACAGGTGTCGGTTCTGAAAGCCGCGGGCGAATGGGAAGTGCTCGCAGTCAACGAGCTCGATGACGAATGCTACGCCACGCCCGCGATCGCTGACGGACGCATCTACATCCGCACCCGCAGCGCGCTCTACTCTTTCGGTAAGTCGTAGACATGTAATCCTGTCTAATGATCATTCATCTCCTGGACGGCACATACGAGCTCTTCCGGCACTTCTACGGCATCCGGCGTTTTAAAAAGACCGATCCGCCTTTCGGCGCTGTGTCCGGCGTGTTGGCGTCAGTGGCGCAGTTACTCGAGGACGGCGCGACTCATGTTGGCGTGGCGACGGACCACATCATCGAGTCGTTTCGCAACAATCTGTGGGCGGGCTATAAAACGGGCGCCGGGATCGAGCGAGCGTTGAAGGCGCAGTTCACTCCACTCGAAGAGGCGCTCGTGGCGATGGGCGTGGTCGTGTGGCCTGAGGTCGAGCTCGAAGCTGATGATGCGCTTGCGTCGGCCGCGTACATCGCGGCGCAGGACGAGCGCGTCGAGAAGGTTTGCATCTGGACGCCTGATAAAGATCTGGCGCAATGCGTCGTCGATGAGCGTGTGGTACAAGTTGACCGGCGCGGTAATGCGATTCGTGGGGCAGAAGCCGTGCGCGCGAAGTTTGGAGTCGCGCCGGAGTTTATTGCCGACTATCTCGCCCTCGTAGGCGACTCCGCCGATGGTTATCCGGGGATCGCCGGCTTAGGACCAAAGACCGCCGCGAACTTGATCAATCGTTTTGGCCCAATTGAGAAGTTTGGTCCCGAAGTCTTGAATGAGCAGAACCGCGAGTTGGCGTTGCTCTTCAAAGATCTCGCTACGTTGCGCACCGACGCGCCGCTCTTTAAGAATGTGGATGAGCTTGAATGGCGCGGCTCGACACCGGAGTTCGCGGAAGTTGCAGAGAAGATCGGAAGCGCGCGTTTGTTAACTCGCGTCCGCAAACTGGAAAAACGATTTAAGCCACAAAAAGGCACAAAAAGCACAAAATGAGTGCAGCAGCCGTGGCGCCGGCAAAGCGCCGGTACGATCGATCGATTGTTGAAGGGCCACTGAATTCCGCCGTGTGGAAGATTGCGTGGCCGTCGATGCTCACGAACGTCATCGGTGGTTTGCAGGGAATGGTAGACCATGCGCTGGTCGGTCACCTTGTCGGGTTCAAGGCGAATGCAGCGATTGGCGTGAGCTGGCAGATCTTTCTCGTTGTCATCGTCTTCATCTCGTCGTTGTTCACGGGCATGAGTGTGCTCGTCGCGCGTTTCGCGGGCGCAGGCGATGAGGAGAAAGTGAATCGCACCGTTTACCAGGCGTTCCTCACTGCTATCTTCATTGCACTCGGAGTACTTGCACCGATCGGTTATCTCGTCTCGCCGTCGCTACTCAATCTCGTCAACGCCGCGCCGGATGTCAAAGCCGAAGCGTTACCGTTTCTTCGCATCATGTTTATGTTCAGCTTCGGCATGATGGTCTTTTTCATGTTCAGCGGTGCGTTGCGTTCGGCGGGCGATGCACGCACACCGATGCTGCTCGGCATTTCGATGACTGTGCTGAACCTCATTCTGAACGTATTGTTCATTCCATCGTTTGGAACGAAAGGCGCGGCGATGGGAACGTGCATCGCTTCCGGCCTCATCGCGCTTTATTCATTGCAGCGGATGTGGAGCGGCGCGTGGGTGATCGCATTTCCACGCGACGGCGGGTTTGGTCCGAACTGGCCGATCATCAAGTCGATCTTCAAGTTTGGTTTGCCAACCGGCGTGCAGGGAATCGCGATGAATGTTGGCGGCGTGTTGATGCTGTCGTTCATCGGATCGCTGGCGCAGAGCGCTGCGGCGCAGGCTGCGTTTGCCATTTCTTATACCGAGCTCTTTTCGTTGATCACGTGGACGTCAGTCGGGTTGATGGGCGCGGCGGCGGCTGTGGCTGGTCAGAACCTCGGCGCGCGTCAGCCGGATCGTGCGAACGCTGCGGTACACGTGGCGGCGCGATTTGGATTTGCGGGTGCGGCATTTGTCGGAATCTTCTTCCTGTTCTTCCCGCGACAGTTGCTGGCGATATTTGGAATGCACGATCCGGCGGTTGTTGATATCGGTGTTCAGTTACTGCGTGTGCTGAGCGTCTCAGGTCTGCTGATCGCGGTTGCACTGACTTACACAGGCGGACTGCAAGGCACCGGCGACACACGCAGCCCGTTATACATCTCGATCATCTCGCAAGTGATCGTGCCGCTGGGGATTTGTTTCGTGATCAAGGAGACAGGAAAGCTCGATCCGATCGACATCTGGCTGGCAATCCTTGCCGGTCACGCAACACGATGTGTTTTGAGTGTCGTGAGATTTAGACAAGGGAAATGGAGAATGATTTCCGTCGAATAGTTTAGCCGCGGCTAAATTACTTCTTCCCACCCAGGCTCTGCTTGAGGATTTTAACGAGGTCAACCACCTTGTGATCAGTCTCCATCTCCTCCTCGACCTTCACCACGTTCTCACGTTTCGACTGTTTCTTCTTGACTAGCTTCAACAGCGAATCAGTCTGCCTGTCTGCCAGCTTCGCCGGTGAAAACTGCTTCTTCGACTTATTCGCAATCATCTTCTCAAACTTCGTGACAGTCGCTTTCGACACTTCCTTCTTCTTCGGCAGTCCGACATCAGCCGGCGACCGTAGCTCATCCGCAAACCGCATCGTCTCCGCGCGCAGGATTCCTTTATCAGAAAAGATCGCGACCAAATATTCTTTCCCGCGCATCACAAATGTCGCGATGCCCGCGAGCCCGCTCTTATCCATCGTCTCAGCCAGAAGTTTGTAAGCCTTCTGAGAACCCGCCGCCGGCGTCAGAAAGTATCCGCGCTCGAAATAGATCGGCGGAATCGACTCCGCCGGCACGAATTGCTTCAGATCGATGTCGCGCGTCTTCTCCGGCGCGAGCCGCTCGAGCTCCTCATCCGTGACGATCACGAATTTTTCTTTGGTGATCTCAAAGCCGCGCACGACTTCATCCGCATCGAGATCTTTACCAGTCTTCTCAGCGTAATACTTGCGCGCGAGCGGCTGCCCGTCTGGTCCAAGCATGCGCAGCGACGTACGAACTGTTCGTGCCGCCGGAAACAAGCTCACCGGCACACTCACGAGTCCAAACGTCAGCGTTCCAGACCAGAACGGCCGTCCGCCGTCATTCTCCTCTTCCGGTTCCGCTCTCTTGCTACTAGCTCTACGCGGCACGTTTCTCCTTCTTTCTCAGCGACTCAATGCTCTTCGCGAGCACATTGTCGAGCGCCGTAGTCTGGCGTTTCGCCTTCACAGCCTTCAACCGCGGTGCGTGTCCCTTTGCTTTCTTCTCGATGAACTCCATCACGCGCTCGCGATACTCGTCTTTGTA
>Ga0134124_10004012_pt1 | contig 11825 bp, 9 predicted proteins | sample KB304_FD_96880 | JGI IMG/M metagenome (GOLD analysis project Ga0134124, IMG submission 96880) | Terrestrial soil microbial communities without Nitrogen fertilizer from Kellogg Biological Station, Michigan, USA - KB3-0-4 | ecosystem: Environmental > Terrestrial > Soil > Unclassified ... | reverse complement strand
CTGGAGGTCGGCATTCACCGCCTCCACGGACTCCACCTGAATACGAAGAAGCTCCTCGCTTTCCCGAAGGCGCGACTCGTACTCCTTTCGAAGGGTGATATCGCTGACGAGGGCCACTACGAGGATGCCGTTTGCGCTTTCGAAAAAGCTCAGGCTGATTTCCAGGGGGAACTCGCTTCCGTCCCGGCGGCGCCCGGCGAGGTCGAGGAGCGCGCCCATCGGCCTGATCCTCGGTTCTTCGAAGTAATGTGCCTGATGCTCTTCATGGATTTCGCGAAAGCGCTCGGGGATGAGGATGGAATGGGGCTTGCCGACGAGCTCCTTTTCCTGGTAGCCGAACATTTTTCCGGCAGAGGCATTGACCAGCAGAATGGTCCTGGAGCTGTCGATGATGACGATCCCTTCGGCGAGCGACTCCAGGAGCGTGCGCATCGTGGTGTTACCGTAAAAAAGTTCAGTGACAAAAGCAATTTGGCGCTGAATTCCTGCATCCTGCTCTTGCCGTTTTTTTTTCTGCGAGAGGCCCGGTTTGGGCATTGGGTTCTCCATTTGCTGGTCCAATAATCGGGTATGCACGCCCTCTAAGATGCCAGTGAGCCATTTAATTGTACCAGTCGGGGGGGTGTATCCCTTCGCCTTTCTTCGCGTCATTCGCGTCTTGAGCGACCGCGGGGAGCGAGGAGAAATGGCTTTACACGTAGATATCCTCCCATACTTCCTTTTCTTCGGGCCAGGGGGACTCCTCGGCAAACTGCACCGCCTCCTGCACCTCGGCCCTTGCCTTGGCCATGATCGCGTCCAGCAGGGCCTGACCGGCGACACCCTCGTCCAGCAGCTTCTTGCCGAAATTGGGGATAGGATCGCGGGCCTTCCAGACTTCGTGCTCGGCAACAGAGCGATACTTGCCCGGGTCAGCCATGGAGTGGCCGCGGAAGCGGTAGGTGACAGCTTCGATCAGGTACGGACGGCTATGCTCGCGCACCCATTCGGCGGCCCGCTTCACTGCCCCGTAGACGGCGATCACATCCATGCCATCGACTTTTTCCGACGGGATATCGTAGCCGCAGGTCCGCTTGTGAATGTCCGGGACGGCCGAAGAGCGGTGCACCTCGGTGCCGATGCCGTAAAAGTTGTTCTCGCAGACGAAGAGTACCGGCAGCTCCCAGAGGCGTGCCCAGTTGAGCCCCTCGTGAAAGTTTCCCTGGTTGACTGCCCCGTCGCCGAAGAAGCAGGCAACTACCCGGTCCTCATGCCGGTATTTGGCGGCAAAGGCCAGACCGACAGCTACCGGGAACTGTCCGCCGACAATGGCATAGCCGCCCATGAAGCTGAGGGCCGGGTCGAACAGGTGCATGGAGCCCCCCTTCCCCTTGCAGATCCCGGTCGCCCGGCCGAACAGCTCGGCCATGACCCGTTTGGGGTCGGCTCCGCGGACGATGGCCTGGGCATGTTCCCGGTAGGCGGAGAGGATGTAGTCGTCCTTGTGCACGCCGGCAGTGGCGCCGACTGCGACCGCCTCCTGTCCGCTGTAAAGATGGAGAAACCCGGTGATCTGCCCCTTGGTGTACTGCTCGGCACAGGCCTCTTCGAACTCCCTTGAAAGCACCATCTGCCGGTAAAGTTTCACCAGTTCGTTGTCAGGGAGCACCCCGCGCAGCTTGAGCTCCATTTATCACACCTCCGTTTCCCTGCTTAAGCTTTTACCGAAAGCTGCGTCAGCACACCGGGAGCGTCCGCGCTATTGTTATTCCTGAATAGGGTAAGTTTACTTCGGGGAGAGTTAAAGTCAAACAGAGCACTAAGCGGTCACCGTTGCTGATGCCGAGGTAGGGGAGACTGTGAATAAAAAAAAGCCGTCCCCAAAAAGGAGACGGCTTTTTTGTACCCGCTTGGAGGGGGAATTACTTGGCTGCCGGTGCTGCCGGTGCTTCGACCGGTTTTTCTTCGGCTTTTTTGGCGGCTTTCTTGGCTTTTTTGACTTTCTTTGCCTTCTTAACTTCTTTCTTCTCTGCGCCTGCTATTGGCGGGTGACCGGCAGGCAATGCAGCCGGTTCGGCGGCAAGAACAACACCGGCAAAAGAGACGGCCACGAGGGCGGATACGATAATGGAGAGTGCTTTTTTCATTGGATAGCTCCTTGTTTGTTGAATATTTGCTGCTCTGTATTTATTGTTTTAGCAGTTACCATGCCACGAAAGGCCAAAACTATAACTACTCGTAATCACAGTTGTAATCAGCTCAAACAGTCTGCTGCCCTGAAAAAGTTTACTCATTCCAGACACATGTTGCTCCAAATGAGGTTAATGAGAGTAAGAGCGATACTATTGCAAAGTTAGGAATTAATAAGACCTTATATATCTTTTTATGATTGACGAGGCTCTTCATATCGTTGTAAATTAGAACCATAGAGTCACATTTATCAGGTTGAAAGGAGATTACAACAATGTGGACTGAAAGATTTCGTATTCGCCCTGTATCTCATTGCAAGGAAGGTTGCAGTATTTAGCCCGTCAAGTTGATTGACGGGCGTAGTGAGTAAAGCCCCTGCAGAAATGCAGGGGCTTTTTTCGTTCAATCGGAAATTCGGAAGGAAGCTGCCGCTGTCTCGGGAGTCGAGGGAAAAGCCCGAGCGGAAGCGGACGCTTGCCCAATGAGGCCATTTCTTATCATGTCGGCTTCAGGATGAAAAAAGCATGGGCGACAGTCGGTCAAGGTCCGCAGCCCGGGCTCGACCGAAACGGACGAGATTGCGGCAGCTGCTAGCAGGTCGGCGAACGATCAGAGCATGAGAATCTTTTCGCGGCAGATCAGCGCCTCGAAAGAGAGTGCGGCTTTGGCCAGCAGTTTCTGCACTTCCGGAACCTTCTTGTCCAGAATTTCCTCGCCGTCGGCATAGAGGATGGAGACAATGCGCCCGGCGATCACCAGGGGGGCGAGCAGTGCGGCTTTCGGTCGTCCCCCTCCCAGACCTTCGACCAGTTTCCTGTTCATCGGAGTTTCAGTAATCGGCCCCAAGAAGAGCCCGGCGCCATCGACTACGGTTTTAAGGGCGGAGGGTTCGTTCAAGGGGATGCGGAAATCGGTTATCTCCAGGAGCGGCTCCTGGTGTAGTACCCCTTTCCAGCCTGTGGCGGTATCGCCGCGGATGATGAAGATCGCCGCCCGCTCGAACAGGCCGGCCAGATAGGTAATCATCAGATCGGCTATCTCCTCCCTGCTGTCTGCCCGGGCCAGACCTTTGGAGAGCTCACTGGGGGCGAAATGTCTGATCCGCTCCGTCCAGCCGGCGATCTCGATAATTTCGGCCTCAACCAGAGTCTCCTCGTCGAGGAGAGGAAGAACGGGCTCTTCTTCGAGCGGTTCGATGACCTCGATCTGATCCGCTTCGATACGGTCGATGACCTTCTGGAAGCGAACATCCACCGAGGTCTGGTAGTAGATGCCGAGGGCCTGGACAAGCCGGACCTCGGGGGTGATCAGAGGGCGGACCGAGTAGCCGGTGATGAAGCTGATCTCGTCGATGGCCAGCAGATCCGCCGGGTCGGCCATGACCAGGCTGAGCCGCTTCTTTTCGAGGCTCAAGGGGATGGCGCCGTACTTCAGGGCCAGTTCCCGCGGCAGCAGGTCGATGACCTCCGGCGGGATGTGGAGAAGCTGGTCGTGGTGGACATAAGGGACTTCCAGCTTTTTGCTGAGGAACAGTGCCAGCTCTTCTTCGCTGATATAGCCGAGTTCGATGAGGCTGGTACCGATCTTGCCACCGTACAGGACGCGGTTGCGCAGGGCTTCCTCGAACTGGTCACTATTGATGAGGCCGGCATTGAGCAGCATGTCCAGTAACGTGATGGCCATGGATTCCTCCGATTGCTTCCGGCTGTTCGGCTTAAGTCGGGATAACTGCTACTTTACGATTTTTTTTCGGACGAGTAAAGCCCGTTAATTGAATAGCTGCACTTGGGACCCGGAAAACTCCGGAAGGGTCTTTTTCAATAAATAAGCCGTGGAATCCGGTTCTTTCGGATTCCACGGCTTATTATCTGTCCGTTTCGGCACTGTTTCCGTGCAAAGACTATTTGATGCCGAGCAGTTCGACCTCGAAGATGAGGGTCGCATTGGGAGGCACATCCCTGCCGGCGCCGCGGGCACCGTAAGCCAGTTCGGGCGGGCAGACCAGTTTGGCTTTGCCGCCGACCTTCATCAGCTGTACCCCTTCGGTCCAGCAGGGGATTACTCCGGTGAGAGGGAAGCTGATCGACTGGTTGCGCTTGTAGGAGCTGTCAAACTCCTTGCCGTTGGTCAGGGTGCCGCGATAGTTGACTTCGACGGTGCTGGCGGCAGCCGGTGACTTCCCTTTGCCATCCTTGAGGGATTGGTAGACCATGCCGGATGCGGTCTTCACGGCCCCTTTTTCCTTGGCGGCCTTGTCGATGACTTCGTTGGCAGCTGCAAAGGCCGGTACTGCCAATGTTGTGGCGATAGCTGCAATGATAATTCGCTTCATCTTAAGCTCCTTATTCTGATGGGATAGAATTCAACGGCAGCTATCCTACCATTCGGAAATCGCTGCCGTCAACAGTCACTTCCGGGGCTGAATCAGGGGAGTTGCCGGATCGCTGAGCGCGGCACAGGTCAGGATCAGCACCAGGTACAGCCAGTTGGCGAAGACATCCGGTTTCATCAGAATTGTCTGGCCGATGGTCAGCATGAACAGGAACAGGGAAGTCAGCGTCCAGACCTGCCGCGCTTTCATGCCGGAAAGAATGAGCAGGGCCAGAACCGGTTCAGCCATCATTATCAGCCAGGCGAGCAGATAGTTCAGAAGGTGCGGCGACCAGCTCTTGTCAAACTGGGATGTTATAAAGCCGGCAAAGGTCTCGGGCCCCATGAAGATCCATTTCGTAAGACCGACGTAAAGCAGCCATAACCCGAAGAAGAAGCGGATGCCTGTGAGAAAGAATCTGCGCGTGTCGTAACTCCAGCATTCCATAGCAAATTTCTCCTTTTCCCCTGAATTTTGACAGCTGATCGGTTGCTGCACTGACGATAATTTGTGCTCTGTAATAAAGAATATCCTGTTTACGGCAAAAGGCAATTCACTGAGTGAGATCTCACCTCCGGCAATGCCGGGGAGTTGACGGAATTGTTTTCGGATCTTTTCATTAATCAATAAAATATCTTGATAACTGAGCTACAGCGGGTAAAATTAATCAACTTTCTGAAATACCGTCCGTTTTCCGGAGGATTCCATAATTAACACACCCTGCCTGTTGGCCTTTACCCTTGATGAGCAACAGTATGCCCTCCGCCTGGATGCTGTGGAGCGGGTCGTCAGGGCGGCAGCAATAACCCCTCTCCCCAAAGCGCCGGGGATAATTCTCGGCATCCTGGATATCCAGGGAGAGGTTGTTCCGGTTATTGATGTGAGAAAACGCTTCCGCTTGTCTGCAAGAGAGATCCGTCCGGCTGATCAGTTCATCATTGCCAAGGCCAGGTCACTCAAGGTCGCCCTGTTGGTAAATGCAGCTCAGGGCGTTGTGGAAAAAGCAGTGGCTGGTCAAATTGCGCCGGATGATTTCATTGCAGGCATGGAGTACGTCTCCGGCGTTACCAGGACTGAAGACGGTCTCGTCCTGATCCACGATCTGGACAGATTTCTCTCCCTCGAAGAGGAAAAGCTCCTCATGGAGGCCCTGGAACATGGGGAGCAGTGAGGTGCCCGCTTCTGTTTTTCGGAACACCCTAGCCCTTTTCAACAGGTTCATCGCCCGGACCATGGGGTTGCATATAAAAGATGAACGTCTGAATGAACTGGCACAGAAGGTTGTCTCCATCAGCAGGGATTTCGGTTATGACGATCCCGAAGAGTGCATGCTCTGGCTCATGTCGGCGCCTCTTTCCCGGGAACAGGCGGATATTCTGGCCCGGTCCCTCACTATCGGCGAGACCTATTTTCTCCGGGACCCTCAGAGTTTTCACGCTCTCGAAAAGCATATTCTTCCCGAGATCATCAGGAACCGACGGACCAAAAGCCTGCGGATCTGGAGCGCCGGCTGCTCGACAGGCGAGGAACCGTATTCCATTGCGATCCTTCTCAGCAGAATCCTGCCTGATCCGGATGACTGGAACATCATGCTGCTGGCGACCGACATCAACCCAGTTGCCCTTGAGAGGGGGCGGCAGGGAATATATGGAAACTGGTCGTTCCGGGATGCTCCCCCGTGGCTCATGGATTACTTCAGGAAAAGAAAGGACGGACGTTTCGAGATCATTCCGACTATCCGGAAGATGGTCCGTTTCAGCTATCTGAACCTGGCCGAAGACGGCTACCCGTCGCTATTGAACAGTACCAATGCCATCGATATCATCTTCTGCCGGAACGTGATGCTTTACTTCGAGCCGGCCTTGATAGAGAAGATGATAGTAAAGTTTCACAACACTCTTCAGGATGGGGGGTGGCTCTTTGTCAGTCCGACGGAAGTTTCCTGCCGCACCTTTGGCGGGTTCACCTGCAAGCGCTTTCCCGGTGCATTTGCTTACCGGAAAGGTGATAAGGATGGAGAAGGCAGGGGGTTGTGGCCCGGTGCGCCGGAGTTGCCAGCACGGCCCGCAGCTTTTACTGCGGGGATGCCCCAGACGATTGAGCTTTCGACAGGAGTTCCATCTCCCCCGGTAGCACATAAACCGGTCGCTGATACTGTTGCCGAAAGCAGTGATGCAGCAGAAAAGAGTTCCTGCCGCGATAGTTACCAAGAGGCTGTTGCCCTGTATGACGAGGGAAGTTACGAATCGGCTGCGGTCAAGGCAAGGGAGATCCTTGAAGACGGACAGGATAATGCGGACGCTCTGGAGCTTCTGGCGAAAAGTTATGCCAACCTGGGGAGACTTGCGGAGGCCAGGCAGTGCTGCGAAGATGCCATTAATGCGGACAGGCTCCGGGCGCACAACCATTACCTGCTCTCAATAATCCTGGAAGAGCAGGGGGAACGGGATGAAGCTGCCGCTGCTCTCCAACGGGCTCTCTACATTGACCAGGATTTTGTGCTCGCCCATTTCGCCCTCGGCAACATGAACCGGCAGGCAGGGAAAAAGAAGGAAGCGGAACGGAACTTCGGCAATGCGCTGCGGATTCTGGAGAGGCGGGAACCATGCGAAGTGCTGTACGATGCGGAAGGAATGACCGCCGGACGGCTTGCGGAAATCATTCGTGTCATGGTTTGAAGGGAGTTTTGTGATGAACGATAGTCCATCGGTTTCAGGCGGTCAAAGGGGTGGGATTGACTGGGCAGCTGTCCACCGTAGCCTGAAGTCCGCCGGAGAAGCGCTGGCAAGGGAGAACGCTCTCTCTGCTAAAGAGGTAAAAGCCGTCCTGAAGGCGAGGGCCAGGGCGCTGGCGGAGCCAGGGCATGCTGATGATCCGGAGGAGGGGCGGATCGATATCCTTGAGTTCCTCCTCTCCGGTGAGACTTACGCTATCGAGACCTCTTTCATAGCGGAGACCTTTCCCCTGGTCGACTTTACTTCGCTTTTCTGCACCCCTCCTTTCGTTATGGGCATAATAAACGTGCGCGGCAGGATTGTTTCCATAGTTGACATGCGACGTTTTTTCGATCTCCCCGTTGTCGGTTTGTCAAACCTCAACAGGGTAATCGTGGTGCGCGACAAGAAGATGGAATTCGGCATACTGGCCGACAGCATTGTGGGTATGAGATCACTGCCGCTAAAGGATCTCCAGGCTTCGCTCCCCACACTCACCGGAATCCGCGAGGAGTTCCTGACCGGGGTAACAGCTGACCGGCTGGTGCTGCTGGACATGGGAAAGATTCTTGCCGACAGGAGGCTGGTCGTTCATGAAGAGGTGGAATAACATCATTTATATTCATCGTGGAGGGGAAAATGCTGCGTAATTTCAAGATCAGAACCAGGTTGCTGGCGGGTTTCGGGATAGTGATCCTGTTTCTCGTCACGGTGGGGACAATTGCCCTGCAAAATATCAACGAACAGCGGAAAATCCTGACGGAGTTCCATGAGCACCCCTTCACGGTGACCAACGCGATCCGCGAAGCCCAGGAGAACATCCTCAGGATGCACCGGGGTGTGAAGGATGCGGTGCTCTATGCCAACGACCGTAAGGAGCTGGAGACCGCTCTGAAGGAGATCGACGATTCGGAGAAGATCGTTTATGAGGAGCTGGCACTGGCCCGGGAGAGGTTCCTAGGCGACAAGACCAAAGTCGACCAGATCAGGATCCTGATGGATGAATGGAAGCCGATCCGTGCCAAGACCGTCGCCCTCATCCGGCAGAACAAGCTGCCGGAAGCCATCGCCAACCACAAGACATTTGCCAGACAGCAGGTCGCAAAGATCGACAATACGGTAGACGATATGATTAAATTTTCCATGGGCAAGGCGGACAGCTTCGTCAAGGAGGCCGGACAGAACCAGCGCCAGACATTTATCTTCGCCCTGGTCCTGACGATTGCCGCAATCCTCATGGCCATCGTCACTGCCCTGCTCATCACCGCCTCGATCGTCAACCCGCTCGGATCTGCGGTGGAAGCAGCGGAACGGCTTGCGACCGGCGACGTCTCCACCGAGATCAACAGTGACTCAAAGGATGAAACAGGACAGTTGCAGCGTTCCATGAGGAAGATGGTCCAATCCCTGAGGACCATGGGGGAAACCGCCAACCGGATCGCCAGGGGAGACCTGGATCTGGAGGTGGTTCCCAATTCGGAGCGGGACGTCTTCGGCATCGCCATGAAAAACATGGTCGAATCGCTCAAGAAGATGGCAGCCACTGCCGACCGGATTGCTGGGGGCGACCTGACCGGCGAAGTTCAGCCCGCTTCCGACAGGGACCGGCTGGGGAACTCCTTTGCCACCATGGCCAGAAACTTGCGGGAACTGAATGTCGAGATCCGGGAAGTGGTGAATGTCCTTGCTTCATCCGCCGGTGAGATCATGACCACGGTAAGCGAATTCGCCTCCACTTCATCGGAGACCGCCTCCGCAGTCAACGAGACAAACGCGACCGTGCAGGAGGTCCGGCAGACGACCGATCTGACGTCGCAGAAAGCGAAGCATGTCTACGAGACCGCCCAGAAGTCGGTGTCCGTTGCCAAAACCGGGAAGAAGTCGGTCGACGACGCTATCGGCGGCATGCAGGGAATCCACGAGCGGATGGGGTTTATCGCCGACAGGATCGTCAAGCTGAGCGAGCAGAGCCAGGCGATCGGCGACATCATAGCTACGGTCAATGACCTGGCCGAGCAGTCGAATCTCCTGGCCGTCAACGCCGCCATCGAGGCGGCCAAGGCAGGGGAGCACGGCAAAGGGTTTGCCGTAGTTGCCCAGGAGGTAAAGAACCTGGCAACGCAGTCCAAGCAGGCCACCGCCCAGGTACGCAGTCTCCTCGGCGACATCCAGAAAGCGACTACGGCTGCAGTGCTGGCCACAGAGCAGGGGAGCAAGGCGGTAGAAACAGGGATGAAGCAGTCGAGCGAGGCAGGCGACTCTATCCGCCTGCTTTCGGCAAGCATCGAAGAGTCATCCAATTCCACCCTGCAGATCGTAACCTCGACCCAGGAACAGGCGATCGGGATGGACCAGATCGCCACCGCGATCCAGAGTATCAATCAGGCGAGCAACCAGAATGTGGCGGGGTCCCGCCAGATCGAATCCGCCACAAGAAACATCTACGACTTGAATCAGAAACTGCAGCAGTTGGTGAACCGCTACAAGGTGTCATGACGGTTAACTCTTGCAGGCATAATGAAAGGCAACGCTGTAATGGCTGATAATGATAACCTGCTGAACAGGCTTCAGGCGACATTCCGAACCGAGGCTGAAGAGCTTCTCAGCGCTCTCTCCTCGCTTCTTATTGCCCTGGAAAAGGAACAGGACGTAAGTGAGCGGCAGAAGCTCGTCGAGACGCTCTACCGCAAGATGCATACTCTCAAGGGAGCGGCCCAGGCGGTAAATCTGCTTGAAGTCGGCGAGATCTGCCAGGCGCTGGAGAGTATTCTCGCCGCCCTGAAAAGGGGCGAAATCATCCTTGAGGGCGACCTGTTCGACAACTTTCATGCTGCAGTCGACAGCATTGGCAGGATTGTTTTCCCTGGCGATGAGAGTGATTCGAGGAAAGAACAGTCACAACTCAAAGGATTGCTCGCTAAGATGCAGATGCCGCCTGAGAAAAGCGAGCCATTGTTGCGGACCCCTTTTATCCCGCCGGTCGAGCAGAATGCGAAAGCTGTCCACAATTCCATTCCTGCAGAAAAGGTCCAGACTGGTGAAACTGTCAGGGTCTCGGTCCAGGTGCTGGAATCGCTTCTTCTGCAGACAGAGGAGCTCATTTCGGCAAAGCTGATGGCCTCGGATCTGGCCGACGGATTATGCGTGATTACTGCAGAGCTTGAAGGGCGCAAGGGAGACCGGATACGGGGTGTTGACCAGGCCCGGCAGCTGCATCGCCAATCGGGTGAAAACGGAGCCGTGGGAAAACTCGCCGGCATGGTCGAAGCCTTGAGCGCATATGAAGGCAACCTGGAAAACCGGCTGGCCAGGCTGGGAAAATCCACGGAAAAGAGCCTCCATAGCCTGCAGTTGATGGTAGATACCCTGCTGGCTGAGATGAAGAAGGTCCACCTGCTCCCCTTTACTTCTCTTATTGAGCCGTTTCCCAAGATCATTCGCGATCTTGCCCATGATCTTGGCAAGAAAATAGATCTGACCTGCAGCGGAGGGGAACTGGAGATTGACCGGCGCATCCTTGGTGAACTGAAGGAACCGCTTCTCCACATTATTCGCAACGTTATCGACCACGGGATCGAAAAGCCCGAGGAGCGACAGCGGAACAACAAGCATCCTTCGGGAATGATCAGTATCGACATCAGGCATCAGGATGGCAATCGGGCGGAAATAATTGTCAAAGACGACGGCAGGGGGATCGACCTCGCACTGGTGAAGGGGGCTGCGGTCAGATCCGAGCTGATTACGCCCGAGCAGGCGGATACCATCTCCGACAGCGAGGCTCTTCAGTTTATTTTCGAGTCGGGGATTTCTACCAGTCCGCTCCTGACCAACATATCCGGACGGGGACTCGGGCTGGCCATAGTACGGGAGGCAATGGAAAAGCTCGGAGGACATGCTGCTGTGAGTTCCAGGGCGGGAGAGGGGACGGAATTCCGTCTCGTACTGCCGCTCTCTTTTGCCACGATCCGTGCTCTCCTGGTCGAGACGTGCGGTAAGGAGTGCATGATTCCGGCGGCAAACGTTGAGCAGACTGCCAGGGTGCCTTTCACGGATATCAAGAGCGTGGAAAACCGGGAGACGATCACTATATCCGGTCAGGCTCTCTCCTTCGTCAGACTAGGCACGCTCCTGGAACTTCCCGATATGGCCGGTGAGGCTTCGGAGAGACACCAGGAAGTCGTTATAATCTCCGTTGCCGAGAAGAGAATCGCTGTTGCCGTGAACCAGATCATGGGTGTACATGAAGTTCTTGCCAAACCGCTCGGAAGCCAGCTTTCCAGGGTGAGAAATATTTCCGGGGCAACGGTGCTCGGTAACGGCAGTGTCGTGCCGATTCTCAATGTCAACGATCTCCTCAGATCTGCGGTGAACGGCTCCGCTGCAAAAGCTTCCACACCGGCGACTGCTGTCCGGACAAGGGCAAGAGCAGTGTCGGTTCTGGTTGTGGAAGACTCCATCACGTCGCGGACTCTTCTCAAGAACATCCTGGAAACATCGGGATATTTGGTGAAAACCGCGATTGACGGCAGCGATGCCTTGAGTATTCTCAAAACCGAGGAATTCGATATTGT
>Ga0134124_10004011_pt1 | contig 11826 bp, 3 predicted proteins | sample KB304_FD_96880 | JGI IMG/M metagenome (GOLD analysis project Ga0134124, IMG submission 96880) | Terrestrial soil microbial communities without Nitrogen fertilizer from Kellogg Biological Station, Michigan, USA - KB3-0-4 | ecosystem: Environmental > Terrestrial > Soil > Unclassified ... | reverse complement strand
GAGGCATCCGGCGCTGCGAACGACGTTTCACGAGCGGAACGGTGTTCCATATCAGCGAGTAAACGAGAACGCCGAACCAACCATCATCCAGGAGAATGCGGCAGCGCTCTCGCAATCGGAAGTCTGCGAGCGGCTGGCCTGTGAAGCCGAGCGAGTGATCGATGTCACCGCGGATCAACCGGTGCGGGCTCTGATCCTCCGCCGCTCGGAGACGCAGAGCTTCTTCGTGCTCGTGGTCCATCACCTCGTTGCCGACTTTCACTCCTGCCGCGTGTTCATGCGCGAGCTCGTCGCGGCATATCGAGGAGAACGAAACGGGCGTTCCCTCGACCTCGAGCCGCCTGACCAGGGCGCGTATGCCAGGCACGTTCAGCGGCAACAGCAAATGGTTGCGGGTGAAGCGGGCGAGCGAATGTGGACGTATTGGAAGTCCGCGCTGCGCGCCGCTCCGCCACAAGTCGACTTGGCACCCCCGCGGCTCAAGCGCTCGGTGGGTGCGTGGCACGGGAAGACGGAACCGTTCCGGCTGAGTCCGGAGTTGACCACGCGTCTGCGCGCCTGGGCGGCGTGCGAAGCCACGACGCCGTACGCCGTGCTGCTGGCCGCGTTGCACCTGTTGTTGCATCGGTATACCGGCCAGCGGGAAATCGCGATCGGCTCGCCAGCCCTCGGCAGGACGCAACTGCGGCTGCAGGACGTCGTCGGGTACTTCGCCAACCCTCTCGTGTTTGTCGCCGACCTGCGCGGATCGGATACGTTCCGATCGATCACGCGGCGAACGCGCGCGGCAGTGGAAGGTGCCCTCGATCACCAGGAGTACCCGTTTCCCGCACTGGTCGAGCGGCTCCGTCCTGTCCGCGACGAGCGTGCGACTCCGCTCTTTCAGATCGTGCTGGCATACGAGCGCCTCGCGGAAGGCGACCCCCAGGGCCTGGCCGGATTCTCGCTCCTGGAGGACGGCGCCACGAGTCCGTTCGCTGACCTGACCTTTCAATCGGTGAGGCTGCCGCGCCGCCCGTGTCAGTTCGACCTGACGTTGACGGTCGCGGACTCCGGCGAGCCGGCGCTTGCCGGTTCGTTGTTGTACCGGAGCGAGCTCTTCGAACCGCAAGCGATGCGGCGTCTGGTCGCCCATTTCATCGAAACGCTGGATGTCGTGCTCCGGTCGCCGGACACCCCAATCGCAACACTCGGGGTTCTGACGATGGCCGAGACCGCGCACAAACGCGAAGAACGGGGCCGGATGCGTCTGGCGGTGACTCCCGAGTGCATCCACTGGCAGTTCGAGCGACAAGTCCTCAAAACGCCGGAAGCTACGGCGCTGATCGCCAGTGACGTCACTCTCACCTATGTCCAATTGGACCAGAAGGCGAACCTTCTCGCAGCACGCCTGAAAGCGATCGGAGTAGGGCCAGAGTCGATCGTCGGCGTCCTGCTCGAGCGCTCCTCCGACCTTGTATCGACGATTCTCGCGGTGTGGAAGGCGGGCGCAGCGTACCTGCCCCTCGATGTCCAGTACCCCCGCGACCGGCTGTTGTCTCTCGTACGCGATTCCGGAACGACCGTCGTCGTGGCGTCGTCTGCCGATGCGGCGTTCTTGGAGGAGGGTGGTGTGCTCGTCATCGATCCGACGGCACCGCCCGAACCAGACGAGCCCACCCTAAACCGGACCGCCGCCGCGGCGCGTGCAGTGCGTCCAAGCAGTCTCGCGTACTTGATCTACACGTCGGGATCGACGGGCGCACCCAAGGGCGTGATGGTCACGCACGCGAACGTGTCGAATTTCTTCGCGGCCATGGACGAGCGGATCGGCAGCAAGCCTGGCGACACGCTGGTGGCGGCGACGAACGCGACGTTCGACATCTCGATCCTCGAATTGTTTTGGAGCCTGACCCGCGGCCTTCGGCTCGTCCTCGGCCCATCGGACGTGAGGCCGCGAACGTCCCGGCGGAGCGAGAAGCGAGTCGCGTTCAGCCTTTTCTACTTCTCGAGCGAGCCAAATCAGGCGGCAGGGTACCGGCTCGTGCGTGAGGGCGCCAAGTTCGCAGACCGCGCGGGATTCACCGCCGTATGGACGCCGGAGCGACATTTCCACCAGTTTGGAGGCCTGTTCCCGAATCCCTCCGTGCTGGGGGCCGCACTCGCCGCTGAAACGACGCGGATTGCCATTCGCGCCGGCAGCATCGTCCTGCCGCTGCATCATCCGCTACGGGTCGCTGAAGAATGGGCGGTGGTCGACAATCTATCGGGCGGGCGTGCGGGAGTGGCATTTGCGTCTGGCTGGCACGCAGACGATTTCGCTTTTTCTCCCGAAAATTACGCCAATCGGAAGGAAGTCACCCTGTCAGGCGTCGCCACAGTTCGGAGATTGTGGCGAGGCGAGACGATCCACGTGAAGAGCGGCAGCGGCAAGACTGTCGAAGTGCGGGCGCTGCCACGGCCGATCCAGCAGGAGATTCCGGTCTGGCTCACGACCGGCGGCGCGGTCGACTCGTTTGATCGCGCGGGCGAAATCGACTGTCACGTCCTCACACACCTGCTTGGCCAGAACGTGGTCGATCTGAACGAAAAGATACGCCGTTATCGCGCCGCGCGGGCGAAGAGCGGAGCCGACCCGTCGACAGGCTGCGTCTCGCTGATGATTCACACCTTCGTCGGAGAGAACGACCGCGGCGTGCTGGCGACGGTTCGTGAGCCGTTTCGGAACTATCTCCGCTCGTCCATCGACCTGGTCGGCAACCTGGCCCGGTCACTCGGGCGGCCGTTCGATCCTGCGGCAATGTCCGAATCGGAAGCGTCCGATTTGCTCGACATCGCGTGTGACCGCTACTTCGGTTCGAACACCTTGTTCGGAACGCCCGCAAGGTGCCTCGACAGGATCGAAGAACTTGCGGGCGCCGGCGTCGATGAAGTGGCCTGCCTGGTCGATTTCGGCGTTGAGGCAGACGACGTGTTGGCCGGTCTCGAGCGGCTGGACGCGGTGCGAACGCGATACACCAAGACGACGGCCTCTCGCGGAGAGGAGCGCTCGGATTTTCCGACCGACCTCGGACCCGTACTGTTCCAGTCGACGCCGTCCAGGGCGATGATGCTGCTTGCGGATCCCGCGGCGACCTCGCTCGTCCGAAGTATCAAGACATGGCTCATTGGCGGGGAAGCACTGTCCGCCGAGCTCGTCGAGGAGATTGGCAAGCACACGAATGCGCGGCTCGTGAACATGTACGGGCCGACTGAGACCACCATCTGGTCCATGACCGCGGATGTCGAGACAGGGCGCCCCGTGACGCTCGGCGGTCCCATCCTGAATACGACCGTCGACATCGTCGACCGGTATTTCCACTTGTCGCCAGATGGCGTCGTCGGACAACTGGTGATCGGCGGCGCCGGCGTCGCTCGCGGCTACTGGGGACGTCCCGATCTGACCGCTGCAGTGTTCCTGCCGGATCCAATGAGCGAGGAGCCTGGCGCGCGTGTATACGCGACGGGCGATCTCGCTCGTCTCGGCACGGGCGGTGTCGAATTTCTTGGCCGTTCAGACTACCAGGTGAAGGTTCGCGGTCACCGAATCGAACCGGGCGAGATCGAGCATGCACTCCGCGGATGTCCCGCCGTGCGTGATGCGATCGTGGTGGCAGCTGGTGCCGAGCATGCGAAGCGGCTGATCGCGTACGTGCTGACGCACCCGTCGCCGGGCAGTTCCGCCGCCGCAATTCAGTCCGCGTTACGCGAACGGCTGCCGGCGTACATGATTCCGGGCGAGGTGGTGCTGCTCGACGAGTTTCCCGTCACACCGAACGGGAAAGTGAATCGGGACGCGTTGCAAACGATGCATCCCGCGGCATCTCAGGCGCCGATTGTCCGTATCGCGCCGCGTACCGAAATCGAGAAGCTCGTCGCCAAGCTGTGGAAGGACGTGCTCACGCATGACAGTATTGGCGTGCACGACAACTTCTTCGATGTCGGCGGCCATTCGCTTCTGCTGCCACAAATCCACAGCAGACTTCGTGATTTCGGCTTCGTTGATCTTCCGCTGGGCGTCCTGTTCGAATACCCGACGATTTCAGCGCTGGCGTCCTTTCTCGGCGGTCTGAGGGCGCCCGATCACGCCACCGCGGCGAGCGTTGAACACCGGGCAGCGCGGCAACGAGAGGCGCTGGATCGAAATCGGTGGAAGGGTCGTCGAAGTCCTGAATCGGCAGCGTCACACTAAACCTGTAGCGTCGCGGTCACGAGAGAGCACATGGGCGGGGAACGCTATTCGGACCTGGACATCGCCATTGTCGGCATGGCCTGCCGCTTTCCAGGAGCGCGCGACGTCCGGGAGTTCTGGGCAAACTTGCAGAACGGCGTGGAATCGATCCGATTCCTGACGGAAGACGAACTCGTGGCGCGTGGCGTCGATCGCGCGGTGATTCGCGATCCGCGCTTTGTCGCCGCCGAACCGGCGTTCGACGACATCGATTGTTTCGATGCCGACTTCTTCGGCTATTCGCCACATGAAGCGTCGCTTCTCGATCCCCAGCACCGGCTCTTCCTGGAGTGCGCGTGGCATGCGCTGGAGGATGCCGGACACAGTCCCGCCCGGCCCGACGAAGTCGTCGGTGTCTTCGCGGGATCCAGCCTGAGCGGCTACCTGCTGTTCAACCTCTTGCAGAACGATCGCATCGACAGCCGTGACGATGCGCTTGATTTGATGACGGCGAACGACAAGGATTTCCTCGCCACACGCGTGGCATACAAGCTCAATCTCAAGGGTCCGAGTGTCGCCGTGCAAACGGGATGCTCGACCTCGTTGGTGGCGTGCCACCTCGCGTGCCAGGCCCTGTTGTCTTACCAGTGCGATCTGGCGCTTGCCGGTGGCGTGTCGGTGCATGTCCCGCAGCGGGCCGGCTATTACTACGAGCCCGCCGGAATCACGTCGCCTGATGGACACTGCCGGCCGTTCGATGCGGCGGCAGCGGGCACCCTGTTCGGCGGAGGTGTCGGGATTGTCGCGCTATCGCGTTTGGATGACGCGCTGGCGCGCCGCGACCAGATTTACGCGATTATTCGTGGCACGGCTGTCGGCAATGATGGTTCCGCCAAGCTCGGATATACGGCACCGAGCGCCGAGGGACAGGCAGCCGTCATCTCGGCGGCACAAGCGATCGCGAACGTTCACCCATCAACCATCAGTTATGTCGAGACTCACGGGACCGGGACGCCCCTCGGCGATCCGATCGAAATTGCGGCGCTCACCACCGCGTTCGGACGCCATGCAGTGGCGCGGCAGGTCTGCGGGCTGGGCGCGGTCAAGTCGAACATCGGACACCTCGACGCAGCGGCCGGCGTGGCTGGTCTGATCAAGACCGCGCTCGCGCTGCAGCACGGGCAGCTACCGCCCACCGTCAATTTCGAGAAACCCAATCCCCGGATCGACTTCGCTTCGACGCCGTTCTTCGTCCAGTCCACGCTGACCGAGTGGAATGGGCCATTACCGCGCCGTGCGGGTGTGAGTTCGTTTGGGATAGGCGGCACCAACGCCCACGCGGTCCTGGAGGAGGCTCCGGTTCGCCCGCCAGGTCGACCGGCCCGATCGCGCGAGTTGTTCGTGCTGTCGGCCGCGTCCGAGGATGCGCTGGAACAGTTGACGAACCGGGTGGCGGACGTGTTCGCCGACGGCACGACGGCGCTCTGCGACATCAGCTACACGTTGCTCGCGGGCCGGCGCGGCCTGCCGTACCGTCGGGCGTTCGTCTGTTCCAGTCATCAGGAAGGACACCGCATCCTCTCTGAACGGGACGCCGAACATCTTGGAACCAGCCGATGCCAGTCAGATCAACGCACCGTGGCGTTCCTGTTCCCCGGCGGCGGGGCACAGCACATGGCCATGGCGAGGGATCTCTACGTCGAGGAAAAGGTCTTTCGCGACTGGATCGACCGATGTGTGGTGATTTGCCGTGACGAGTGCGGGCTTGATTTGCTGCCGGTGCTCTCTCCCGCCGATGCCTCGTCCAACACGGCTCCAATCCCGAATCCAGGGCTCGCTCTTCCGGCGCTCCTGGCCGTCGAGTATTCGCTGGCGCAACTCTGGATGTCATGGGGAGTCCTGCCATCCGCCCTGGTCGGACACAGTCTTGGCCAGTACACCGCCGCCTGTCTTGCGGGTACGTTCTCGCTGGAATCGGGGCTGCGGGTCGTCGCGATGCGCGGTCGCCTGTTCGAGCGCCTGGCACCGGGCGCGATGCTCACGGTCGAACTCGATGAAGACGGGTTGCGTGACGCGCTCGGGCCGGAGATGTCGATCGCGGCGCTGAATGCGCCGAAGAATAGCGTGCTCTCAGGCGCGGTTCAGGTGATCGATTGGGCCGAAGCGCAACTCCGGGCGCGTGGTGTCACGTGCCACAGGGTGGCGATCGATGTGGCGGCGCATTCGCCAGCCGTGGATGCCATCCTCCCGGAATTCGAAACGTTCATGCGCACGATTCCGATGGCGTCGCCGTCCATGCCGGTCATATCCAATGTGAGCGGAACCTGGATGACGTCTGACGAGGCGTGTGATCCAGCCTACTGGGCCCGCCACCTTCGGAACACCGTTCGATTCAGTGACGGACTGGCGACATTGTTCGCGCACGACGATTCCGCCTTGCTTGAGGTTGGCCCAGGCACCACGATGAGCAGCCTGGCGCGCCTGCACCCGGCCGCGGGCGGACGCACCATCGTGTCGAGTCTGCGGCATCCCACGCAACCCGGTTCCGACGTGCACACGATCCTGCAAGCCGCCGCCAAGCTGTGGCTCAGCGGATGTCGCATCGACGCAGAGGGTTTCTCGAAGGCAGGCGCTCCCAATCGCGTGTCGCTGCCTGGTTATCCGTTCGCGCGTGAGTCGCATTGGATTTCGCCTTCTTCCACGCATCTGGTCACGTCGCCCCGGCGCGCCGGCAAAGTCCACGACCCGGGGAAGTGGGCGTACGTTCCGTCGTGGCGTTCGACGCCCTTGCCCCTGTCGACCGCCGCGCAGCGCCGGCAATGGTTAGTGATTCGCGACGCGATCGGGATTGCGAAGGCGTTCGTCGATCTGGCGGTCGCGCGCGGCGATTCGGTGATCGAAGCCGCCGCGAATCTCGATGGCGACGATGCGTGCGCCGCCGTCGCACGCCGCTGTCGCGAACAAGCCGATTCGGACATCACCATCGCCGACTTTGCGATGGTGGGGAAGAAGGTCGACGCGGCCGACTTGATCCCACTGGCGAGATTGGCCTGCGCGTTTGGAAACGCCGGCATCAAGACTCGATTGTCCGTGATCATGTCCAACGCCCAGCGCATCGAGACTACCGACGTCGTCGACCCTGAGAATTCAATGGTCGCGGGGATTCTTCTTGCCCTCGCACAAGAGCACCAGACGGTGACGACGCAGCTCGTCGACATTTGTTCCGTCGATTCGCCGCAGAGTGTCGCCGACGTCGTGATGCGCGAGCTGCTGTGCGATCCGCGACACAAAATGGTCGCGTGGCGAGGGCGGCTGCGATGGGTCCGCGCCTTCGAGCCGCTGCACTTGGAGCGTGAAGCGTGTCGGGCGGCGGAGCCAGGTGCGCCGGGATATCTCATCACCGGCGGTCTCGGCACCGTCGGCCTGACGATCGCCAGCGGCCTGGTCGCCACGCGGGACGCCAGAATCATCCTGACGACCAGGACGCCGTTCCCATCACCGGAGAGCTGGGATTGCTGTCTGCGAACGCTGCCCTCGCACGACCGCACACGTGTGCGGATCGAAGAGCTTCGGCGCATCGATCCGGATGGAACGCACATCACCGTCAGACAAGCCGACGTCGCAGACGAGGCCGCGATGCGCGGAGTGGTTGCCAGCACGCGGTCGTGGGGCGGCCTCGCCGGCGTCGTTCACCTGGCGGGACTGACCGGCCTGCAGGCATTTCGATTGATGGCGGATGTCGGTCTCTCGGACATCGCGGAATCGTGGAGATCGAAAGTCGAGGGCGCGAAAGTGCTCAGGACCGCGCTGGCCGAGCAACCACCCCGTGTCGTCGTGCTGTTTTCGTCGACCGCATCCGTCCTCGGCGGAATCGGGTTGGGGCTGTATGCCGCGGCGAATTGCTTTCTCGATGCGATTGCGGTCGAACAGGCCGCGCTCGGGCAGCGATGGATCAGTGCGGGATGGGACGCGTGGCCGAATGCGCCGACGGTGGCCGAGCGGGCGTCAGGTCCGCGTACCAGCATCGATCAGTTCCAGATGACCGCGCCGGAAGCGATGGGAATGTTCGACTCGCTGGTGAATGCTGCCCCGGCCGGACACGTCGTGGTGTCGACCGGCGAGTTGGAGCCGCGTCTTGCCTTGTGGATTGACGGACAGCAACCACAACGCCCGCGGACCAAGCCCGCGTCCCGCGCACGGGCTGTCGAGATCGCGGGTTCGCGGACGCTGACCGAGGAAGTGGTCACGCGCGTGTGGGAAGAGCTGCTCGGAATCGAACGGCCTGGTCTCGCCGAGAATTTCTTCGAGCTCGGCGGCAATTCCCTCATCGGTCTCAAAGTCGTCTCACGCTTGCGGGCCGAAGCCGGCATTCCGCTCGCGGTGACGTCGCTCTTCGAAGCGCCAACCATCCGTGCGTTGGCGCGCCTTGTCGATGGCAATGGCGCAATGCCGATCGATCAGGTGCATCGATCGAGAGGCGAGCGGCGGCTGGAGGCGCGGCAGGCAGCTCGCCGCTAGTCACGAACAGCATGAGCACACGGCAATCGTCGGGACTCGAGATCGCGATCATCGGCATGTCCGGCAGGTTTCCGGGCGCTGCCAATCTCGAGGAGTTTTGGGCGAACATCAGCCGCGGTGTGGAGTCGGTTCGCGTCCGATCGCAGGGCAACCCAGCCCCGCTCGGCAGCGACGCCGCTGGGAATGGCCGTCCCGCACGAGTGCCCGCGGTCGCGATGCTCGACGGCGCGGACCTCTTCGATGCGCCCTTCTTCGACATCAGTCCTCGCGAGGCGGAACTGCTGGATCCGCAGCATCGGCTGTTCCTGGAAGAGTGCTGGAGCGCACTGGAATGCGCGGGGTACGGACGGGTTCCCGCGGGTGTGTCCGTCGGCGTATTCGGCGGGTGCACGATTAACACGTACCTGCTCGAGAATCTCTGCTCGCATCCGGCCATCCGCGATATGGACGCTGTCCAACTGAACGTCGCGAGCTCGGTGGATTTCCTGACCACTCGCGTCTCCTACAAATTGGGGCTGACGGGACCCAGTCACGTTGTGCAGAGCGCATGCTCCACGTCGCTGCTGGCCGTGCACGTCGGTTGCCGAAGCCTGTTGGACCATGAATGCGACATCGCGCTGGCAGGAGCGGCATCGGTGAACGTGCGTCTCGCTGACGGATATCTGTACGTGCCGGGCGGCATTCTTTCTCCCGACGGGCACTGTCGGCCGTTCGATCGGCGCGCCCAGGGCACGGTATTCGGCAGCGGCGTCGGAGTCGTCGTGCTCAAGCGTCTCGCGGACGCCGAAGCCGATCGCGACACGATCCGTGCCGCCATTGTCGGGTCGGCCGTCAACAACGACGGGGCTGTAAAAGTCGGCTATTCGGCGCCGAGCGTCGAAGGGCAGGGGGCGGTGATCACGGAAGCCATCGCCAATGCCGCGATAGAGGCCCGGTCTGTGTCGATGGTGGAGGCCCACGGTACCGGCACTCCACTCGGCGATCCGGCGGAGGTTCGCGCCCTGATGAACGCATTTGGGAGTGCGGATGGAACAGCACCATGGTGCGCGCTTTCTTCGGTGAAAGGCAATATCGGTCATCTCGACGCCGCGGCGGGTGTGACAGGGCTCATCAAGACAGTGCTGTGCCTCGAGCACCGCACGATTCCACCGCTGGCCAACTTCGAGTCACCGAATCCGGATCTCGGGATCGAGAACAGCCCGTTCTACGTCACCGCCGAACCGCGCTCCTGGACGAGCGGCGATGGCCCGCGGCGCGCCGGTGTCAGTTCGTTCGGCGTCGGCGGAACAAACGTTCATCTGGTCGTCGAAGAGGCGTCGTTGTCGTCCGCGGCGACGGCTGCCGACCGCGAGAACCCAACCGGCAGCCACCTGCTGTGCCTCTCGGCGCGAACTCCGACCGCCGCTCGACACGCGGCCGCCAACCTCGCCACCTGTCTCGAGCATCGTCCCGAGATCGCGTTGGGAGATGTCGCGTATACGCTGCACGTTGGGCGACGGCCGATGGCGCACCGAATGTCGATCGTGTGCTCCACTTCACTCGACGCCGTGCGCCAGCTCCGATCGGCCGCCGATCCAGCGTCGGCCCCGCACAGCGTCACCGAGGCGCCGCCGCTGGTGTTCGCATTTCCCGCCGAGTGCTCGTTCGACGCGTCCCCGCTCTACTGGCAACGGCCTCAGTTCCGCGAGCACGTCGATGAGGTTCACCGAGCGGTGCTGGCCGTCGCGGGCGCGTCGCGAGTCGGGTCGACGGCAACGGCCACCGCGGGTCTGCCGTGGCCGGGCGAGGCGTCTCACCCGCTTCGCTCGTTTGCCTTGCAGTATGCGCTGGCACGCATGTGGATGGCGCTGGGGATCCGCCCAAGCGCTGTCGTTGGTGTGGGCGCGGGCGAGTTTGTCGCGTCAGTCATTGCCGGTGTTGTCGACCTGCCCGGTGCCCTCGCGATTGCCGCCAGTTGCGACGCTGGCAGCCGCGACTGGCACACCATGACCGGATCCGGCTGGCGCGAGAGCGGCGGCTTCCGGTCGCGGCTGGCATCGCCGACGATTCCGTTGTATCGGGAGTATGGCGGCCGCATCGACGTGTGGGAAGAAGAGACTGCCGAGCGGTGGGCGACACGCGTGGCGAGCGTCATCGGCACGCCGGCAGAAGCGAAGTTCGACGTGATTCCCAACGCGATCGTCCTGTCGCTTGGAGCCCGCGAGCGCAATCACGGCGCGAGCGAGATTGCCGGGATGCCGGTCGACGAAGCTGGGATGGCTCGCGCGGTCGGCCTGTTGTGGCTCAACGGCATCGAAGCCGACGCATCCGCCCTCTACGCCGGGTGCGACTATCGTCGTATCGCTCTCCCGACCTATCCCTTCGAGCGCCAGCGCTATTGGATCGATCCGCCGGCGCAAGGGGCCGGCTCGCCAACGGCGGCGCCAGTGAAGACCCTGGAGCCTCGTCCGCGTCCGTCGCTTGGGCAGCCGTTCGTGCGGCCGCGTCCGGGAATCGAGCAGCGTATGGCCTCCATCTGGACAGACGTCCTCGGCATCCGCGGCATCGGCGCCGAAGACAACTTCTTCGAGATGGGCGGAGACTCCCTGCTCGCCGTCGAGCTCGCCAAGCGCGTCGCCGAGCAACTGGACGTCCGACTTCCGGCCAGCGACTTGTATGAATTCCTCACGATCCGCTCGCTGGCTGACTATCTGTCAGCGCACGAGGATGAACAGCTTCGCGGAGACAATCCGTCGATCACCGGCGGACGCACGCACCGTTGACCGACCACATCCAGAGCGCTGGCGCAGGCTTTCACGGCGAGTGCTTCGACCCGTAACCCTCGCAGGTGTGTGATGCCGCAATCGACCGCACCGGGAAGAGCGTTGCGACTGATAGTGGTGAGGTCTCTCGACTGGCTGGCCGAGTGGGGGGAGCTCGCACGTGTCGCCGAGCAACTGGACGTCCGACTCCCGGCCAGCAGCCTGTATGAGCTCCTCGCGATCCGATCGCTGTCCGAATACCTCCCAGCGCACGAAGGTGAACGGCTTCGCGGAGACAATCCGTCCATCACCACCGGCGAACGCACGCACCGTTGACCGACCGCATCGAGCAGCGGTGTCGCAGGCCGCCGACAGGTG
>Ga0134124_10004009_pt1 | contig 11827 bp, 9 predicted proteins | sample KB304_FD_96880 | JGI IMG/M metagenome (GOLD analysis project Ga0134124, IMG submission 96880) | Terrestrial soil microbial communities without Nitrogen fertilizer from Kellogg Biological Station, Michigan, USA - KB3-0-4 | ecosystem: Environmental > Terrestrial > Soil > Unclassified ... | reverse complement strand
TCTCCGGAGTACACGACGTGGAGGTGGAAGCGCACGCCCACGGAATTGGCGGAAAAGGATTCGTAGATGTGGATTCAGTGGTCCTGGATGGAGTCGAGGTTCCACGCTTCGTCCTGCAATTGTTTGTGGAAAAATATCTTCAGCCTAAACACCCAGGAATTGGGCTGAACTCGCGCTTCCCATTGCCTGACAGGATTGATACTGCAATTGTGGGCAAGCATGTATTGCAAATCACTCAGAAATAATTACCAGGCAGCTACAGCGTAAGATTTTGCTTTTGTTTCCTTCTCGGCTTGACGCGCAACTACGTTCAGTTCTTTTTCCAGAGAAGAGAATCTTTGCAAGGTCTCATGGATGCGTAACGTCATGTTGCGAATGGTTTCGACCTGTGAAAGGGCTTGCGGCGTAAATGAACCTGCATCCAGGGATAGCAACTCAGCATTCCCAAGGATCGAGGTGAGCGCGTTATTGAGGCTATGCCGCATGTCAATGATGTACCGCCCCAGCGCCGCCTGACGTTCCAGAACTGTGTTAGTTTGTTCCGCACGGCGTAGACGTTCAAGGGCATCGACTCGCTTTAAAATTTCTGAGGTTATCAAAACCAGGGTCTCCAGCCATCCGTCGTGACGGCGCAGAAGGATGTGCCGAGGTTGTTTCTCAATCCCGTCCACATTTTCAGAGCAAACCAGAATTGCTGGCTTTCCTAAATGGTCGAGCGTTTTAATAAGACCAGAGTGGAGTTCAGAAGACACTAGGTCGACAATTGCCAGACTGAAATCGTCTGATATCAGCCTTTTTATCAAATCACTGCTCATAAGCGTGAACGACGGGACATCACGCTCCCCGTGCCAGCGGCTGGAGATGGCGCCGGAGAACTCGGGATCATCAGAAATAATTACTACAGTGGGCTGGTTCACTCCGGTCACTCCATGCTGGGCAAGTGATCTGTTGTTCTTGACGGTTTTAAGGCTCTGAAGGAGTATCTTGCCCACCGGCAACATCAAACTCAGGAACTTCCGATATGTTGGCTGAAGATCCGGCACCGGCAGCTGCAGCCATGGCCCGAGGCGCAGATTCAACCGGTTCGGATTCTGGAGCCGTTGCGGCCAGCGTAGCTTCCACAACATTACGTAAATCTGCAAGTATGCGCATGGGTTGTCCCGAACAGTATTCCGCCTGGAACATCACTTTCCACGACTGACAGATCATGCGCAACTGCGCGGTGCCCTCTTCTTCGGAAAATTGTGCTGCCCGCGCGTCCAGCGTCTCGATACCGCGCGATTCCAGCAGGCGCAGGCCATCAAGAATGGCGTTGATGTCCTGATGCATTGCGTGGAAGAAAACCCGGCGCAGAAGGAAGTTGAATCGGGTGAAGACAACCAAAGCCGCCGGCTCGAAATAGTTCTGTCCGGACTCTATCTTAATTTTTCTTCCCGATTCCAGAATGCCGCTGCTGAACAAGGCATTTAAGGTTTGGCAGGTTTTGGCTTCAGTCACAAGATTTTCGAGTGGCCTCAACCAGTTAGGAACCGTGGCGTCAATTACACCGAGCACATTCTCCAGACCGCTGGCTACAAAAGCTATATCCACTTGGGTCTCGGTCTGTGAAGGAGCAGTCTGGTTCAACAGCTGCACCAGAAGAAAATCTACTTTGTTGCGATCGGAGTCAGTCCGCTCGGCTTTACCGAGATGATGTTGAATTAAGGCAATCAGTGTTTCTTCATTGACGCCAGTAGTGGTTTGCAGAAACTGCCGCAATTGATGTACCTGAATCAACTGGTCCATGGTGCGAAACCACTGTTGAGAGATGTTCAGCTCTTCATGAGACGGAACATCGATGCCTGTGTCGAGTTCGTCACAAGGCGGGGCCTCAATCACAAATTCTCGCGCCAGTCTTACATAAAGAAGGCGGAGCAGGCGCATCGCTTTCCATTCCTGCGCTGGAGTTTGGTTGGAAAAAGTCATGATTTAACGATCCAATTGTTGACGTCCCGGCTGAAACGAGCAGCCACCACAGTGCGACCGGAGTTGTATTGCACTGCGACTACACAGGCCTCGGTATCAAGGCCACCATCGGTGCTCTGCACACGAAGTTTGTCGCCAAATTCCATGGGCAACGTTGAAGCAAACAAGATTTCTCGTTGCGTCCCGAATTCGATGACGGTGCTTTCGGAAAAGGCAGTGCTATCACCCATACGGGTCAAGTGAATTGGAATCCGCACGGGCGTGGCTTCGGGGAAAAACTTGGCTAGCTTGGCAACGGAACTTTCCATTGCCGAACGCGCTCGTGCTGTGGCGGGTGTGGCCAAACTCAATCCTCTTCTTTTTTAAGGTAAACATCGCGGCTTAGATCCCGTGCCCTGCCGGTTAGCATGGCTTTCGGCACCCAGGCCGCATCGGTTTAGTTCAAGTGCAAGAGCAGCGCCAAAGTGGAAATGATGGAAAAATCACTAAGTCGTTGATTTTATGGAGTGGGGTGGTAAGGGGGGTAGCCCATAGCTGTCCGAAATCAGGGCACTGTTTCAGGTTGAGACAGAATCTCACCTAACATTCGTCTCATTGTAGGGTTTGAGTACCTGAGGACAAGCTCACCCTGGTGCCTATGTTGTAGCGCTTGAGCTTGCGATATAGCGTAGCGCGACTAATTCCCAACATCTTCCCGGCGCGGACTTTGTCTCCATTCACTTGCTGGAAGACCCGCGCAATTGTGGTGCGTTCGATATCTTCAAGATCGGTTGTCGAAAGGCTCGATGACGGAGACTCGCCGGCCGTGATTGGTGTGGAAGTTGACGAAACAATGTTCGCAGGCAGATCGTCCACATCAATCGTCTGCCGGCTCCCTAGAGCTACCGCGCGCTCGATGCAATTTTCCAGCTCACGCACATTACCCGGCCAGTCGTATTGCAACAGGCATTTCATAGCTGCACTTGTTACCTGCATGGCGCCACCTTTGGCGTAGCGCTCCAGAAACCAGTGCGCAAGCATGGGGATATCGGAACGGCGCTCGCGCAATGACGGCAAGTGTACGGTGACCACATTCAAGCGAAAATATAGGTCTTTGCGGAAGTTCCCATTGCGATATTCAGCTTCCAGATCACGATTGGTGGCGGCAATAATACGTACATCCACTTTAAACTTTTGATTGCTGCCGACAGGTCGGACTTCTTTTTCCTGTAACACTCGAAGCAACTTGGCCTGCATTTCCAATAGCAGCTCGCCGATCTCATCAAGAAAAATGACGCCGCCATTGGCTGATTGAAAAAGTCCGGGCTTGGAGCGTATAGCTCCTGTGAATGCCCCCTTCTCGTAACCAAACAGTTCACTTTCAATCAGCGTGGGAACCAACGAGCCGCAATCCACAGCCACAAATGGACGATTGGCAAAGGCTCCGCGGAAATGGATGGCTCGTGCGACCAATTCTTTGCCAGTACCGCTTTCTCCCGAAATCAAAACTGGAGTACGAGTGTCTTTCAGCCGCGAAATCATCCGCAACACATCTTGAATTTTGGTTGATGCTCCGACGATACCGTGGAGATCGGTTTCCATGTCAACGCGATCGCGAAGGAATTGGTTCTCTTCCACCAGGCGAACCTTCTCCGCCATACGGCGCAGAAACAGCCGTAGCTCCTCCAGTGGAGAAAACGGTTTACTGATGTAGTCATAGGCTCCGAGTTTCATGGCCTGTACTGCGGTTTCAACCGAGCCGTGGCCAGTCATCACCGCAACTTCTGTGCGCGGCAGCATCTTTTTAACTTTTTCTAAGAACTCCAGCCCAGTCATGTTGGGCATGACCAGATCGGTGAGCACCATGTGAGCGGGCTGTTCCTCGAGCAAGGCGATGGCCGCTTCACCGCTCTCCGCTTCCATGCAGACGTAACCTAATGCTTCACCGACCGTAGCGCACAGTTTGCGGATGCTCTGTTCGTCATCCACAATAAGCAGACGGATGCGTAAATCTTCGCTCACAAGTTTTTCCCCATGGTGTTTTCCACCACTGATATGAACTGCTGGACACGGAAAGGCTTCTCCACACACGGTGCACCTGTCTTGCGGAGTGTGGCTGCAGTTTCTTCGTTGGCGATATCACCCGTAATGAAAACCAGGCGGGACGCCAGTTCTGGGCGATATTGCGAAAGCCAGGCGTGCACGTCAGCGCCATCGACTCCGCCGGGCGTGCGCATATCTGAAACTACTCCCAGGAAATTTCCCGCCTCAAGGAGGCGCAGGCCCTCCGCGCCGGAGTTCGCACATATAACCGAATAACCGTTGCGCTCCAGAGCAGCGCAGACGTACGACATCACTGCCGGCTCATCTTCGATCAGCAATACCGGCAAAATGACCGGCTTCATGGCAAGCAGCGTCATAGTTGGCTCACTCCCACGATGGCCCCGATTGAGGCAGCGTCTGCCACCGAGGGCAAACGTACGATGAAAGTCGCGCCAGGTCCATCTGTGTTGTTTTGACAGAGAATCTCTCCGCCATGTTCGCGAACAATTCCGTAACAGATGCTTAGCCCAAGGCCAGTTCCCTTTCCGACTTCCTTGGTGGTAAAGAAGGGGTCAAAGATACGTTCTGGATGACTGATTCCGTGGCCATTGTCACGGAACCAAACTTCCACGAACTTGCCGCGCCGTGCGGTCATGATTTCGATTCTTCCTTTGTGTCCGCTCTCTTTTACTGCGTCATAAGCGTTGTTCAGGATGTTGAGAAACACTTGCTGTAGTTGCTGGGAATCTCCAATCACATCCGGTAGGGACTCATCGAAACGCTCAATCACCTCTACATCGTGACTGTTGAAGTCATACGCGCGCAGCTGTACTGTGCGGTAAAGAATGGTGTTGAGTTGGACCGGGGTGCGCTGTGGCGGCATCTGCCGCGCGAAACTCAGCAGATTTTGCACGATCTGTTTAGTGCGTTGCGCTTCCTGCAGTATCACTCGCAGATCACGACGGGCCGTATCCGGCAGCTCCGTATTTTCCATTAACAAATCGGCAAACCCGAGAATGGCAGTCAGGGGATTATTGACTTCATGAGCGACACCCGAGACAAGTTGCCCGACAGCAGCCATCTTCTCCGCGTGCATCAACTTCGCCTGCAAAGTTGCAGCGTCGGTTACGTCCGTCATTACTACGACTACGCTGCTGACTGTTCCTTGCTCATCCCGCATGGGACTTAAATTCACGGAGAACTGGCCAATACTGCCATCCTGACGCAGTATCTGAAGGTCAAGGTTGTCTACCTGATGGCCTTGTAGCGTGACATTGAGAGCTTCATCCAGCTGTGCACGGCGGGCCGGGGAAACCAACTCTCGTAGCGGAAGTCCGAACATCTGACGCTGCTCATAGCCCATGTCATACCACCGCCGGTTGGCGTAGCTGATCATACCCGCCTTATCCACGACCAGAATAAGGCTCTGCGTGTGATTCAGGATTTTTCCCGAAAAGTCGCGCTCTCGCTGAAGTTCAGTCTGGAAGGTCTTCAGTCCACTGATATCGAGCATGAGCCCGCGATATTGCAAAATGCGGTCCTGCGCGTCACGCATGGCGAAGCCATTGATCAGCACAAATACCGGCGATCCATCTTTGCGGCGCAGTGTCTCCTCATGATTTTTTACGCCGCTCTGCTGCTGTATTTTTTCTGCAAATGCCTGGTATCGTTCCGCGGCAGCATAGATTTGCGTACGGATATCCGCCTGCAACAATTCTTCCCGGCTGCTGTAGCCCAGCATCCGCACGAGTGCGTCATTTACCTCTATGAACCGGCCATCTGGAGTTGCGAAAAATAAACCTTCCTGAATATTGCTAAACAGTTCTCGATAGCGGCGCTCGGCCTCGTGACTGTCAGTGATGTCTTTGAGGACGTGGATGGTTTGCAATCCCTCGCCATTGGCTGCGCGCGACCGCGAACTGGAGACCAGATAAGTGTGTTCCAGCAGAGAATGGATTTGCTCATCGTCCTCTTCCGCTTCGTAGCAGAAAGGACAGGTGCGCAGCATGGTTGGGCTTCCCATGCCAAACAATGCGCTCATCTCCACTCCGATTAATGCCGGAGGCGCTACACCAATGAAATCTGCCAGCGAACGATTAATACGCAATACCTTACTGCCTTCGCCGTGCACCACGATGAAATCGGTGATGGCGTCAAATATTTGCGTCCAGTGGCGGTTCGCTTGTTCAATCCGCGTAAACAACTGGTATTTCTCCAGCGCAGAGGAGAGATGTTTGGCCAGCAGTTTGGTGCGCCGTATATCATCGCGAGAGATTCCTGCACCATCGAGCCGATCCAGAACTCCAAACAGCCCAAGCACAGAACCATCACTGGCCATCAACGGAACAGCCAATAACTGGCGAAGATTGAAATCAGCAATGACCTTCAGATCAGCGCCGGGGACCTGTCTGAAATCATCCGTCCAGAAAACTTCTTTGTTAAGCAGAGTGCGGCTTACCGTACCCTGTGGTTGCATGCGCAAATTTAGCTGTGTGGCTTCTCCGTGCTCTGCCTTCCATCGAACATGGAATGCATCGTCTTCGCGTATTCCTATGCAACTTCGGGCAAACCCCAGAAAATCAGCGGCTCTTACCATGAGCTTCTGCATGAGGATGTCTGGCTGGTCCACTGCATTAATTTCCGAGACGACTTCCAGAAGCTGTTCTAATTCCCTAAGCTGCGTCTGGGCTGCGGCGCTCTGTTCCGCATTCGCCATAGCGGTTGTGCCGAGATTGGTGACGGTCGCAATGAGCGATCTATCAATTTCATTAAAGATCCCTTCACGCCGCGGATACACCAGAACTGCCGCCTGACTCTCTCGGGTACGGAGTGGAGCGACGATCAACATTCCCGCCGGGAGTAAATCCCCGAGACCGTAAGTCGCAGAATCGATGGAGACAGTGATGGGCTCGCCGGCATTCAGGGCGCGCATCGCAAGGTCGGAGGCGAACTGAAAAGCTTTACGATCATCGCGGCCGCGGATGGCGGATTCCAAGTCCGGCGATTCAGCCGCAATCGACTGCAATGTAAAGTTGGTTCCTTTGCGTTGTAAAACGCAGACCAAAACAGTTCGCAGCGACCGGCGCAGGCGGTCGGCTAATTCTTTAAATATGGCGGAGGTATTCGACACTCCAAACGCATTTGTCGGCACGGAATCTGACAACCATCGAACCTGTAATCCAACGGTCTCGGATTTACTGGCCTCCAGCCAACTTCCGAGTTGCCCGGACAGAACCGTGGCTTTCCCGGCTAGATCATCATTGAAAAACCCGGGATCCGACATATGAAGAAATGCGGCCGCGCCCACTACCTTGTTACCGACAATCAACGGCGTGGCCATCAATGCACGGGCCTGGAACTGTGACGCCATTTTGAAGCGCGTAGGCAGGTGATTGACGTAGACGGTCTTGCCTTGCTGAATGGCCTCTTTGAGGACCGCATTGTCGTTTGCCTTGAGCCGTGTACCCCCGAACAAATCAGCCATCAGTCCGTCTGCTTCGCCTCCAATCAACTCATCCGGAGGAAAAAATTGCCAAAAATAGACACCATCTACTTGAAAGAATTCTCGACATGTCCGGCAGAACTGGCGAATTCTTGCGGCTGCGGGAATCTCGCTTGCGTCCGAGAGCGAAGCCCGCAAAAGCAGCTTCTGGAAGGCCGAGTCAGGAGGCTGACCGAGTCCTTCAAGAGCGCTGGTTTTGCTCGAACTCATGAGAGGGAAACGTTTGCAAGAAATACTACAAGTAATTGAATATACAGGACAAAATAGCTCGTAATCTCAATTTGAGTCAAGGGAATAAGACGATAGGGTACCGGGTATGCAAAATCCCAACTCACGAGAAATCGTTGGATTTTCTGGTCTCACAGTGAGATAAGCTCCGGACTCTGAGACACTTCTAATTTCTCTGATGGTTACTTTAGGGTACCCAAACCCCATCGCAAGCTATTGCCTGACATGCGTTTAGTTTAATTTTAAGAGGCTGATAAGAGAGTGGCTTAGGGCTGGCATGGACCTTGCACTCTCAAGGCAGTAATACGTCTCCCCAAAAAATTACTGTGCGTCAGAGTCGGCTGGTGCCGACCGGCGGGAAAAGCGTGCCGCGAGTGGGCGAGGAGCAGCAATGACGATCCGCAACAAGCTTTACCGAAGCTTTGGAATAGTCCTGGCCATGGTGCTGGTATTGTTCCTAGTCAATTATTTTGCTGTGCAACGTGAGCACAGTGCCAAAACAGCCTATACGCAGGCGATCCAACTCACCGAGGCCTCGGACAAGATCCGCTTTCAGATCATGCAGGACCGGCTCTACCTGAGCAATTATCTGCTCAGTGGCGACACGCGCGAAGTGGAGCGGTTAAATGAAGGGACTCGCACTCTTTCTTCTCGCTTGCAGAGCGCCCAGGCCATGGCTAACTCCGATCAACAAAAAGAGGCGCTCGGAAAAGTGCTGCAATCTGAACAGAACTGGACCCATGAATTTGCTGATCCGCTGGTACAGAAACGCAAGGATGTAGATTCTGGCAACGCTACCGTAGCTGAACTGCAAATTTTTTATCTACAAAAAGATGCCTCGTCCTGGGTCAAGAACGCTACTGATTTTCTTGAGACCGCCGATGCAGAGAACAAAAAAGTTTTGGATGAGCGCCGTGCTTCAGATGAGAAGGCGGGGGCCTGGACGATTGGCATTGCCTTGCTCAGTACCTTAGGAGCATTGGTGCTAGGTAGCTTTGTCGCCTACAGCACCGCCAAATCAATCACCGTGCCACTTACGAATTTGATTGGAGTGGCCCGCCGTATCGCTACAGCCGGTGATCTCGATCACGAAATTGATGTCAAGAGCGACGATGAACTTGGAGAGTTAGCCAAAAACTTTGCCGGCATGGTGAGTTATCTAAGAGAAATAGCTGGCATCTCCGAGGCCGTTGCCGGTGGCAACCTTGCAGCAGACGCCACTCCACGCTCAAAAGATGACACGTTGGGCAATGCCTTCTCTCGTATGATCGGTGGTTTACGGAATTTGGTCAGCAATGTTCGGGATGCTTCCTCACAGGTCGCTACAGCTTCCAATCAGGTTGCAGGCGCCTCAGATGAATCCGCCAAAATCAGCCTGCAAACTTCTTCCGCTATCGACGAAGTGACCAGCACCATGCACGAGATGAGCGTCAACGTGCAGAACATGGTGAAGAGCACGCAGACACAGGCTTCGAGCGTGAGCGAGACTTCTGCATCCATCGATGAGATGGTTGCTTCCATCCAACGAGTGGCCGACACGGCAAAAGTTCTACTAGACATCTCCAACCGTTCACGCGAAGAAGTAAACAATGGTATTAACACGATGGAGAAAGCGACCGAGGGTCTGACCAAGATCAATACCACCATTCGTTCCTCAGGTCAGATCATTGATGTTCTCGGCCAGCGTGCGGATGACATCGGCAAGATTATTGAAGTGATCGATGATCTGGCGGAGCAGACCAATCTCTTAGCCTTAAACGCAGCTATCGAAGCGGCACGCGCCGGAGAACACGGATTGGGATTTGCTGTAGTCGCCGACGAAGTTCGCAAGCTCGCAGAAAAATCGGCCCAGTCCACCAAAGAAATTTCCGAACTGATTCAAAGCATTCAGAAAGAAGCTCGTAAGGCCGTGGAGAACATGGAGCACAGCACTGGCATCGTGAATGAGGGCCTGGGACTTGGACAAGAATTGAACGGAGCACTGCGCAAGATCTCCAGCGTAGTAACAGAAGTCTACAAGTTTGCGCAGGAAATTGGCGCAGCCACCAACGAACAGTCCAACGGATCCTCACAGATAGCTCGCTCCACTTCGCGTCTGAATGAAATCACTCATGAGATCAACTCCGCGGTGGAAGAGCAGGCTTCAGGAGCTCAGGCTGTAGTCCGAGCGATGGAGCGCATGCGCGAACTGGTACAGCAGACCACCTCCGGTTCAACCGAACTTGCAGCTTCCGCAGAACAGATGTCCAAAATGTCGCGTGATCTGCTTGAGTCCATGGACCGGTTTGCCATCGACCAGACAGACAGAGTGGCCAATCGCGATCGTACAAACATCAGGGGCAACGTTTGGCAAGCAGCTGCAGGACGTAATTAACCCTAAACGGGATCCAGCATGACACGTGAAATTCATATCGTCGGCTTCCAGGTGGGACGCGAGACCTATGGCGTCACTATCACCTCGCTGCAGGAAATCGTGAGAGTGCCGGAAATCACGGCCGTGCCCGATGCTCCTGACTACATGGAAGGTGTCATCAATTTGCGCGGCAAGATTGTCTCGGTGATTGATCTTCGTAAGCGTTTTGGCGACAAACAGGCGCGGGGCACGAAGCGCAATCGGATTCTGGTGGTCGAGCATAAAGGCCGCTTGTGTGGCTTGATCGTCGACTCTGCCTCTGAAGTGCTCAAGATTCCAGCGTCGGATGTAGAACCTTCTACCGAAGTTTTTCATGAAGGACTCAATGCGGTCACAGGTCTGGCCAAGCATCGGGGACGCTTGATCGTACTACTGGACATGGACAAATTGTTGGAACTAAACGCACAACGTCCGCAAGGACAGTCGGGGAATGATTCTCAGAAACTACAAGCAGCCGCGGCAAGCCAGGGCTCGTTGTAAGACAAATTTGAGAACGAAAGAACAACGCTCATGATCGCACCTGCTCCAGCGTTACAGATCTCGAAAGCCGAACTCAAGTTATTGCAGGCGCTCGTGTATCAGGAATGCGGGATGTATTTCGACGAGCGCCGAACACATTTTCTGGAAGACCGGCTGCAACGCCGCCTGAAAGAATGCAGGCTGGACTCCATTTACACCTACTACCGTCTATTGATCAGTGATCAGGGTAAGGCTGAACTTTCCCGACTGGTCGAAGATTTGACAGTCAACGAAACCAGCTTTTTCCGTAATCAGGCGCAGCTTGACCTGTTCCATAAATATGTGTTGGAAGATCTGCTTAAAACCAAACCCGGGAAGCGCGAATATTCGCTACGCATATGGAGTGCTGGCTGCTCTACTGGCCAGGAACCCTACACAATTGGAATGCTCGTTGCCGATGCGCTGGCCTACTACGAACTTCGTCACGCGCCTGCTGGGCATTTGTTAATGCCAAAACCGCTGGTGCCTCCGCCTTGGAAAGTAGAGATCCTTGCCAGCGACATCAGTTATTCCGTTCTGCGTGCCGGGCAAGACGCAACTTACAACGAATCTCAGATGCAGTCTGTCGACTACAACTATCGGCTGCGCTACTTCGACAAAGGCGGCGACAAGTATTCCATCAAGAAAGCGGTCAAGGACCTCGTCCACTTCGACTTCCACAACCTGAAGACGGAGTTCCTGCCCCAGCGCAACGATGTGATCTTCTGCCGCAACGTGATGATCTACTTCGACGAAGCCGAGCAGAAGCGCCTGGTGGAAAAGTTCTATCGCTGCCTCAACCGCGAGGGTTATCTCTTTGTCGGACACGCGGAGAGCCTCTTCGGTCTCACCGATAAATTCAGGATGATCCACGTGAACAACGGGACCGCATACCAACGCATCGAGGCGAATCCGTGAGTTTCTTCTCCGAAGACAAAGCGAGTGAGTTGAAGGAACTCTTCTTCGAGAGCGCGCAGGAACTACTGCAGACGCTCAATGAAGAAGCGCTCGCCTTGGAAAAAAATCCCGGAGACACCGAGACCGTGCGCAGCGTCCGCCGCACCATCCACACTTTGAAGGGCGACTCGGCGGCCTGCGGATATCGTGAGCTCAGCGAGCTCGCGCACGAGCTGGAAGACGTCCTCACGCCCGAACTGGCGCAGAGCGCGCGCAATACGCGCATCCCGGAAGTAGTGCTG
>Ga0134124_10004008_pt1 | contig 11828 bp, 11 predicted proteins | sample KB304_FD_96880 | JGI IMG/M metagenome (GOLD analysis project Ga0134124, IMG submission 96880) | Terrestrial soil microbial communities without Nitrogen fertilizer from Kellogg Biological Station, Michigan, USA - KB3-0-4 | ecosystem: Environmental > Terrestrial > Soil > Unclassified ... | reverse complement strand
TGTGAAAGGGCAGCAGGATGCGCTCCATAGTCTTTATTTCCATGGTGCTGATCGTCATCAACTTAGCCGTATATATGCAGGTGGGAAATCACCAGTTCCTGGATTACGACGATGAAGTCTACGTTACGAGCAACCCCCACGTGGCAGGCGGAATAACCGGCGAGAATATCATGTGGGCCTTTACGTCCGTTTATGCGGGTAACTGGCACCCGATCACCTGGCTGTCGCATATGGCGGACGTCCAGCTTTTCGGCATGAACCCCCGCGGCCATCATCTCGCCAACGTCGTTATACATACGATCTCGGCCGTGATCCTGTTACTGCTCCTCTTCCGCGTAACCGGCTCACTGTGGCAAAGCTCGTTTGTCGCCGCCCTGTTCGCGCTCCATCCCCTGCATGTGGAGTCGGTTGCGTGGGTGGCGGAACGGAAGGATGTCCTCAGCGCGTTTTTCTGGTTCCTCACCCTCCTCATATATTCCGAATACGCGAAAAAGCCGAAGCCGGCGCTTTACTTCTTCACGCTCTTTTCCTTTGTACTGGGGCTGATGTCCAAACCGATGCTCGTAACCCTTCCCGTGGTCATGCTCATGATGGATTATTGGCCCTTGGGCCGCTTCAGGGGCAGGGAGCAGGGTGGGGGGGCATGCCGACTGTTCGGCAGTGGGGCGGCACTGATGGCCCTTGTGAAAGAAAAAATCCCCTTCTTTGCCTGCTCGCTCGTGTCTGCCGTGGTAACCATCTACGCCCAGCATTCTGGAGGGGCGATGAGTGATCTTGATGCGGTGTCCTTCGGGCTCCGCATCGAAAACGCCCTGACCGCGTATGTGAAGTACATCGGCATGACATTCTGGCCCCACGACCTCGCCGTTTTCTATCCGCTCTCGTTTTATATCCCGCTCCGGCAGACGATCAGCTCACTGCTGGTTCTGCTTCTCTTGTCCGCAATAGCTGTCCGGGCCAGGCACCGGAACCCCTGCCTTGCACTGGGGTGGTTCTGGTTCCTGGTCACCCTTGTGCCCGTTATCGGGTTGGTCCAGGTGGGAGGCCAGTCCATGGCGGACCGCTACACCTATATCCCCGTGACAGGGCTGTTCATCATGACCGCATGGGGAGTTCCGCTCCTGACAAAGGGCTTGCCACACCGGGAAGGCATTCTTGCCCTGCTCGCCGGTACGGTTATAGCCGCATCAGCCGCACTGGCATGGCAGCAGCTGCGCTACTGGCGGGACAGCATCACCCTCTACCGGCATACCCTTCAAGCCACGACCGGCAACTACTGGATTAACTACAATCTGGGGGTTGCTCTTGCCGGTAAAGGGGATCTTGATGGGGCAATACAGGAGTACCGGGAGACGCTTCGGATAAAACCGGATTATGCAAAGGCGCATAACAATCTGGGATTTGCTCTTGCAAGTAAAGGAAACCTGGATGCTGCGATGCAGGAATTTCAGGAGGCGCTTCGGATCAACCCCAATGACATGGATGTGCATAACAATCTGGGGCTGGTTCTGGCGCGGAAAGGAAACCTGGATGCGGCAATCCGGGAATTCCGGGAAGCGCTGCGGATAAACCCGGATTATGCGGAGGCGCAAAAGAATCTTGGCGTTGCTCTTGGCCAAAAGAGGATGCAAAATGAGTCCAGATAAGCTCCAACCGCTTTCTCCCGCTGACGTTGAAAAGGGCAGCAGGATGCGCTCCATAATCTTGATTTCCATTACATTGATCGTCCTTGTCGCCGCAGTATACTTGCAGGCCGGAAATCACGAGTTCCTGAATTTCGACGACGATGTCTACGTTACGGCCAATCCCCACGTGGCAAGCGGTTTAACCGGCGGGAATATCATCTGGGCCTTTACCGCCTTTGATAGAAGCAACTGGCACCCGGTGACCTGGCTGTCGCACATGGCGGACGCCCAGCTTTACGGCATGAGCCCGCGCGGCCACCACCTCACCAATGTTGTCATACATGCAATCTCCACGGTGATCCTGTTCCTTCTCCTGTTCCGCGTAACCGGTTCGCGCTGGCAAAGCTCTTTTGTCGCAGCCCTGTTCGCGCTCCATCCCCTGCATGTGGAGTCGGTTGCCTGGGTGGCGGAACGGAAGGATGTCCTCAGCGCGTTTTTCTGGTTTCTCACCCTCCTTCTGTATTCCGAATATGAAACAAGGCAGAAGCGCCTGTTTTACATTTTAACGCTCTTCTCCTTCATGCTGGGGTTGATGTCGAAACCGATGCTCGTGACCCTTCCCCTGGTCATGCTCCTGATGGATTATTGGCCTTTAGGCCGTTTCCGGAACGGCGAGGGGGGAGAAGGGCTCACTCAACCCTCTGGGAGGGGATCCGTATTGATGGTGCTTGTGAAAGAAAAGATCCCCTTCTTTGCCTGCTCGCTCCTGTCATCCGTCGCAACCATAATCGCCCAGCATTCGGGCGGGGCGATACAGCGTCTCGATGAGATTCCCTTCCTGCTCCGCATCGAAAATGCCCTGATTGCTTATGTCACCTACATCGGCAAGACATTATGGCCCCATGACCTCGCCATCCTGTACCCCATCCCCCTGTCTCTCCCCCCCTGGCAGGCCATCTGCTCACTGCTCGTTCTGCTCCTCGTGTCGGCAGTAACAATCCGGGCCAGGCATCGATACCCTTACCTGGCAGCAGGGTGGTTCTGGTTCCTCGTTACCCTTGTGCCGGTCATCGGTATTATCCAGGTGGGGGTGCAGTCCATGGCGGACCGCTACTCCTACATCCCCTTGACGGGGCTGTTCATCATGGCTGCATGGGGAGTTCCGGATCTGGCGAAGGGGTTGAAACAGCGGCAGGGGATTCTGGCCCTGCTGGCCGGTGCCGTAATAATCGCCTCGGCCGCTTTGACCTGGCAACAGCTCGGCTACTGGCGGGACAATATTTCCCTCTACCGGCACACGCTGCAGGTTACCGACGGCAATTACGTCATCCATAACAATCTGGGGAGTGCCCTTGCCAACAAGTGGGACCTGGATGCGGCGATTCTGGAATTCAATGAGGCACTTCGGATAAATCCCGATTACTCGGATGCACATTACAACCTGGGAATGGCTTTTGCCATGAAAGGGAGCCTGGATGCGGCGATTCGGGAGCTTCGGGAGGCACTCCGGATAAATCCGAATAATGCGAAGGCAAGTTACAATCTGGGTGTGGCTCTTGATCAAAAGAGGCAGCTGCTTGAGATAAAGAAGTAGGCGGTGAACGGGAAACCGTTACGGCAGTGAAGGGGGAAGGGTGAATAGGGAACGGGGAACGGGGAACGGGGAACGGGACTCGTAAGGACGTAAAGACTGAGACTGATCCCCGATCCCGCTCAAAGATCTACGGTTTCTTCAATCCTTCCAGCTCCCTTTTCAGCAGCGCAACTTCCTGGGCAAGTTTGTGGTTGTTTTCCGACAGGCGTGAGAGCGTCACCGCATAGCCGATGTTGACCAGGAGGAGAAAGAGGAGACCGAGCAGGAAGAGGAGTGACGGGGGGTAGTAGATGCCGACGGCGACGGCCGCGGTTTCGAGAATCCGGCGTGAAGCCGCCAGGAGAATGATGACAACGCAGGTGAAGAGCCAGAGGAGCGCGTACTTTTCGCGCAGCCGTCCTGCCCGGATCAGCCAGATGACGAGCGTCAGTATGGAACCGCTCAACAGGAGCGAAACGAGTCTGGTTACGTCCACGAGCTAGCTTTCTCTCCATGCGATTTTATCCCGCATGGCGTCAACGAGCATGGCGAGGGTTACCTTCAGCATGTAGTAGGCGGATTTTCTTCGGTTGATTGACGAGTGCCCGGACTGCCGGGACCGCATGAGCACCGATTCCTCGGCTATGGTCAGCCCGTTGCGGGAGGCGGTGATGATCGATTCCACTTCAGGGTAGTCGTCCGGATAGGCGATGGAAAAAAGGCGGATAGCATTGGGTCCGTAACAGCGGAAACCGGCGGTAGGATCGGCGACCCGCTTTCCCGTCAGGATCCGGATCAGCAGGCAGAAGATCAGGCTCCCGATTTTTCTGGAAAAACCGCACTTGTACCCTTCCGGCAGGGTTCGGGTACCGATCACCAGGTCGGCCTGACCCGATTCCACCTGTGAAACGATCTTGCAGATCTGGTCAGCCCGGTGCTGCCCGTCCCCGTCAAACTGGATGGCATAATCGTAGCCGTTGCGCAGGGCGTATTTCAGTCCGGTCTGGACCGAGCCGCCGATGCCGAGGTTGAAGGGATGGCTGACAAAGGCCACGCCCGAGCGCCGGGCAACCTCCTCGGTGGCGTCCTTCGAGCCGTCGTTGACGACAAGGATATCGCTGGCAAACCCCTGCAGGTCTTTCAGCACGAAAGGAAGATTTGTCTCTTCATTGTATGCAGGGATGATGACAAGCGATTTCATGGGGCCTGTTCCGTTATTTGACGTCATTATGCTTCCTGTGTGGATAATACTAGATGATTTTGTTATGTTAAGCAACAAATATGCCGTGTAAACGGTGAACGGTGAACGGTGAACGGTGAATGGTGAATGGTGAATGGTGAAAAGTGAAAAGTGAAAAGTGAAAAGTGAAAAGAAAGATTTTATTCACCTTTCACCCTTCACAGGTTTTAAGAGAACCCTTCACAGGTTTTTAAGGAGCATCAGTGCGCTTATCAATAATCATCGTCAACTGGAACGGCCGGGACCATCTGACCACCTGCCTGGATAGTCTCGCTCTCCAGACGTTCCGGGACTTCGAGGTGATCCTGGTGGATAACGGCTCGACCGACGGTTCGATCGAGCTAGTCGGGGACCGTTACTCCTGGGTGAGGCTGGTGGAACTGCCCGAGAATCGGGGGTTCGCCGCCGGCAACAACGCGGGTCTGACCGTTGCCAGCGGCGAGTACATCGTCACCCTCAACAACGATACCGAGGCCGACCCCGGCTGGCTGGCGGAACTGGTCGCCGTCGCCGACGCGCACCCGGGTGCCGGCATGGTGGGGAGCCGGATCTGCAACTTCCTTGACCGCGACAGGATCGATTCGCTCGGCTTCAGGATCTGCCGCGACGGCATGTCGCGCGGCGCCTGTCGTCTTCAGAGTTTCTCCGGCCTGTCAATCGGCCCGGTCGAAGACATTCTCTTCCCTTCCGCCTGCGTGGCGCTCTACCGCAGGGCGATGCTGGACGAGACCGGCTTCTTCGATGAGGCGTTCTTCGCCTACTGCGAGGACACCGACCTGGGACTGCGGGGGCGTCTTGCCGGATGGGGGGCGGTACTGGCCAGGGACGCCGTCGTCTGGCACAAATATTCCCAGACCGCCGGAACCTTCTCCCCGCTCAAGCTCTACCTGGTGGAGCGGAATCACTACTGGGTGGCGCTCAAGACGTTTCCCGCCTCGTGGCTCCTGCTGCTGCCGTTCTTCACGGTTGTCCGTTTCGCGGTGCAGGCGGCAACGGTGCTGGGCGGCAAGGGAGCGGGGGGTGAGTTTCTGGCCAGCGGATCGCGCGGAGAATGCGTCAATGCCATTCTGCGAGGCATGCGGGATGCCTTCGCCTCCGTCCCGGCGATCCTGCGCAAGCGGGCCGCGGTGATGCGCACCCGGAAGCTGCCGGCCGGCGAATTTGCGCATCTGTTGAGGAAATACCGGATGAGCTTCAGGGAACTGCTGTCGTGAACGGGGATCGGGTGAAGGGTGAAGGGGTTTAAATAGTTTTGACGGATCGGTGTTGTACATGGTAGATTGTACATGATAAACCTGTGGAGGTTAGTTATGAGATCGTTATCCGTATCATCAGCACGCAGTAAGCTGCCTTCTCTACTAAACGACGTTTTCATAAATCACGAAACCATCATCATCAGCCGCAAGGGAAAGCCTGTTGCCCAACTGGTTCCGATCCCGTTCGACTCGTACCAGGATGAGGCTGCCCGCTTTCCGCTACGAGGCATTTCCATTTCCCTAGCTGAAGATTTTGATGAGCCTGCTCCCGAGTTGTGGGAGGCGTTAGAGCAATGATTGTGCTTGATACGCATGTCTGGCTCTGGTGGTTGCATGATCCTGCCAGATTATCGCCTGCTGCTGATAAACTGATACAGCAGGAACAGGTATCAGGGGCGATCGTGCTTTCTGCAATTTCTGTTTGGGAGGTGGCCGTAAAGTTGCAGTTGGGGAAGCTTGTAATTCCAATGGATATACACCGTTGGTATGATCTGGCAAGAAGCTACCCGGCAACAGTCATTGAACCGCTCTCTCCGGTTGATGCCATAGACAGTACCCTGCTGCCGGGAAATTTTCATAAGGATCCGGCTGACAGGATTATTATTTCTCTGGCTCGAAGACTTTCTGTACCGCTGCTGACCTGTGATCGTAAAATTCTCGATTACGAACATGTAACAACGGTTTGGTAGAACCTGTACAGTTGCAGAATGAAGTCTCTTTGTTGTTCCAAGAGGAATCGTATGCTCAAAAGGACCATTCTTGGAGTCTTGTTGCTGTCCGTCCTGGCAGCGAGCCATGCCGATACCGTCTTTGCGCGTAACCAAAGGGTTATCGACGACAACGACACGGTAGCCATACGGGGAAATGTCCATCCGAAGGCCCGGCCGGAGTTCGACAGCGGAGCTACCGACCAGGCACTGCCGATGGCGCGGATGGTCCTTTCCCTGCATCTTCCCTCCGACAGGAAGGCGGATCTGGAAAGATTGCTCTCAGAGCAGAAGGACCCTGCTTCCGCCAACTATCACCGCTGGCTTACTCCCGAGGAGTTTAGCGTGCGGTTCGGCCCGTCCGACGAAGACGTCAGTGCGATAACAGGCTGGCTGACAAGCCATGGCTTTACCGTGGATGAGGTTCCCAGGGGACGCACCTCGATCAACTTTAGCGGCAAGGTTTCCCATGTTGAACGCGCGTTCCGCACCAGGATTCGTGACTATGTCGTCGATGGGAAGCTGTACCACGCCAATGAAAGCGATCCGGAGATTCCACGGGGGCTGGCGGACCGGGTGGGGGGGATAGTGTCCCTGCACAACTTCCCCCGCAAGGCGATGAACGGTGGTATCCGTCCTCTCCCGCAAGCCGATATCCAGCCTGGCGGCACCTTTGGCAGCAATCACTACCTCTCCCCGGGCGACTTCGCCGCCATCTACAACGTCAACCCCCTCTACGCCGCCGGGATCGACGGCACCGGCCAGAGCATCGCCATTGTCGGCCGCACCCACCCCTCAAGCACCAACTGGACAACCTTCAGGAGCGCGATGGGATTGCCCGCCAAGGCTGTGCAGGTCATCGTGAACGGCACCGATCCGGGCGACCAGGGCGCGGGCGAGAACGGCGAGGCCGATCTGGACGTGGAATGGTCAGGGGCGGTGGCGAAGAACGCCACCATCAAATTCGTCACCTCCAAGTCCACCTATTCCACCGACGGCGTCGACCTGTCCGCCCAGTACATCGTCAACAACGACCTTGCGCCGGTAATGAGCACCAGCTTCGGACTGTGTGAGTCGCTGATGGGCTCGACCGAGAACAGTTTTTACAATAACCTCTGGCAGCAGGCCGCAGCCCAGGGAATCACGTCATTTGTCTCTTCGGGAGACTCCGGAGCCGCCGGCTGCAGCAGTTCCAGCGCCACCAGCGGATCGGGACGAGGGGTGAACGGCCTCGGCTCAACCCCCTACAACGTTGCAGTCGGTGGAACCCAGTTCAGTGACGGCGCCGGCGGCTACTGGAATTCATCCAACGGGGCCGGGTATACCTCCGCCGTCGGTTACATCCCGGAAACGGCCTGGAACGAGAGCGGCAACGTTTCGGGCGGGTCCGAGCTCTGGTCCACCGGCGGCGGAGTTTCGCTCTACTACAGCAAGCCGTCGTGGCAGGTGGCGCCGGGAGTGCCTGCCGACGGCATGCGTGACGTCCCCGACGTATCCCTCACCGCTGCCGGCCATGTCGGCTATCTGGTTCAGACCCAGAACGCCCTCTATGCCATGAGCGGCACCTCGGCCTCTTCACCCGCTTTCGCCGGCCTCATGGCCCTCATCGTCCAGAAGACCGGCCAGCGCCAGGGGAACGCCAACATCCGCCTCTATCAGCTCGGCAATGCCCAGTACAACTCCGGTGGCCCTGCGATCTTCCATGACACGACCTCCGGCAACAACAGCGTGCCGGGGGTCGTGGGCTACTCCTGTACCGCGGGGTACGACCTGGTTACCGGCCTCGGCTCGGTAGACGCATTCGCGCTGGCCAACAACTGGGTACCTCCCGCCTCGCTGCTGCTCGCCACCTCCAACTCGCTGCCGACCGGCACGACAGGTACCCCCTACAGCCAGGGGCTGTCCGCCACCGGCGGCACATCACCCTATGTCTGGAGCGTGGTTTCCGGCACTCTCCCCACCGGCCTGAGCCTGAACGGTTCGACCGGCCTCATCTCCGGGACGCCGTCCGCATCCGGCGTGTTCACCTTTGACGCCCGGATTACCGACGTCGCCGCCGCGTCGATAACAAGGACATTCACCATCGCCATCAGCAGCAGCGCCTGCGCCAGCTGGCCGGTGCTGATTCCGGGCGTCACCCCGGCCTACTATCCCGACTTTCCGTCAGCCTACCAGCTGGCGGCGGACGGCAACACCATCGAATTGCAGGGATTGAATTTCAGCAGCGACATACTCCTCGACCGGGATCTCGGCGTCACGCTCAGGGGAGGGTATGACTGCGGTTATACCGCCAATGCAGCGACAACGGGTCTCCTTGGAAACCTGCGGGTAAGTAACGGTACGGTAAAAGTTGATAAATTGCGGTTTATGTGAGTGGGAACCGTGAAGGGTGAATAGAACGTGAAGGGTGAATAGTGAAGAGTGAAAAGGTTAAAGATTTTATTCACCTTTCACCCCTCACCTTTCACAAGATTTACCTTTCACGAAGTTTGCTTGCTCCTTTCACCCTTCACCTTTTACAAGATTGGAGACAAAAAATGAAACTGCACACTGAAAGGGTTCGAAAATTTTCCGGAATTGCCCTGGCACTGGTCCTTGTGCTTTTACCCGTTGTTGCTTTCGCGGTTGAGACCGACCGGCTCACCGTCGAGGACCCTTCAAACGGTACCGTGAAGTTCAAGGTGACCTCCAGCGGCAACGTCTCGGGCGCGGTCTTTACCGGCGACGGGTCGGGTTTGACCAATGTCCCCCACTGGAAGGGAACCTGGAGCGGCGTGACGACCTACGCCAAGGATGACACTGTCTATTACAACGGCGGTTCGTATATTGCCCTGCAGGTGAGCACCAATCTTGCGCCCAACGCCAACCCGACGTACTGGGCGGTCATGGCTTCCCAGGGGCCCGCGGGAGCGACGGGGGCACAAGGCCCGGCTGGTTCTTCCGATACCCAGGCGCAGATTATGAGCAAGCTTGCTACCAGCACCGATGGGGCGGTAGTCCAGCTTCAACAGGGGCCGACGGAACTCAAAACGGCGGCAAAATTAAACATCACGGATAAAAACGGCATCACGAGGTTCTCCGCTTCACCTCAAATGCTTAAAGTCGGAGACGCCAACGATTCGACCCCTGTGCTGGAGCTTTCAGGAAGTGTCACCGGAGCCGACATAATGACCTTGAAGCGAACAGTCGGGGCAAACCTGCAATTCGGGTTGAGTCTCGCCGGAGGCGGCCTGACCTTCTCAAACCGGACGGCGGGAACATCGAATCTTTTTCTGACGACGTTTTCCGGTGTTCCGGCTATGGTTGTAGGCCTCGACAATTATAGTGGAGCCGGAAAGGACGCCGTTATCCGTCCCGGGGGGGCCAACGTGAATTCCACGACCAATGCTGCGGGCTCCAGCCTGATCCTGACATCGTCTCCGCAGACCGGGAGCGGAACCAGGGGCGAAATTGTCTTCAAGACATACCCCGTCTCAGGAACCGCCAACCAATGGTCGACTCCCCTTACAAGGGTGAAGGTACAGCGCGATGGCGCTCTGGAAGTCATGAATGGTGTTAAATTTACCCCCTCGGCATCCAAGCCGGCCTGTGACGGCACCACCCGTGGGACCTTCTGGTTCACGCAACAGGACCCCGATGACATCGTGGAGGTCTGCGCCATGGTGAGCGGGGCTCTGGCCTGGAAGGCGCTCTGGTAACGGTTTGAAAGTGAAGGGTGAAGAGTGAAGGTAAAGAGTGAGTTTCCAAAAAAACCGTTGTTTCCGCAGAAGAACTGACATATAACATAAAGCCTTATTCACCTTTCACTTTTCACCTTTCACCGGGGTTTTTAATTCATGAACAGTATCAGGATGTTCCTTTCGTTCCTCGCCGAGCTTTTCTCCCGCCGAAATATAATAATCGAACTTACCAAACGTGACTTCAAGACCAGCTTTCTCGGCTCTTACCTCGGTATTGTCTGGGCATTTCTCCTCCCACTCGCAATGACCTCGATCTTCTGGTTTGTCTTCCAGGTTGGCTTCAAGTCGCAGCCGGTGGACAATCATCCATTTATCCTCTGGCTTGTCTGCGGCATGTTCCCCTGGTTCTTCTTCAGCGATTGCGTCAATAACGGCACCAGCTCCATTCAGCAGAACTCCTTCATTGTCAAGAAGGTGTCTTTCAGCATCGGCATTCTGCCGATCGTCAAGATTCTCTCGGCTCTCGTCATCCACCTTTTTTTCATCCTGCTCATCTTTGTCATGTTCCTCATCTACGGCTTCAGCGTATTCGATATCTACGTGCTGCAGGTCTTCTACTATCTATTCTGCGCCATCGTTCTCCTCGTCGGCATTAGCTGGATTACTTCATCGGTGGTGATCTTTTTTCGGGACCTGAAGCCACTCATAACCATCCTGCTCCAGCTGGGTTTCTACATGACCCCCATCTTCTGGAGCTTCAAGATCGTTCCCCCTTCGTATCACTTCATCATGAAGTTCAACCCCGTTTTCTACATCGTCCAGGGATACCGGGAAAGCTTCATTCACAAGATGTGGTTCTGGGAACACTGGGGAATGACGCTAGTCTTTTGGGGTGTCACCGGCTTTACCCTGGTGGTTGGGGCTGTGGTGTTCCGGAGACTGCGGCCGCATTTTGCTGACGTGCTTTGAGTGAAGGGTGAATAGACCTGTGTGAATCGGTGAATGGTGAATGGTGAATCGGTGAATAGAGCTCATAAAAAACTGGCGGTTTGGCAGGAGGCTGTTGCACTGGCAACCGACGTTTATTCTTTAACCGAGGCATTTCCAAAATCAGAAACCTACGGTATTGCATCGCAGATGCGCCGTGCCGTTGTTTCAGTGCCAAGCAATATTGCTGAAGGAGCAGCCCGCCATTCTTCGCGGGAATTTGCCCAATTTCTCAATATAGCCGGCGGTTCTCTTAGTGAACTGGATACCCAGATCGAAATTTCTTCAAACCTCGGCTACATAGCTACGGATATCAAGTGTGAGCTTGAAAAGAAGGTTGACTCAATCTCCAAAAAACTAGCAGGACTGATCAACAAAATAAGAGAAGAGATTAAAAACAGTGAAAGGTGAATTGAAACGGTGAAGGGTGAATTGAAACGGTTAAAGGTGAATTGAAACGGTGAAAGGTTCACCACTTATCTAAAATTCACCATTCACCGGTCTTTATAAATTCACCCTTCACAAGGTTTTAAAAATTCACCATTCACCGGTTTTCAAAAATTCACCTTTCACAAGATTTTTAAATTTTCACCATTCACAAGGTTTTTATGTCCGACGATATCGCCATAAAAGTTGAAAATCTTTCCAAAATCTACAAACTCTACGACTCCCCTCAGGATCGGCTGAAGGAAGCGCTCAGTCCTTTGCGCAGAAAATACCATCGGGACTTCCATGCCCTGACTGATGTGAATTTCGAAGT
>Ga0134124_10004007_pt1 | contig 11832 bp, 14 predicted proteins | sample KB304_FD_96880 | JGI IMG/M metagenome (GOLD analysis project Ga0134124, IMG submission 96880) | Terrestrial soil microbial communities without Nitrogen fertilizer from Kellogg Biological Station, Michigan, USA - KB3-0-4 | ecosystem: Environmental > Terrestrial > Soil > Unclassified ... | reverse complement strand
GTAGAAATTCACGTCCAGCGCGGCCTCCTTGGCCGCCTTCACCAGGAGCGTCAGGTCGTTGCCCCAGTTGCCGGTGATCACGGTATCGGCGCCGGAGGCGCGGATCTTGGCGATGTAGGGCGCGAAATCGCGCACCGTGCCGATGGGATGCAGTTCGTCGCCCACCACCTTCACGTCGGGGCGGCGGCGCGCCAGCATGTCCTTCACGGCGCGCGACACCTGCTGGCCGAAGGAATAGTTCTGGCCGATGATGTACACGGCGTGCACGTCGGGCGCCTTTTCGATGGCGCCGCCCAGCGCCTCGACGCGCATGTCCACCGAGGCGTCGAAGCGGAAATGCCAGAACGAGCACTTGGACTCGGTGAGATCGGGGTCGAGCGCGGCGTAGTTGAGGAACAGCACGGCGTGCTGGGGATCGCGCGCGTTCTGCTTGTTGATGGCGTCGCTGAGCGCCAGGGCCACCGCCGAGCTCTGGCCCTGGATGATGTAGCGAAAGCCCTGGTCGATGGCGAGGCGCAGTTGCGTGAGCGAATCCTGCACGGAGGTCTTGTTGTCGAAGCCGGTCACTTCGAAGCGATAGGCCTTCATGGGCACGCGCTCGTTCAGCGTCTCCACCGCGGCGCGGAAATGCCTCAGACTGGATTCGCCGGCATTGGCAAAGGGCCCGCTCAGCGGGTCGATGAAGGCCAGCTTGATGACCTCGGGTTGAGAAGCGGGCTGGGCGGCGGAAGCCGGAAGCGGCACAAGGCCTGCAACCAGCACAGCGGTGAAAACACCTAGAATCGTGCGTAAGCGCATGGTATGTATCTATGAGTGAGCAGAAGTAGAGAGTCCGCCATGTTCACTGACGCACGGACTTTTGTCAAATCAATGTGCGCCCATAATTTAACATCTGCTCAATCTATGGGCTGTATCCCTTGGAGACAAGTAACGCGCTATAATGGTCGCACCTTGGCAAGGTTGTGATTTTGAAGGCAGAAGTACGAAAACCCCTGAAACGGGGTTAAAATGGGCTGATGGACCGCTCGGGATTCGAGCCCGACGCCAGCGACTTAGGAGGTCTTGACGGCTAACCTGCGCGGCCCATGAGGTAGCGCCACACCCGCCCCTATCGGTTTGTCCGTGGAAAGATTGGACCGGTAGGGGCGTTGTTCATTGGGGCTCGGTGCCGGTGGCATGACCGCCGAGCCTCAGCGTTATCTCCTCACGACTGACTCTCCTCGGGATAGATGAAGTCGATCGTCGCCCGGAAGGCATCAAAAAAGCGCTGCTTTTGGACTGCGCTCCATGGAGTGCCAGGAGGTGGTAGCTCGCGAAGGAGACCGCTGATGGCGGAATGAATCCCTGACGGGCCATCGCCACCGGCACCACCGAACCTAGGCTTTTCGTGGGTAGCCTCCGACTGAACCGGTGCGGATGCAGGAACCAGTATTGGCTGGGTGCTAAAGCTAGGCTTCACCAGCCGGGTCCGATCGCCGCTAGCCTGAAAAAACCCCGCTTGGTCAGCCGAATTCAGGAATATGCGAACTGCTTGGGCAACGCGATCAGGGAGAACCTTGTACTCATTCAAGAACAGGTTCTTTAGGCCAACCTCAGGTGGCAAGGAAGTACCGCGAAAGCGCTCGAAGACCTTTGAGAAGAGCGTGGGGCTCAGGAATGCATCGACTTTGGCCTGAACCGCATCCTCCGGCATGACTGGAGCCAAAATCTTATGGGCTCGTTCGCTAATCGCTATTCGCTGGCCACTGACGTCTACTAGACCGAAATGCTTGCTCGCGGCCGAAAGGCGCGTTAAGAACGTGCCGCTGCCGGTTGACTTGTACCCCAACCAAGCTGCCAATTGATCTGGGCTACAGGTCCCTCCGCCGTGCTTTAGAACGGCCTCCGCAAGCGCTATGGAGGCGCCCAAGTCAAAATAAGGCGAGGAAATGCCCGAACGTTGCTGGGCACTCGCTTTCACCACATCCTTGAGCTTTATTCCTTCCATTGCCCCTCCGCTTACCGTGTGCGGGTTATTCCATCTGTTGATAGCAATGAATAGTAATGCATATTGCTATCCGTTGCAAGGCTGGGATAGCAATGTATAGAAATGGAAGCTTGACAGGCAGGCGCGCCGTCGCTTGCTGGAGGTTTGTCTTCTAAGGTATTGTTTTTAAAAGTGGCACAAATACTATTTGACAGGAGGTTTTCTGTGTGATCGCAAGGAACATTTTCCTTGTCTAGTCACTCAAACATGTTACTTTTCAGTCCGTTAAAGAGGGGTCTAGACCGCTCTTGGAGGAAAGAACATGGCCGTACACTCTACATTTTTTGGCGTTACAAAGCTAACCGGGCAAGATTCCGAGAATTTTCGGCGTCAGGCTACTTACGCACGTCCTAACGCAAAAGCGATTGCGGCCCAGAAGCGCGGCAAGGCTCTGCTACGCAAGGCCAATGCTCACGGCGTTGTGAAGGTAAAACTAAAGAAAATCTAACTTGGCAACTGCTGGCGAGTTGGGGGATGTAATCCTCCGAGAGATAAGCCCCGATGACAGTGTCTCGGGGCTTTCTCTTGGTGACGTCGCTTTTCTGCCTCTCAAAGTATTTTTGCAAAAACACGCCAAGCGACATCACGTCCAAAACACCGGTAAAACCTACGTGCTCGTTTTTGAGCGCGCTCCCAAGCGGGTCGTGGCTTATATAACCCTTATTTGCAGTCATGTTCTGACTGATGGAGTGGAAGCGCAAGGGGTGGGTGGATACGAATATGATGACTTCCCTGCTATTAAAATTGCTAGGCTAGCGGTCGATCAGAAATACCGGAAAAGAGGCATGGGGGAAACCCTAGTTGACTGGGCAATCGGCATAGCTAGTCAACATGTCATGCCGCATGTGGGTTGTCGGTTCCTGATCGTCGATTCCAAACCTGGCTCGGTGAGTTTTTACAAAAAGCAAGGGTTTCTGCTGGTAAATACGGAAACGGAACAGGAGAATCCCCTAATGTACCTGGACATAGGGAAGCTTCCCGAATGAGCCGAGAGACCAAAGCAAAACCATCCACACCCGAGGAGCGGGCCGCAATGGCCGAACGCTACGTCAAGGAGCGGGAAAAGGCGGGGGACTTGAGGCCCGACCATGAGAAATCGTTCGGGCACTTGCTGGACGACATTGCGCCGCCCGCTCCGCCTCCGCCTAAGAAACCGGCTGGCTGATCCTAGCGACCAGCCTGCGGAACATATCGGCGGAGTCGTGGCGGTTGTTGTAGCGCCATGCGAACTCGTTGACGTAGTTCTGCATGTACTTGCCCGACACCGAAACATGCGTGCTTTTGATGCCACGCTTCAGGTGCGACCAAAAGCCTTCAATCCTTTGCGTGTGGTGCTCGCCGTTTACCCATTCCTCAAAGAAATGATTGACGGTGCCATGCTTGTAGCCGAGCGACGGAAGAGTCGAGTAGGCCGACCACGTATCGGTGCTGATCGTTGCGCCCGGTTTCACGGTCTTCAGGATCAGGGGAAGCAAGGTCGTTTTCTTCGCGTCAGGCACAACATAGCCGCGAATGTCGCCGCCCCGCTCGACCATACCCATGACAATGGTCTTGTTCCCAATGAATCGAGCGCCCTTGCCTCGGACCTTTCCACCGATGTAGGTCTCATCGATTTCGATATGGCCGTCCAGCTTACCGGGATTGCTTTGTTCGTCCCTGGCGGACATGAGGATGCGTAGCTGATGCCCGATTCGCCATGCGCACTTGTAAGTGACTCCGAGTTGGCGTTGCAGTTCTTTAGCCGAAACGCCGTTGCGGGTGGCCGTCATCAAGTACATGGCGTGAAACCACAGCGTCAGGTGCGTAGGGGACTTCTCAAACACCGTTCCGACGCAGGGGTAAGTGTGGCAGCCCTCTTTGCAGGCAAAGGCGCGACGGCCCTGTATGCGCGTCAGCGGGCCAATTACGCCGCACTTGGGGCAGGCATCGGCCTTGCCATAGCGCCTTTCGAGGATGGCCAGCAGGCAGGCGTCATCGTCGGGGTACTGGGCTTGGAATTGCTTGAAGGTGTATTTGGCGGCCATGGCTAAATCTCCCGTATGGCCTAAATCATCCTCCTCTTTTTACTTGCTGTCAAGGGATACAGCCCCAATCTATATGCAGCTATCTCCCTTTCGCACCGCTGTCGCCGCATGCGGCCGGGCGCTGCTCGACCAGGATTGCCATTTGTGCGGACGTCCGCCGGGGCCCAATGCGAACGTCCGATTGCTGTGCCAGGACTGCAGCACGGCGTTGCCGCGCATCGCATCGCCCTGCCCGCGCTGCGCCATGCCTTCGCCTGGAGGCATGACTTCGCCCGGTGCCCTCTGCGGCCAGTGCCTGCGCGAGCCGCCCCATTTCGACGCCACGCGTGCGGCGCTGGATTACTCCTTTCCGGTGGACGGCTTGATCCAGCAGTTGAAATACGGCGCGCGCCTGCCGCTGGCGGCCCTGTTCGGCGACCTGATGGCGGACGGCATGCGCCAAGGCGGCACAGGCCCTGCTGCGGACCTCATCGTGCCCCTGCCGCTGCATCCGGCGCGGCTGCGCGAGCGCGGCTTCAACCAGGCCGGCGAGATCGCGCGCCGGCTGTCGTCGCTGACCGCCATTCCGCTGCGCATGGACGGCATCCGCCGCACCGTCGACACTCCACCCCAGGCCGGCCTGCACATCAAGCAACGGCGCGCCAACATCCGCGGCGCCTTCGCCTGCGATACACCGCTCGCGGGCCTGAACGTGGCGGTGGTCGACGACGTCATGACCACGGGCTCGACCCTGGACGAATTCGCCAAGACGCTCAAGGCCGCGGGCGCGGCGCGCGTGGAGAACTGGGTGGCCGCGCGCACGGTGCGCCAGCCGCCGAAGGAATGACGTGTTCGACGTGGTGCTGTACCAGCCGGAGATCCCGCCCAACACCGGCAACATCATCCGCCTGTGCGCCAACACCGGCTGCCGGCTGCACCTGGTGAAGCCGCTGGGCTTCCGGCTCAACGAGCGCGCGGCGCGGCGCGCGGGGCTGGACTATGGCGACGCCGACAGCGCCACCGTGCACGCGGACTGGGCGGCGTGCAAGGCGCACTTCAACGGCCGGCGGCTGTTCGCCGTCACCACGCGCGGCAGCCAATCCTATGCTTCGCACGCCTACGCGGCCGACGACGTGTTCGTGTTCGGGCCGGAAACGCGCGGGTTGCCTATCGAAGTGCTGGAGGGATTCTCGCCTGACCATCTCGTGCGCTTGCCCATGCGCGAGGGCAGCCGCAGCCTCAATTTGTCGAATGCGGTGGCGGTAATGGTGTACGAGGCGTGGAGACAGATCAGCTTCGAGGGCGGCCGATAAATCTAACCCGTCTTCACTCGTTCCGAAAGAGACGCTCTACATCGAGCTGCCCCATACGGTCAAAGTCTTCGGGCACCTGAAATTGGCCGCGGAGGAATCCTAATCGCCGGGTCCGCCCTGAGGTCGGAGCATCTAAAGAACACACTCTCACCAGCGGCTTACCGGATTTAGAGATAACAAACGACTCTCCCCTGGCGGCTTGATCGACAAGCTGAGACAACCGCTTCTTTGCTTCGTTGATATCGAAAATCCTCATGCTAATTGACCACTGCCATCAGGAAACCATCATGCCCCTTGCTGCCCACGGTCTGGATGACCGTGGCGCTAACGCGCGGCTCTTTTGCAATCAACTCGAACAACTCGCGTGTGCCGCGCACGTTCGGATCGGAATTGCCGGCATCCACGATCGCGCCTTGGCGCACCACGTTGTCCACGATGATGGTGGCGCCGGGGCGCACCATGTCCAGGACGAGGCGGAAGTAGTTCGGGTTGTTGGGCTTGTCGGCGTCGATGAACACGAAGTCGAAGGAGGCTCCCTCGGCCTTGAGCTTGGCCATGCTGTCGAGCGCCAGGCCCAGGCGCACCTCCACGCGATCGGAAAGGCCGGCACGGGCGATGTTGGACCGCGCAACGTCGGCGTGGCGCGGCTCGGCTTCGAGAGTGATGAGCCTCCCGGCCTCGGGCAACGCCCGGGCCAACCAGATGGTGCTGTAACCGCCGAGAGTTCCGATCTCGAGCACCGTCCGCGCGCCGCTCTGCCTCACCAGAAAGTGCAGCAGCTTGCCCTGCAGAGGTGATACATCGATGGCGGGCAGACCGGCCGCGGCATTGGCCTTGAGCGCCGCATCGAGTGCGGCATTGGGCGGCAGCAGCACATCGGCCAAATAGTGATCCACCGAATCCCAACGGGCCTGGCTCATGACGGCCTCCAACGGTTGCAGGGTTGAACTCTGGTTGGGCCAGAGGCCTCGCCGATGGTTCCAGGGGCCGACCGTCAGCCGCCGCCGGACTTCAGTTGAGGTTGGCGATCACGCCTCGCTGCGCGGATCGCGCGACAGCAGCCGCTCGACGGCCTGTTCTGGGGCCAGGTTGCCGAACAGCACCTCGCACACCGCCTCGGTGATGGGCATGTCAACGCCGGCCTCGCGCGCCAGTTGCCGCACCGAGGCCGCCGAGGCCACGCCTTCGGCCACGTGGCCGAGGGCGACGAGCACGCTGTCCAGCTTGTTACCCTGCGCCAGCATCAGCCCCACCTTGCGGTTGCGCGACAGATCGCCGGTGCAGGTGAGAATGAGGTCGCCCGCGCCCGCCAGGCCCATGAAAGTCTCGGCTCGCCCGCCCAGGCGCGTGCCGAGGCGGGTGATCTCGGCCAGGCCGCGCGTGATCAGCGCCGCGCGCGCGTTCATGCCCAGGTTCATGCCGTCGGCGAGGCCGGTGGCGATGGCCATGACGTTCTTCACCGCCCCGCCCGTCTCCACGCCCACCACGTCGGTGCTGTAGTACACGCGCAGGCGCACGTGGTGCAGTTCGCGGGCGGTGTCGCGGGCGAAGGGTTCGTTGGAGGAAGCCAGGGTGAGGGCCGTGGGCTGGGCGCGCGCCACTTCCAGGGCGAAGCTGGGGCCGGACAGCGCGCCGCAGGGCCAGTGCGTGCCCAGCTCTTCGGCAGCCACGCGGTGCGGGAGGAAGGCCGTGCCGGCTTCCAGCCCCTTGCAGGCCCACAGGATGGGCGCGTGCACGTTCTCTTCCTTGAGATGCCGCAGGGTATCGCGCAGGCCCGCCACCGGCGTGGCCACCAGCACCAGCTCGGCGTCGTGCACGGCCTGGTGGAAATCGGCGTTGGGGCGGATTTCCTCGGGCAGGTGCACCTCCGGCAGGTAGCGCTGGTTGACGCGGCCGGCCGCGAGCAGGTTGACGAGCGAAGCATCGCGCGACCACAGCGACACGCGGTGGCGTCCCGAGAGCGAAATCGCCAGCGCCGTGCCCCAGGCGCCGGCTCCGAGTACAGTAATCTTCATGCCGTTATCCGACTTCGGGGGATATAACGGGGGCGGGCCGGCGAAGCGTGGTGCCTGCGAAGCTGCGCAGCGTAGCCGGCCCACTGCGGCGTGTTTCCTGCGCACGTGCCGAGGCGCCTCGTAAACACGCCGTGGCCCCCATTTCTCTTTGAGCCTTTAAATTCAACCCGCTGACGGTCAGAGCGAGAAACACAGCCCCCACACCTGGCTTACCCGCACGTACCCGCTCTGCCCATCCCTGTGGCGCACCTTCACCCATCCCGACGAACCGATTTCCGTCAGCTCCAGCGCCACGTTGTCGCGCGCCTGGAAAACCAGCGGAGAACTCTCGTCGGGCACCTGGCGGATGTCGGCCACAGGCACCTTCACCAGCACGGTGCGGCGCTCGGACAGCGCCTTTTTCTCCACCCAGGCCAGTTCGCCCGACACGTCGCGCACCTTGGCCCAGTTGTCGATGTTGACCACCACTTCGACGGGATAGAACTGGCTCACCACGTACAGCCGCTGCGAGCGCGTGGAGGGGGCGTCGTACAGCACCGTGCCGGCCTCGGCGATGGAGCGGAAATCGGCCGCCTGCACAGGGACGGGGGGCAGCGCGGCAGCCAGAACGCAGGCTGCGGCCAGGCCCCGGGAGCCAAACCACGCCAGCCGGTCGCGCATCTAGTGGGCGATTTCGATCTTCGGCCCGCTTTGCTGGGCCATGGCCGCCTGTTGCTGCTGGAACAGCGCCTCGAAATTCACCGGCGCGAGCAGCACCGGCGGGAAGCCGGCGCGGTTCACCACGTCGGACACGGTCTCGCGCGCATAGGGGAAAATGACGTTGGGGCAAACGATGCCGAGCACCGCCGGCAGGTCGGCGTCCTGGATGCCCTGGATGCGGAATATGCCCGCCTGCACCACCTCGACCAGGAACGCCGTCTTGTCGCCGGCCTTGGCCGTGACGGTGACCGACACCTCCACGTTGTACAGCATGTCGTTGAGGCGGGTCGAGCTGTTGCCGAGTTGCACTTCCAGTTGCGGCGCCTCGCCCTGCAGGAACACCTGCGGCGCATTGGGCAGTTCCACCGACAGATCGCGGACGTAGATTTTTTCGATGTTGAAAACGGGCTGTTGCGGTTGCGCGCTCATCGCGGCTCCATTCGGTGAAAAGTTCTAAGGGACGGCTCGGGCCAGCAGGGCATCCAGCTTGCCCGCGCGGTCGAGCGCGTACAGGTCGTCGCAGCCGCCGATGTGGCGCTCGCCGATCCATATCTGCGGCACGGTGCGCCGGCCGCTTTTTTCCATCATTTCCCGGCGGCGCTCGGGCTCCAGGTCAACCCGCACCTTGTCGATGTCGGTGACGCCCTTGGAACGCAGCAGCCGCTCGGCGCGCACGCAATACGGGCACACGGCGGTGGCGAACATCACCACCTTGGCATTGCCCGCTTCCCCTGGATGGGGGGCTGCGCCGTTCTTCGGGGTTTCGTTCACTCAGCGCTCCGTGGGCAGGCCCGCCTGGCGCCACGCGCCGATGCCCCCGGCCAGGCTGTAGGCATTGGGAAAGCCCAATTTCTTCAGCGCCGCCACCGCCGCCGCGCTGCGGTTGCCCGAGGCGCAGCACACCACGATGGGCCGGTCGCGGCGCTTGCTGACGCTGTCGGCCGCGTCGCTGCTGCCGGACAGCCGCGCCAGCGGCACGTTCTTCGCGTTGATGATGTGGCCGGCGGCGTATTCGGACTCCTCGCGCACGTCCAGCACCAGGGCGTTTTCCTTGTTGATGAGCAGCGTGGCCTTGAGCGTGTCCACGCTGCTCGCCCCGCCCCCGCGCAGCATGGGCCAGATGAGCATGCCGCCGCTTACGATCGCGGCAGCGGCCCAGACCATGTTGGTGGGATTGCTGAGGAACTTCACGACGTCCATGGAAACCGGCAACTCCTGCGAAAAAACCGCGTTCGCCAGAGGCGATGGCGCTCGGCCCAAGCGCTCCGCCGGCGGGAAAGGCGTGGGGAACGCAAGGTCAATCGGGTATTATACGGCCACGCACAGTCCGGCCCGCGCTGCCTTCCCGCCGCCTTCTATTTGCCTGTCCCACATGCACAAAATCGTTCTTTTTCGCCACGGCGAATCCACCTGGAACCAGGAAAACCGCTTCACCGGCTGGCAGGACGTTGACCTCACCGAAAAGGGCCGCGCCGAGGCGCGCAGCGCCGGGCAGTTGCTCAAGTCCGAGGGTTTCGACTTCGACCTGGCCTACACCTCGGTGTTGAAGCGCGCCATCCGCACGCTGTGGTTGGCCCTGGAGGAAATGGACCGGCTGTGGCTGCCGGTGGAAAAGTCCTGGCGCCTGAACGAGCGCCACTACGGCGCCCTCACCGGCCTCAACAAGGCCGAGACCGCCGCCAAGCATGGCGAAAAGCAGGTGCTGATCTGGCGCCGCGCCTACGACATCGCGCCCCCCCCGCTCACCCGCGACGATGAGCGCTTCGCCGGCAAGGACCCGCGCTACGCCGGATTGGCGGACGCGGACATTCCGCTCACCGAATGCCTCAAGGACACGGTAGCGCGCGTGGTGCCCTACTGGGAGCAGGCGATCGCTCCGCAGGTGCGCGCCGGCAAGCGCGTGGTGGTGGCCGCCCACGGCAATTCGCTGCGCGCGCTGATCAAGTACCTGGACAACATTTCAGACGACAAGATCGTCAAACTCAACGTCCCCACGGGGCGGCCCCTGGTGTACGAGCTGGACGGCAATCTCAAGCCGCTGCGCAGCTACTACCTCGGCAACCAGGCGGAAATCGAAGCCGCCATGGCGGCCGTTGCCAGCCAGGGGAAGGCCAAGTAGTGCGGGAACCGCCTGCCGCATGACGGGGAACACCGGCCGCCGTAACCGGCTTGCCGGAACACGGTTCCTCGCCCAGGGCTTTGCCGCCCTCGCCTTGTTGGGGGCCGTTCCAGCCCCCGCCGTTCAAGCGGCAACAACCAACCGCAACACCGCCAAGGCCGACAGCGAGGACCTGCGCGAGCTGCGCGGCCGCATCGAGGCGCTGCGCGGCGACATCGCCAGCAAGGAGGAAACCCGCAGCGAGGCGCGGGACGCCCTGCGCGAGTCGGAGCGCGCCATTTCCGAGGCCAACCGCAGGCTGCGCAGCCTGGCCGAGGAACAGCAGGCCGCCAAGGTCGAACTCAACCGCATCGGCAACGAGGAGTCCAAGGTGGAAGCCGAGCTGGCCGCCCGCCAGGACATCTTGGGCCGCGTGCTGATGGCGCGATATTTGGGTGGAAACGCGGCCGGAGGCGAGGCGGATTATTTCAAGCTGCTGCTCACCGGCCGCGACCCCAACGAGACCACGCGCAACCTCCATTACTACACCTATATTTCGCGCGCCCAGGCGGCGCTGGTGCGCGCCCAGCGCCAGAACCTGGACAGGCTGCGCGACCTGGAGGGGCAGGCGCGCGACAAGAACCGCGAACTGGCCGGCATCGAGGCCGACCGCAAGACCGAGCGCGACCGGCTGGCCAAGGAACAGGCCGGCCGCCGCCAAGTGCTGGACAAGGTCTCGGCCGAAATCCGCGACAAGAAGCAGCGCATGAAAACCCTGGAGCGGGACGAGACGCGGCTGACCCGGCTGGTCGAGGAACTGGGCAAGGTGCTGGCGGCGAAGGCGGCCCGGGACGCCAGGGGCAGGGCCGCCCCCCGCGACAAGGAAAGCCCCCCGGGCTCCGAGCGGGGAACCAATGTCCCTGAAAGTGCCGTGGTATCCAGGGCGGGCACCCTGGGCGACATTGCCGGCTCCCCCTTTGACCGGCTGAAGGGAAGCTTGCGCCTGCCGGTGCGAGGGGAACTCGTGAACCGTTTCGGCAGTCCACGCTCCGACGGCGGGCCGAGTTGGAAGGGGCTGTTCATCCGCGCTCCGGGCGGCCAGGAGGTGCGGGCGGTGGCTGGAGGGCGGGTGGTGTTCGCCGAGTGGATGCGCGGCTTCGGCAACCTCGTCATCCTCGACCACGGCCGGGCCTATCTCAGCATTTACGGCAACAACGAGTCCGTGCTCAGGCAGGTCGGCGACGTGGTCAAAACGGGCGACGCCGTGGCCACCACCGGCGCCAGCGGTGGCAACACAGATTCGGGTTTATACTTTGAATTACGTCACGAAGGGCGGGCTGTTGACCCATTGAAATGGGTGACTTTGAAGTAATCTGCTGAAGTATTCGCTTGGGCGCCACGCCGCGTTTCTCGCGCCCCGATCGGGGCTGGCGGCGCGGGTTCAGGCTGTTTCACGGGTGGGAATTCCAGCTTCACGCGGTCGGTCCGCGCGCAACCTTGTCTTGACCTCCGTGCTGGGGCGGAGCGGTCGGTGTCACTGTCTGTGGAGAAATCAATGAGCGGCAAAGGCAACAGAATCAAGCAAATCGGCCTGGTGGCCATCGGCGTGTTCGCCGGTGTGCTGCTGTCGCTGAACTTCTCCGCCGTGGCGCAGCGCGACCCCGCGTCCACGCGCCTC
>Ga0134124_10004005_pt1 | contig 11834 bp, 9 predicted proteins | sample KB304_FD_96880 | JGI IMG/M metagenome (GOLD analysis project Ga0134124, IMG submission 96880) | Terrestrial soil microbial communities without Nitrogen fertilizer from Kellogg Biological Station, Michigan, USA - KB3-0-4 | ecosystem: Environmental > Terrestrial > Soil > Unclassified ... | reverse complement strand
GCCCGACCGCATTGCCAAGCAGTTCGGGCTGGAGATTTTCGTGTTCGGCCTCATCCTGGCGCTGTTCGTGCTGTTCGAGCCGCGCGGCCTGAACGGGCGCTGGATGAAGGTGCGCGCCTTCTTCGAGGGATTCCCGCTGTACCGGCGCGATCTGTTCAAGCGCGGCAAGACGTACATGAAGTCCGAAAGATATCGATGAACCGGGTGCCGGCCATGCGGATGGAACGCTCGTGAGTGTGTTCGAAGTGAAGGACCTGTCGCTGCGCTTCGGCGGGGTGCAGGCCGTGCGCGAACTGTCCTTCGAGGTGGAGGAGGGCGAGGTGTTCGCCATCATCGGCCCGAACGGGGCGGGCAAGACGTCGGTGCTGAACGTGATCACGCGCGTGTTCGACCCGGCGTCGGGGAAGGTGGTTTTCCAGGGGCGCGACATCACGCGCCTGCCGCGGCATCGCGTGGTGCGCGAAGGCATTGCGCGCACTTTCCAGAACATCGAGCTGTTCGAGGGCGGCACGGTGCTGGACAACCTCATGCTGGGCCGGCATCGCTTCGGGCACGGCGGCTTCGCCGTGCAATGGCTGTGGACGCCGGGCGTGCGCACGGCCGAGGCGCGCTCGCGCGCCAAGGTGGAGGAGGTGATCGACCTGTTGGATCTTGCGCCGCATCGCAACAGTCCGGTGGCGGGGTTGCCCTATGGCGTGCGCAAGGTGGTGGAGCTGGCGCGGGCGTTGTGCACCGAGCCGCGCCTGCTGCTGCTGGACGAGCCGGCTTCGGGGCTGAACCCCGAGGAGTCGCGCGACCTGGCGTTCTGGATCGAGGACATTCAGAAGGACCTCGGCATCACCGTCATCATGGTGGAGCACGACATGTCGCTGGTGTCGCAGGCGGCGAACCGGGTGCTGTGCATGAACCTGGGCGAGAAGCTGGCGCTTGGGACGCCCGCCGCCGTGCAGGGCGACCCGGCCGTGATTTCCGCGTACCTGGGAACATGAGCGTGGCCGCGCCGATGCATGCTCCCGCGCTGCTGGCGGTGCGCAACCTGGAGACCTGGTACGGGCCGGTGAGCGCCATCAAGGGCATCAGCCTGGACGTTCCCGAGGCCGGCCTGGTGGCCGTGCTGGGCGCCAACGGCGCCGGCAAGACCACGCTGCTCAACACCATCGCCGGGGTGATCGATCCCTTCAAGGGTTCCGTGGAGTTCCGCGGCGAGGCCATTCACGGCCGCGATCCCGATTGGGTGGCGCGGCGCGGCGTGGTCCTGGTGCCCGAAGGCCGGCAGGTGTTTCCCTTCCTCACGGTGAGGGAGAACCTGATGATGGGGACTTTCGCCAGGGGGCGGCAACAGGGCGGCACCGGCGAGGACCTCGAGCGGATTTATGGCTGGTTTCCGCGCCTGCGCGAGAGGATGGACCAGCATGCCGGGCTGCTGTCAGGCGGCGAGCAGCAGATGCTCGCCATTGGCCGCGCCCTGATGGCGCGGCCGGCGCTGCTGCTGCTGGATGAACCGTCGCTCGGGCTGTCGCCGCTGTTGACGCATGAAATTTTCACCATTGTCAGACGCATCAACGCCGAACTGGGAACGGCCATCCTGGTGGTGGAGCAGAACGCCGCCATCGCGCTGGCCAACGCGCAATGGGGCTACATCCTGGAACTGGGGCGCGTGGTGGCGGCGGGGAGCTGCGAAGAACTCATGGCCAAGGAGGACGTGAAGGAGTTCTACCTAGGAAGCGGCGGCGCCGCTCGCGGCGTGGCGGAGGACCGACGCCAGCGCTGGAAAAGGCGCAAGACATGGCGCTGATTCGGGGATGAAAAGCGCCGAGATGAAAAGCGCGGCCATGGAAGCGGCCCGTCCCGCCGAAGCGGCGCCGCTGCTGGCCTTCGGCCACGACACGCCGCAGAAACTGTTCCGCGCCCGGGCCCGGGAGTGGGCGCAGCGGCCGGCGCTGCGCCACAAACAGCGCGGCATCTGGCATTCCTATACCTGGTCGCAATACTATGACAGCGCGCGCGCCGTGGGCCTGGCGCTGGCCGCGCTGGGCCTCGGGCGCGGCGACGCCATCGCCATCCTGTCCGAGAACCGGCCCGAATGGCTGTACGCCGACATGGGCGCGCAGTGCATGGGCATGCTGTCGGTGGGCGTTTATCCCACCTCGTCGCCCGAGCAGGTGGCCTACATCCTGAACGACGCCGGCGTGCGCGTGTTGTTCGTGGAGAACCAGGAGCAGTACGACAAGTCCGTGGCGGTGCGCGCCGCCTGCCCCGCGCTGCGCCACATCGTGATCCTGGACATGAAGGGCCTGCGCGGCCTGGACGACGCCATGGCGGCGGATTTCGCCACCTTCGTGCAGCGCGGTGTCACAGCGGCGGCCGAAGGCGGAGCCGCCGGCTTCGAGCGCGCGATTGACGAGGGACAGCCCGCCGACGTCGCCTTCCTGGTGTACACCTCGGGCACCACCGGCCCGCCCAAGGGCGCCATGATCGCCAACCGCAACCTGGTGTTCCAGGTCACCTGCGTGCCCCAGTACGTCGACCTCGCGCCGCTGGACCGCACGCTGTCCTTCCTGCCGCTGTGCCACATCGCCGAGCGCATGGGCACGGTGTTCGTGCCTCTGGCCACGGGGCAGACCGTGCACTTCCCCGAGAACGCGGGCACGGTGTTCAACGACCTGCGCGAAGTGCAGCCGCACATGCTGTTCGCGCCGCCGCGCTTCTGGGAGAAGCTGCACTCGCAAGTCGCTTTGTACATACAGGACGCCATTCCCCTGGCGCGGCGCGCGTACGAGTACTTTTTCTCCGAGGGCACGGCCCTGGCCGAGGCGCGCCTGGCCGGCCGTCCCGTCGGAGCGCTGCGCCGCGCCCGCTACAGGCTGCTGTGCTCGGTGGTGCTGGGCAACCTGCGCAGCTTCCTCGGCCTGTCGCGGATCAAGACCGCGCTCACCGGCGCGGCGCCGGTGCCGCCCGACCTGCTGCGCTGGTACATGGCCGTGGGCGTGGACCTGCTGGAGGCCTACGGCATGACCGAGACCTGCGGCTTCTGCACGGCCACGCCGCCCGGCCGCATCCGCATCGGCTACGCCGGCATGCGCGCCGAGGGCACCGAGGCGCGCCTGGGTCCCGAGGACGAGCTGTGGGTGCGCGGGCCGCACGTGTTCGCCGGCTACTGGAACCTGCCGGACAAGACCCGCGACACCGTGGACGCCCAGGGCTGGCTGCACACCGGCGACTGCGCGGAGATCGACGACGGCTACGTGCGCATCAAGGACCGCATCAAGGACATCATCATCACGTCGGGCGGCAAGAACATCACGCCCAGCAACATCGAGAACCGGCTGAAGTTCAGCCCCTACATTTCGGACGCGGTGGTCATCGGCGAGGGCTTGCACTACCTGACCTGCCTGGTCATGCTGGACCAGGACAACGTCGCCAAGTTCGCGCAGGACCGTCAGGTGCCGTACACTGACTTCGCCAGCATGACCCGCGCTCCGGAAGTGGTGGCGCTGGTGCGGGCCGAGATCGAGAAGGTGAACGCCGGCCTGGCGCGGGTGGAGCAGATCAAGGATTTCCGCATCATCGCGCAGTTGCTCACCGCCGAAGACGAGGAGCTGACGCCCACCATGAAGCTCAAGCGCAAGGTGGTGGCGGCCAAGTACGCGGCGGTGATCGCGCAGATGTATGCTGAATCAAGAGGGTGAGACGTAAGTTGGACGAGGGGGCGGATGGCGCTCCAATTCAAAAAGGAGGGGACATGTTGAAAACCAGACTGCTGGCCGCCTTGGCGGCCCTGTTCACCACGGCGGCGTTCGCCGCGGGCGTGAGCAACAATGAAATCGTGCTCGGCACGCACCTGGACCTGTCCGGTCCGGTGGCGGCCGGCATGCCGCAGCTGCGCAACGGCATGCAGATGCGCCTGGACGAGGCCAACGAGGCGGGCGGCGTCAACGGCCGCAAGCTGCGCCTGGTGGTGGAGGACAACGGCAGCCAGCCGCAAATGGCGGTGCGCGCCGCCGACAAGCTCATCCGCCAGGACGAGGTGTTCGCCATCGTCAACTCCTTCGGCTCGGGCACCAACGTGGCGGTGGTGAAGCGCGCCGTGGACGCGGGCGTGATCTACTTTGCGCCCTGGGGCGCGTCGTCGGTGATCCGCAAGTCCTCGGGCGACAGCCCGCTGCTGTTCACCATGGTGCCCAACTACGACTCGGTCATGGCCGTGGGCACCAAGTGGATGCTGGACAATTTCTCGCCCAAGAAGGTGGGCTACATTTACCAGGAAGGGCCGCTGGGCGCGCAGATGGGCGAGGGCGTGAAGAAAGCCCTGTCCGCCAAGGGCATGGGCTTCGCCGCCGAGGCCGGCTACAAGGTGGGCGACATCGATTTCTCCTCGCAGGTGGCGCGCATGAAGGCCGCCGACGTGGACCTGCTGGTGATCGCCACGGTGACACGGGAGACCGTGGGCATCATGAGCGAAGTGAAAAAGCTGGGCTGGAACAACGTCAAGGTGGTGACCGGTGTGCCTGGCCGAACCGGCATCGTGCTGGCGCTCGGCAAGGACCAGGTGGAGGGCCTGTACGGCGTGGGCGCGTGGCGGATCTACACCGCGGACAACGCGCCTCCCGCGGTGAAGACCTGGTTCGCCAATTACAAGAAGCGCTTCAACATGGACGCCGATGAGAACGCGCTGCTGGCCTATGCCTATACCGACGTGTTCCTGAAGGGCGTGCAGGCCGCCGGCCGCGACCTGACCGCCGACAAGGTGGTGAAGGCGCTGCAGGCCGGCAGCTTCGAGTCGCCCATGTTCTACGACAAAGAAACCTTCAAGGGCGGCCACCTTGACCCGGAATTCGCCCAGATCGACCAGGTGAAGGGCGGGGCCTGGGTGTCGGTGGGCAAGCCGGTGAAGGACTGATGAGGGTGTTGAAAAAGGGGGATACCATCCCCCTTGACCCCCTAAAGCAGGGGCTGTTGAAATGTTTCAACAGCCTGTTAGGGGGCCGGTCCGGATGCAAGTAGGAGTCGTTTCCGACATTCATTGCAACGTGGAAGCCCTGCAGCGGGCGCTCGCGGCCATGGGGCCGGTGGAGCGCCTGCTGTGCCTGGGCGACGTTATCAACGAGTCGCAGTTTTCCAACGAGGTGGTGGCGTTGCTGCGCGAGCGCGGCGCCGAGGTGATCCGCGGCAACCACGAGGAAGTGTTCTTCAGCTCGGCCGGCGCGCGCGCCCGCGAGCGTCCGTGGATCGATGCCGGACACATGCGCTGGCTGGGCGAGCGGCCGGCCAGCATCGAGCTGAACCTCGCGGGCCGCAGCATCGTGATGGTGCATTCCACGCCGTGGTTCCCCAGCGGCGACTATGTCTATCCTCACAGCGCGGACTTGAAGCGCTTCGGCGAGGTGCAGGCCGACTACGTGCTGTACGGCCACACCCACGTGCAGATGGTGCGCAAGGTGGGCCGGCCGCTGGTGGTCAACCCCGGCTCGGCGGGGCAGCGGCGCAACGGACTGTCGCTGTCGTGCGCGGTGCTGGAGCTGGACACGGGCGGCGCGCGCATCGTGGAGTTCGACGTGCCTCTGGCCGGCGATGCGCCGCGGCCCGCCGCCTGAGACCGGGTTCTCCCGCGCCGAGCGCGCGGCGTTCTCGCGCGCTCAGCGCGCGGCGTTGATGGCGCCTGAACTGGCGGCAAAGCGCGCTTCGACGGTCTTGCCGTTGCCGTAGCGGTCGAGCTTGTTCTGCATGGCGTCGCCCAGCCGCCCCAGCCGGTCCTGGGGCGCGGGATGGGTCTTGAACAGCAGTGCCATGCTGTCGTCGCCGGGCTTCATGCGCGCCAGCTTCTCCAGCACCTCGGGCAGGCCGTAAGGCTCGTAGCCGGCGCGCGTGGCCAGGACCACGCCCATGCGGTCGGCCTCGTACTCGGCGTCCTTGTCCAGGCCGCGCGCCACCGCTTCGGCGCCGTTGCCGAGCAGGTTCTGCGCCACGGCATTGCCGAGCGCGTTGCGCGAGCTCACCTGGCTGGACAGCAGGCTGCTGGCCACGCCGACGAGCTTGCTCTTTTCCAGCACCTTGAGGTGGTGCTTCATCACGATGTGGCTGATTTCGTGGCCCAGCACGCCGGCCAGCTCGGCCTCGTTGGACAGCTTCTGGTACAGCCCGCGGGTGACGAACACGTAGCCGCCGGGCAGCGAGAAGGCGTTGATGTCCATGGTGTCGAGCACGCCGAAGTGCCAGGCGAGATCGGGGCGCTCGCTCTGCGCGGCGACCCAGCGCCCCACGCGGTTGACATAGGCCTGCACGGCGTCGTTCTTCACCAGCGGCACGGCGCCGAGCAGGTCGCCGGCGAGCTGCTTGCCGATGGCCACTTCCTGTTCCAGCGAGGTTTCGGACAGGTTGGGGAGGGACAGCGGCGCGGCCTGTTGCTGGGGTTGCGGCGCAAGGCCGGGCACGGGGAGCGCGGGCGCGATCTGGCGCAGCAGGTTGCCGAAGCCCTGCGCTTCGCTGCCCGCGGGGCACAGGGCCAGGGCGAGCGCCGCGGCGGCGGCAAGATGGACGGGGTGGACAAGGTGGATAGGGCGGCTCATCGTCCGCCCTCCGCGCCCGCCGGGGTCGAGCCCGGCGGCGCAAGGTAGTCGAGCTTGAGCGCGTCGAGCGGAACTTCGGCGGCAAAGCGCGCCGCAACCGGCGCCGCGACCCCATAGCTTTCGAGCTTGTTCAATTCCTCGGCGTTGAAGCGCGCCGACTTGAGCTGTTCCTCGTCCAGGCCACGCACGCCCAGGGTGGCGGTGACGTTGCCGTTGCGCCTGGCGCCGAGGCCGACGATTTCGGCCAGGCCCCGGCTGGCCGAAGGCGCGTTCCCCGTGGGCGTGTCGGCCCAGGTCAGGTAGAAAGACTGAACCCAGCCTTGCTGGCTGCCCGAGGGGCCGGCGCTGGATACCAGCACCCAGAAGCGTTCGCGCTTCACCTGTTCGAACTTCGCATCCTTGGCGAGCTTGCCCACGGCCTTCGCTTCGGCGCGAGGCTCTTCATACAGGGTCAGTTCGCGCGTCGCGGTGCCCGATTCGGCCGAGGCCCGCACACCCGCCAGAGCCAGTATCAAGAGCACCCACAGCCGCGCTCCAACCATCCGCGCGCCGCCAGGCGCGCGCTTCGTGTCCGCCGGTTTTGCTGTTGGCATCATCCTGTTCACGCAAGCAGGTTATCACGGCCTTGCGACATCACCTGATGGACACCACTTGCTGGACACACCTGCTTCAGCTTGCCGCCGAACTCGTTGCGGCGCGGGCCGTGGATTGCCTCATGCGCAACGCGCTCTCACCTGAAGAGGCGACCTCACGCACTGGGCCATTGGCGTTGATTCAGCATTCAGGTTTGGCCGCCCTTGACCGATAAACCCCTGATGTTGGGCCAATAAGATGGTTGGAATGCTGACTGTAGGTAATTTGTTGAATCGTAATATCAATTTGACCACCAAAATGATGGCCTTTAGAATGGAAAATAAACAGACCCATCGCGATTTCAGATGGCAAGCCGTTTTTCCTAAGACTTTGGTTGAAGACGCGGAGCTAAAATAGCGACGAACAGGCGGAACCAACTCCAGTTTGGGGGCAGGACGACTAAATGGGGATGGACGACGACACCTCGGTGCTGCGCGTGCTCGTAGTCGAGGATTCTGAAGCGGACTTCGCCTTGGCGCTGCGCGCGCTGCAGCGGGACGGCTTGCGGCCGGACGCCCTGCGGGTGCAGACGGCCGAAGCGCTCGGTGACGCCCTGACCGACCGGGAATGGGACGCCGTGATCAGCGATTTCAACTTGCCCGCACTGGATGGATTCCAGGCGCTGGCCATGGTGCGGGCCCACGATCCGGACCTGCCCTTCATCCTGGTCTCGGGCACCCTGGGCGAGCACATGGCGGTGGAAGCGCTCAAGCGCGGCGCCAACGACTACGTGATGAAGGACAATCCCCTCCGGCTACCGCCGGCGTTGCGCCGCAGCCTGCGCGAGGCCGAGGTCCGCCGGGAGCAGCGCCGGGCCGAGCAGGCCCTGCTGGCCAGCGAGGCCAAGTACCGCGACCTGATCGAGAATTCCGCGGACGGCTTCTTTGTCTGCACGCCCGAGGGGCGGTACCTGATCGTCAACGACCGCTTTTGCGAGTTCGTCGGCTACGGCCGCGAGGAACTGCTCAAGGTCAACGCCCGCCAGGCCCTGGGAGGGGATGCGGGGCCGGACATCCGGCATCGGCTGGCGGCATTGCAGCGCGGGGCGCGTTTCCAGTACGAGCGCGAAATCTTCCGCCGTGACGGATGCATCGTGCCGGTGGAAGTCAACCTGCGCATGCTGGCCGACGGCAACGTCGAGGGCACGGTGCGGGACATCAGCGAGCGCAAGCGCGCCGAGGCTGCGGTCATCGAGGAGCGCAACCTGCTGCGCGGCCTGATGGACAACACGCCCGACTTCATCTTTTTCAAGGACGCCGAATTGCGCTACCTGCGGGTCAATGCCGCGCTGGCCCGGGAATACGAGCAACTGGGGTTCGGCGACGTGACCGGCCGGCGCGCGAGCGAGATACTCGCTGCGGAGGTGGTGAAGGGCACGGAAAGGCTGGAGCAGGGGGTGCTCGCGGGCGGGCCGCCGGTCATCGACCAGGTGGACCGGCAGGTGAGCGGGGGCAAGTCCTACTGGCGGGCAAGAACCGAGGTGGCCATCCGCGACGAGACGGGCAGGATCACCGGGCTGGTGGGGGTGGCTCGCGACGTGACCGAACGCGAGCAGATGCAGGCCAATTTGCGCCGCCTGAACCGGGTGTACGCGGTGCTGTCGGGCATCAACGGGCTGATCGTGCGCGTGCGCGACCGTGACATGCTGTTCCGTGAGGCCTGCCGCGTCGCGTTCGAGGCCGGGGGCTTCAGCGCGGCCTGGATCGGCGTGGCCGACTGGAGCGCGGGCAGGATCGTCCCGGCCGCCCACGCCGGCCGCGCCGACCGGCACCTGGCCCTGATCGCCGACCGGCTCCGCCTCGACGCGGCCGAACTCAGCCTGGCCGCCCGGGCTTGCGTCGAGGCGCGCCCCATCGTCGTGAACGACATGGGCGCCGACGAGCGTGTCGTGTTCAAGCGCGAACACGCCCAGTTCGGCACCCGCTCCATGGCCATCCTGCCGCTCATCGTGGCCGGCAAGGCGATCGCCATCTTCACCTTGTACGGAGACGAGCCGGGCTTTTTCGACCACAACGAAATGACGCTGCTGGAGGAACTGGCGGGCGACCTGGGGTTCGCTCTGGAGCACCTCGCCAACCTGGACAAGCTGGACCACCTGGCTTATTACGACGCGCTCACAGGCCTGCCCAACCGGCATTCGCTGGAACGGCGCCTGGCCGAAATCATCGAGCAGGCACGCGAGCAGGGTGTGCGATTTGCTGTCGGCATTGCCGATGTCGACGGGTTCAAGAGCATCAACGACACCCTGGGACAGGACGCCGGCGACGAACTGCTGCGCCAGATTGCCTCGCGGCTGGCGCCGGCGGTCAGCGTGCGCGCCAGGGCCGTGGCGCGCCTTGGCGCCGACCAGTTCGCCGTCGTGACCGGCGACATCATCACGGAAGAGGAACTGCTCGGGCGCGTAAAGGGCGCGCGGCTGAAGGCGTTCGGCCCTCCCTATCTGCTCGCAGGGGGCGAACTGCGCGTTTCGGCCAAGTCCGGGCTGGCCATTTACCCGACCCACGGCGGCGACGCGCGCACCCTCATCAAGCATGCCGAAGCCGCCTTGAAGGAAGCCAAGGCGAAAGGCGAGCCGGAACTGGTGTTCCATCCCGGCATGACCCAGCAGGTGGCCGCCAAGGTGGCCTTGGCGAACAGTCTGCGCCGGGCCCTGGAGCGGGAGGAATTCGTGCTGCACTATCAGCCCAAGGTCGACCTCAAGTCGGGGTGCGTGACGGGCTTCGAGGCGCTGATCCGCTGGAACGATCCCGTCAGCGGCAGGCAGGTTCCGCCCATGGAATTCATACCCCTGCTCGAGGAGACCGGCCTGATCGCCGAGGTGGGTGACTGGGCGCTCACACAGGCGGCGCGCGATCAAAACGCCTGGCGCGCGGCCGGACTGGCCGGGGGCCGACCCGAGGCCCTGCGAATCGCGGTGAACGTGTCCGCGGTGCAGTTGCGCCGCGGCGATTTCGTCGGCACGGTGAAACGCGCCATCGGCCGGGAGCGCGACGGAGCCGCGGCCGGCATCGACCTGGAAATCACCGAGAGCCTCATCATGGCGGACTTCGAGGCCAACGTCGACAAGCTGCGCGAACTGCGCGCCCTGGGCATCGGCGTGGCCATCGACGATTTCGGCACCGGCTATTCCTCCCTCGCCTACCTGGCGCGCCTGCCGGTGCAGACGCTCAAGATCGACCGCTCGTTCGTCATCACCATGCTGGACGATCCCAGGATCATGACCGTGGTGACCACCATCATCACGCTGGCGCATTCGTTCAAGCTGGCGGTGGTGGCCGAGGGCGTGGACAGCGAGGCGCAGAAGCGCATGCTGCAGCTGCTGCGCTGCGACCAGATGCAGGGCTACCTGTTCAGCAAGCCGCTGCCCGCCGCGGACGTTGCGGCGTTGCTGGCGCGCGCGGAGAGGGCGGCGTGACCCTGCCACGCGAACAGGCGCAACTGCAGGAGTCGCTCGAGCGCCGCCTGGCCGAACTGTCGGAAGAGCTCAAGTCGGCCAACCTGAGGCTGCAGGCGCTTGAGGTCAGCGATCCCCTGACCGGGCTGGCCAACCGGCGCCGCCTGAGCGAGGCGCTGGACACCGAGTGGAAGCGCGCGCTGCGCCAGCAGGCGCCGGTCGGGATGGTCCTGGTCGACATCGACCTGTTCAAGCTCTACAACGGCCATTACGGCCACCTGGGCGGAGACGAGTGCCTGCGGCGGGTGGCGCGGGTGTTGTCAGCCGGCGTGCGGGGCGGCGGGGACCTGGTTGCGCGCTACGGCGGCGACCAGTTCATCATGCTGCTGCCGGGGGCGGGACAGGAGGTTGCGACGGCGGTGGCCGAGCGGGTGCGCTCGGGCATCGAGGCGCTGCGCCAGCCGCACGTCCGCGCCGGGCGCGGCGTGGTGACGGTGAGCGCCGGCGTGGCGGCGCTGCACCCTTCGGCCGGAACCCAGCCCGGCGACCTCATAGAGCAGGCCGAGGCCGCCCTCTACGAGGCGAAAAAAAAGGGCCGCAACAAGGTGGCGGGCGTTCCCGAGAAGGCGGGCGAGCGCGCGCGCTCGGCGGCGCTGTCGCTGCTGCGCATGCCGGACCGTGCCGGCGGCTACGGCGCGGACGAGGAAGCGCGCGCCGACCCGCGGCCAGGCGCCCCGGTTTCCGTCCTCGTCATCGAGGACTCCGACCTGGACGCGGAACTGATCGTGCGCGAGCTGCGGCGCGGCCTGGCCGGCCTGCGCTGGCGCCGCGTGCAGACCGAGGGCGAGCTGCGCGCCGCGCTCGACGGCGAGCCCTGGGACGCGGTCATCTGCGATTATCACCTGCCGGCGTTCGGGGCGCTGCCGGCGCTCGCCATGGTGCGGGCGCGCCCCGACTATCTGCCGTTCATCCTGGTGTCCGGCGTGGTGCGCGACGAAACCGCGGTCGAGGCCATGAAGCAGGGCGTGGACGACTACGTGCTCAAGAACAACCTGGCGCGGCTCGCGCCCGCGGTCCTGCGCGAAGTGAAGGCCAACGAAACCCGCCGCGCCAACGCGCGCGCGGCCGAGTCGCTGCGCGAAAGCGAATCGCGCTTCCGCCAGATCGCCGAGGCCATTCGCGACGTGTTCATCCTGCACGACGTCGACGAGCACCGCGTGCTGTACGCCAACCCGGCGTTC
>Ga0134124_10004003_pt1 | contig 11834 bp, 3 predicted proteins | sample KB304_FD_96880 | JGI IMG/M metagenome (GOLD analysis project Ga0134124, IMG submission 96880) | Terrestrial soil microbial communities without Nitrogen fertilizer from Kellogg Biological Station, Michigan, USA - KB3-0-4 | ecosystem: Environmental > Terrestrial > Soil > Unclassified ... | reverse complement strand
TTGGGGGAGATCGAGACGGCGCTGCAGCGACATGCGGGATTGAGCGAGGCAGTGGTGCTGGCGCGAGCGGATGACGCAGGCGAGCAGCGGCTGGTTGCGTACGTGGTAGCGGCGGAGGGCGCAGCCGAATTGACGATGAGCGAGCTGCGCAGTTTCCTGGGAGAGAAATTGCCGCACTACATGATCCCCGGCGCGTTGGTGCAAATGCCAGCGATGCCGTTGACGCCGAATGGGAAGGTGGACCGGCGGGCGCTGCCCGAGCCGGACCAGAACCGACCTGATTTAAGCTCCGTCTATGTCGCACCGCAGACCGAACTAGAGCAGATCATCGCAGGCATTTGGCAGGACGTACTAAAACTGGAGAAGGTCGGCGTGCATGACGGATTCTTCGATCTGGGCGGCCACTCACTACTCATGGCACAAGCTCATGGCTTAATGCGAGATGCGTTGAGTAAAGACATCTCGATGATAGACCTGTTTAAGTACCCGACCATCAGTGCGCTCGCGAAATATCTAGACGAAGACCAAAGCGCCATAGAACAGCAAAGTGAGATTGCAATCAGTGGTTCGCTGGCGGGTGATGAACGAGCCGAACTACGTCGAGAATCGAAAAAACGGCAGCGGCAATCGGGACGAAAACGTCAGGAACTTAGAAAGAAACAAGAGACGCAGAATGAAGAAGCACGAATTGCATGATGATCCTGAAGGAATAGCCATCATTGGGATGGCAGGCCGATTCCCGGGAGCAAGAAATACCAGTCAGTTTTGGCTAAACCTGCGCGACGGCGTGGAGGCGACTACGTTTTTCACGGATGCGGAGTTGGCAGCGCGGGGCATTGACTCCAGTGTGCTTAGCGATCCGGCCTACGTAAAAGCGAAGCCACTTCTCGACGACGTGGAAATGTTTGATGCTGCGTTTTTCGGATATACACAAAGAGAAGCAGAAATCATTGACCCACAACAGCGCTTATTCCTGGAGTGCGCCTGGGAGTCGCTCGAAAATGCGGGCTACGAACCTGAGAAGTATCAGGGGTCGATCGGTGTCTACGCCGGCGTCAGTATGAACACTTACATGTTCAATCTCTTTGCTCGCCGCGACGTGCTCGAGGCAATGGGTAGTTTTCAGATGGCAATTTCCAACGACAAGGATTATTTGCCGACTCGCGTCTCTTACAAATTGAACTTGCGTGGGCCAAGCATCGCTGTGCAAACCGCCTGTTCAACTTCGCTCGTTGCTGTGCATGTCGCCTGCCAAAGTTTGCTGAACGGCGAGTGTGACATGGCCCTGGCCGGGGGCACGACGGTCCAACTGCCGCAAAAAGCAGGGTATCACTACAAAGCGGGAGGCATTAACTCACCAGACGGGCATTGTCGAGCATTCGATAGTAAAGCGCAGGGCACGCTGAGTGGTAATGGCGTTGGAGTGGTTGTCTTGAAGCGGCTGGGGCAGGCCCTCAGCGATGGCGATCATATTGAAGCAATCATCAAGGGTTCGGCCATCAACAATGATGGCGCTTATAAAGTTGGCTTTACGTCGCCTGCGATCGACGGACAGGCCGAAGTCATCACCGAAGCTTTGAGCGTGGCGGGCGTTGATCCTGAAACGATCACTTATGTTGAGGCGCATGGTACCGGAACTCAATTGGGCGACCCGATCGAGATTGCCGCTCTGACACAGGCTTTTCAGGCCAAGACTCGCAAGAAACAGTTCTGCGCCATCGGCTCAGTGAAGACAAATATTGGGCATCTCGATGCAGCAGCCGGCGTGGTGGGGTTAATCAAGACGGTGCTCGCGCTCAAACACAAATCAATTCCGCCGAGTTTGCACTTTACGGAACCCAACCCCGAAATTGATTTTGCTGACAGTCCATTTTATGTGAACACGAAACTGTCGGACTGGACAGTGAGCGAGTCTCCGCGTCGCGCAGGTGTGAGTTCGTTCGGCATCGGTGGGACGAATGCTCACGTCGTTCTCGAGGAGGCCCCGCAGTCAGAAGTATCTTACACGCCAAGAAAGCAACAGTTATTAATCCTTTCCGGCAAAAGCAGCCTGGCTCTGGAAAGCGTTACCGGACGACTCATTGAACATCTGAAACAGTCCTCCGGTCTTAATCTTACTGATGTCGCTTTCACTTTGCAGACCGGGCGAAGATCGTTTCAGCACCGACGGATGGTTGTCTGCGAAGATGTCAACGACGCGCTTACAGCCTTGCAGAGGCCGAATTCCAACCGAGTGCTTACTGCAAAGCTAGGAGAAGAAAACCAGTCAATCGCTTTTATGTTTCCCGGGCAAGGGACGCAGCACGTCGGGATGGGTTTCGATCTCTACAAAACCGTCTCGACTTTCCGCAGGCATGTTGACGACTGTGCGGAACGGTTAAAGCCGCACCTCAAAGTCGATTTGCGTGACGTCATCTATCCCGGCGATGCCAAGGATGCGGATGCCACACAACTGCTCAAACAAACTTCCCTCACACAGCCGGCGCTGTTTGTCATTGAGTATGGCCTGGCGCAGATGTGGATCGAGTGGGGAATCAAACCGCAGGCGCTGATCGGGCACAGTGTAGGTGAATACGTAGCCGCCTGCCTGGCAAATGTTTTCTCTCTGGATGATGCTTTAACTTTAGTCGCGGCCAGAGGACAGTTGATGCAAGGACTACCGGCGGGTGCAATGTTAGCCGTGCCCCTTCCGGCGGTACAGGTGCAATACCTGCTCGGCGACAAACTGAGCATCGCGGCTGTTAACAGTCACAATAGTTGCGTTGTCTCAGGAGTGACAGAAGCAATCAAGGCGTTAGAGCAAAGCCTTAAGGAAAAGAAGGTCCGCACACAGCTTTTACAAACTTCACATGCATTTCATTCAGAGATGGTGATACCCATCCTGCAGCCCTTCACCGAACTAGTGAAAAAGGTAAAGCTGAATGCCCCAACGCTTCCATATCTTTCGAATGTAACCGGCACGTGGATTACAGATGCGGAGGCGACCGACCCACATTACTGGGCCAGGCACCTGAGGCAAACAGTGCGTTTCGCCGACGGCGTACAAAACCTGCTGCGAGAAAAAAATCGGCTGCTCCTTGAGGTTGGGCCGGGTCGAACTTTGAGTGCACTTGTCATGCAGAATTCCAATCTGGCCTCGCACACGGTGTTCTCCACATTAAGCCATCCGAAGGAGCGTATCTCGGACGAAGCAGTCACGTTATCGACGCTCGGGCGATTCTGGTTGAATGGAAAAGAGGTTGACTGGAATAGCTTGCATGTTGATGACCGCTGTCGTCGTGTTGCATTGCCAACTTATCCGTTCGAGCGAAAGCGTTGTTGGATTGATCCTCCTGCGACCCCCGAGCAGCAGATGTTGGAGCAGCCTACAATGAAGCAGGCCATCGAACATTCAGCCCCTTCAACATCGGCGCTCGCGCAAGCCGAGGAGTCGCATGTGCCGGAGCCGCAGATTTCGAGCATCGCTCAACCGCAACGGTATGCAAGGATTCTCGAAACTCTTAAGGGTATTGTGCATGCTTTGACCGGCATAGCACCTGCGGAAGTAAAAATCGATGCGACATTTTTTGAGCTGGGGGTGAGTTCGCTGCTCCTTATCCAGGCTGGGCAGCAAGTAAAGAACAAATTGGGAGTTGAAGTATCACTTGTTCAGTTTTTCGAGGACCTGTCGACTCTGGATGCTCTGGCGACATATATCGACACGGAGTTGCCGCCCGAAGAAGTAATGCCCACCGAGCAACCGACCATAGCACTAGAACCCATGGAAGGCTTATCACCAGAAAATTCGCAGCGCGCTATCAACATTCCGGCAGCGCCTTTGGCTTTGGCAACAGCGAACGAAAATGAAAATCGGCTTAACGAGACTCTGGATCAGATTGTGAAGCAGCAACTTCAAGTCATGTCGCAGCAACTAGAGCTGCTGCGAGAAAATGCTCGGCTTGGAAAAAGCGTGATTGTATCTGAGTCCTTAAAGGCCCCGCAGACAACAGCGATTCAACGGGCCGTCGAGTCACAGTCAAAACACGTCGTTGCCCCTCGCCAACGCGCGCCAGAGGTACCGCTGACCCGCGATGAAGTGGCTTCGGCAGAACCAGAATTGAAAGATGAGTTTTCTATTTACCAGCCGGTGAAGTCCAGCCTGAAAAGAAAGCTCACCGTGCGCCAGCAGACTCACTTGCAGTCACTGATCGAGCGTTCCACTAAACGAACGCAGGAATCAAAAAAATATGTTGAGCGTTACCGGCCCTTCCTCGCCGATCCCAGAGTGCCGGCCGGATTCAATCTTCTCTGGAAGGACCTGATCTATCCGATTATCGCGAAGCGCTCGCAGGGATCGAAGCTGTGGGACGTAGATGGTAATGAATATATAGACCTCGCGATGGGATTCGGAGTTAATCTCTTTGGGCACTCACCCTCCTTCATCACCGACGCGCTCCAGGAGCAACTTCGGAATGGAATCCACCTCGGCCCGCAGTCGAACCTGGCTGGACCAGTCGCCGAGTTGATTTGCGAGTTGACGGGGATGGAGCGAGTCATCTTCTGTAATTCGGGAACGGAGGCAGTGATGGCTGCGCTCCGCATCGCCCGCACAGTTACGGGACGCAACAAAGTCGCTCTATTTGCGGGTTCCTATCATGGCTCGTTTGACGGAACACTTGCGCGAGGGTTGTCACTGGACGGTCAGCGCCGGCACGTTCCCTCGTCCCCTGGCGTCATGCAAGGGATGATAGACGATGTGTTGGTGTTGGATTATGGCAGCGATGAGTCTCTTGAGGTGCTGAAAGCCCACAAAGGCGAGTTAGCGGCTGTACTGGTGGAACCAGTGCAAAGTCGTCAGCCACATTTGCAGCCTAAAGAATTTCTCCATCAACTAAGGCAGTTAACCGCTGAGGTAGGTACGGCATTAATCTTCGACGAAGTGATAACCGGCTTTCGTGCGCATCCCGCCGGCGCGCAGGGTTGGTTTGGCGTGCAGGCGGACATGACAACCTATGGCAAAGTTGTCGGTGGCGGCATGCCGATCGGTGTCGTCGCGGGAACGTCCGTCTACATGAATGCGCTCGACGGCGGCATGTGGCAGTTTGGTGACGCATCTTTCCCGCGCGCGCAGCAGACTTTTTTTGCTGGAACCTTCTGCAAGCATCCTCTCGCCATGACTGCGGCTTGGGCAGTTCTCAACCACCTGAAGGAACAAGGTCCCGGACTACAAGAGACATTAAATAAACGTACGACGCAGTTGGTCGGCGCCTTGGAGAATTATTTCGAGCAAGAGGAACTGCCGATTCAGGTCGCGAATTTTAGTTCACTCTTTTACTTCCGTTTCCCGCGGCAAGAGAGATTTGCGGACTTATTCTTTTATCACATGGTGGACAAGGGAATTTACATGTGGGAGGGACACACATGTTTTCTCTCAACGGCGCATACGGAAGAAGACGTCAAGCGGGTTATTGATGCAGTTAAAGAGACTACTGTGGAAATGCGCGAAGGGGAGTTGTTAACGGTCCGTGCCAATAAGCCAGAGCCTCCTGCGGATGTGCAGACGAAGCGGGTGGCGACTGTGGCAGCGCATTCAGGGAGTGGCAATGGAAACTCGAGCGTAAGTTTATTAATGACGGCGGAACCGAATGGGCCTTCAGCACCTGAGGCTGAGAAGGATAGTTATACAGCGCCTATGACGGCTCCTCAAAAACAGCTTTGTCTGGCAGCGCAGATGGGACCAGGCGCATCTCGCGCATACAATGAGTCTTTTTCTCTGCACCTGCGTGGTCCATTCGATCTGCCATCCATGAAGAAGGCGTTACAACGGCTGGTGGATCGTCACGAAGCGCTACGGACAACTTTCAGCCACGAAGAAAATGTTCAGCACATCTCAACTGCGGTAAGAATCGAAATTTCCTTTCACGATCTTTCAACCCGGGATGAGCAGCAGCGCGATGAAGCAATGCGTGCGTTGGTCGATGAGGCAGCTCAACAGGAGTTTGACCTGACGCTCGGACCACTATTCCGTTCCAGCGTCATAAAAGTCGCGGCACAATATCATTTGCTGGTTTTGACCGCGCATCACATCGCAGCTGATGGCCGCTCGCTCGGAGTTATGCTGGGCGAATTGGAAAAGCTCTACGCCGCGGAGATCCAGGGAACTCCTGCCGCACTCACAGAGCCGATGCAGTTCAATGAGTACGCCGAACGACAGGCAGAGCAACAGACTAGCGGGCCGGACAATGCAGAGGACTACTGGCTGAAACAGTTTGCAGGCACGCTTCCTGTTCTCGAATTGCCCGCCGACCACCCCCGCCCGCCGGTGAAAACATATCAAGGAGACCGGCAGAGCATTACGATCGGCGCTGCTCTATCCAGGGAACTTCTCAGAGCTAGCGCGCAGTGTGGAACAACTCTTTACTTGACGCTGTTGGCGAGTTTCCAAGTGTTGTTGCATCGTTTGAGTGGCCAGAATGACATCATCGTGGGAACGCCCGCCGTCACCTCATTGGCTCTTGGCGACAACCACATCGTCGGTCATACGATCAACTTTTTGCCGCTGCGCAGCAGTCTTGCAGCTTCGCAGTCGTTCGCCGAATACGTCAGGTCACTCAGACGAGTGGTATCGCAAGGTTACGAACATCAGGAATTTTCTTTTGGTGACCTGGTTCAAAAACTCAATCTCAAATGGGATCCAAGCCGCTCGCCCCTGGTGTCCGCAGCATTCAATCTGGATCGTGGTTCAAAACTTCAGACGTTCGCGGATTTGTCAGCCGAGCTAATCTCGAATCAAACGCGAACTTCGAAGTTTGACTTCGGCTTGAATATTTTCGACACAGACGGGGAGCTGCTGGTTGATTGTGACTACAGCACAGACTTGTTTGAAACGGCAACGATTCAACGATGGTTAGGACACTGGACCACTCTACTGCAGAGCATTGCGGAGAATCCAGAGCAGCGCATCTCAGACTTGCCGCTCATGAACGAGCAGGAGCGTGGGCAATGGCTCATCGAAAGGAATCGCACCGAACAAAAGTATCCGCACGATGCTTGTCTACATGAGCTATTTGAAGCCCAGGCGGCGCGTACGCCGGCAGCAGTAGCAGTCGTTTTTGAAGATAGGCAAATCAAATATGAAGAGCTGAATCGACGCGCCAACCAACTGGCGCACTATCTACGCGGGCAGGGTGTCGGAGCAGAAGTTCTGGTGGGGCTCTGTATGGACCGCGGAATCGACATGATTGTTGGCATGCTCGGGATTCTCAAGGCAGGCGGCGCCTACCTGCCGCTCGACCCGAGTTATCCGCGAGAGCGGTTAAGCTTCATGATTAAGGACTCCCGGGCCGAGTTGCTGCTGACGCAGCAAAACTTACGAGAGACTTTTGCAAAGCAACTGGAAAAAATTGTTTGCCTGGATTCGGATTGGGAAAGCATCGCTCAAGAAAGCGATGAAAACCTTTCGCTGGTGACAATGCCGGAGAGTCTGGCATACGTAATTTATACGTCCGGCTCTACCGGACGGCCGAACGGCGTCCTGGTTACTCATCGAGGGGTCTGTAACAACATTAGTTACTCGGTTGGCATCTTTCAGGTAGAACCCCCAAGCCGCTTGCTACAGTTTTCCTCATTCAGTTTCGATGCCGCAGTTTTGGAAATCTTCATGGCATTGACGACCGGAGCGTCGCTGCATCTGCTCAGCAAGCATGACACAGTGACGGGCCCGGATTTGACCAGGTTACTTCAAACGCAGGCCATCACTACTGCGGTTTTGACTCCTTCCGTGGTGGCGCTTCTTTCGCCCGCAAACCTTCCCGCCCTGCGAACAGTAAGTGTCGGGGGAGAAAGCTGCTCGAAGGAATTAGCCGCGCAATGGTCAACTGACCATCGCCTGCTCAATTGCTATGGGCCGACGGAGACGACGATCTATGTGTCGGTCCAAAAGTGCGACCGCGACTATCCACTCGACCCGCCGCTTGGCGGGCCCATCGCCAACACGCAGATTTATCTGCTCGATAGAAACCACCAGCCGGTGGCCGTTGGTGTGCGTGGTGAGATATGCATCGGCGGAGTCAGTCTCGCGCGAGGATATATCAACCGCCCATCGCTGACGGCCAGCCGTTTTGTTCCCAATCCATTTGGCGAATCGCCCGGCGGACGGCTTTATAAAACCGGAGATTTGGCCAGCTATCTACCGGATGGAAACATTCAGTTTTTGGGGCGCATTGACGATCAAATCAAACTCCGCGGCTTCCGCATCCAGCTCAGTGAAATCGAAGGGGTATTGAAACAGCATCCGGCGGTGCGTAGAGCCGTGGTTACCTTCCGCGAGCACACGCCGGGTGACAATCAGTTAGTGGCCTACGTGTCTACGGTAGAAGATCATCAGTTGACCGGCGCTGACTTGCGACGATATTTGAAGCAATGGGTGCCTGACTACATGATTCCTCAGACATTTATGATGCTCGAAAATTTGCCGGTCACGTCACAAGGCAAGGTCGCTCGGGGCAACTTGCCGGCGCCACACCTTGACCGGCTCGCAGTGGAAGTCGAGTTTGTTGCGCCGCGCAATCAGATTGAGCACGAGCTGACCAGAATCTGGTCTGAGGTGCTCGGCGTAAACCAAATCGGAGTGAATGACAGTTTCTTCGAGTTGGGCGGGCACTCCCTGATGGCGATGCAAGTAGTTTCCAGGGTTCGGGAGAGTTTCCGCATCGAAGTCGATCTCCGCCAACTCCTGGAGACGCCCACGATTGCGGAGATGGCGGCGACGGTAGCGCTCACTCAAGTCGAACATAAGGATAGAACGATCACAAACATCCCACGAGCACCCCGCGGAGATCAGGATTTAGACCAGCTCTTAGCTGAACTCGACGGACTCTCAGAAGATGAAGTGCTGGCGCAACTCGTTGCAGAGACCGCTTGAGTCGCCCGATTCGAAATTCGAGTTCAAGTCAGCAAGCCTCCTATTCCAAACTCAGTAAGCCTCAATACTTCTAAACAGCTCTCGTAAACTCAGTGTCAATCCAGTGTTGGCGGTCAGCCCCACAGTTGGTTCGGCGGCGGTCGAGAGATTTTACAAAACGCGTGACTTCGGTGCTGATGAAGTAGCCTCGTTCTTTCATGAGAGAGACAAACCCTCAAATTTAAGTTGAAAGGAATTCGTAATGATTATTGAACAGGAAATCTCGCAGCTACAAAAAGAGACCGAGGCGGCGGTTTGCCTTCAAGGGTTCGACTACATCGAATTGTATGTAGGCAATGTGCAGCAGGCAGCTTACTTTTACCGCACAGCTTTTGGGTTCACGCCGGTTGCCTACATCGGTCTCGAAACTGGCGAACGCCAACACGTATCGTTTGTGATGAAACAAAACGATATTCGGCTGGTGCTCACCGCCGGTCTGACACCCGACAGTCCGGCTTCCCGTCACGTCAATGTTCACGGCGACAGTATCAAAGACATTGCCTTCACGGTAGACGACGCCACGCGAGCTTTCGAGACGACCGTCCAGCGGGGAGCGCGGCCGGTAATGGAACCGGCACTGATGGAGGACTCAGACGGCCAAGTAATCAAAGCAACCATCGGCGCCTTCGGCGACACCGTTCACAGTTTTGTTGAGCGTCGCGACTTCAGCGGGCCGTTCATGCCGCAATTCAACAAAGTCGAAGCCCTGCCCGTCGCTTCGCTGAGCTTGCGCGAGATCGATCACATCGCCGTAAGCGCGGAAGAGGGCCAGCTTGGCGAGTGGGTCCATTTCTACCAGACAGTGCTGAACTTCCATCAGTCGCATGAGGCAAATGTCGAAACCGAATACAGCGCGATGAGTTCCAAGGTAGTACAGAACAGCAGCGGCAGCGTCAAGTTTCCGATTGTTGTACCGGCGAACGGCAAACGCAAATCACAAGTCGACGAGTATTTGACATTTCACAAGGGGGCGGGCGCGCAGCATGTTGCCTTGCTCTCTAGCAATATTGAGCAGACAGTGCGCGCTCTGCGGGCCAGCCGAATCAATTTTCTGCGCACACCGGATACTTACTACGACCATCTGGAAGAGCGGCTTGGAAAGATTGCTGACGAGGACATCGAAGTATTGCGGGAGCTAAACATTCTTGTCGACCGCGATTCGAGCGGTTACTTGTTACAGATATTCACTCAGCCAGTGCAGACCCGCCCCACACTGTTCTGGGAAATCATCGAGCGCAAAGGCGCGCTGGGTTTCGGCGGCGGCAATATCAAAGCGTTGTTCGAAGCGCTGGAACGCGAACAATCGTTACGCAAGAATTCATGAGGTATGGCTATGCTTGAATTGGTCCAACCCACAGTTGAAGAGGTTGTTCTTGCGAACTGGACGCGCGCAGCCGAAGCGTCCGAGCTTCGTAAGATGCTTTCCATAACGATGCGGCCGGGAATACTGTCGTTCGCACTCGGTCTTCCCGCACGGGACCTTTTTCCCACGAAAGCATATAGCGACGCGGTCCAACACGTCCTGGCGACAGATGGATTGGCTTTGCAATATAGTCCGCCTTTCAAGCGTCTAAAATCGCACATCGTCACACTGATGGCGCAGCGTGGCGTGACCTGTCGTGAGGAGCAGGTCTTCCTGACGGCGGGAGCACAACAGGGAATGAACCTGCTGGCGCGTCTGCTTCTCGAGCATGGCGGAGAGGTTCTGCTTGAACAGATCAGTTATACAGGAATGCAGATCGTGCTCGAACCTTTTCAACCTCAAATTCTAACCGTTGCGACGGATTTGAAGACCGGAATGGATGTTGACGCGGTTGAAATCTTGCTGGCTGGCGGGGCGCATCCGGCTTTCATCTATGCGATGACTGAATCGCACAATCCACTCGGCGTCAGTTTAAGCGCCGAGAAGCGGGTGCGGCTCGCCGAACTGGGAAGATACTACGGTGTACCGATTGTTGAGGATGATGTTTACGGCTTCCTCAATTATGAAGGAAAGCCGTTGCCGCCTATACGAAGCTTTGACGACAAATGGATCTATTACATCGGTTCGTTTTCCAAGATACTCGCACCGGCACTTCGCGTGGGCTGGCTGGTCGTGCCTGAAGATTTGACTCCCAAGCTCTCGTTCGTCAAAGATGCGACTGATCTGGATTGCGCCACTCTCTCTCAACGCCTCGTTTCCGCATATCTCGATACGGGACATCTCGATAAGCACCTGGAGACTTTACGCCGTGAATACCGCGCGCGCCGAGACACGATGCTGCGGGCGCTGGGTGAACATTTCCCGGAGGGTGCGAGCTGGCTAAAGCCGACCGGGGGGTTATTTATTTGGGTTGAATTGGACAACTCCATCGATGCCGGCGCGTTGCTCCAGAAAGCCGTCGAGACAGAACAGGTAGCTTTTGTGCCGGGGCATTCCTTCTGTTCAGGTAATAGCTCCTACAAGAAGAATTGTATGCGTCTGAATTTCTCAAACTGTACTTCGGCGCAGATTGAGGAAGGAATCGCGCGACTCGGACGAGTAGTAAAAAACGCCTCCCGGTAATTCCCCACAACTTGTCGTTGGGATCACAAATAACAAGTCCTTGGTCCAAGCTACTGTCTGATTAGGTCATCTGCTCTGAAAAGGTAAGCAATGAACGATTTCAGCCAACGCATCGCTACGTTTTCTCCTGAAAAGCGGGAGTTACTTGCGTTACGCCTCAAGAAGAGCGGTACGCAGTTCAACTCGTTGCCGCTGTCGTTTGCGCAGCAGCGGCTGTGGTTTCTGGAGCAGTTGGACCCTGGCAACAGCGCCTACAACATACCGTTGGCGTTGCGACTGCGAGGCCGACTGAACATCGCGGCGCTTGGGGAAGCGCTGAGTGAAGTGGTGCGGCGGCATGAAGTGTTA
>Ga0134124_10004001_pt1 | contig 11838 bp, 13 predicted proteins | sample KB304_FD_96880 | JGI IMG/M metagenome (GOLD analysis project Ga0134124, IMG submission 96880) | Terrestrial soil microbial communities without Nitrogen fertilizer from Kellogg Biological Station, Michigan, USA - KB3-0-4 | ecosystem: Environmental > Terrestrial > Soil > Unclassified ... | reverse complement strand
TGAAGGAGCAGGTAAGGAAGTTTACCCAGCAGCTTGAAGAGTTTTCGCAACGTGAAGTGACCTTGAGAGAGACCATGCTCGCCGCACAGAAGGTAACCGAAGAGATGAAGGCTAACGCTCAGAAAGAGGCGCATCTCACGGTTTCAGAAGCGGAGTTGAAAGGCGAACGTATCGTTGCTGAGGCTGAAAACCGGCTTCTCCAGCTTAATAACCAGGTTTACGAGATCAAGAGGCAGAAGCTCCAGTTTGAGACCAATCTTAAGTCGCTGGTCGAAGCGCATCTGAAAATGCTCTCGTTTGAAGCATGAGTGGGCAATTACCGGATGGTCTGATAACAGAAACGTCCGATGGAGTAACAATGAGGCTGCACTTGCAGCCCCGTTCATCGAGGACCGAGATCTGCGGGATTCAGGGTGATGAACTGAAGGTCCGTGTCACCGCCCCTCCGGTAGATGATGCAGCTAACAGGCTCTGTATCGAGTTTTTCGCAAAGATGTTCAAGCTACCCAAGTCCGCTGTCAGCATCGTTTCCGGTCAGAAATCACGCCACAAGAGGCTCCATATCTCAGGGACAACCTTGGAAGATGCCCGCAATACTCTCCCAATTCATTGACAAAACCATAGCTAAACCGTTATATTTAATATTCTTGTTTCAGAAATCAAGTCTGTGAGGTTTTCAGAAATGCCGATGTATGAGTACAAATGTGAGTCATGTAACAATCAGTTCGAACTTCGCCAGAAATTTTCCGACCCGCCGGCATCAGAGTGCCCTCAGTGCGGCGGTCAAGTAACCAAGCTTATCTCTTCCGCTGCATTCGCCCTGAAGGGCGGTGGATGGTACAACGAAGGGTATGGATCTGCTGCCAAAAATGCTGCTCCTCCCTCCTGTCCCGCAGCATCCGGTGGCGGTTGTGCCGGATGCCCCTCTGCAGCTAACTGATCAACTTTTTTTATAAGGAGTTATACGATGGCTCAAGTTATCGACGGCAAGGCAATCGCCGCCAAGATCAGGGGTGAGCTTACCGCCAAGGTAGCCGATCTGAAGTCAGAAGGAGTCGTCCCCGGCCTTGCTGTTGTTCTTGTCGGCGAGGATCCTGCCAGCAAGGTATACGTAAGCATGAAGGAGAAAGCCTGTTCTGATGTCGGCATTTTTTCGGATGAGTACAAGCTCTCTGCGGAGACCTCCGAGACCGAACTGCTTTCTCTGATTGCAAAGCTGAATGCGGATCGCAAGATTAACGGCATACTGGTACAGTTGCCGCTTCCCAAGCATATAAACACCGAAAAGGTTCTCGAAGCTATCTCTCCTGACAAGGATGTTGACGGATTCCATCCCTACAATGTCGGTCGACTCATGGTCGGCAAGCCTACCTTTCAGCCATGCACCCCTTACGGAGTTATGGTCATGATGAAAGAGATCGGGCTGGACCTGACCGGGAAAAACGTCGTCGTGGTCGGCCGTTCGAACATTGTCGGCAAGCCCGTTGCCATGATGTGTCTTCAGCAGCATGCTACAGTAACAATCTGCCATTCCCGGACGAAAAACCTTGCAGATGTCGTACGCTCCGCCGATGTAGTTATTGCGGCTGTCGGCGTTCCCGAGATGATAAAAGGTGACTGGATCAAGGAAGGTGCAGTAGTCATCGATGTAGGTGTGAATAGAGTCGGTGAGAAGAAACTTGTCGGTGATGTCGAATACGCAGCCGCTTTTGAGCGGGCCAGCGCAATCACCCCTGTACCCGGAGGGGTCGGTCCGATGACCATAACGATGCTCCTTTACAATACGGTAGAGTCCGCAGCAAAGAGCAACCGGTAGCTGCTTCTGGCCCTCTTTAGCGGTCCTGAACCCTTATCCCATCTCATCTTCCCGGACAGTTTATGATTATCAGCCGGCAAAAGCCTTTCGAATCAATACTCGCTGCCCTTGGTGACAGCCGTTCAGTATTTATAGTAGGTTGCGCCAAATGCGCAACTGTCTGTAAGTCAGGCGGGGAGGAAGAGGTCTGGCAGATGCAGGAGGCGCTCACATCTGCAGGACGTGAGGTTACCGGTTCCATAATCATCGACGAGGCCTGCCATATGCTTCGGGTCAGTCGTGATCTCAGGAGCAAGCAGCAGATGGTCGATGATGCAGATGCGCTCCTTGTTATGGCCTGCGGTGCCGGAATACAGTCGGTCTCTGCAGCCATTCCGGGAAAAACGGTTGCTGCTCTGGACAGCATGTTTCTCGGCAACATAAAGCGCTTCGGTCATTTTGAACAGAAATGCTCACTCTGCGGCGACTGTATACTTACCGAGACTGCCGGTATCTGCCCGGTGACCGCCTGTTCGAAAGGGCTTTTGAACGGTCCTTGCGGAGGTATGGATGAAGGCAGATGTGAAACCGATCCCGAAGCCGAATGTGCCTGGGCGCAGATATTTGCCAGGATGAAGGAGTCCGGCGATACTCTTAAGCTGCTCAATTCGTCTCCGCCTAAAAACTACTCCAAGGTCCCGAAGCCAGGGAAGCTGAAGCTCGCCAAATGACAACCACACCGACAAATCTTGAGCTTAAACTTGCCAGAGACGAGTTCGTACTGACTGCAGAAGTCTGTCCTCCGAAAGGTATTGACTGCTCTGAGTTCATCAAGTGGTCAAAGGGGCTCTCCGGGGTCGTTGATGCGATAAATGTTACAGACAATCAGGGTGCGAATATGAGAATATCGCCGCTCGCGGCCTCCCTGATTCTGCTTCGCGAAGGTGTCGAGCCGGTATTCCAGGTCACCTGCCGGGACAGGAACCGTCTTGCCCTGCAGAGTGATCTTCTGGGAGCCGCTGCACTCGGAATCAGGAATATACTCGTCCTTACCGGTGATCATATATCTTTCGGCGACCACAAGGAGGGGAAAGCGGTATTCGATCTTGACTCCATACAGCTGCTGGATACCCTGAAGGTCCTGGAAGGCGGGTTTGATCTGTCCGGGAAGCAGCTCGCCGGCATTCCTTCATTTTTTGCCGGCGCAGCAGCAGCTCCAGAGGCAGAGCCTTTCGAATTGACGCTTTATAAACTGCGGAAGAAAGCTGCGGCAGGGGCGAAATTCTTTCAGACTCAGGCTGTATTCAGGCCGGAGAAGATGGTCCGTTTTTCTGAAGCGGCCGCCCCGATCGGGATAAAGGTTATTACCGGAGTTCTGCTTCTCAAGTCGGCTGCAATGGCACGATACATCAACAATAATATCCCCGGACTTCGCGTCCCCGACGAGATCATCGCAGAACTCGAACAGGCTGCAAATCCTGCCGAGACAGGTGTCGAGATCGCCTGCCGCCTTGCAAAAGCCCTAAAGCCTTATTCCGACGGTATTCATATCATGGCGATGGGGCGTGAAGAGGTCATCCCGGAGATTGCACAAGCATTGAAATAGGGTTTGAGGTTCGAGGAGCGAGGTTCGAGGAGCGAGGAACTGGAAGGTTTTATTTTTCTACTGTCCCTCGATCCTCTTTTCTAGCTTCCCGATCCTGTTTTTTAAGGAGGTTTCTCTTGCAGGTCAAAAAAGCCGTTTTCCCAGTTGCGGGTCTTGGCACCCGTTTTCTCCCTGCGACAAAAGCATCTCCGAAAGAGATGCTTCCGCTGATTGACAAGCCTCTGGTGCAGTATGTCGTGGAGGAAGCGGTCGCTTCCGGGATAGAACAGATACTCTTTGTAACGGGTCGCGGCAAGCGTGCCCTCGAAGACCATTTCGACATCGCTTTCGAGCTTGAAGCGCTCCTCTACGACAAGGGCAAGGAGGCGGAGCTTTCGCAGGTAAGGGAGATTGCCGAAATGGTCGACATCTTCTATGTTCGCCAGAAGCAGGCCCTTGGTCTTGGCCACGCGATTCTCTGCGCAAAGGATTTTGTCGGTAACGAGCCCTTTGCCGTTCTTCTCGGTGACGATATCATCGACTCAGAAAGGCCCTGTCTCTCACAGCTGCTGGAGGTTTACAACAAGTATCGCGGGTCAGTGCTTGCACTCGAACAGGTGCCCATGGAGAACATATCGTCTTACGGTTGTGTAAAGGCAAACCATATCTCTGACAGGGTCTTCGAAGTAACCGACATGGTTGAAAAACCGAGACCGGAAGACGCCCCTTCCGACCTGGCAATAATAGGCAGATACGTCCTGACACCGGAGATTTTCCCGATACTCGCAAAGCAGGAGCCGGGCAAGGGTGGAGAGATTCAGCTTACCGATGCAATCCTGAAGCTGTCCGAGAACCAGGCAATTTATGGCTGCCGATTCGAAGGGGTCCGTCACGACTGCGGCGACAAGCTCGGTTTCCTGAAAGCGACCGTGGATCTGGCGTTAAAGCGTGAAGAGTTCAACGGAGAGTTCGAAAGATATCTGCGGGAGAGGCTTTCGCTGATGCCCTGACAGGTATTGTCAGACGATGTGGAAGTTGGCGTGGATGACCTTCTGCAGATCTTCAATTCGTATGATTGACTGACGCATATGCTCTCGTTCATCAGCCGGAAGCAGATACGGGTTGATGTAGTGGGAATCCTTCTGAATCCCCTTGATTACCTTGATCTGCTGCAGGATGCGATAGCGGGTGAGGATGAGGTATGCATCCTTGAGCCCGTCCGCCATAGAAGCTGAAAAACTGCCTTCCTTTTTGAGAAGTTCGATACGTTCCAGAGTAGATGTTGCAGGGATCCCCTGATTAATTGAAATAATCCTGATGTTCATAACCAGTGGCGCCCATGCCAGAAGCTTCAGGTTAAACTCTCCTTTATGCTCGCCCGACCCCTCTGTCCAGATCCTCTTCAGAAAACCGAGTGCAAGCTTCATCTCTGTCGCTGCTTTAGCCATTCCCCACAGTGCATGAAAATACTCTTTTTCAAGGCCGCGGATCAGCTCAACCAGCTCTTTTGCCAATTCCCTGTCGCCTGCAACGTATCTGGTATCAGAGAGAACGATAAGATCCATCAGGTTCTTGGCGTAATCTTCATATTCGTACCGGACAATTGCCAGAAGCTTCTTTTTCCACTGGCTCAAAGAGCCTCGCCATGTTGGATTGCTGGGCATTATGTCGCCAGTGCATTTCTTGAAACCGACTTCTACCAGCCTCTCGACAAGGAGCTCTGAAAAACTTGTGAAATACTTGTCTGCCTCCTTCCCCCCTCCGTCACCATATACAATAAGGTAGTCCTGATCGGTAATCAAAGTCTGCTCTTCGCGGCCGTCACTACCCATACTGATAAGCGCAAAAGGTATCTGCGGCTGCTTGAGGCCGGATGTATTCATCTCTTCGGTAACGAGATCCAGGGCCTTGCCCGCCAGGATGTCCCGATATTCTGTGCAGCTTTCATGCAGCACAGGGACAGAGGGGAGTTTGAGGAAGCGCTCCATTTCGATTCTGTTCAGTTCGGAATGGAGTTCTCCCAGTTTCATGGAGGAGTTGATTTCAGGTATGGAGTTTACAAGCTGTTCCCTTGCGGATTTGACTTCTTCAACCCAGCTGATGCGGCTCTCTACCGAACTTGTCAGGGCTCCAAGCAGTTCGGCTATTTCATCGGAATTGAGAAGCGGCAGGATGTCACGGACTCTCCCCATGATATCAGCAACAAACTCCTGATTTGAAACTCTTTCTGAATAATTGCGGTCAGGCATTTTCCCGCCCCTGCTGAGTTTGAATCAAATATAACATAAAGAGCAACTGAAACGAAAAAGCGAATAAAAAAAGGGGGAAGGTCTCCCTTCCCCCACAGCATATAATAGTAAGGCAGATTCTAGTGATCGATTGCTTTGGCCATGCCGAGGCCGGTGTTCTGGCGGACATAGACTTCGTCGAACATCTCTTCGGAACGCCTGCTCGGGAATGCAAGGGCGCCGAGTATAGCGGCGGCAAAACCGAGAGGAATGGAGAAGATGCCTGGGTTTTTCAGCTTGAGGATCGGCTCGCTGAGACCCATGATCGACTTGCCGTCTTTGCCCAATACGTCTTTTTGAGCTTTTTCAAGTGTTTTCAGGTCCTTGGCGTCAAGGGTAGCTCCTGGAGGAAGAGCTGCCTGCTTCTTCTCCATGGCCGTGATAACCTTCTCAGCGCCCTTGGCAACCAGCTTCGGATAGGTCATGTTAGGAGAAACCATAACCAGGCCGATGGATGCAATTGTTCCGACCACAAGGCCGGAGATAACGCCGGCTGTGTTCATCTTCTTCCAGAAGAGGGAGAGGACGACAACCGGGAGGTTGCCGGATGATGCAACTGCAAAAGCAAGAGCAACAAGGTGGGCAACGTTTGCTTTCTCGGCAATGATACCGATGACGATGCCGGCGGCGCCGACAACAAGCGAGGTAATACGTGCTGCCATGACCTGCTCGTGCTGGTCGGCATGGCCGTCCTTGATGACGTTAACATAGATGTCATGTGCGATAGCTGCGGAAGCAGCGAGAACAAGACCGGAAACAACGGCGAGGATCGTGGCGAAGGCAACCGAACAGAGGAAGGCCAGGAACAGGTCGCCGATGATCGGAGCGATGTCAGCGCCGAGCTGCTGGGCAAGGAGCAGAGTAGCCATGTTCCCACCCGGGTCAACCTGCATGATCCCCTGCGGAGTAACATTGATCGCTGCGCCGAAACCGAGCAGTGTGGTAAGGACGTAGAAGCCGCCGATGATCCACATGGCGATGATAACGGACTTACGTGCAGCCTGTGCAGTTGGCACGGTGAAAAAGCGCATCAGGATGTGCGGCATACCGGCGGTACCGAGAACCAGGGCCATACCGAGTGAGATCTGGTCGAGTGGCGCCTTCATGAAGAGGGCCGGCTCGAGGAAACGCTGGCCGGCGGCTTCACCGGTCATGGTGATTCCGTCTTTAAGCATCAGCACTTCGACGTGCTTCTGAATGTCAGGGCTGCCCACGATCTGCTCAAAGAAAAGGATCGGGTTGAAGTTGGCTTTCAGCATTACCAGAACGGAAAGAAGCAGCGCACCTGCAACGAGCAGACCGGCCTTGATGATCTGGACCCAGGTGGTGGCGGTCATGCCGCCGAAAACGACGTAGCCGACCATCAGGATACCGACGCCGACGATGGCTGTCTTGTAGGGAACACCGACCAGGAGAGCCATCAGTTTACCTGCACCGACCATCTGGGCGGTGAGGTAGAAAGTGGAGACCGCAACCGTTGCCAGAGCGGCAACAGCACGAACCGGCTTGGGATCCGTACGGAAGGAGAGGATGTCCCCCATGGTGTACTTGCCGGCGTTACGGCAGGGCTCTGCTACAATCAGGAGAACCGTGATGTAAGCGACCAGCCAGCCGACCGAGTACATGAATCCATCATAGCCGTACAACGAGATCATCCCGGAAATACCGAGGAACGATGCGGCTGACATATAGTCGCCGGCAATCGCCCAACCGTTCTGAGTTCCGGTGATGCCGCCGCCGGCTGCATAGAAGTCGGCAGTCGTCTTGGTCCGCCTGGCAGCCCAGATAACAACGCCGAGAGTGATGCTGATGATTACGGCAAACATGGAGAGGGTGATGACCTTGTTAGCCTTCAGCTCTCTCTTTTTTACAGGTGCAGGTGCTGGTGCGGCAGCAGCAGGTGCGCCGGGAACTGCGCCGGGTGCAACCACTGCCGGTGCGCCGCCAGGAGCAGCAGGCGCTGTGGCTGCAGGTGCTGTCGCAGCAGGCGCTGCGCCAGGTGCGGCCGGTGCCTTCTTGGGCTCTTCAGCAAAGGCGGCCGAGGCAACTGAAAGTGTCAGGGATGCGGCAATAAGTATCTGCTTGAAAGTCATGTCTCTTATCCTCCTTTCCTAAAGATGTAGTTCGTCAATCAGGTCTTTGGTCATTCTGTCAAAGTCCTTGTTGGCGACATGTGCATAGTAATGAGCCAGTCCCCAGGATACGAAAAACTGGGAGAGGGCGAAAACGTAACCGAAATTGATTACTCCGATAACCTTGATCTTGAAAAGGCCTGGAGTATATGCTGCCCCGATGGGGAGGAGGAAGTAATAGGCCGTGGAGAATATCCACCAGCCAAAGAGAAACGCGCTCTTCTTGTGATGAAGTTCTTTGAACTTCGGATTCTGGGCTATTGCGGCCCAATCATACTGCTTTTCTGCCATGGTTAGTACTCCTTTCATTTGAAGTTTGACAGCCTTGGGAAGCGGCGTCCCGCTCTCCGTAAAAGTGAACCCCTACACAAACCTCCTTTCAAAAGTCATTGAACCTGCAATCAGCAGCTAAAACTTTGCGTAACCGAATTTCATCGAAAGCATATCAGCCCCTTCCAGCAGAGAAGGGGCAATCTCATTCTCTATCCTGTCGGCAAAGAGTCTGAAGGCCGGGCCAAGCAGTGTTATGGCCCCGACAACTTTTCCGGCATAATCCTTGATCGCGACAGCCACGTCGATTATCCCTTCTCCAAGCCCGTTGTAGTCTATCGCAACCCCTTTCTTGCGGATCGCCCCCAGTTCGTTCTCAAGTCTTGCAAAGTCTTCCGGAGCCATCTTTCGACGTCCCTTCTTGAAGAACTTCTCCAGAAGATCAGAAGATTCAAGCGCCTTTATCAGTTTGCCGGGCGCATTGGAGAGACAGGGGAATTTCTTGCCGACAAGCGGGGCTGTTTTGACTGTCTGGGACCCATCGACCATGTCAAGAAAGAGTATTTCTTCTCCGAGAAGGACCGTCAGGTAAACAGCCTCCTGATGTCTTTTTGCCAGCTCTTCCATGACCGGATGGGCGTGCTTGATTATGTTCGCCCCCTTGATGAACCGCTGGGCAAGTCCCACGGTATTCATTCCGACCCTGTAAATGCCGCTGTGCTCTTCGCGTTCTACCAGGCCCCGGCTTTCCAATGTCGCAAGAAGTCTGAAAGCCTTGTTCCGGCTGATCCCGAGTTTCTCAGCCAGATGAGGAAGAGTCGCATCGATCGACTCATCGGCAAGAAGCTCGAGAATATCGAGAGCCTTTTCAACACTCTGAACTGAATAGCTGCTCTTGCTTCTGAACATTGGCGACCCGTTTGAATGAAAATTGAACGACTGTTTTATATGGTGTAGACGTTAGTTAAGTTTTTTTTAGCACGCCGTTTTATTAATGTCAATGCAAAATTTTACTTTTTTGCGCGATTAAAGGCATTATTCAATTATTACGGATAATTGCATTGTAGCTGCTTCAACTCAAAGGGCATCATTTCATGAGAGCATCCGCTTTCAAACAAGGGTTTACGTAAAATGAAAATCATTGTCAAGCCCCTGATTGCTCGAACGTTTTCTTCCTTTACAATGATAATTTCAGCGTGTTAGTATCTTTTTTTTCGAGAAGCCAATTAAAAAGGGGAGTTGTGTAGATGTCCGGACATAATAAATGGAGCACAATCAAGCACAAAAAAGGCGCGGCAGATGCAAAACGCGGCAAGATATTTACAAAGATAATCAAGGAGATATCTGTAGCTGCCAAGCTCGGAGGGGGTGACCCTGCTGCCAATCCCCGCCTCCGGACAGCCGTTGACAAGGCAAAGGGCGAGAATATGCCCAAGGACAACATCGAGCGCGCGATCAAAAAGGGTGCCGGCGGGATGGAGGGTGTAACGTACGAAGAGATCACGTACGAAGGTTACGGTCCCGGAGGAGTTGCGGTTCTTGTCGAGGTTATGACGGATAACAGAAACCGTACCGTCTCCGATGTCCGGAGCACCTTTACCAAATGTAACGGGAACATGGGTGAGACCGGTTGTGTCTCCTGGATCTTCGACAAGAAAGGGCTCATAATCTTTCCGAGGAACAACGATTTTGACAAACTCTTTGAAGCAGCCATAGAGGCAGGAGCAGAGGATGTTGCCGAGCAGGATGAGCAGTTCGAGGTCACCACTGACCCCTCTTCCTTTATTGAAGTACGTGACGCACTTGCGACTGCAGGCTTCAAGTTCGATTCCGCCGAAGTGACCATGATCCCGCAGACGATGGTGAAGCTTGAAGGGAAGCAGGCGGAGAGTATGCTGAAGATGATGGACAAACTTGAAGACAACGATGACGTGCAGAATGTATATGCCAACTTTGACATCTCCATGGAAGAGATGGAAAAAATGATGTAATGGTAGTTCTCGGTATCGACCCAGGTTCACGCATCACCGGCTACGGCCTGCTCCGGAAAGAGGGGAACCGGTTGATCCATATTGATAACGGCGCCATCTTCACCGACAGCAGCTCCGATTTTCCGGGCAGATTGAAACGGATCTATGAAGGGTTGAGCGAGGTCATAAACAAATACAGGCCGGATGAAGTGGCTGTCGAAGAGGTCTTTCTTTCCAACAACGTACAGAGCGCCCTCAAGCTCGGACAGGCAAGGGGTGCGGCAATCGTAGCCGGAGTAAACGCCTCCCTTCCTGTTCATGAATATACCGCTCTTCAGGTCAAGCAGTCGGTAGTCGGGCATGGCCGGGCGGCTAAAGAGCAGGTGCAGCATATGGTGAAGGTGCTTTTGGGCCTTCCCGAAATTGCCCAGGCGGACGCGTCCGATGCTCTTGCGGTTGCGATCTGCCATGCGAACTCCTTTCTCATCAGAAGGATCACTGCAACTATTCCCCCCAAACGGACCGGAACCCATAAATGATCGCACTTCTTACCGGCAATATTGCCGTAAAATCCCCTGATACTGTGATTCTGGATGTAGGCGGTGTCGGGTACCGCGTGCAGATCCCCTTTTCTACCTACTTTGCCCTGCCTGAAGAGGGGAAGCCACTCTCGCTCTATATACATACCCATGTAAAAGAGGATGCGATCAACCTTTACGGGTTCCTTACCCAGGCCGAGAAGCAGTTTTTCCAACTGTTGATGACGGTGTCCGGTGTCGGGCCGAAGCTGGCAAAGGATATCCTTTCGAATATCCAGCCGGAGGAACTTGCTTCCGCTCTCGGTCGCGGCGACATCGTGCGTCTGAATGCGATTCCGGGGATCGGCCGGAAGACGGCGGAAAGACTCGTTCTGGAGCTGAAGGATAAGGTGGTGAAGCTGGGTCTTGCCGGAGAGAGCGGCAAAAGTTCCGCATTTGCCAGACAGGATACCTCTGTGCGGGATGATGTCGCTTCGGCGCTCGTCAACCTCGGTTACAAGGAAGCAGTTGTAACCAAAGCTCTTGCCGACATGGAGATCGGAGCCGATGTGCCGATGGAGACAGTGCTCAAGCTCGCACTCAAGAGGCTGATGAAATAGCCATGAACAGACTGATGGAGCCGCTGGCAACCGATGAAGAACTTTTTATGGAGAGCACGCTCCGCCCTCGCTCCCTTGAAGAGTATGTGGGGCAGGAGAAGGCAAAGGGCAACCTGCGGATATTCATAGATGCGGCAAAAAAACGCGGAGAGGCGCTTGACCACGTGCTCCTTTACGGCCCTCCCGGTCTGGGGAAGACTACCCTGGCAAATATCATCGCCTGTGAAATGGGTGTCAATATCAAGTCCACATCAGGGCCGGTAATAGAGCGGCCCGGCGATCTTGCCGCAATCCTCACCAATCTCGAAGCGCATGACGTTCTCTTCATAGATGAGATCCACCGGCTTTCCCACACGGTCGAAGAGATACTCTACCCGGCCATGGAGGACTTTCAGCTCGACATCATCATCGGTCAGGGGCCAAGCGCACGGACGATCAAGCTCGATCTCCCCCGATTCACCCTTGTCGGGGCAACGACCAGGGCAGGGCTGTTGTCGTCTCCGCTCAGGGACCGTTTCGGGGTCATCTCCCGGCTTGAATTCTATACCGATGACGAACTGGCCTTCATTGTCAGGCGCTCGGCCCGTATCCTCAATATCGCGATCTCTGATGCAGCATCTCTGGAGCTGGCCCGCCGCAGCCGGGGTACGCCGCGGATTG
>Ga0134124_10004000_pt1 | contig 11844 bp, 10 predicted proteins | sample KB304_FD_96880 | JGI IMG/M metagenome (GOLD analysis project Ga0134124, IMG submission 96880) | Terrestrial soil microbial communities without Nitrogen fertilizer from Kellogg Biological Station, Michigan, USA - KB3-0-4 | ecosystem: Environmental > Terrestrial > Soil > Unclassified ... | reverse complement strand
GCCATCGCCCTGGTGCCGCAGGACTACGCTTTCTACCCGATGCTCGACGTCGGCGAGAACCTGCGCTTCTTCGGCGGCGTCCTCGGCCTGAGCGGGCCCAAGCTCAAGGCCCAGATCGACTCGGCCATCGCCTTCGCCCGCCTCGAGCAGGTCGTCAGCAAGCGCGCCGAACAACTGTCCGGCGGCCTGCGCCGGCGCCTCAACCTGGCCATCGGCCTGCTCGGCCAGCCGCAACTGCTGCTGCTCGACGAACCGACGGTCGGCGTCGATCCGCAGTCGCGCCACTTCCTGCTCGACTCGATCGCCGCCCTGCCCGCCGCCGGCACGACGGTGATCTACACCAGCCATTACATGGAAGAGGTCGAAGCGATCTGCCAGAAAATCGCCATCATCGATCAGGGCAAGGTCCTCGCCGAGGGCACGCTGAACGACATCCTGCGCAGCGCCGAACCGGCGCTTGAACTGCAACTCGGCCAGCCGCTGCCGGACGACATCGCCACCCGCTACCAGGCGGTCGCCGAAAACCCGCTCAAATACCGCCTCAACCTACCCGCCACCGCCGCCCTGCCCCGTCTGCTCGACGAACTGACGGCCGCCGGTTGCACGGTAGACAACCTGAACCTCGGCCAGCACAACCTGGAACAGGTGTTCATGCGGCTGACCAAACGCTCCCTGCGGGACTGAACCATGTCGCCCCGCCTGCTCGCCCTCTGGCTCAAGGAAACCATCGCGCTGACCCGCGACAAGCACGGCCTGATCGCGCTCTTCATCATGCCGACCATTTTCATCCTGGTCATGACCATGGCGCTGCGCGACGCCTTCTCACCGGGCACCACGATCGACGTCGCCTATGTCGTGGTCGATCTCGACCACAGCAAGCATTCGCAAGCCCTGATCAAGCGCCTGGACAAGGGGGCGGCCTTTCGGCGCCTGGAGAGCACTAACGATCCCGATGCCGCCCGTCAGGGCATCCTCGGCAAGCGCCAGGCGCTGGCCTTGGTGCTCCCGAAGGGCTTCGGTGAACGCCTGCTGACCCCGGCCGGAGCCGACGGCCAGCCGACCGAGCAACTTCAACTGCTGATCGACCCGACGCTGAACCCGGCCCTGCAACTCGCCTTCCGCAACCAGATCATGGCCGCCCTCGGCGGCGTCCGTGCCGACGAACTGACCGTGCGCGCCGGCAAACTCTTCGGCCTGCCCACGGCCGCGACCGGCACGGCCGACAAGGACTGGCCCGACGAAATCCGCAGCATCGCGGTCAGAAACGACCGGAGCGCCCAGCTGCCTTCCTCGGTGCAGCAGAACGTGCCGGCCTGGCTGATCTTCGCGATGTTCTTCGTCGTCATCCCGGTCTCGTCGATCTTCATCATCGAGCGCCAGCAGGGCACGCTGCAGCGGCTGCGCGCCATGGGTCTGCCTTTCCATCTGATCCTCGCCGGCAAGCTGCTGCCTTTTTTCCTGGTCAATCAGGTACAGGCGGTGATGATGGTGCTGGTCGGCATCTTCGTCGTGCCGCTGTTCGGCAGCGAAGCGCTGGAAATACCCGACAGCCTGCCGCTGCTCCTCAACTGGTGGGCGGTCTCGGCCGCCGTCAGCCTCGCCGCCGTGGCCTGGGCGCTGCTCATCGCCAGTCTGGCCCGCACCTCGGAACAGGCGACCATCGTCGGCGGCATCGGCAACATCCTGATGGGCGCCATCGGCGGCATCATGGTCCCCAAATTCGTCATGCCGGCCACCATGCAGAAGCTAGCCGCCATCTCGCCGATGGCCTGGGGGCTGGAAGGCTTCCACAACGTGATGCTGCGCCACGGCAGCTTCGCCGACATCCTGCCCAACCTGCTCCAGCTGCTGGTCTTTGCCGCCCTCGCGCTGCTCGCCGCCGTCTGGCTCAATCACCGCGCCTTCGCTGCCCAATCATGAACGCTGCCCTCTGCCTTGAAATCAAAGCCCTGATCGTCGAAGCCTGCGACAAGGATTGCGACCCGGCCAGCATCACCGACGACGAACTGCTGTTCGGCCCGGAAGCGCCGCTCCAGCTCGACTCGCTCGACGCCCTGCAAGTCTCGATGGCGATCAAGAAGAAATACGGGCTGCGCCTGCCCGACAGCAAGGAAACCCGCCGCATCCTGTCCAGCGTCGCCAACCTCGCCGAACACCTCGACGCCTGGCTCGCCCAGCGCGCATGAGTCGGCCGGTCTATCTCGCCGGCAGCGCCCTGCTCTGCGCCCGCGGCGATTCGCCGGCGGCCGTCGCCGATGCGCTATGGGCGGGCGATTGCGCAAGCAGCCAGCGCCGGCTCGGCGAGCGCGAATTTCCCTACTTCAGCCTGCCGCTGGCTGAACCCAACTGGCTACCCCGCGCCGAGCAAGCCGTGCGCTGCATCGCCGCCCAGCTTGGCCCGCTGCCCCCCGACACCGCGCTTTTCGTTGCCTCCTCGTCCTTCCAGATCGGCCATTTCGAGCAACAAGGCGCTCCCTGCAACCTACCCGTCGCCAATGCCGAATTCAGCCGGACCATTGCCGATTGGCTGCAACTCGCCGGGCCGCGCTACAGTCTGTCCAATGCCTGCATTTCCGGCTTTTCGGCGATCGATGCGGCACGCAGCCTGATTACCGCCGGCCAGATCGACGAAGCCGTCGTCGTCGGCATCGAGCTCGCCAACAACCTGACCCTGGCCGGCTTCGCCGCCATGGAACTGCTCTCGCCGACCGCCTGCCGGCCTTTCGATGCCCGCCGCGACGGGCTGGTCCTCGGCGAAGCGGTCGCCGCCCTGCGCCTCTCGGCCACGCCCGGCCGCTGGCGCATCGCCGGCCTGCGCACCGGAATCGACGCCTATTCGATGACCGGCCCCGATCCCGACGGCGGCCCGCTGGCGGCCGTGATGGCCGACTGCCTGGACGAGGCCGGGCTGACGCCAGGCGACATCGAACTGCTCAAACTGCAGGCCGCCGGTTCGCCGGGCACCGATCTCGCCGAAGCCAACGCCCTGCGCCGGGTGTTCGCCCATGCCATGCCGCCGCTGCTCTCGCTAAAATCGGCGCTCGGCCACACCCTGGGCGCCAGCGGTATCGCCGAAGCCGCCGCCCTGATCGCCTGCCTCGATAGCGAGCGGATTCCGGCCACCGCCGGCTTTGCCGATCCCGACCCGGAAATTGGCCTGCAACCGATCACGACACGCTGCACGGCCCCGGTCAAACGCGCCCTGCTCAACCTGGTCGGCTTCGGCGGCGGGCTGGCCACGATGATCGTCGAGCGCCGATGATTTACCTGACCGCCGCCTTCAGTCAGCACCTCGCCGCCGACGACTTGCCGAGCGCCGTCCGCGCCGCCCTCGGCAAACCGCTGCGCCGCGCCGCCCCCCTGACCCAACTGGCGCTGCTCGGGGCCCTGGCCAGCCTGCCCGCCGAGCGTCGCCACCTGCCGACCGCCCTGCTCTGGCAATCGACCCACGGCCCGCGCCAGGAGACCCAGGCCATGCTTGAGGAACTCTGCGCCGGGGGCGGCGAACCGATGCCCTTCGAGTTCCTGGCCACCCAGCCCGCCCTGGCCGCGGCCCAGATCCAGCCTTTCCTCCCCGGCCTGCGCTCGGCCATGCATTTCCCGCTCGATACCGCCGGTCTCGCCCACTGGTCGCTGCTCCTCGCGCTGGCCGGCAACTGGCTGGCCGAAGGCCGTTACGTGCAAGTCCTGTGCGCCCATCTCGACAGCACGGCGGATGGCGCCGCCGGCCACTGGCTGGCCCTCGCCGGCAGCCGCCGGGAAACCGCCCGGGCCTGCCTGCGGCCGGCGACTGCGAACGCCCCCACCGCCTTGCCCGACACACCGGATTTCCCAGCTCTGGTTGCCAACTGGCTGGACCAGCCGAGGGCATCCAGACTGCATCTGCAATCGCCCGACAGCCCCCGGCTGGCAGTAGAATTCGCGACACTCTAACTATTACAGGTTCCCGTCATGTCCCAATTTGCCTTTGACGTTTCCATCGAAGAATTTGAAGCCAAGGTCCTCCTGCCGGCGCAGGAAGTGCCGGTCGTCGTCGACTTCTGGGCGCCGTGGTGCGAACCCTGCAAAGCCCTGAAGCCGATACTGCAAAAGCTGGCCGAGGAATACCAGGGCCGCTTCCTGCTGGCCATGGTCAATTCCGACGAAAACCCGGAACTCGCCCAGCACTTCGGCGTGCGCAGCATTCCTTCGGTCAAGGTCCTGTTCCAGGGCCAGCTGGTCGATGAATTCAACGGCGCCCTGCCCGAAGGCCAGATTCGCGAATTCCTCGACCGCTTCGCGCTGCCCGCCGCGGCCGGCGGCAACCTGCGCGAGGAAGCCGCCGCCCTGGTCGCCGAGGGCAAGCTCGAAGAAGCCCTCGCCAAGCTGGTCGCAGCCAGCCAGGCCAAGCCGGAAGACCAGGCCATCCAGCTCGACGCCGTCGACGTGCTGATCCAGCTCGGGCGCAGCGATGAAGCCAAGCAGCTGCTGTCCGGCGACTACACCCAGGAAGCCGCCCGCGCCAATGCCTTGCGCGCCCGCCTGGCGCTGGCCGCCGGTGCCGCCGACACGGCCGAACTCGAAGCCAAACTGGCCGCCAACCCGGCCGACCACGCCGTCCGCCTCGACCTGTCCCGCGCCTACGCCGCCCAGAACCGTTTCCGCGAAGCGATGGAAGCGGCGCTCGAAGTCGTCGTCCGCGACCGTTTCTTCGACGAAGGTGCCGGCCGCAAGGCCCTGCTGCAACTGTTCGAAGCGCTCGGCGGCAGCGAGCAGTACGACGACCTGATTCGCGAATTCCGCCGCAAGATGTCGGCCGCCCTGAACTAAAGCTTCGCCGAAGGCATCGGTCGTGCGCCTGTTCTACACCGATGTCTTCGTGCTGCCCCTGCCGGCCGGGCACCGTTTCCCGATGGAAAAGTATTCCCGGCTCCGGCAGGCGCTGCTGGCCAGCGGCGAATTCGCCGCCGACGACTTCCACCTGCCGCACGCGGCGACCGACGAAGAACTGGCCCGCGCCCACGACCCCGCTTACATCCGCCAGGTCAGCAACGGCCAGCTCTCCGAGAAAGCCCAGAAGGCGATCGGCTTTCCGTGGAGTGCGGGCATGGTCGAACGCTCGCGCCGCTCTGTCGGCGCGACCATCGGGGCCTGCCGAAATGCCCTGATGGAGGGCGTTTCGGCCAACCTGGCCGGTGGCACCCACCATGCCTTTTACGACCGCGGCGAAGGCTTCTGCGTCTTCAACGATGCCGCCGTCGCCGCCCGTGCCATGCAGGCCGAGGGGCGGGCCAAGCGGATATTGGTCGTCGATTGCGATGTCCATCAGGGCAACGGCACGGCCAGTATCCTGGCCGGGGACGACAGCATCTTCACCTTCTCCATCCACGGCGCCCGCAACTTCCCGTTCGCCAAGGAACGCAGCGATCTCGACATCGAACTGCCGGATGGCTGCTCCGACACCGCCTACCTGCTGCGCCTGGACGAAGGCCTCGACACCGCCTTCGACCTCGCCCGCCCCGACCTGGTGATCTACCTGGCCGGCGCCGACCCTTATGTCGACGACCGCCTGGGCCGCCTTAGCCTCAGCCTCGACGGCCTGGCCGAACGCGATCGCCGTGTCTTCAGCCGCTGCCAGGCCCACGGGACGCCGATCGCCATCGCCATGGCCGGGGGTTACGCCCGGAACATCGACGACACCGTGGCCATCCATGCCAACACCATCCGCTCGGCAAAAGCGTTGTTCGGCGTCACTCGCTGAATTGGCGGCGGTTGCCGCCGGACGGTGCAAGGAAGACAATACGCCATCTGCCTCTTACCATTGTCGCCATGGCAACCGGGCTTTCGAGTCAGTCACAGGAAGACCATGAAGGCATCGCTCCGATTTTTCGACTGGCAATCACTGCGCACCCGCCTGACCATCGGGGTCCTGATCCTCAGTCTGGCCGTCCTCTGGGCAACGGCGCTGGCGCTCAGCCAGTCCTTGCGTCGGGATATGGAAGCCACCATTTCGGCGCAGCAGTTCTCGACCGTTGCGCTGCTCGCCAAGGAAATCGACCGCTCCGTCCGCGAGCGGATGAGCGTCGCCGAATCGATCGCCGGCAAACTTTCCCGGGAAACCTTAACGCCCGACGCTACGCAGGCCTATCTCGAGCAGCACGATGTCCCGCCCAGCATTTTCAACTGGGGCATCGTCGTCGTCGATGCCTCAGGCATCGCCATCGCCAGCGTACCCCGGCAACTCAACCGGCGCGGGGTTGATTTCAGCGCTTACGCCGGCGTGCAGGAGACCCTGCGTCAGGGACGCAACACGATCACCGACCCGCTGGTCAGTCAACATAGCCAGCAACCCGTGGTCGGCATGCTGACACCGATTCGCACCCCGGCTGGAAAGGTGATCGGCGCGGTGATCGGGGTCACCAACCTGGCTGAACCCAATTTCTTCGACGAGATCAGCGCCGCCAAGTACGGCAATACCGGCGACTTTCTGGTGACAGCGCCGGTCACCCGGGTTTTTGTCGCCTCTTCCGACAAGCGCCGCGTCATGAAAGCCGGGCCGCCGCCCGGCCTCAATCCGGTATACGACCGCTACATCGATGGTTACGAAGGCTCCGGCGTCGCCCGCAGTTCGCGGGGTGTCGTCGAGCTGTCCTCCAGCAAGCGCATCGCTTCCACCGGCTGGCTGATGCAGTCCGTCCTGCCGACCGACGAGGCGTTTGCCTCGATCCGCGCCATGCAGCGCCACCTGATCCTGATCTCGCTGGCCCTCAGCATCCTCGCCACATTGATCAGCTGGTGGTGGCTGCGCCGGCAACTGGCGCCCTTGACCGAGGCCGCCGAAATGCTCGGCGAAATGCGCGACGGCAATATCCCGCGCCAGCCGCTACCGGTCCGCAAAATGGATGAAATCGGCCAGCTGACCACCGCCTTCAACGGCCTTCAGGACGCCATCGTCGCCGAAGAGGCCCGCGCCGCCGAACACGCCGCCAACACCCGCCTGCGCCGCATCGTCTCCTATATTCCCGGCGTCGTTTTTCAATACCGGCTGAATCCGGACGGCACTGGCAGCTTTCCGTTCACCAGCGATGCGATTTCCGAAATCTACGGGGTCACATCGGAGGAAATGAAAAAAAGCACGGCCGCCATCCGCAAAATGGTGCACCCCGACGATACGACACGCTTCTTCGCGTCCCTGCATGCCTCGGCCAAAAGCCTCAGCCCGTGGCGCATCGAATACCGGATCAAGCACCCGACTGGCCAACTCAAGTGGCTGCTGGTCAATGCCGTCCCGGAACGCGGTGGCGACGACAGCATCATCTGGTACGGCTTCATTGCCGACATCACGGAGACCAAGGCCATGGAGGCCGAGTTGCGGCAGGCCCTGGACGACCACAAGCGCAAGGACGAAGAGATCGAGCGCTATCGCAACCATCTCGAGCAACTGGTCCGCCAGCGTACGGCCGATCTCGAACTCGCCCGCGCCGAAGCCGAGCGCCTGGCCCGCATCAAGAGCGATTTCCTGGCCAATATGAGCCATGAAATCCGGACGCCGCTCAACGGCGTGCTCGGCATGGCCCATATCGGTCTGCGCTCGAGCCCCGATGACAGCCGGGCCCATGAGGCATTCAACAAGATCATCAGTTCCGGCACCCTGCTGCTGGGCATCATCAACGACATCCTCGACCTCTCGAAAATGGATGCCGGGATGTTGAAAATCGAATCGACCCTGGTCGATCTTCCCGCCAGCCTCGACGAAATGCTGGAAATGATGCGCGAGCGGGCAAGCGACAAGGCAATCCGGCTCGAATTCAAGCTGGCGGAAAATCTCCCGCCAAGCTGCCAGAGCGACCCGCTACGCCTGCGCCAGATTCTGCTCAACCTGCTGTCCAACGCCGTGAAATTCACCGAATCCGGCACGGTGGCTGTGGAGATGGGGCTGGACGAAAGCCGGAATCAGTTGGTCATGCGCGTCAGCGACACCGGCATCGGCATCTCCGACGACCAGCTCAAGACCATCTTCAATCCGTTCGAGCAGGGCGACAACTCGACGACCCGGAAATTCGGCGGAACCGGCCTCGGGCTGGCGATCACCGAACGCATCGTCCGCTTGATGGGCGGTTCGATCACGGTCGACAGCGTGCTGGGCACAGGGAGCACCTTCGAGGTTCGCCTGCCCTATCACGCCGCTCGGCAACTGCACCCCGGCCCATCGACCGCGCCGATCGACCGGCCGGCCCGTACCCAAAAGCCGCTGGCCGGCATCAAGGTGCTGATTGCCGAAGACAACGAGATCAATCAGGAAATCCTGCGCGAAAACCTCGACGACGATGGTGCCAGCATCACCATGGTCAGCGATGGCCAGCAGGCCGTGGACTGCGTGCGCCAGAACCCGGCGGACCGCTTCGACATTATCCTGATGGACATCCAGATGCCCGTCCTCAACGGCTACGACGCCGCCCGCCAGATTTCCACCCTTGCCCCGGGATTGCCCATCATCGGCCAGACGGCGCACGCCCTGCCGCAGGACAGGGAAAGCTGCCTGGCCAGCGGCATGGTCGATCACATCGCCAAGCCGATCGACCCCGCCGCGCTGACGGCGCTGATCCTCAGGCACGCTACCGGCAACCGCCGCTCCTCCCTGCTTTCCTCGGCCACATGATGAAATCCCTCTATCTCAGCCCCAGCCTTCGCCTGATCGAAACCGCCCACCGCCACGAACCCCTGATGCAGCGGGCCGGCAGCGCCGCCGCCGAGTGGGCGGCCCAGCTGGTGAGCCGCAGCAACCGGCCGATCCTGGTCCTGGCCGGCCCAGGCAATAACGGCGGCGATGCCTTCGAAGCCGCCCGCCTGTTGCGTGAACTGTTTTTCGACGTCCAGGTGTGCTTTGCCGGCGACCCGGCCAAATTACCCAACGATGCCCGGGCCGCCTACCAGCGCTTGGTCGATGCCGGCGCGGTAACCGCCGACGACATCCCGACCCAGTACGGCTGGTCGCTGATCATCGACGGGCTGTTCGGCATCGGCCTGACCCGCGCTCCGGATGGCCGGTACGCCGACTGGATCGCGACCGCCAATGCGCAGGCGCAGCGTGACCAATGCCCCGTGCTCGCCCTGGACTGCCCCTCGGGGCTCAACGCCGATACCGGCAACTGCCCGGGCGTGGCGATTCGCGCCAGCCACACCCTGACCTTCATTGCGGCGAAGCCCGGCTTGCTGACCAACGACGGGCCGGACCACTGCGGAGAAGTTCGCGTCGCCGCCCTCGACCTCGCCCCAAGCAAGGAGATAGCGCCGGATGGCCGACAACTGAGCGTGGAGGATTTTGCCGACTGCCTGCATCCCCGGCTGCACAACAGCCACAAGGGCAGTTTCGGCAGCGTCGGCATCCTCGGCGGCGCCCATTCTATGCTTGGGGCGGCGTTTCTGGCCGGGCGTTCGGCGGTCAAGCTCGGGGCCGGCAAGGTCTACGTCGGGCTCATGGAGCACCAGCCCCCCGGTTTCGATCCGCAGCAGCCGGAACTGATGTTCCGCCGGCCCCAGGCCCTGCTCCAGTCCGAACTCACGGCCCTGGCCTGCGGTCCGGGCATGGGCATGTCGCTCGATGCCGGCGAGTTGCTGGAAACGGCACTCGGCCTCGATCTGCCGCTGGTGCTCGATGCCGACGCCCTGAATCTGGTGGCCAGCGAGGAGAGCCTGCAAACCGCCCTCGCCAGCCGCCGCACGCCGGCCATCCTGACCCCGCACCCGACCGAGGCGGCCCGCCTGCTCGAATGCACGACGGCGGAAGTGCAGGCCGACCGCATCGCCGCCGCCTACGAAATCGTCAGTCGCTATCACTGCCATGTCGCACTGAAAGGTTGCGGCACGGTGGTGGCCGCGATCGGAGGCGACTGGTGGATCAACCACACCGGCAATCCCGGGATGGCGACGGCCGGCACCGGCGATGTCTTAACCGGCATCATCACCGCCCTGCTCGGCCAGGGCTGGCCGGCCGAAAAGGCCGCACTGGGCGGCGTCCATCTGCACGGGGCGGCGGCCGACCGGCTGGTCGCCAATGGCCTTGGCCCGATCGGCCTGACCGCCGGCGAACTGATCGACGCCGCCCGCCAGGAATTCAATGCCTGGGTGCACGCGATCGGCTCCGCCAAAGGCCGCTGACCGGAAAAAGCCGGAGGCGCCGGCGGACAGCGGCGCATTCCAGACGGTACAATTCGCCCCTCCCCGCCCGCCTACCGAATAGCCCATGCCTATCGAATTCGACCTCCCGCTTGCCCCCGAAATTACCCGCAATGTCGATGCCGCATTGACCGAAGACATCGGTGCCGGCGACCTCACCGCCAGCCTGGTGCCCGGCGAACGCCACGTTCGGGCGACGGTCATTTCCCGCGAGGCCGGCGTCCTGTGCGGCACGGCCTGGTTCGACGAATGCGTCAGACGGCTCGACCCGCAGGCCACGGTTAGCTGGCAGGCCGCCGATGGCGAGCGGATCGCCCCCAACCAGTTGCTATGCACCATCGACGCCAATGGTCGAGCCCTGCTCTCGGCCGAACGCTGCGCCCTGAACTTCCTGCAACTGCTGTCCGCGGTCGCCAGCAAGGCCCGCATCTATGCCGACGAGATCGCCGGCACCAAGGCGCAGGTGGTCGATACCCGCAAGACCCTGCCCGGCCTGCGTCTGGCCCAGAAGTATGCGGTGCGCTGTGGTGGCGGCGGCAACCACCGCCTGGCGTTGTGGGATGCCATCCTGATCAAGGAAAACCACATCCATGCCGCCGGCGGCATCGCCCAGGCCATGGCGGCGGCCCAGGCCGTCGCGGCCGGCGCCGGGACGCGCTGCAAGTTCATCCAGATCGAGGTCGAATCGCTCGACGAGTTACAAACCGCGCTGGCGGCCGGGGCCACGATGATCCTGCTCGACAATTTCACGCTGGAAATGATGCGCGATGCGGCGGCGATCAATGCCGGCCGGGCCGTGCTCGAGGCTTCGGGCAACGTCAGCCTGGAAACCATCCGCGGCATTGCCGAAACCGGCGTCGACCGCATCTCGGTCGGCGCGCTGACCAAGGACGTCAAGGCCCTCGATCTGTCGATGCGCTTCGTCGGCTAGTACCACAAAGGCAAAGGTTGGCACTAGGATTTAGCGCAGGTTCTCGTCATAATCGCAGCTGACAAGTCGAACAACGATTGTATCCAGGGGATTCCGAATGCTGTTTGCGCTGTTTTACGTAGTCGCCATTGCCATTCTGGTGCTGCATTTCACGGGCTTCCTGGCCCGCCACAATCTCGAATGGATGGTTCTGGTGCTGGCGGCAGCGGTCTTTCCTGCGGTCATCTACCTCTAGTACCAGCCTTTGAATTCCTGGCAATTGAGAACCGGGCGGGGAAATCCCCGCCCTTTTTGTTTTCAGACACGTTCGGCGAGATAGCGTTTGACGGCCTCGACATCCGGAGCCATGACTTCCACCCGCTGCGGTAACTGCTCGATGCCGGCCAGATCGGCCGGGCGCACCGGTTCCTGCCCCAGGGCCTCGCGGATGGTTTCCTCGAACTTGGCCGGCTGGGCGGTTTCCAGGACGATCATCGGAATGCCCGGTTGACGCTGCTCCAGCGCCACCTTCAGGCCATCGGCCGTATGGGTATCGAGCATCACGTTGTAACGCCCCTGAGCGAGACGGATGGTCTTGATGCGGTCGCTGTGCGTGCTCTTCCCGGAGACGAAACCGAAGCCCGGCATCTTTGACCAGTGGGCCGTCGCACTCAGATCGAATGCCTGTCCCTTGTCGACCTTGGCCCACAGGTCACGCACCACGGCCGGATCGCGCCCGACCAGATCAAAAATGAAGCGCTCGAAATTGGAAGCCTTGG
>Ga0134124_10003997_pt1 | contig 11845 bp, 10 predicted proteins | sample KB304_FD_96880 | JGI IMG/M metagenome (GOLD analysis project Ga0134124, IMG submission 96880) | Terrestrial soil microbial communities without Nitrogen fertilizer from Kellogg Biological Station, Michigan, USA - KB3-0-4 | ecosystem: Environmental > Terrestrial > Soil > Unclassified ... | reverse complement strand
CTACTTCACGCGGACGAACGGCATGTCGCGCATTCGCGATGTGCCGACGTGCATGCCCGTGATCTTTCCGTCTTTGTCGCGTGTAAACCAGAGAACGTATCCCTGCAAGCCGAAATGGTCCTTGTATAGCGGCTGCATTGGCAAACTCGTTGCCGGACGCTGCTTAATGAACATCTTGCCACCATCGACGGCGATAGTGAATGTTGCTCCAGCCTCATCGCTAAACCAATCTCCCTTGAATGACTCAAGGTCCGCCGGCGTTGGCGTCCATTCCTGCTCCGGTACGAAGCGCGTGACTTCGCCGCCTTCATCGGTGGTTTCAGCCGATATCGGTTTTCCGTCTTTATCAAAGGTAAACTTCAATTCGTTACCGCCACTTACAAATTTTCCGCCGCCCATGGGTGTAACGCGCCCGCCGCTCCATCGCGACACGCCGTTATCGATAGTGAATCGCGCCGGACCATGCGTCGTTTCATTCCGCCAGATACCGACAAGTTTCTTCAGTTCGTCCTCTGAAACCTTGGCTGGTTCTGTCTTGGGAGTTACGGGATATGGTCCAAAGATCTCATCCGTTATGCCTGCGGCAATGCCTCCGGCACTTGGTGAAGTGCCGTTACACATGACACCGACCGAGACCTTGTTGTCCGGGTAACGCGCCAGAAAAGTCTGGTAGCCGGCAGTTGCGCCGCCATGCGAGACATCCTTCAATCCCTTGTACTTATCAACCACGAGTCCGAGCGCGTAGGGAATCTTCCTCCCATCATTCAGCACTCCTTGAGTCTCCAGCGCATTGACCAGAGGCGCACCCAGCGATTGCGAATCAAGCATCGCATTCCACTTCATCCAATCGCCGACCGTCGTGAGCATACCGCCATTCCCATAAACATTCATGAAAGGCATATTGAGTCGCCACGGTCCGGAGCCTTGCCGCGAATACGCTTGAGCGCGGCCGGGGACAATCCGCTGGTAGTCGTCTCTCCACGAACTGTTTTTCATCCCAAGTGGTTTGAATAACCGCTCCTCGACGAACGCTGGAAACTTCTGCTTCGAAACGCGCTCGACGATTATCGCCGCCAGGTTGTATCCGCTGTTTGAATACGAATATTCCGAACCGGGCGTGAAGTCGAGGGCGCGTTGATGAGTAATGACGTCAAAGGCGAGATCCTGATTAATAACTCGATCTCCTCGTCCTGCGCCCGTGAGACCCATGACTGTGCCCCAGTCGCGGAGACCGGCCGTGTGATTCAACATGTGTCTAATCGTCAGCGGCACACCGTAATCGGGCAGTTCGGGAACGTATTTCTTTACGGGATCGTCGAGACTGAGCTTTCCTTCCTGTTGCAGCAGTACGAGTGATGCGGCGGTGAACTGTTTCGCGACTGAGCCGGACTCAAAAATCGTTTGCGGGGTATTGGGAACGTCGTGCTCCATATCGGCGAGTCCGAAAGCCTTTTCAAAAACTGTTTCTCCATTCAGTGACACTGCCGCCGCACAACCTGGTCCCGGCGCGACATAGGCTTTCGAAAACTTCTCGAACGCTCGCTCCGCGCCGGTCACAACCTTTTCTTTGTTGGGAACCTGGGCCCAAGTTGCAGTCGAAAGAACGGCAACAACGGCAAGCACAAATAAGAAGTTTTTTCTAGTCATAGAGTTCATCCTTAGCGTCAGTAGCTGGTATTCCGGCAAATTTCAAGGCATTACTATCGAGACGCACGACGGCAATCATCTGTTAACAAGTGCAACGAATTCCGCAAAGTTAGCGTTATCCGTTATCATCCGTGAAAATCCGTGGCCGAATGAGGAGAATCCCCAATGTATTGCTCAAACTGCGGTACGCCTCGCACTCAGGGCCTGAGCTACTGCAACCGTTGCGGCGTTGATTTAAGAGAGCGCGTCGAACCTACCAACACGGCAGCAATTAGTGCTTTTCTCACAGCCATCACCCTACTCGGCATCGGAGGGCTGGCGGTTATGCTTGCCGGCGCGCTGATGTTGCGCAAGGGAGCCAACCTGAGTCAAGAGTTGATTTGCATCTTTATGTTGTTCACGTTTCTCATCGTGACCATAACGGAGATCATGCTGGTCAAAAATCTTTCGAAGCTGTCCGGCACAAGTGAACGCAAGAGCTTCCCTGCTCCCGCGCCGATGCAGCACGATCTGCGATTGCCGCAGGCCACGCCGCTCAGCGATCCGGTCGGGAGTGTTACTGAAAACACGACGCGCACACTGGAGTATGCGCAACCCGAACGCTAGTCTCAGCGGCTATCGATTGAAGGCGACGGCGCCATAACACTCAATACAAGCATTCCTGGATGAAGAGTGTACCGTCCTCGTCCCGACATTCTCCTCCGCCTTCGAAATCGCGTCTCCTTTGCTCCTACAGTTTGGGCGCAACGGTTGAAGCCTCCCGTGCTTTTCCTCAGCCCCCAATTGGAGTGGTCGATTCAGTTGCAAAGGACAAAATAAAGACAAAGGGCTGGGGGTAAGCTATGATTGGCCCGCTTAGTTGGAAGCGGCCAGCCATGCGTTTTTCAGGTGCTCAAACAATCCTCTGTATCCTGTTTCTCGTAAGCCCTGTTGTCAGTGTGCGATCACAAACCGTTGTCGATAAAGCTGCAACCTCAACTATTAGCGGCAAGGTGACAGTCGGCGGCAAGGGTATACAGGGAATCATGGTGGGGTTACTCATCGGCGACCAACATAGCTCGAATCTTCGGCCGACTCGCTTTAAATCCATTACCGACGAAAACGGAAACTATCAAATCACAAAAGTGCCGGCCGGCACCTATGCCGTGATGCCTGCGTCGCCTGTTTACGTTGCGACCGAAGGCCGCAAGTCTCTCATCGTCGGCAAGAATGAGACGGTGGAGAATGTCGATATCGCGTTGGCACTCGGTGGCGTGATTACCGGTAAAGTGACTGATGCGGACGGAAATCCGATGATCGAAGAGATGATTTATGTTTCCGCGGTCACGACCTCGCAGGGGGCTTACTACTTCCGCAACATTCGCACAGACGATCGCGGCATCTATCGGGCTTACGGTGTACCTGCGGGCAGATATACGGTAGCCGCTGGAAACGACACACGTTCTTACATTGGCAGAAGGCGACCAGGAGGTGCGCACCAACGCACGTATCACCCCAGCACAGTTGACCCTGCAGCGGCGACCGTCATCGACGTCAGCGATGGAAGTGAGGCAACAAATGTTGACATCACCTACGCTGGACCGGCACTCACCTTCACCGCACGCGGTCGCATTATCGACAGTGATACAGATCAACCAGTGCCGAATGCACAGGTCGGAGTGCAGATATTTATGCAATACGGCACCAGCGCAATGGGGCACGTGACCGACTCAACCAAAGACGGTGAATTCAAACTAGATAATCTGGCGCCTGGAAAATACGCCGTTTATTCGGAGCCGTCGGCTAACTCGGATTGGCACTCTGAAGCCGTAAAGTTTGAGGTAACGGATCGAAACGTCGAAGGCTTGGTCATTAAGACCTCGAAAGGAGCATCTGTTTCGGGTGTGGTTATTCTGGAAGGAACGGACGATCCAAAGGTAAGGGCCAATCTGCTCGGTAGTCGAATCGTCGGACAAATCGTTGACGGCTATCTCGGACAGTCAGAACCGTCGGCGAGCATTAACCCAAATGGAAGCTTTCGCATAACCGGCCTGGCTGCGGGACGCCTGGCGTTTCGCCTGGACCCACGAGAACCGCTTCGGGTCATCCGCGTGGAGCGGGACGGAATGGTCAACCCGCGTGGTGTAGACGTCAAAGAGCGCGAACAAGTTACAGGATTGCGAGTCGTCGTCGGTCAGGCGAGCGGAGGGATTCGGGGCGTGATAACGCAACCGGCTGGCTTCGAACTACCCGCTACGGCACGAATTCAGCTCATCGTCAGAAGAACTGAAGACGCTGTTCCGGGCTCGTATGGCACACCGGTCGAACCCGATTCACGCGGCCACTTTCGCGTCGATGGATTGCTTCCCGGGAGCTATGAAATTGCAGTTAATGTTTTTATAAACTCAACGGCCCGTCAATCGAGTATTCCGCCGATAAGACAGACGGTCGTCGTGACCAACGGCGCTGTCGCCGACGTAACGATCACGCTTCCGATGCCGAAGCCCGCCCAGTAACCATAAATGACTATCCCGATCAGATCTCGATATCGCAGCGCGGGAGTTTTGCTGGTCCTCTTGTTCACTTCAGTTTGCGCAACCGCGCAACTGCTGCAACCACTGCCGCGAACGCGAACGCCGACAGCAAGCGCTACCGTAGAGTCGAAGACGGGAGACATCAACGGCAGAGTTGTGACTGAAAACGGTCAGCCGCTGGCGAATGTCACCGTTTATGTGCGACCCGGCACAGGAGACGGAAATCCGGTTACTACCACAAACGCAAACCGCGACGGAGTTTTTAAAGTCAGTGGCCTGGAAAAAGGTTCGTACCTGGTGGAGGCTGCCCTGCCTGGTTACATTCCCAAGCCACGTGAGTCTGGTCCACCCGTTCGCAGCACTCCGGATATGGTGACACTGGTGTTGCTAAAAGGCGGTGTAATTACCGGAACTGTCACCAACTCGAAAAACGATCCCGTCGTAGCTATTGGTATTCGTGTTGAGATGGTGCTTGATGAGGCGGGGCGCAAGGCTCCCGGGATTGCTTACGAGGGCGTGACTGACGATCGCGGCGTCTATCGGGTTTACGGATTGCCGTCGGGAACTTACGTCGTGGCGGCCGATGGCGCTTCCAATTATTCCGCCACCGGTGTTAATGCGTTTGCCAAAGACATGCCCACCTATGCGCCTTCATCGAGTCGGGAAGCGGCAGATGAAATCAGTGTTCGTGTTGGTGAAGAAACCAGCAACGTCGACATTCGCTACCGCGCTGAACGCGGCAGCACGATCAGTGGGATTGTCAGAGGAAATCGGATGGGAGACAGAGGATTCTCAGTAACGTTGACTTCGCTAGCGGAGAACGGGCGTCGCTGGGACACGCCTTTCCAGGATCCAAATGGTGAGTTCGCTTTCGAAGGCATCCCGGACGGCGATTACCACATAGTCGCCACTGCCTATTGGAACGAACGCGAGCGCGGAACTTCAGAATCAATGGTGTTGAGTGTCCGCGGGGCCGACGTTCAAGGGATTGAGCTCACCGCCGCTGCGTTAGCTTCGATCAGTGGCTCGGTGGTTCTGAAGACATTGAAGGAGCCTGCGCCTGCGTGCACTGATAAACGTCAACCACAGTCTTGGGAGACGTCTGTAACTGCCTGGCATCGGGTAACTCAGAACGGTAAGAAAAAGCCGCATTTTGTTTGGAGGGCGCGCGGATCAGAATCACCCAACGCGCAAGGCAATCTGACGTTTCGAGATCTGGCGGCTAGCGAGTATTTTTTTGGCGTGCGTTTACCGGGCCAACAGTGGTATCTGCAATCGATTGCTTTCGTGGCGCCTTCCGGGAACGCTATCGACGCCACGCGGGAATGGACCACACTTAAGCCGGGGGATCAGCGCTCAGGCTTGACCTTTACGGTAGCGCAAGGCGGGGCTCTCGTGCGCGGTGAGATCACACTCGCCGAGGGGCAAACGCTGCCTGACAAATTGACTGTTTATCTTGTTCCGGCCGAAACTGTGCAAGCGGAGGACGCGTTGCGCTATTTTGCGGCTCCGGTGAGTAGCGCGGGAAGCTTTTGGATTAATAATGTTGCGCCGGGACGTTATTGGATGTTGGCCCAACCGGGTAACGACGATACTCGACAGGACTTGAGTAAGCTACGCCTGCCCGATGCCGCAGACACTCGAGGTTCACTGCGTCACGCCGCTGAACAAAAGAAGACGGAGATTGAATTAAAACCCTGCCAGGATCTCAGTTTCCGGCTACCACTTTGATTGTTCCTCCGATGACCTGACTTCTCTGTGCAACCTCACTCCACAATGGATCAGTTGAAATTGAGCGCCTCGAGCAGGCAGTGCCAAACTCAAAGCATAAAGAGCCACCTACCAGAAACTATTGACACTTTTCCTGCGCGGTGTTAACAACTTGCATCGCTCACGAGACGTTTCTGCGCAGACCGCTAATATGGACGACGACTCTCCCACTCGCGACGACAAGGCATTAATTCCAAGATCGGATCAGTCTATCGCCGTTCCCTCCACGCGACCCGGAACGCAGCGCGCGCTCGCCCCCGTAAGATCTTTTGACCCCGGATCGGAATACGACGCCTTCAGCGATGCCCTTACCGAATTCGCCGCTCCGAAAACAAAGGACACCAAGGTTGACCTTGCACGTCGTACGGCCGTGTCTCGGCCGGCCCCGACCATTGTTCGTTTAGGTTCGGCTGTGCTTCTGTTGGCTTTCGCGCTGGCAGGATTTTTGAAACTTCCTCTTTATGTAGCAATCTTGTGGTTGGTATTCCTTATCGTGGCCTTCCCAATAGGCCTGGCTTTCATGACTCATAGTGACTCCCTCGGCAACAACGATCTGCTGACACTCTACACGACGGGTGTGCGACAGTTACCAGTCATAGGTCGTCTGCTCAGCGGTGTGCTTCCGGGTGTAAAAAAAAACGACTAGCAAGAAAGAGTTGGAGGGTTCTGTTCGCGGTGCGACAGGTCGTGCTGGCAATTCCAGTGGGATTGGTGTTTGGTATTGCCGCCGCGTTGGCTTGTCAACTGATTCTGGTTTTTGCCTGGAGATTTCTACCGCACATCTGGTGGAACACGACATCTCCGATGGCTCTATTCGATAGGGGCCTTTTCTTTGGCTTTCTCGGTCCGTGGCTGCTTCTCCTTGCTGCTGTTTCGCCGATCTTTAACGGCTGGGTGGTAAAGATTGTCGACCTGAAGACGAAGCGTGTAAGGATATTGCCAAGGATATACTCACGAGACGAGGCTGCGCGCTGTGCCGCTCATGCTGCAAAGAACGGGCCTTCCTCACTGAAGTATGAACGCAAACGTTTCCTGTGGGTGTAAAGAGACGTTATTTTCGAACAGCCACGGCGCGCTGGTTGACGAATGATTTAGCTGCGGGCCTCACGATCTTTTGTCGCTACGAAGTAGAAACGAACTATTACCAGACCAGCTAAAGCGGCCACACCGGCAAGCAGGTCAAAGCCGGAGATTCCCGCCACGACCATCTTGCGCGCGATGATGAAGATGAGTACCTCGATTGCAGCACTTGTTCGGTGAAAGAGGAACAGCAGTGCTAACTCCGCCGCAATCGCTACTAACAGGACATTCTGGATGATCTGATGTAAGGCGTCGTACTCACTCGTTTGACGCCAGAGCATGGGAAAATCACGCAGAATGATCTCAACTGTCGCAATAGCAGCTGCGATCAGGATCAGGATCGCGAGGCATGAGAGGAACATGTGAACAGTATTGCCCAGATGGCGATCTAAAAACCGTTCGGGCGCGGTTTCGCCACCGGTTCGTGCATCGGGTTTGTCTCGGCTGGGCATCGTTCGTACGTTCACTCCTTCGTGAGTTCTTTACAACGCTGAACGGGGTCGAGTTTGCGCTAATCAACCGGCGATTTAAAGTGCGAAGGCGTATTTCTCAGCATATTTATTCCATTTCCAGAGAGTGAGAGACGAGTGTTGCCACGTGAGTATGATATTCGGACCAGCGTTCCCACACTGCCTGCGCCCACTGTTTCACAACTCTGATGTGATCTTCAGTTGAATCGCAGAAAGCTACGTCGAAGACGGTTACCGCCGTTGTTGCTGTTGGTGGTTCGTAGTGTGGCCAGACTTCGATAGCAGCGACGAGACGCTGAAGCAAGGGCGGGATGTAAGGTGAGCGAATCCCTTTTTGCAGAGCCAGGTAAAGTCCAAACAGGTGAACGTCAACTGATTTATCCGGATGTGTTCCGCCAGCGTGTTGAACCGCGTATGAATCCACAGTCATTTGATGGACCTGGCCAAACAGGAAAGCGTTACTGTATTCGGTCCCGAGCACTTCCGTGTACAAGTCCCAGCACTCATCGCTTACGTTGTAATAACCGCGCGAAGTGGTTGTAGTCTTACGGGCGGGCATCCGCAATCCGCAACCAGGACAAATCGTTTCCAGCATCTGTGCCTCCTGTTGCCCTTCTGGACGTCGGGTTGAGGACGTGGATACGCGATTGGCCGCAAAGAGTTTCTTAAAGTATCCGGAGCGTCCATGTTAGAGTTGAGTGGTGAAGTCAATATCTGTCTTCCGTGTTGTAATTGACTGCGACTGGACAACCACGAATCAAATTCGATTTCAAGCCGTGGTTCGAAATCAGTTTTGAAGTAGTATCGAAGCATGACTCTTCTTTCGCGCAAACTCATCATCGGAATCATTGCGTTTACCTTCTGCGGCAGCATTGCCGGCGCTGACGAGATACCCCATGGCTGGAAGCAGATCGATGCAGATGGAAAGTTCAGCTTCTACCTGCCATCGAATATGAGAGATACAGGTAGTAGCGGGATGGAGAACTACCACAAGGAATACACGAACGGGAAGTTGAACGTGAGTTTTGATTACGATCCTTATGAGGTACTTGCCTATCCGGTTCGGCCCGGGTCGCTCGGTAAGAATTTTCAGGAGAAGACTCTGGAAATCGATGGTCGCAAGGCGTTCTTGTTTGTGTATGAGACTACCGACCTGCGCAACCGCCCATACTACTTTGCGCAATTATCTGTCGGCGATCTTCCGAACCGCGACGTCAAACTGCGCATGTGGGTTTCTTGCTGGAAGGCCTCCCGGCTCAAGATCGCTGAAACGATCTTCCGCAGCATTCATTTCAATCTGAAGGCGGAGAATGGACCACAGAATCGGAAGCGATTACCTGCGGGAGTTGCTGGCTGTGACTTCCAGATTCGCAAACTCGTGAGCGGTCGCCCTGAGAACCCAACTCTTATGCCGTGGCATCGTGATCGTATTTCAGCGGCCGATGTTTCTCGCGAGCCTTTTGGGCATCTTCGGTAGTGCGGAACCTGAACACACCGCGTGGATAGTGTTTGCGTGTGATGGCCCACCAACGGCACAATGTTGTAGTGAACGGACCTTTGATGTTTTTCAAACGTTCATCCGAAAACACCGACCATGAGCCTCCGCCAGACTTGCTGGCTCCTCCGTTGACCGACAACATCTGATCGGGTGCATTTGTTCCAATGCCGACTCTGCCATTAGGAGCAACATCAATGAAAACGTTCCCCAGTTGTGCGCCGGTCCAGTACCCAAATCTTAAATAGTCACTGGCCGAACTTGTGCTGAAGAACCCGTATTCTGAGGTTGTTCCGGTCGTCGACGACAATTGCAAGGCATTGACGGTGCCGTTATCAACACCACCAAATATATGCGTCTTCGCGCCTACAGGACTCGCCGTGTTAATGCCTACATCGCCGTTGGCAGTGATATCGCCTTGTCTCCAGACGGCAAGAAATTGGCGTTTCTGCGCGTTGACAGTAGTCAGGATGAAACCGAGCTAGTGCTTTTCAATTGGATTAGTTAGACAAGTTCTGAAATGGAGGGTGCAATCATGAAACCTGAATCCAGGATCGAAGACACAACTAAATCGAAGATCATCGTACGTCCTCTTCAAGAGACTGAGCTCGACACTGCCGACGCCGTCATGCGACTCGCGTTCGGTACATTCATTGGACTGCCGGATCCAATGGCTTTCATGGGCGACGCTGCTTACGTTCGGAACCGCTGGCGCGCCAATCCGAACGCTGCTTTTGCTGCCGAGGCTGGCGGTGAGGTTATTGGGTCAAACTTCGCAACCAACTGGGGCAGCGTCGGCTTCTTTGGTCCATTGACGGTTCGGCCCGATTTTTGGGATCGCAGCGCCGGTAAGCAGTTGATGGAACCCATTGTGGAGCTTTTCGATCGATGGGGAACGAAGCACGCCGGCCTATTTACTTTTCCGCACAGTCAGAAACACATTGGCCTTTACCAACGGTTCGGATTCTGGCCGCGGTTTCTAACCGCAATCATGTCCAAATCAGTCGAGGAGATAAACAGCGAATCGCAATGGACCAGATTTTCCGAGGTGCCGGCTGCCGAACGAGAGGCCGTCTTGAGCGCCTGCCGTGAAGTGACAGACGCCATTTATGAAGGATTGGACGTCGCTGATGAAATCCGCGCCGTGGCTTCAGAAAACCTCGGCGACACAATTCTTGTATGCGATGACAGTAAGTTGATGGCGCTGGCTGTCTGTCATATTGGACCGGGAACAGAAGCAGGCAGCGACGTTTGCTATGTTAAGTTTGGCGCGGTTCGACCAGGCGCCAATGCCGAACAGTATTTCAGGCGCTTGCTCGAGGCCTGTGAAAAGATGGCTTCTACACAGCACGTCTCTCGTCTTCGCGCCGGAGTTAACACGGCACGCCATGAGGCGTATCGGCAGATGCTGGGCTCCGGATTCCGAACAGATGTTCAGGGCGTAGTGATGAGCAGGCCCAACGAGCCGGGCTACAATCGGCCCGGAGTCTATCTCCTCGACGATTGGCGTTGAGGCAGAACAATCGACATATTGCTTGCAACCTTGGCTACCTAAGCTTGCATTCACACGCCCCGGAGAGATGTGAGAAGAGGCGGGAACGATTTTAGCAACCACGTGTCCGTCGTTGCGCATCCCGCCTCGGGAAGAGCCATCTGTCAAAGCGTCACTTGATCTTTTTCGCCGAAAACATTCGCGTACCGCGCTGCATGTTAACCTGGATCACCTGGCCTTTGTCGTTCCTGACGAAGGTGAACGTCGCGTCCGCGTCCTTTACGAAGAATGTGGTGTCCGACTCTGGAAACATTTCTGACTTCGGCTGATCGATCATGCTCGGGGGCGTCGGTATCGGCATTGCCCGACTAAAGAGCTTGTCCCCTTCTCTGGTCACGAAGAGGATGAACCCGGGAGCAATCTCATACTCACCAAGATATGAGTCATAGATTGTGGGATCAACTTTGGCGATGACTCGCTCTCGAGGATGAAAATCGGGCCAGCCATATTCGGAGGCGACACTGCGCATAATCTCCGTCGTTAGCTCCGCGCCATTTTCTCCATTCGTCATCACGACGACACCTCGACCTGAATTCATGTAGGCCAACATGCGGCTTTTGTAGCCCACATTGCTCCCGGCAAAACTGAATCGCGCCGAGTCATCTTTTCCGTCGACCAACCAGCCCAGGGCGACGTTTTCCCTCTCAGGGGTCAACATCTGATTAATACTCTTCGTAGAAAGGATTTTATTGGATTTTCCAAGTCTCGCTTTCTGAACTTCAATCAAGAGTCGAGCGAGATCTGTCGGCGTGGTCCACAAACCATCGGGAGCTAGTTCAGGAAGGACGAACCACTTGCCGATCATTTCTTTGCCATCAGGCAAATGACCGGCGGCTGCGTTGGCAGCCAGAGCCGGCGAAAGGGGTTGTTGAAGAGTGCTGTGGGTCATACCAAGCTTTTCCAGGATCATCTTCTGCATCAGCTCTGCAAAAGATTTGCCAGTCACATCCACGATCAGTTGCGCCAGGATCACATAGCCACCACCCGAGTAAAGAAACCTCGTCCCGGGCTTCAGTTCAACACGAATCGGATTAGAGTTGGCGGGCTTCTCGCCGTCCAGTATCTGTCGGAAGGTCGGCAGTGGCTTATCGACCGGGTAGCCGAGGAAACCTGGGATGGATATACCCGCGGTGTGCGACAGCAGACGTCGAACTGTTACCTTCTGATCTTTGGTGAACTCGTTCTCGGGAACTTTCCAGGAAACCAACCACTTATTCACATCGCTATCAAGATCGAGCTTGCCTTGTTCGACCAGCCGCAAGACCACCATGGCCGTGAGCGACTTGGTGTTCGAGGCCGCCTGAAAAAGCGTCTCCGG
>Ga0134124_10003996_pt1 | contig 11845 bp, 9 predicted proteins | sample KB304_FD_96880 | JGI IMG/M metagenome (GOLD analysis project Ga0134124, IMG submission 96880) | Terrestrial soil microbial communities without Nitrogen fertilizer from Kellogg Biological Station, Michigan, USA - KB3-0-4 | ecosystem: Environmental > Terrestrial > Soil > Unclassified ... | reverse complement strand
TTTCGAGTTCGTCGAATTCGCCTTCCGAAATCATGGTGACCTGGGTCTTTTTGATTTCGCCATCGCGCAGATAAATAACTTCGACCGTTTTGCCAATGGGCGTCGCGCGCAGCAGATTCTGCAGTTGAACGTCGTCAGTCACCCCATGGCCATCAAAGCTGGTGATAATGTCGCCGCCAACCAAACCCGCCTTGTCCGCGGGAGATCCCGGGGGCTCGACATTATCGAACGTCACACCGGTCCCGCCCTTGGCGATCTCGAACCCATTCACGCCGAAGAAAGTTCTCCCAAAGCTGATCGAGCCTCGCGGCACATTCCTTACCACCGATTTCTTAACCAGACTCATGACGCCGCCAAACACGAAAAAGAAAGCAATGGCGATCAGAATCCAGGTCATACCGCTGACCCGGCGCTTGCGTGTGCCGGGAAAGCCGCCGGCGGTCTGTTTGGCAATCGGGGCCGTGAAGTTCGGATTGAAATTTGAGTATTGCTGACCGGTACCCTGGGCATGGGGCAGGCGCACTGTCTCAGTGTACTCGGCCGGTCCTTCGCCCAGCCGGTGCCCGCACGAGCGGCAAAATCGCATGTCTTTCGGCATGGGCGCGCCGCACTGCGCACACATTATCGAGTTGCTTTCGCCGCCCGAACTATTGCTGAAATTTGGTTGAGGCTGCATAAAACCAGTTCGTTTTTAGCTAACTGTGCAAAATTATACGCCTAATTATGATGAATGGTTGCGACTAAATTATGTTCCGTGGAGCCCGCCCGTGTGAACGCGATAGCCACAGATTCTGCGGCCCCGGTTTACGAATCCACGCTCAAGCAAGTATATTCGACTCATATCGCATCAAAGAACAAATGGAAGTTACCAAAGCTCTCTCAGCCCTGCGCCCACTTTACGGCAAAGGCAACATCGAAATTGTGACTCAGGACGGTCATCGTGTGCGAGGCGTCGTGCGCAGTATGAAGATGACCCAGGCGCTGACCACTCCGAGTGTGAAGGTCGAACGGGCTGACGGCCAACTGGTCAAGGTCCCTTTTTCCGCCATTATCGAAATTATCGATCATAATCCGCCGTCCTGACGGCGCAGCGCTTCGTTCAGCTCACCAGCAGAAATGTCTCTCGAGTTCGCTGTCGATTATCCCTGCCAGTTGCGCGCCCGCTACGCGGAAAAGCACTTGCGCGATTGGGGCCGGCTCAGCAGTCTGCATACTATTCTTACCATCGGCGACACCGCGGCGCCCACTGCCGACAAACTCAAGTGGATTGAAGATGCCGGCGCGCAGATCGATTTGCTGCAGACAGAGACTGCCATCTGCTCTGACTGTCCAGCCTGCCTGCCACCTGAGATCGCCGGCCAGGGCGAAGCCGTTGGTTGTCTCGGCCGCATCAATTATCCGGTCGATGCTCAGTTTGAAAAATTTCTCGCCGATCGCGTGCAACTGATCCTGGACACGCTCGATAAAACGGACCAGCCGCGTCTGCTCCACATTCTTGTCGATCCCGAATCACCTTTTGATGGTGAAGCAACCAAGGAACTCCGCCGGGTAACGACAGATAAGGGATTGAGGTTCTTCGAGCTGCGACTGCCCATCAAGCTCTCGCGGGCAGGAGCAAATCTAACCACCGACAACGTGTTCGATATGCTAGCCGGTTTTCGTTCAGAGGACCTTCCGGCGACGACTTACGCGCGCGAGTTTCCTCTCGCGGCCACGGCCGATTATTACGACTTTCTCGATCTGATCCTGCGTAACGACCTGAGTGAATTGGAAGCGGAGCGCATCAACGCACGTAGCCGCAACTACGCGCAGTTTCTGCGTCTGCTTTCCGCGTTTGAAAGAGCGGAAGCGTTAGAGACGCGCATTTTGATCGATTAGCTTGAATACACCGGCAAAAGAGCAATGCCCGCGGTCAGCTCTTGGGATTTCTCGCTTGGAAGAATTCTGGGCGCGAGCCACGCGTCGAAGCGCCAACCGTTCGGGAATTAGATGGGGCGACGATTGCGTATTGATGGACGGACTTGGCCTTGGTCTGGAAGAGACGCTGCAATATTTGGGACAGCAACGGCCAACCCTGGCTGAATTCGAGCAGTGGATTCTCGATCGTAATGACGGAGAGGTTGAGCCGCTCAGGATTGAACGAATCAACGCCGCGCTCAGCGGCGCTGAGTACGGCGACGACTTAAAGCGCGCAATCAGGGCGATCGAAGAGCTCCCACCGACACTATCTCCGGACGACATAGCCTTTTGGAAAGAGCATGGATATATCGTCGTTCATGAGGCGATTTCTCGCGCCGACTGTCTTTCTGCTGAAGCCGCGGTTTGGAAGTTTCTGAACATGGATCCGACCGATCCCGAAACGTGGTACGCACCTTCGGATCACGGCATCATGCGCCAGTTCTTTCATCACCCCGCGTTACGAGCCAATCGCCGCTCTCCGCGAATTCACAAAGCATTCTCACAAATCTGGGGCACGGCTGACCTTTGGATGACGATCGATCGCATCAGCTTCAATCCACCTGAACGAGGCAGTTGGAAGTTCACGGGGCCGAACCTTCATTGGGATACGACGCTGGCGCCGCCGGTCCCGTTCGGCGTATCCGGATTGATCTATTTGACTGACACAGACGCTGAACAGGGCGCGTTCACGTGTGTGCCCGGCTTTCACCGGCGCATAGATCGGTGGGTTAGCGAGCTGCCGCCGGGAGCAAATCCGCGCACTCAGGATTTGGAAGCATTAGGAGCAGAACCAATCGCCGGCCGGGCAGGAGATCTGATTATCTGGCACAAGGCGCTGCCGCATGGCAGCCGGCCGAATTCAGCAAAGCGTCCGAGAATTGTTCAGTACCTGAGCATGTATCCCACCAAAGGCGAGAGACAGGCCTGGAGATAATGACGACACGGTTTTGCACTTTTTATAAACATTACGTGCCTACACCACGTTTTGTCTCGGTCCGTTTATTTGATTACTTTTGAGGCAGAGCATGAGGAGACACAAGAAACTGAAAAGTCAGGCACTGTTCCTACAATTCTCCATCGTCTCCCTTTGATTCCTCGTCAACTTCTCTCAGGCTGTCGAGAATCAGGTTAGTGTTGCTGGCTGCTTCGATGGTTACCGGAAATAACTGCGCCGATTTTTCGAAGTCGAACGTGCCGCCGGTGATTTCAACGATTTGACGGAAAGCTTCGCGGGCCGCGAGCTTGCCGCTCTCTGCGCCGATTATCCGCCCTTCATTAAAAAGCACCTTTCCGGTTTGGGCGCTGTTCGCGAGCTTCAGCGTGCCCGTTAGACGCGAGTTTTCGATTGCCTGAATCGCGTCGAAAACGCTAATCACGGAAAGATCGCCGGCCAGAGTAATTCCCGCCCTTCTGACTTGCGGCTTTGTCTTCGGGGCTGGTTGGGATTTGAGTTCAGGATGGCGCGCGCGGCGGATAGCTTCCAGTCCCGAGCCGATGGAAATGCGGCTGTCCAGCTGCTTCGCTTCCAAAAGGCGATCGTGCGCCGCGTCAAAGTTATCGCGCTCAATATACAAACTGGCCAGCGCCAGGCAATGACGTGCGGCTTCTTCGGGATGTTTGTGCGATGCGGCAATCTCGCGCATGCGTTCGCGCAGGCTGATGGAGCGTGGGCTGCGCTCGAGCGCGGACTTGAGCCGTTTCATGGCGCGGTCCGGCGAGCCGTACTTGATGAATAACTCCGCATCAAGCAGGGCGGTCTCAACCTCGCCGACCGGTTCCTTCTCTTTGAGTTCGTTTGCCATCAACCAAGAACGCCCGCAGATTTTATCACAGTGAGTTTTTTTGCAGGGCGCTGTCTTTCTTTACTGCAAAAGTGGCGAACACGGTTTAGAAAACGCGCGACGCTACGCGTCGACTATTTCAGGCGTTGTCCACTTCTTAGGCAAAGCCGCACTACTTGTCAGCGCTTAGAACACGGACGACAATTGGAAACTACTGAAAAGCGGCGACCAGTCGCCGCACTCCAAACGGCATCGCTTCTATGTCTGTTGTCGCCAAAGATTTCGATCGTCTCGCGGTCCTCGATGGTGAAGGCTGGACGCACAACAATCACTACCACAAGTTTCTTTTGCAGCATGTTCCGAAAGAATGCCGCCATGCGCTGGAAGTTGGCTGTGGCACCGGGGCGTTTGCGCGGCAACTGGCAGAACGCGCGGAGCACGTCACCGCAATGGATCTTTCGCCGGAGATGATTCGCGTCGCCCGGACGCACTCCCTGCAATTTCCGAATATCGATTATCTGTTGGCGGATGTCAGTGAATACGATTTTCCCGCGAACCATTTTGATTCCATCGCTACGGTGGCCACGTTACATCATTTGCCCCTTCGGGCAGTGCTTTTGAAACTGAAGCAGGCGTTGAAGCCGGGCGGGTCTTTGTTGGTGCTTGATTTGTTCGAGCCTGAGCGAAATATAAAGACTTTGGCCGGCGGGCGTGATGCTTTGCTGAGCTTCGCGGCCATGGCGGCGAGCGTGGGTCTCAGGCTGGTCCATAACCGCCGGCTGCGGCCGCCGCGCGAAGTCCGTGCCGCCTGGGAAGAACACGGGAAACACGATTCATACCCAACCATGAAAGAGGTCCACGCACTTTGCACAGAGATGTTTCCGGGCGCAAGCGTCAGGCAACATCTCTTCTGGCGTTACTCGATCATCTGGCGAAAGTAGCCCAACTCTGTTGCGGCGTAAAAGAGAGTGCTGAAAGCGATCTAGAAATCGAAGCGCACGCCGAGGCGGACCTGTCTTTGCCGAAGGGTGCGCGTAGGAACCAGGAATTGATCGATGAAGGCTTGTCTTTGCGCGGGCGTTGAGGAAGGGCTCAATGCGTTGAAGTCGATGAACTCGCTGCCGAAGCTGAAGACGGTGGCGTTCAAGACGTTATCCAACTCGACCGCCAGGCGCAAACGCATTTTCTCTTTAACCTGGAACTCGCGTGAAATACTTAGATCGAAAACGAATTGTCCGGGGCCGGTGCCCGCGTTGCGCGGCAGATTCCCGGACTGGCCAATGGTCGGAATACTGAACTGCGAAAGGATCGCCGGATCGATGGGGCTGCCGTCTTCGCGCCAGTGAAGGGAGCTAGCGTCGCCGGAAAAGTTTGGCCGGTCGTTTCCGACGTCATCCAGATTTCGATCTGCGCCGCCGAGTCCAATGTTGAATGGCGCACCCGACGCGAGACGCAGAATCGGCGAGAAACGAAGATGGCCGAGCTTCCGCGGCGTATCAAACGTTCCCGAGAAAGCGAAGCGATGTCGCCGGTCGAGCAAGCTACGTGAAAGCTCGCCCTGAAAATCGCCGGGCACCAGCGCGTCGGAAGTATTGACGATGCCGTCGTCAGTCAAAAATGAAAGCGTGTAGACCGCGCGGAAGGAATATCCCGCACCGCTCGCCTTCTGCCGCCAACGATTCCGCACTTCCAGGGTCAAGCCGTGGTAGAAACTGTTACCCACCGAAATAAGTTGCTCGACTTCAGTCCTGCTCGGATCGGGGCGCAGATTGTTAATCGCCGCGAGGGCCGCGTTGACCGCGGTAGTCGAGGTGAACGCGTTGAGATTGACTAGCGAGATCGGTATGCCCAATTCAAAAATGCGCACCACGTTATTCGGGTTCGCCGGATCGGGCGGTGTCAGCACAAAGCGGACCAGATCGCCGGCCGTCGAGGTATTGATGATCGGACGTGTACCGCCCGGCGCGCTGAGGAAATTCGGAAAGTCGCGCGTTGCCAGGTATTGCGTGAAGTTCGTGAAGCCCGCCGGTAATCGCGGCGCGTTCACGTTGAATTCGCGCCAAAGGTGCAGGCCGCGATTGTAAGTGTAATTCGCTTCGACGACCCATGAATGCTTTAGCTCGCGTTCGATGCCGATGTTGGCTTGATAACTTTCGGGAATGCGCAGGGTCGGATCCAGACGCCGCGAGAAGCCCGTGTTCAGCACGCCGAACTGCGTGACCAGTGGCGAGCTGGCTGTCAGCGGCTGCGGAAAGTGGATCTGGTTCAGCACTGCAGCGCGCTGCGTCAACGGAATATCGTCCGTGTCGAGGAACAATTGCTGCGCCCCGAGCGTGAAATCGTCGATGGTGCGCAGCAAGGCGCGGTTGTAGAAAATCCCTGCGCCTGCGCGAATGACCGTCTTGCCCGTCTTAAAAGGATCGTAGGCGACCGCAACACGCGGCCCGAAGTTGTTCCTATCATTCAGAATGGTTTCGGTCTCCCAACGCAGACCATAGCTGAACAGGAAATTTGGTTTCAGCCGCCAGTCATCCTGGGCAAACACACCATAGTAGGTATTGGTTTGCGTCGAGGTGGTTTGGAAGTTCTGACGAAAACGGCTGGGAGCATTTGCGAGAAAGTCTCCGAAGCTGTCGAAGCTGAACGTGCCGGTCGAATCTTCAAGATCAATGAAAGTCGATTTAATACGCTGGATGTCGCCGCCAAACTTCAATGAATGGGTGCCGCTGACATAAGCAAAGATTTCCTGTCCCTGCCAGCGAGTCTCGCGTCGATCGGTAGCTCCTGAAGTCGAGCTGCCGGCAACCAATGTCCCGCTCACCTGACTTAGTGAATCGTTAATGTCGATCAGGACGACCGGAGTCGTGGTGCCGCTGCTGGTCTCGATTGCCGGCGTCAGGCGCGACCATTGAAAACGGCTTTGGGCCACGGCCTTCGCGGAAATTACGTAATTATCGAGGTAAGCAATCGCGTCAGTGTTGCGCGTTCTTCCCAGCAGCGCTTCCGCAAGACGGCTGCCTCCGCCGAACTGCCGCAGGTTAGTGTTCCGGCCGAGCTGATAATTGATCTGGCCGTTGTGCATGTCCGTGAACTTATGATCGATACGCGTGGTGAAGATGTGGGTCTTCTGCGGCGTGGCCACTCCCTCGATGAACGGTGCGATGCCCCGCGTCGCGATCAGCGCAGGCGCGGAAGGGTTCTCAGCGCGCACTAAACCCGGACTAGTCGGAGCCGGCAAGGGAAAGGCCGGATTCTGATCGAGCGGCACGAGCGTGTTGATAGTGGTCGAGTCCAGAATCGTGTCGTACTCGTACGCGGTGAAAAAGTGCGTGCGATTGTTGCCGTTGTAGATGCGCGGAATCGTCACCGGGCCGCTGAAGGTGAAACCGGGATCGTGTTCTTCAAACGGCAAGCGAGACAGGCCCAGCCGCTTATTATTGAAAGTGTTCGCGTTGAAGATGTCGTTGCGAAAGAAATAGTAAGCACGGCCGTGGAACTTGTTCGATCCGCCGCGCGTGCGCAGATTGACGCGGCCTCCTGATGCGCGGCCGTATTCCGCGGCAAACTGATTGCGAATGACCTGCACCTCTTCGATCGCGTCGAGCGACGGATTCATTCGTTCGCGCGCCGCCCGGTCATCGTTGTTGTCCAGGCCGTCTATGGTGATGTTGTTTGAATAAGCCGGACCGCCGGAAAGCGAGAAGATACCCGCTTCTTCCGGAGTTGATCGCGCGAAGGACCGATCTTCAGAAAGATCCCGAGTGGACAAAGCCTCTTCACTGACACCGCCCAGAGTAAAAATCAGATCGAGTGGCGAACGCGTGTTCACCGGCAACGAATCGACTTCGTGCGTGGCCACCGTGCCACCGACAACGGTGCGCGAGGTGTCGACTTCCGGGGCGTCGGCTGTGCTCACCACTACCGTTTCCGCCGATACGCCCGCCGGCTTCAGAGTGAAATCGAGTTGAACGTTCTGACCGGCGATCGTAGTCAGTTCAGTTTTTTCTTCCGCGGCAAAATTGGTGAAAGACGCTTTGACGGTATAGACGCCGGGCTCAAGCTGGATAATCCGGTAGCGGCCGTCGTCGTTCGCGACCACGGTGCGTTCGGCTTTTGTTTTGATGAGCGTGGCGGTGACCGACGCGCCCGGAATGAGGGCGCCGTTTTCGTCAGTGACGCGGCCTGAGATGGTTACATTGTCCAGGTCCTGAGCAAAGGATGGGGCCGCTGCAAAGCAGAGGACCGCCACAATCGGCAAAACCAAAAGAATTTGCTTGAGACAAGGCCGCATGAAGAAGGATGATTCCGAACTCGAATCTGAAACCGGCTGCTTAGGCGGCACACTTTAGCATCGTGGCGAGGTTAGCTCAAGAAGAGTCTGTGGCGCTAAGGGGACTTCTTTCAGTTAGGCGCGGCGTGATTACGAAGGCTACAACAAGGTGAGCGCGATCTGGTCTGAAGCCGCCGACAAGGTGGCGAAGGAAATGTTCAAGGCGAAGAGGCCCGAATGGGCCGTGATGAAATAGCCCCGACCGTTAGGTCGGGGGTGTAGCCATAACAAAACACAGTTGAGGCCCGAAGGGCCGGCATGATCTCCTGCCGGTCCGACGGACCTCTCAAATGCACTCAACGTTCTGCCCACGACCTTACGGTCGGGGCTATTTCATGCCGGCCCTTCGGGCCGATTGGATTTAAGCACTCACCTTCGCTTTCCATTTCGAAACGTTCACGCCTTTTACCAGTAACCAAATCGCCAGGATCAGTCCGCCCGGAAACATCAGCATCAGAAGGACCTCTGAAGCGTAGGCGGGCGTCAGGATCAGCAGGAAGTTTCGCACAAGAAATCCGAACCCTCCGATCGCCATCAGCACGCCGAGAAACTTTGGCAGATAACCGGAACGAAAGATCAGATAACCGCGGAGAATCCAGCTCATGCCATAGTACGCAGTAGTGATCATTCCGCCATACCCGTAGAACTTGAGTGACAGTAGTGTGAGGGAATTGAGCTGCTCAGGTGAAAAGGAATTCAAGTAGCCGGCGCTGCCTCCGATGATCAGCACCGGCGCGACATAGAAAAGCTCGGCCACGGCAAAGACTGCCGTTCCCACCAGTCCAATGAATCCGGCAAGTAAAGAGAGTTCTCGGTTCACGGGTTTGAGCAAAGCGTACATGAGCAGCACGATCGTGATATCGCAGAGGGACTCGATCATGAAGGTGGCGAAGCCGAGCCGGTACAGCATGTCGAAGTTCCTGATGTTTGCCACCGTGGCCGCCGCATCACCCGACGCAATGATGCGGGAGGGAATGTAAGCTTCGCCCAGTCCACCCGCCACCAGCGAAATCAGAAACAGCACTCCGGCAACTCTTGCGTATCTCTGTACGTTCATATCGAGTCCTCCACTTTATCCTCGAATCCACTATTGAGACGTACGAACGCGCGAAATATTGTCACGCGGAGTGAAATCCATAGATTCATGCATTAATGTGGGAGTAAAGGGGTCGGCGGCTTCTTACCAAATGGCTCTGCCACGCTGATGCGCGGCAAGTCTTTGACTTGCCGAAGGACGCCCTCTTCATTCTTTTGGGTCTCAGACCCGAGCTTTTTTTACAAGATTGGCCGGTAAGTCAGAGATTTACCGCGCATCGGAGTGGCGAAGCCATTTCGGAACTCGTTCAATAATCCAATGAAGGAATGAACCAATGCTTCAATGAATCAATGATTCAATCCCGCAATCTCCGCAACGATCTCATGCGACCTGACTCGCGCCGTGTGATCATAGAGGCTGCACACAATCATCAACTCATCCGCCTTAGTCAGCTCGACAAAACTTTCCAATCCTTGCAGCACGGTCTCTCTTGAGCCGACGATCGAATACTCGAGCATGCGTGACGCGTGAAGCTTTTCCGCCGGCGTCCAGTACTCATCGATGTTGTCGATTGGAGCCTGGAGCTTACCGCCAGTGCCGCGCACCAGGTTTGTAAACGATTGCTGCACCGTGGTGAACAAACGTCGCGCTTCTTCATCCGTATCCGCCGCCACGATATTCACTCCAACCATCGCGTACGGACGGTCGAGTTGTTTCGAAGCCTTGAATTGTTCGCGATAGATGTCGAGCGCATCCAACAGCGCGGCCGGGGCGAAGTGCGAGGCGAATGCGTAGGGAAGCCCGAAGGCTGCGGCCATTTCGGCGCCGAACAGACTCGATCCCAGAATCCAGATGGGCACCTCAGTGCCGGCGCCCGGAACCGCCCGCACGGCCTGGCCGGCTTTCACCGGCGCGAGCAAAGCCTGCAATTCTAAAACATCCTGCGGGAAATCATCGGCGCGTCTCGGGTCGCGGCGCAGGGCTTGAAGCGTTCTTTGATCAGTTCCCGGCGCGCGGCCGAGGCCGAGATCGATGCGCCCGGGATAGATTGATTCGAGCGTGCCGAATTGCTCCGCGATTACCAGCGGCGAATGATTAGGCAGCATGATGCCGCCGGAACCTACGCGAATAGTCTTCGTGCCGGCCGCGAGATAACCGATCACCACCGAAGTGGCCGCGCTCGCGATGGCCGTCATATTGTGATGTTCCGCCACCCAGTACCGCGTGTATCCAAACTTTTCGGCATGCTGAACAAGATCGAGACTCTTCGGTAAAGCCTCGCGCGGCGTCTCACCGAGGATGACGGGAACCAGATCGAGAATTGAGATGGGAATCACGGTTTCGATTGTAATGAAGTCAGTACGGGGAGTGGTAGTTTGGCATCGTCCACAGAATACGCAGACTACACAGATTCAGGAATGCGGAGACAGGCAGGATTAAGATGTGAGGTCCGTCCTTGTAGGCCCTTTGCTGGTTATGTCAATTTCTTGTCTGCGTAATTTGCGGATCTTTCTTTTTGGCCTTGCCATTTCTTATCCGTATGCATCCGCGTAAATCCGCGGCTGATTTTCAGCACCTCATACGGCCGCGACGGCCGCTTCTTTCCATTTCTCTTCATTCACTCCGATGAACAGCCTCACGATCATTGCGACGGAACTCATGAGACCGAAGAGTGCGGTGTACATGAAAATGCCGCGGCCGAATGGCGGATAAATAAACGTCAGCCAGCATAAGCCTGAAATCATCGCCAGCACGCCCAGCCAGCGTGGCAGGAACGTTGAGCGGAAAATCAAAAAGCCATTCAGCAGGACTGAGAAGCCGAAGAAGGCCATCGCGAGCGATGTGCCCTGGTTATTCACCTTGAAGAGAATTAATGAGAGGGACTGCAATTGTTGGGGAGTGAAGCCGGCAAATACTGTCCCGCTGGTTCCCAGCACAAACAGTGGGGCGATGAAAAAGACGCGCGCGAAAGTTTTGATGATGCCGCCGCTCAGGTCGAGGAATGCCGCCACTAGTGCGATGCTTCGGCTCACGGGCCGCAGCAGAACATACCAGAGCGCGGTAGTTGCGATATTGCTCGCCATCTCAATGATAAAGACCGTGAAGCCCAGTTCATACAGGCCCCTGTGCGTCAGGAAGTTAGTCGCGGTGGCGGCCGCATCGTTTGAGACATACAGTCTGTCGCTGACAAAACCTTGAGCGAATACCCCGGTGATTATGGTCAGCAGAAAAAGAAGGGCGATGACGCGGCCGATGAGGCGCGGTGAAGTTCTGGAAATCATATGCCGAGATTACGTGGCCAGCGCGGAAATGGTTCCGCGAAAAACCTCCGAGCTGCGAAGCAGTGGACGTAGTTAAGCCCAAGGCCAGTTGCAAGCCTTGGGTTACGATGGTTATTGATTCTCGCTTTTGACGAAATCACTCACCGAGCCCCGATTCATCGGGGTGGACATAGTTAAGCCCAAGGCGACGCTTTGCGAGCCTTGGGTAGAATGGTTAATAAATTTGTTGGAGCCGCGAAGCGGCGACTGATCTGCTGCCATGCAAAAATCTGCCTGACCACACTAATTACTCTCTGATCACTAGTTGCTTGCACCACCAAGATTCACTTGATTTGTGGGTTACGATCTTTCTTATGTCGTACACGAATCTCCTGTACCACATCGTTTATGGTACGAAGAATCGGCTACCGCTAATTACCAAAGAACTGCGTCCTGAGCTGCATCGATTTCTCGGCGG
>Ga0134124_10003994_pt1 | contig 11848 bp, 22 predicted proteins | sample KB304_FD_96880 | JGI IMG/M metagenome (GOLD analysis project Ga0134124, IMG submission 96880) | Terrestrial soil microbial communities without Nitrogen fertilizer from Kellogg Biological Station, Michigan, USA - KB3-0-4 | ecosystem: Environmental > Terrestrial > Soil > Unclassified ... | reverse complement strand
GGTGCACACGAATCGAGTTTTCCGTAATCATCTTCCCAATACCAGCAACCTATATTCCAGTTTTTCACTTGTCCCGATTGCTGTCCTTCGTGAAACCATATTTGCCAGCGCTCTTGTATGCTTTCGTTGCAGGTAGCCATTGTGTTTAGAAGTACTAGTGATTGCTGGTCCATGTTCGTTTCCTTTACTCGTTTGCTTCTGTTTCGTTTAGCCCGTTTCACCTTTAGTCTTGCTGGCTGAGGCTTAATGTATCGCTATGCTACATTAACCGGGCTTGCCTGTACTCTGTTCTGGTTATATAATCTCTGTTAGTTGAGTGTCCCTCGTCGGGCTTGCTTTGGTAGGTGGCTCGACGGGGGATTTGTATTTGTTAGCGCCCGATGCGAGCTAGCCAGGTGTCGCGTCCAATTACCGTGCTACTGTCGATGATTGTCCAGAGGCGGCGGCGGCTTGCGTTTGTAATCTTGCGGGTGTCGAACTTAGTCCAATTGCCTGTTTTGCTGTTGTAGATTGAAAAGTAGTCGTGTGTTAGTAGGCTGTGTAGTTCGATAATCATTTCCGTTTTCCTTTTGCTCGTCCTTGCCTGTACTCGATTTCTATCCTTAATTATAATCGCGTTTACAACGCTGTCAAGCGTTTTATCCAGCCAATTTGTGAAACTCTCATGAAAACGTTGACAACGCGCCGCCGTGTTGGTACAATACCCCTAGAAAGTGAGGGGTAGCCATGAGCCAGAAACGACAAGTTAACGCGCGATTAGCCGTAGACGATGTGACACTGGAGAGGTTCCGACGGTACTGCAAAGATAACCAAATGACCGCGCGGGAAGCGATTAACCGTCTGCTGGATATTGCCGCGTTGCCAACGCCAGTTCCTAACGATGAGCCTGAACCGATAGCCGAGACGTTATCAACGCGCCGTGAGGAATACGTACCCATTGACAATATTGCCTAAAGATATGCGCCAAACTGATCCACTACCTACTGTCCAGGGGGGGGGTAGTGGAGCAATCTGCAACATATTCCAGCGCCGCCGTTTGTGTGATTAGCACGCGCGGGTGTACAATCGGGGGAACGAGTGACGAGGGGGAAGCGATGGCGACGGTGGAAGCACTTGGCAGTATCGGCATTGGAATATTTACTGTAACTATACTTATAGGCGCATTCTGGTGTATCATTCGTGAGCAGCGCCGCAACGATGAAGCGATACTGCGCGATATGCATGAACGACACCAATTAGAATGGTTTGAGTTGCAACGCGAGATAGCCGAGGCGCGCCAGCGTCTAGACGCCGAAAAACCCAAGCACGCCGAGCGCCAGCACAAAATCTCTCAGGTCTTAAGTGACGACGGCGAACTGATTGACGTGCATCTGTTTTACAGTCCAGAGGATAACGGCTGGATTGCGAATATCCCCAGCTTGCAATACTGTTCGGCGTTTGGCGAAACACCAGAGGCGGCAATGCGTGAAATCAAAATCGCTATGCACGCCTGGTTAGCATCGGCTGAGCAGCACGGAATACTCAGGAGCAATAACTGATGGCCCGTCACGCTAAGGTTCGCTACAAGGTCTATGAGTTCCTTAAAGCCTTCAAAGAGGAACACGACGGTATAAGCCCAACCTATTCCGAGATTGCGCAGAACTTCGGCTGGGCTAGTGAAACCACCGCTTGGTGGCACGTCGAACGCCTGGAGCATCAGCGGCTTGTTTACATAGACGACCAACGCCGGATTACCCTTCCCGGCGGTGAATATATAGCCCCGGAATAATTCATAGCATAAGCTTGCTAGCAAACCTATGCTAGTATTCATTTGTTCTATACAACCTCTCAAAAGCGCCTTACGATTATGCGTAGGCGCAAGTCTTTTCTCCCTATATCCTTAACGGTTCTGTTTCCTGATACTTGCGCCTAACGGCGTTCTTTCGATCCCGCTACCCTCGCCTTAAAGCATAACGATTGCTGGCAGGGTCATCAACTGGATAGTGAAGCAGGGTCGAGCAAACCATCAGAGGTGGTTGGCGCCCGTGTCGTAAAAGGACACGAGCCAAGGCGTTGTGAGACGCACCAACCGACATAAGTATACCGATGTGAGGCGGAATGGGGTGCCTTTGTGGACCCGATAGTCGATTTAGTGGTGAAGGTTATGGTTGGCCTTATGGTCATGTTGGGGGCTGTGCTCCCGGTCATGATCGGGCTGATTATCGCTGTGGTAAAAATGCTAGCGGAAAGCAATCAGCGACATAACGAAGCAGAGAAGCGGTATGCAGCGCAAGAGCAAGAAAAGATTGCCAACGAGCGGGCGGTTGCGGCTGTGCTGACCAAAATGGAAGCCAATAGCGAAGGGCGCGACAAGACGTTAGCGCTCGTGCAGCAATCGATGGCTAATGAGGCTAACGCTTCACAGAGTTTGATTGCGGCAACCAATACCAGCAATGAAAAGCTTGACGGTCTCACGGCGGCTACCAAAGCAAACGCACCGCTTATCGGGCAACTTGTTGAGCAGGTTATTGCTAGCACCAAAGACAACACTGACGCCATGGGCGCCATGACCATTGAGCTAAGCACGCAAGGGCGTGAGCAAACCGCCGGACTAACCGCCCAACTCGCCAGTGTTTTAGAGGCAGCGCATCACGCAGGCGATACCGCTAAGAATATCCCTAACGCGGTTTGGGTAACTGAAGCGGCTTTAGAGTTGGCAGCGCGATTGACGATGATTGAACAGCATATTTCGGAGCTTAAGCCAACGACCAACACTATTCTCCAGGAGCTAAACAACGCCGCAAAGCTTCGTGAAAAGTTCCGACAGGACGTTAAGTTGTTATTTGACAAGCTTTACCGGGATATTGCTTTGTTATCACCGCCGCCGATTATCCCGGCGAACGCAGAAGAAGGCGACCATGCACAAGGGACCGCACCAGCGGGTGTTGTCGATAAGTCAAGCTGATTGGAACGAGATGCGTAAAGACGACCAGTGGAATTTTCTACAGGCGCTCTATAGTACCTGTAGCGATTGCCAGGCCTTGCTTGAGCTTGTCCCTCGTTGCCCGCTACACGACTTGTGCATGAACCGCGCCATTGAATGGGTCAAGTCGCTTAGCGAGCATCCGCCGCGTTCATTCCCGGCCAACTGGTGTTGCACGCACGGCATTTTGGAACCTGACGAGCTCGCCAGATACCGCGCTGAAATCGACGAACACCCGCCGTCCACAATTGCGCAATCGATTATCGACGCCGCCGAACGCCGCGCCGAACTGAACACGCCTGCAAGCGACCTTGACGCGGAGGCGAAACAGCTATGATGTACAACCGCCTTCTTGTGACGACTGATAGCATGTTGGCATACCTGCACAAGCGCAACGCTGACCTTGAATGGCAAGTCTCTTATTTGGAGGACACAACGGCGGAACATAAACAGCGGGTTATTGAATATCGACAGCGAATTGACCAGTTGCGCGAGGTAATAGATCGCGCTTTAGATGGTCAGCGCACCGGAGAAACCGCCGAACAAGCCTTATCCCGAACGTGGGAAATGCTGGCGCGGGTCAGGTGAGTATGAACGCCTACGACTTCGCCGTGCTGCTTGCCGAGTATGACCGCCGTCACGCGATTGCCGAGCTTACCCGCGCTTACGTGGCCGCCATGCGCGAACGCCGTGCGTACTCCGATAGTCTGCTACCGACGTTCGAAGCGAAGCCGCTGGCGCATTATGCGACGTGGGGAAAAGTAGTTGGTAAACGGAGATATGGCTAAATGGAATTTCACATCATCCCGTACTTGATTGTTATCCTTGCCGCGCTTCTTGGGGCACTCGTCTACAGGTTCTTTGGTCGCTATCCGAAGTGGTCTAACCCGGTTTGCTTCGGTCTAGGACTGTTGGCATTTGGCCTGATCCTGATTTTTGTCAAGGTTACGTAGTTATGCTATACGGCGGCGGCGTCGAAAGAAGACGCGAGAACAAGCCTAGAGAGCAGGTGACATGGCCTATGACCACTCTCCGGGGGCGTGTTGAAACAACTTCGGTTGACCGGGTGCAAGCCCCGGCGTGCTGCCACCTTCAATTAGTTTCTAGAATAACCATTCTCATAAGTAAAAGGGGTGTGATATGACAGTTCGAGCTAAGTTTAAAGTCAACAAAATCGAGCGTACCGAGCACATGCGACAGGACGGCACTAACGAAAAGGGCTTACCGCGCTATGTGTCCGGTGAAATGCAAACCATTGTCATGGCACCCGTTTACGGCGGCGGCGATCCTGACCATGAAAACACTAAATTCTGGAATGCGACACCGAGCGGCGAAATTCGACTAGGCACCGTTAACGCTGACGCGGGCAACCAATTCGAACTTGGCAAAGAGTATTACGTCACGTTCGAGGCTGCGGACACTCCCGAATGAGCGCTCGATTACGTCTAACTGTCCTTAGATATGATTGGATTTTTAGCCAATGACCCGCGAAGAACAGAACGCTATCGGCGGTGTGACGTTTGCCGTGAGTGAAAACGGCCCCACGGTTTCACCCGGTAGCACGCCGCTGGTCGTCACGCGCCCGCCCTTCACGCCTGAGCAGGAAGCGCGTATCCGTGAGATTGTCCGCGAGGCTCTCGGCTGGCGCGTGATTACCCCTGCCGATTTGCCACCGGAAAGCAACAAGGACACCGCCGAATGACCCGCGAAGAATTTAACCTGTTGACGAATGACGAGAAGTGGGAAGCATATCGCACTTTGCTGCGTTCGACGGTTACTGAGAGGGTAACAAGCAGCGGGAACGCATCGTTTGTTACTCAACGATGGATTACTGTCCCTAGTTGTGAACCCGTTACAGGCAATCTCAACGCCGTCACCGTCAACCCCGCCTGGCGCGATTACCCGTCGGAGGACAAGTAGCCGTGTACCTATCAATGCAAATCGAATTAATCGAATTAATGGACGCCATGCAAGATGATGACGATTTTGTCCAGGCGATAAAAGACAGCCTAGCGCTTGATAACCTCGATGTCTGGATTGAGGCGGCGATAAGGTTGCAAAGCAGATTTGAGGAGTTACGACAACTAGACAGCGATGCTGACAATGATGAGCTTGAGGCCGAGGCGGACAAGGCTTATCACGACCTGGCAACCTTCGTTATTTACAACCGCAAGGCCCTTGTGCAAGCGGTTTTAGGTAGGGACAAATGAGGTGTACCGCCTCATGCGTTGGCTACGGCGCTTCCTCGGTGGCGAGTGTCGCTACTGGAAACGCGGCGGCGATTATGTGGAGCGCTGACCATGCGTGACATCGCCGTGCTCTGCGGGGTAGCCTTCGCGCTGGCGTCGTTCCTGGCGCTGTGGGCGCTTGTTGCCGCGCGGCGGAAAGCCGAGGGCGAGTGACACTACTGCTACCCGCCGTTACCAGCGGAGCACCGCTACTGGACACCGTTCACCACACGGACGCCTTGACGTTGCTACGCGCGTTGCCAACAGGTTCGGTTGATGCTGTGATAACTGACCCGCCGTACGGGGTAGGCAAAGCGGTATGGGATGACAGTATAGACGTTGATATTTTTCGGGAATGCTTGAGGGTTAGTAGGGGATACAGTTTGTTCTTTTACGCTAACACTCGATTACACCACATTTTAGGCATTATCCAGAGTTGCGGATATGACGCCTGGGTAATGGTGTGGCATAAGCCCAATTCAATGCAAATCTCTCGGAAGTTCTTACCCCATTGGTCGCCTATCATATGCGCCTATAAATCAGGGCAAGTGAATTTTTGGGGCAAGGATGTTGTACACGATGCGATTGTGCCACAAGGGTTTGACCACCCCACGGTAAAGCCCCTCAAGGTTGTTAAATGGCTTATCGAAAAAGCAAGTAAACCCGGTGCCTTGATTTGTGACCCGTTTATGGGTAGTGGCACAACAGCAATAGCAGCAAGATTGTTAGGTCGCCGCTTTATCGGTTGTGATATTTCAGCCGAATACGTCAACCTTGCGAAAGCGCGATTAGCCGAACCGTACACGTTGCCCTTACCGCTGGCGATTGAACCCGTCGTGGCAAGGCAGGAGGCGCTAGCGTGGTGAGCGCAGAGTACCGCAAGGTGATAGGAATACCTTACAGTGACTAGGACTTGCAACGCCAAAACGAACAACGGTACACCGTGCCAACGAGCGCCGATGCCAAACGGACGTTGTTACCTGCATGGCGGCAAGTCGCCTAAAGGTGTTGCGGCGGGGCAATTCAAGGACGGGCGCTATTCCAAGTACATGCCGACCCGCTTGCTTGAACGCTACACCGCCGCCGAACAGGACACCGAACTGCTTAACATGCGGGCTGAAGTGGCGTTAGTGGACGCCCGTTTAGCCGACCTGTTAAGCCGTGCTGATACTGGTGAGGCGGGTACGCTCTGGGAAAAAGCACGCAAGTCTACCGATAAGGCGTTCCGTTCGTTCGAAGCGGATGACATGGGCGGCTTGCATTTGGGCCTGATGGAACTAGATCGCCTTATTGGTTCTGGACTTGCTGACCACGAAGTCTGGTATGAGATCCAGACGTTATTAGAGCAACGGCGGCGGCTTGTCGAAAGCGAACAGAAGCGCCTTATCTCCATGCAGCAAATGGTCACAGCCGAACAAGCAACGGCGCTTATCACAGCGGTACTGGATAGCGTCAAGCGCAACGTTACAGACCGCGCGGTACTCATGGCAATTCAGACCGACATGTCGCTGTTTTTGGGAGCACCTAAATGATAGACCTCCCAACCAAGCCGACCCTGTTTAACAGCATGATTAGGACGTTTATCGACGGTTTATCGACGCCAAATATTTCTTCCGATAATGCTGAATATCGCGTCATACTGCCAAATCCGCATGATAAACAGGTTGGTTTTGTCGATAGTCGGGCTAAGCGAATTGTCGTTCGGGCAGGTCGGCGTGGCGGTAAAACTATCGGCGTTGCCATTAAAGCGGTACGCGCTTTTGTGGCAGGTCGGCGGGTGCTCTATGCCGCCCCTACTCAGGAACAGATAGACCGCTTCTGGGTGACGATTTGCCGTGCTCTGGAATACGCTATTGATAGCAAGCGGCTTTACAAGAATGAGACCCGGCACATTATCGAAGCGCCCGGTACTGAGCAGCGCATCAGGGCGAAAACCGCCTGGAATGCTGACACCTTGCGCGGCGATTATGCCGACCTGCTAATCCTTGACGAATGGCAGCTTATGAACGAGGACGCCTGGGGAATTGTTGGCGCGCCGATGCTGGCTGATAACAACGGCGATGCTATATTCATTTACACCCCGCCGTCACTCCATAGCAGAAGCACAACCAAAGCAAGCGATCCGCAACATGCGGCGAAACTCTTTAAGAAAGCAGAAGCCGATACCTCTGGACGCTGGCAAACTTTCCATTTTACCAGTCGCGATAATCCGCATATCAGCCAGGAAGCTATCGAAGAACTTGCCAGCGATATGACCTCGATTGCCTACCGCATGGAAATACTGGCGGAGGACGTAAACGAAGCGCCCGGCGCGCTATGGACACGAGCTAACATCGAAGCTAACCGCGTCGTCAAAGCGCCGGATCTGGCGCGTATTGTCGTTGCAATCGACCCGTCGGCTACTTCAGGCGGCGATGAGGCAGGTATCGTCACGGCGGGTAAAGCGGGTGAAGCGTTCTATCTCTTGTCTGATGATAGTGTCCAGGGCAGTCCCTTGACGTGGGCAAAAGCGGCGGTAACGGCGTATCACAAGTATGGGGCGGATTGTATCGTAGCCGAAAGTAACAACGGCGGCGAAATGGTAGCCCTGACGATTGCCACCGTCGATAAGGATGTCCCTGTGAAATTGGTACACGCCAGCCGGGGTAAAACGACCCGCGCTGAACCTGTAGCGGCGCTCTATGAGCATAACAGGGGGCATCACGTCGGGGTGTTTCCCGCACTTGAGGACGAGCTATCGCTATGGATGCAGGGCGATGCTTCACCGAACCGATTGGATGCACTTGTCTGGGCAGGTACAGAACTCCTGTTAGGCGAAAACCGCGAGGTGCGACACGAAGCAGCGCCTAGCGTATTGACAGATTACCGAGGCGGTTAATGTGGGGGCGATTGATGAGCGTAGGTAGGGCAATGTGGCAAGCCGGGGCATCAGCCTGGAATGACGGTTCTTTCGCGCCGACACCGGATAGCGATTGGAACGCCTACAACGCGCGCCTGATGCGTTACCGTATGGGTTGGGCATATTACAACAATACTGTCTATTCCAACCTTGACCGCTACTCGGCCTTAAAGAAGGTTAACAGCAGCCTCTACAAGCATACACGCGGCGTGATTAACCCGGTGGCCCGCTTCGCTGACCTGCGTACCTCGAAAGTCTACGGCGGTTCGCTGGACATGGAAACAGGCACGCGCGGCGCTATCCCCATTGCACAGGCAGATGACGCTCTGTTAGAGGCGATACTCCAGGTCTGGAAATGGTCGGTATGGGGCACCCAGAAAACAACCTATGTTCGCACAGGCGAAATCAACGGCGACGTGTTCATTAAGGTTGTTGACGATGTAGCGGCGCAAAAGGTTCGCATGGAAGTGCTGGCCCCGGAAAAAGTGAAGTACCTCGAAAAAGATGAGGTGGGCAATATCAAGCGCATCGTTATTGAATACGAAGTCGATGCCCTGATCGCGCCTGAACCGGGCAAGCCACCGCCCGCTAAAAAGACCTACCTGTATACCGAAGAGATAACCAAAGATGAATTTACGACCCGCAAGGACGGCGAATTATTCGGGTTCTTTGAGGATGCAAGCGGCAATCTGGTTAGCCAGTGGGCTAATCCTTATGGCTTTGTTCCTGTGGTACACGCGACACCGAAAGACATTGGCCTGATATTCGGCGTAACGGCCTATCATGCCGAGGTTCGCAAGATTGACGAGATTAACGATGCGGCCTCGATGCTTAACGACCAAATCCGCAAGATTATCCAACCTATCTGGTATTTTGCCGGGGTTGCCAAAAGTGCCGATTTAACGCCAAAAACCGCTAACCCTGAGCCGTCAACGGGCAAAGAGAACCGCGACCAGATGCCCGCCATTTACGGGCCTGAAGGGTCGCAACCGTTCCCGATGATTGCGCCAATCGACATTGCGGCGGCACGTGGCAATATCGATAGCCTGATTGCCGAACTTGAGCGTAGCCTGCCTGAACTAGCATTGCACCATATTCGCGACGGTGGCAATCTAACCGCGCCGGGTGTCAAGGCGGCTTATAGCGATGCGGTGGAACGGATTATCGAGAGCCGCGCCAATTATGACGATGCGCTAGTTCGTGCTCAGCAGATGGCGGTATCGATAGGCGGCTTCCGTGGCTACGACGGCTTTGCCGGGTTTGACCTCAATTCTTACGCGCGCGGCGATTTAGCACACTTCATAGCCGATAGACCCGTGATTGAAGAGTCAATGACCGTGCAAGAACGCATCCAATTCCTGATGACCAGCGGCGCGCCTGAGAAAGCAGTCTGGGCGGAGTTGGGTATTCCTGAGCAGACGATTAAGGAATGGGAAGTGCAGAAGCAACAAAAGGCGCTGCTGGCGATGATGGCTCAACAAAACGCGCTGTCGAGTGGGCAGCAACCGCCGCAATTGACGGCGGGCAACACGGTAGACGCGACGGCGCAGCCTGCTACGCCAACAGTCAAGGGTGAACCGCTCCCAGACCATCAGGCGACCAACGACCAGCCGATAACCGAGGCCGACATTAAGAAATGGAACGCCATGTTCGAAGCGATGAGCAAGGGGCTAAGCGGTGCCTGATCCAGTCTTGCGGGATAAGTTTCTGGCCTTATTTGAGCACCGTATGGCTGACTTATCGGATCGGCTTGCCAGTGGCGAAATTGACCTCGCGACGTGGCAAATCGACATGAGGAAAACTATTCGCGATGCGTATGCATCCCAGATTTGGGCAGCCACCGAAGGCAATCCAAACATGAATGATTACCTCAAAATGGGATCGCAAATCCAGGCGCAAGATCGTTACCTTGCCGACTTTGCCCGCGAGATAAAAGCGGGCGACTTATCGCCACAAGCGATCAGTAGCAGGTCGAAGTTGTATGCACGCTCGTCAGGTCAAGTTTATTGGGATCAGGCGACGGGAAATGTAAAGTTGCCAGCCTACCCGCGAGGCTCTAACGGCGCGCCCTGTCGCGTCAATTGCAAGTGCGAATGGCGCGATAACAATGACGGGACGTGGACGTGGGTACTTGGTCCGAATGAAAACCACTGTGAGGTATGCAGTGAACGTGCTGCTCAGTGGAATCCGTATATCCCGCCGCAATCACAGAGGAATGCAGCATGATCGCTTTTATTCTTGAAGGTATTGATTTCAAAAATCCCCGCTTGACGCGCAGCACGCGTATCTGGTTTCAATATTTCTGCTGGTGTATTCGTCATTACATGATGTTTCACCACCCTGATTATCCAGGTTGGATACGCGGTCTGGTTTACAAATATTATCCCCACGCGCATCAACGGTGGAGCGTTACCTGGAATATGGTTCGCCTATGGCAACATATCAATCCCGATTTCAAGTTAATGCCTGAGATAACTCCGTTTCCCTGGTGGATTGGCATGGCCGCTTTGGGACCACTAAGAACACCCTGGACGGCGGTATCCCGCTGGTTTGGCAGACACACGGGCGGAAGGTCACATCGTTGTGAGTTTACAGATAGAACGCACGGTGCGTTGTATGGCGGACAAGACGGCGGATTTATGAACCACTATTTTGAGCAGTTTATCGCCAACATCTCAGCGGAGGACGCCGAACGCTAATGAACAAGCAAGAGCTACTCGTAGAAATCGCCAGCCTCGAAGCGCAGATCGCCGCGTTGCCAGATGGCGATGAAACATATCACATGAAACAGGCTTTATATTGCTGCCGTCGGGGGCTTGAGGCGATAGGAAACAAGGAAACGATAGCTGTATATATTTTCGATACCCTGCTGGCGAAGCACGCAAGAGAGATTTACGGTGACGACAGGGCGGGTGCTAGCTTCGTGTTCAATCCAGAGGATGGCAAGAGCGAATGAACCCATTCCGAAAAATACTTGATGAGCTAGAAAAGCGGATTGGAAAATCCCCGTCTTATCGTCAGGTAAAAGTTACTGAGGGCGTTCTCTTGATGATTGATAGAACCGCACTTAAGGGGGCTAAAGCCTATCAAGTTGAAGATAACGGCTCAGCTTGGGCGTGGTTGGAAGCTATAGACACAACAACCGGGCAAACGATAACGCTCACGGTTAGAGTAGAGGCAAAAAGCAGTTAAATTCACGGGGGCTTCACCCATAGCGGGCATCCCAACTCGAAACGACAACCAACCCGTATCCGCCAACGGCTAATAGGCGGCTGATAAGGATAACGATAATGGCAGATGAACTGACAACTAACGAACAACAGCAGACCACACCACCGGGCACCGCGCCGGAAACAGCGGGTAACGTCAGTGGTCAACCGGATAAGCAGGACGCCTCGAAAGAAGTACAGGAACGCATCGCGCGGGCCAAGCGTAAGACTACCGAGGACATCCTGAGTAAGCTTGGCTTTGATAACCTTGACGCGGCAATCGCGGCCTTCACCGAAGTAAAGCAGGTCAAGGACGGACAGCTTAGCGCGGCAGAAAAAGCGCAGAAAGAACGCGATGCCGCCGCTAAAGAACGCGACGAAATCAAAGCTAAGTATCAGGCCGAACGTGAAGCCCGCCAGCGGGATAGGGTGGACGGCGCAATCAAAGAAGCCGCCAAGGGCGCGCGCAACCGCAAGCATGTGCTTATCCTCATTCGGGAAGAGCACCCGGATAAGGTGGCGGCGTTGGCGAGTGATGACGGCACGCTTG
>Ga0134124_10003993_pt1 | contig 11848 bp, 13 predicted proteins | sample KB304_FD_96880 | JGI IMG/M metagenome (GOLD analysis project Ga0134124, IMG submission 96880) | Terrestrial soil microbial communities without Nitrogen fertilizer from Kellogg Biological Station, Michigan, USA - KB3-0-4 | ecosystem: Environmental > Terrestrial > Soil > Unclassified ... | reverse complement strand
TATCGGGACGCCGAGGCCAAGCGCCGCTCGGATCTGGAGCGGGCGTTCGAGGCGCTGACGGCCAGCCCGGAGCCACGGATGGTGCAGCGGGCGCTGGATATCGCCAGGCCGGCGCTCAGCCCGTCCGAAGCGCCACGGCTGGACGCGCAGTTGCTGCCCGCGCCACGCGCTGCGCAGCTCCTGGCGCTCTGGCAATGCGCGCGCGACGAATCTGAATCGCTTCTCGTCCAGGAGGACGAGGAGTTTCTGCAACTCATTCTGTGAAAGGAAATCCATGCCCACCCAAGCCAATCTCATGGGGTCCGGCTGCCCCGCGCTCCAGGCCCAGGCCTCGGTCGGAATGCCGAGCCTCAGCCAAACGGCCACCGGCTCGTCGCAGACCGATGCTTTTCTGCTGCCTTCGGACGCGGTGATGTTCAGCACGGTGGCATTGAACACCGGCGCGAAGCTTCCCTCCAACGCCAACCTGTTCGACAGCTACATCGTGGTCAACCACGGCGCCAACACGCTGAAGGTCTACCCGAACTCTTCCGGCGGGAAGATCGCCAACGGCTCGGCCGGGGCGGCGTTCAGCGTGCCTACGCTGAAGACCGCCTCGTTCCTGTACCTGGGGTCGGACAACTGGGCGGCGTCCCTCAGTGCGTAAACGCTGGGTGCAGGTGGCGGGCCAACTGGTGCCGGCCGGGGAGTCTCCGCCGGACCCGGCGGCGCCGCTGGTCATGCCGGACATCCAGCCCTACCGCTCCATGGTGGACGGCTCGCTCATCACCAGCCGCTCCCGCCATCGGGAACACCTGCGGGCGCACGGGGTGGTGGAGGTCGGGAACGAGAAGTTCCCGCCAAGGAAACTTGCACCGCCGCCCGGGCTGAAGCAGCGGCTGATCGAGATCACTAACCAGAAGACGAGGAGAGGGTGATGGCGGGATTGACGCTTCGGGACCAATTGAACGCGGCGCTGCAAAAGGCGGTTTTAAGGAGCGCATCGCCCCACCCAGGTCTGGTGCCCGATACCGATTCGGATGCGCAAGATTTCGTTGCGCCCGACGTCAACGCGGCGCCGCACCAGCCGTTAGGACCTGTATATTTATCCAATATGCCGGGAGCGGTGGGGATGGCTGGGGAGCCGGGAGGAGGAATGAACGGGGCGGTGCCGGCGGGCTATGGCGGCACGGGCCTCGTCCCATCGCCGCTGCCGATGGCTCCGGAGCAGGATGATCCTAGCGCACTCACCAATATATATGGTGGGTTCGGCGCGGCCGCGGATACAGGTGCGCAGGACGACGAATCAACCCGCCAGCGGATGCGCCAGGCCGAACTGCTGGACGCGCTGCATGCGCTGCCGGACGAACCGGAGGATTCCGACCAACCTCAACAAGATGAGGAGGATGGCGCCGATTCCTTGTTGGTGGCGGCCGCGCCCGGCGCGCCGCATGTGGTGCCCAGGTCCAGCCCGGGGCCGATCAGCAACCCACCGCCGCCGGCGGCCAACCCGGTCGCGCAGGGCTCCCCGGTGCCGGCGAGCAAGCCGCGACTAACCTTGCAATCCGACCTGTCTGACAGGGGAGCGCCCTTCCCGAAGACGCAACACAAATACGACGACATCATTCTTCGGGAACTCAAGGGACGCGAGGACCTCATCGATCCGGTGATCCTCAAGGCGATGATCAACAAGGAAAGCAGCTTTAACCCGCTTGCCGGCAACGGCAGCCACATTGGTCTTATGCAAGTCGATTCAAGGAAAAGCGGGTGGACGCCGGCGCAGTTGAAGGTCCCTCAAACTGCGATTCATGCCGGCCTCAAGTTCTATCGGGAGGCGAAGAACTCGATCGACGGGTACCTCAAGAAGCAGGGAATATACGACCAGTACACGCCGGAGGAGCGGACACAATTGGCTCTGACCGCCTACAACGCGGGCCCAACAACAGTCCAGAACGCAATGGGCGAAGCCAGGAAAAGAGGCACTGAGGCGCCCAAGCAAAGCGACCTGGTCGCTGATGGTGAGCAAAGCCCGATGTGGAAAATCCTGCCGAAGGAGTGGAAAACAAAGGACGGGAAGAAAGACCTACGGAAGCTAAAGGAAATTTCCGACTACGCTCCAACCATCATGAAAAATGCCGGGTACTAATCAATATCCCTAAATAAGAAAATGAATAGACTTCTCGCTTCGTTTATGCCGGTTTTCTTTGCCACGGTTTGCTCGGCGCAGGAGCCGTCTGGGAAATACCAATCCGTGTCGACCACCGTGAACGTCACGGGGACGCATTGGCGTGACAACGGCATTCAACTGGAAATCTTCGGCCAGGGAAAGCGGAAGAAGGCCATCTTCTATTTCACGAACAACGGCGATGCTGAAGGGGAGATCAAGGAAGTGCTCGTTCCCGTTGAAAACGAGCGCAGCCTGGATTTCCGCTATACCGGATGCATCCTGGTTGATGGCGAGCGTGAGAAACCTGGCGCATGCAGAGCCGTGTGGCCTTTCCCCAAGAGGGAGCGTCGCGGCGACGCAGTCATAGGCCATCTCAGATGCAGTCCGAGCGCCGATTACCGGACGCTGCGCTGTACCTACGCGTGGCCTCAGGGTGACAAAGACTATTTCACCTTGTGGCGGGTTTCGGACTTTGACGCGGAGAATGAACGATGGCTATCCGGCCTCAGCCTCGTTCCGGAATCGACGGACGACCCTCGCTCGGTGGAGGTGGCGGTCAGAAACATGTTCCCTTTACCGCGCAAGGTGGTTGACCAAGTGATATGGCAGGAACGGTTGTTTGCCGGCTCATTCAAGCAACCGACGCCACAGACCGGAGTGTTGCAGGTCGGTGTGATTTACCAAAGGCGCAAGGGGCAGACGGTCACCGCGAACCCGGAACTGACGGAGGCGGAATTAATTCAGCATTTTCTCGTCTTGGCTGGTTACCTTCGTGCCGAAGAGATTTTCTTTGATTACAGCCGGGGCGAGATTCTCGAACTCGCGCTTACTGCTTACAGGATTGGAACTCAGGCGGTGATGGAGGCAATGCAGATGGCCCGCAGGCAAGGTATTCGATCGCCGCGATTTAAGGACCTTGTTGCCGGAGGGGAGCGCAGCCTATTAGCACAGACGCTGCCGTTTCAGTACGAACGCTCCCCGGGATTTGCCAGGGTGGCCTCGTATGCTCCAGAGGTCTTAAAAGAGGCGAATTTCAAGCCCGCCGGGGCGCGCAAATGAAGCAGGGCATCCGTCCCCGCGCCTGGAACCGAAAGAGAATGAGGCGAGTTCTCATACTGCCTTGCCTGCTCATGGTGGCGTCGGGCGTGTGCGCCGGCCAGGGATTGGCCGGCAAGTACCTCTCGATTTCCACGACGGTCAACACTCTTGGTGCTCATTGGCATGAAAACGGGGTTCATCTGGAGGTCACCGATCGAGGAGGTAATTCGAGGGCCATATTCGCCTTCACGGACAACGGTGATGTCCTTGGTGCGAAAGAGACGCTCATTCCAATCGTCAAGGGGCGAAGGGTTGATTTTGAGTTCGAAGGTTGCTTAACGGGCAACCTTGACGACGCCGACGGCAAACCGTGCAAGCCCATGACCGGGAAACCGCGTCAGGACGGAGAGACCGTGCTCGGCCGCCTGCAGTGCGAGGCGGCTGAGGATTGGCAAACGTTGCGATGCAGCTATGCCTGGCCGTTTGGCGACGTGAACTACTTTACGCTTAAGCGAGTTCAAGATTATTGGGAAACCGGGAAAACCTGGCCCAGGAAACTCGAACTGGACATTGACCGAGCCGGCAACCCGCGTTCAGTCGAGGCTGCGATTTACAGGATGCCGCCTATGCCGCCTGCCGTCCTCAAGCAGGTCAGGCTGCAGGAAAAGTCCTTCGCCGGAACTTTCAAAGAACCGATTCCGCAAGACGGGATCATGCAACTCGGCGTGATTGAAAACAGGCGACGGGGGGTCAGGACCCAGGCACGGGAAGGCGTGGAGGAGGAAGAGTTGGTACAGCATTTCCTAGTCATCTCGGCGTATCTTGCTTCGGAGCAGATTTTTTTCTCTTACAGCCGGGGTGAGATATTGGAGCTTGCGCTGACAGCGTACAGAATCGGCACGCCGGCCATCATGGAGGCCGTTGGAATGGCTCGCAATGCCGGTATCCGGGCACCCAAGCTGAAGGATATTGTTGCCGGTGGGAACGGTAGCCCGTTAGCCCGTGCTTTGCCGTTTCAATATGCAGACTCTCCGGGCTTTGCCAGGGTGGCCGGGTATGCTCCGGCCATCTTGAGCGCCGCCAAGTTTCCGCCCAGCCGCGCGGCAAAGTGATCTAGCCACACGTCAATTTTTTGTCCGCATACGGGCCGGCTGCCTTAAAGCGCCGGCCCGTTGCTATTTGGAGAAGACATGCCGGAAACCACGCTCAGAGAGCAATTGGCAGACGCGCTGGAAGGCGCGCCGGAAACGGAAGTGGAGGAGGGGGGGCGAGCCGCTTCCGAGGACGACGGCTCGAATGCCGGTCCAGCTTCGACACAGACCGAGCCAGATTCGTCTACCGCAGATCGGGGTGAACAGGCGACGCAGTCGGAGGCGTCGGAGAAACCATCGCTCCAGCCGGAGTCCCATGACGAGCTAGCGCAACCTCCTCGTCGCCCCCCTTCGTCGTGGAAAAAAGACTACTGGCAGGACTACGCCAAACTCGACCCGCGCATCCAGGACTACATCGACCGCCGCGAGCGCGAGTTCGCGAGCGGCGTGTCCACCTACCGCGCCGAGGCCGAGCGCTCGCATGAGCTGTGGGGCGCCATCGCCCCGTTCCAGCGCGACCTGGAGGCGCACGGCATCACCCCGGCGCGCTGGGTTGCCACGCTGGGCGGCGCGCATCACAAGCTGGTGAACGGCAGCGCGCAGGAGCGGCTGGCCACGTTCCAGCAGCTGGCGGCGCAATACCAGGTGCCGGCGCAACTGGCTGTGCAGGGCCAGAACGGCCAGTGGCAACTGCTGGCGCCGCAGGCGCCGGGGCAGCCGGCCCCGCAAGCCGCGGCGCAAGCAAGCGCGCAGCCGGCCCAAGCAATACTGCCGCTCGACGTGCGCGCCCTGGTGCGGCAGGAACTGGAGGATGAAAAGTCGAATTCCGAAGTGCAGGGCATGCTGGCGGACACAGCCGGCTTCCCGCACTTCAAGGCGGTCGCGGGCAGCATGGCGGGACTACTCCGCGCCGGGCTCGCCCAAGACCTTCGAAGCGCCTATGACGCCGCGCTGCGGCTGCCGGCCCATGCGCCGCTTTACGAGCGGGCGCAGCAACAGCGCCGGCAGGCGGCGGAGGCGGAGACCCGCGCCCGGCAGCAGGCGGCGGTGGCAAGGGCGCGCGCCAACGCGGTCAGTCCGAAGACGGCCACACCGTCGTCGAACATGGCGAGCGGCGGCAAAAAGGGACTGCGCGACACACTCAGCGATGCGGTTGAAGCGGTGTCGTCGGGCAGGGTTTGATTCCCGTTTATTCCTAATGTGAAAGGTCAAGACCATGGCATTCGCCAACTCGACCGTCACTGACATCATCGCCACGACCATTCAGAGCCGGTCGGGCGAGCTGGCGGACAACGTAACCAACAACAATGCGTTGCTGCGCCGGCTGAAGTCCAAGGGCAATGTGCGCCCTTTCAGTGGCGGTAACGTGATCTTGGAAGAGATCATGTACAACGACTCGAACCAGGCCAACGTGAATTCGTATTCCGGGTTCGAGATTCTCAACATCCAGCAGAACAGCCCCATTTCGGCGGCGCAGTTCGCCATCACGCAGTATGCCGCGGCGGTGTCGATCTCGGGCCTGGAAATGCTGCAGAACGCCGGCAAGGAGGCGTTCATCGACCTGCTCGAAGGCCGCATGAAAGTGGCCGAAGGGCAGCTCATGAACCGCCTGGCGAGCGACATCTACCAGGACGGCACGGCGAACTCCGGCAAGAACATCACCGGCATCAAGGCGGCGGTGGCGGATTCGCCGGGCAGCGGCGTGTACGGCGGCATCGACCGCGGCACCTGGGCGTTCTGGCGCAACCAGAGCTACTCGGCCGTCAACAACGGCGGCTCGGCGGCGTCGGCGGCCAACATCCAGCAGTACATGACGGCGCTCGCCATCCGCCTGGTGCGCGGCACCGACAAGGCCGACCTGATCGTGGCGGACAACACGTATTTTCAGTACTACGTGAATTCGCTCCAGGCCATCCAGAAAGTGTCGGACCCCGAGCAGGCCGGCGCCGGCTTCGCCTCGCTGAAGTTCTATGGAGGCGGCCAGTCGGCGGACGTGGTATTGGACGGCGGCATCTACTCTGGCGGCGACTCGGTGACTTCCACCTGGTCGGGCGCCGCGGCCAACCACATGTACTTCCTCAACACGAACTACCTGTTCTTCCGGCCGCACAAGGACAGGAACTTCGTGCCGATCGGCGGCGAACGGCAAGCCGTCAACCAGGACGCCGTGGTGAAACTGATCGGCTGGGCGGGGAACCTCACCTGCTCGGGCGCGCAGTTCCAGGGCGTGCTGACGAGCTAAGGAGGGACCATGGCTTATATCATCACCAATCCTCAAGTGGGCCATGCGGTGGGCATCGCGCAAACCGACTCCGGCTTCACTCCGCCCAATGCCTCCTCCGCGGTTCCGACCCCGCCGCTGTATCCGGGCATGGTCGTCACGGCGGAGGACCCGACCTACGGCGTGGGCGAGTTCATCCTGCTGCTCGGCACTGCCTCCACGGCCGCCGGCGACTGGGTGAGCTTCCAGAGCGGCAGTTATGCGACTACTCGTTGGGCAGGCACGGCCAATGAAGGCAGGCCGCTGGCGGTCGCCATGGCAGCCACCGGCGCCAACACCTGGGGCTGGTACCAGATCGCGGGCAATGCGGTGGCCAACATCAGCGGCACGGTGGCGGCGAACGACAAGGTGTACTGGCAATCCACCGCCACCACCTCGTCCACCCAGGTGAACGGCAAGCAGGTGCTCGGAGCCATCGCAGCCGGCGCCAACGGCGTGCCGGCCGCCGGCAAAGCCGTGATCACGATCGACCGGCCGCATTCGCAGGGTCAGATCGCGTAACCCTTTTACAAGGGGGCTTTACACCGCCCACTCGCAAGAGTGGGCGGGATAAAGCGCTCCTTCATAGCTGTTCCAGCCCGCCCTCGTGCGGGTTTTTGTTTGTCAACGGAGGGAGAGCTTGCCGGACAACTTGGATCTGAATGGCGGCGGCCCGGGCTTTCTGACCGGTCTGCTCAGCTTGGGCGATGAAATGGGAGGAGGCAAGTACCCCATTGCTCCTTCGGCGGCGCTCTTTTCAAGTTCGAGTGAGGGTGACCGGCCGTGGTTCGGTGGCGTGCGCTTGATGGATATACGCGCCGATCCAACCGTCGCTGCGCCGTGGAGCGCGGTGAGTATCGGCAATCCCGCCGCCGGTCAACCGTATTGGGGCGAAATCGTTAACAGCGGGTATTCACCATCGGGAATCGACAATGGGATTCTTGCAAAATCCACGGTGGGATTCGGACAAGGGATGCGGCTTGGCTCGCCACGAGCGGTGCTGGTGCAGACGTCCGTGGACAACGCTCAAAACATGACGGCGCAAGCGATGGCCGACATCCAAAGGGCCAACATCTGGGGTGGGCCGACGGACGCGTACGCCAAAGCCATGGGAAAATACGACCAGCGGCTTGGACAAATCATTGAAAATAACCTCGGAGCGATAAACCAGGGGCTGCGGGAGCCATTGACGTTCCGGAATACCATTCCATCCGATCCGAAATATAACCGCAACGAATATGCGTTTGTGAATCCCTCCGTACCCGGGGTCATCAACCTGCAGCCCCTGTATTGGACCGCTCCTCCGGTTGGTGACAATTCGCAAGCGGGAATCGTTGTCCACGAAGTGAGCCATCTCAGGGCAGGAACCGACAAAGATGAGACAAGATATGGCAAAGAGGTGTATGGAAAAAAGGCGCTCGATCGAGCTAAAACCGACCCGGAATGGGCTGTTCAGAATGCAGACAACTACGAATACTATGTGGAACACTTCAAGCCTACTCGTTAGCGCTGCCTTGTACATCTTTTTTCCTTTCTTCATGCCCGCGACCGCGGCTCTCGCGGCGGGGGACATGATGCCGTCAAAGCTGGTCTTGGAGGTGCCACTTTTGACGGCCAAGTTTGACGGCCCCAAACTGATTGTCACTGGCGCGCTGATAAATCGATCCGGCAAAGAACTGTTTGTCTTTCCTGGATACATTCCAGGAAAAAAGGAATTGCAAACCCCGGTCTTCTTCGTTACCCAAGAGAACGGCGTGGAAGTTCCTTTTATCTTCAAGCAACACCCAAAGAGCGATACGACGGTGGGTAAGGTCATGACGAAGAAAAAGGGACCTCCTTTCCCGGGGGATCTTGTGGTTATCAGGCCCGGAGAAAAGGTCGAATGGGAAGTAGACCTGGCACGGTATTATCGTCTGGGTGCAGGGCGAGCTTTTATCATCAGCATCGATGAGAAGGAAGTTTATGTCGTCGACGACCCCGACCACGGTTCGCGGTGGGGCGTGACGATTCTTTCAAATGAGATACGAGCGTATCGCTGACAGGCTGGAGCGGTAACCCCGGCGGGTCGTGTGGAACCCGGCAAGTCGCTGATTGTCAGCCCTGTTCCAAAGACCACCTAATCAACGGACTGCATTCCTGATGGACGAAACCCGCTTCGGCGGGTTTTTTATTTTGGATTTCGCATTTTGTGTTCCATGAAAGGATTCCATGCAACTAGCCTCCGACGTGAACAACCCCGCCTTCAGCGGCGCCGTCTCCAACCCCGACTCGCTGCTCTCGGTTGAGTTCTACTGGAACGAACCCCTCGACACCTGGGCGAGCGAGAACAAGGGTGTGCCGGTGAAGCTGAAGAAGATGCCCTACATCCGCATCGCCATTCCCGGCAACGACAAGTCCATCATCGAGCGGCCCGCGTCGGAGCGCGACGCCGAGCGGTTTCCCGTGCATTGGCTGCGCTTTCAGATGAAGGAGGGCCTGGTAGCGGGTGAGGAGAATGTGCCCGGCTGGCCGCTTGGGGAATGGACGGAGCTGAACGAGGACCAGGTGAGGCACCTGCGTTACCTGCGCTTCCAGACGGTGGAGCAACTGGCGGGAGCGAGCGACCACCAGGTGAACGCCGTTGGGATGGGAGGCCTGGCGCTGCGCGAGAAGGCGCGGCGCGCGCTCGCGGCACGCATGGACGCCGGAGTGAAGGACGAGATCGCCAAGCGCGACGCCACCATCGCGGCGCAGGGGACGCAGATCGCGGAACTGTCTTCGAAGGTGGCGGCGCTCCTCGCCCGTCTGGAAAGCGGCGACGCAAAGACTGAAACCAAGGCCATCAAGCGGAGCTGACATGGAAGACTACATCGACTATCTCAAGGCACTGATCGGCCACCTGCACCACGACGCGGCCACGTTCTATGCCAACTGGAAGGCGGCGGAGAAAAAGGCGGCAGAGGAATTGCAGGCGCTGCGGGCACGGATTGCGGAACTGGAAGCGCCACCGGCGGCCCCGGCCGCTGTGGAAAGCGGGTCCTAGTCCATGGCGACCACCGTGCTCGGCCTGGTCCAGCAGGCGGCGGGGGAAATGGGGTTGGCGGTGCCGGCCGTGCTCACGGGAAACGCGCCGGCCGATTCGTCGCAACTCCTATACCTGGCCAACGCGCTGGGCCAGGAACTGAGCCGCCGGCATGCCTGGCAGGCGCTGACCAAGCAGTATCTGTTCACGGTGAGCGCCACCAGCATTATGGCAAATACCAGCGCCGGATCGTCCAGCCTGACCAACGCCAGCAGCATTGCGGGGATCGACGCCACCTTTGGGATAGCCGGACCGGGGATCAACCAGGCCACCTATGTGAGCGGCACACCGTCGGGATCGACCATTCCGCTGTCGCAGCCCGCGTCCAGCACCAATACCGGCGCCACCTACACCCTGGCCAAGGTGCGCTATGCCATGCCTGCCGATTACGACCGCATCATCGATGACACGCAGTGGGACAAGTCGAAGCACTGGAAGATGCTGGGACCGGAAACGGCGCAGCAGTGGGAGTGGCTGATCTCGGGCTACATCTCGACCGGGCCGCGGATGCGCTTCCGCATTTTGGGCAACTACTTCCAGATCTGGCCCATGCCGGGCTCGGCCGAGGTGATCGGCTTCGAGTACATGAGCAATGCCTGGGCGACCAGCGCCGCCGGGGTGGGGCAGTCTGCCTTCCTGGTGGAAACCGATAACTGCGTGTTTCCCGACCGGCTGATGGTGTTGGGTTTGAAGAAAAAGTATTTCGAGGTCAAGGGCTTCGACACGTCGGTGGTGGCGCGCGATTTTGCCGAGGAACTGGACCTGGCGCGGGCACATGATGCGGGAAGCCCGGTGCTGTCCCTCGCCCCGCGCGCGGCGTCGGTGCTGATCGGCTACGAGAACATTCCGGACTCGGGCTATGGCGCCTAGTTTCGTGCGCCAGCCCCGCGCCGCCGCGCGTCCCGCAGTGGCGGTGCCTGTTTCGGTGCCGGCACCCGTGGGCGGCTGGAACTCCCGCGACGCTCTTTCGGACATGTCGCCCACGGACGCGGTGTCGCTGGTGAACTGGTTTCCGACCACGACCACGGTGAACCTGCGCTTCGGCTGCGCGAGCTTCGCCACCGGCCTGCCTGGCCAGGTGGAAACCCTGATGGCCTATGCCGGAGCCGCCGCGAACAAGCTCAAGGCCATCTCGGGCGGGTCGGTATACGACGTGACGTCGGGCGGGGCGGTGGGGGCGGCGGAGATTTCGAGCCTGTCGAACTCGCGCTGGCAGTTCCAGAACTTCGCTACGACGGGCGGGAACTACCTGATCATGGTGAACGGCCAGGACAACTACCGGGTTTACGACGGCAGCGCCTGGCATAAGGACGGGGACGGCGCGCCCTATGACATCACGGGGGTGGCAAGCTCGTCACTGATCGACGCGCACGTGTTCAAGTCGCGGCTGTGGTTCGTGCAGAAGAACACGCTGAAGGCATGGTACCTGCCCATCAGCAGCATCGGCGGTGCGGCGAGCGCGCTGGACCTCTCCAGCGTGTTCCAGCGCGGCGGTACGCTCACTGCCATGGGCACCTGGTCCCTGGACGCCGGCTATGGGATGGATGACTACGCGGTGTGGATCACCAGCAAGGGCGAGGTCGCGGTGTACCAGCTTTCGGACCCGGCCTCGCCCAGCGGCATCAAGCTCATCGGCCTGTGGCAGATCGGCTCGCCCATCGGCACGCGCTGCTTCATGAAGTTCCGCGGGGACAACCTGATCATCTGCCAGGACGGGGTATATCCCATGTCGGCGGCCTTGCAGTCGTCGCGGCTCGATCCGCGCGTGTCCATCACCGACAAGATCCAGTATGCGGTATCCGAGGTGATCTCGCAGTACAGCGGCAATTTCGGCTGGCAACTGCTGCAGTTTCCCAAGGAGAACATGATCATCCTGAACGTGCCGCTGGGCGCCGGCAGCCAGCAGCAGTATGTGATGAACACCATCACGGGGGCGTGGTGCAATTTCACGGGCTGGCCGGCCAATTGCTGGGAACTGTTCCAGGACAACCCGTATTTCGGCGGCAACACCGTGGTGTACCAGGCGTGGAGCGGCAACGACGATGCGGGCGTGAACATTTCGGCCAACGCGCTGCAGGCTTTCAGCGCCTTCGGCATGCCAGGGGTGAAGAAGCGCTTCACCCGCATCCGGCCGGTGCTGCTTTCAAACGGCACGCCGACCACCTATGCCAACGTGAACCTGGATTTCGACACCACCGACCCTTCGAGCCCGCTGGTGTTCTCGCCCACCACGTACGGAGGCTGGGACCTGG
>Ga0134124_10003992_pt1 | contig 11848 bp, 9 predicted proteins | sample KB304_FD_96880 | JGI IMG/M metagenome (GOLD analysis project Ga0134124, IMG submission 96880) | Terrestrial soil microbial communities without Nitrogen fertilizer from Kellogg Biological Station, Michigan, USA - KB3-0-4 | ecosystem: Environmental > Terrestrial > Soil > Unclassified ... | reverse complement strand
CAGTTATTGCAGTGATCACATTGGCTCAGGCCGCGCACGCCAATGTCATGATCATCATCGACAAGTCGGCGCAGAAGATGACGGTCACCGTCAACGGCGAGGACCGCTACACCTGGCCGGTGTCAACCGGCCGCGACGGTTACGACACGCCGTCCGGCGACTTCCAGCCATTCCGCATGGAGAAGGATCATTTCTCCCGTGAGTGGGACGATGCGCCGATGCCGAATTCGATTTTCTTTACGAAGATCGGCCATGCCATCCACGGCACGTTTGAGGCCCGCAATCTTGGCCGGCCTGCGTCGCATGGTTGCGTCCGCCTTTCGACGCAGAATGCCGCGACGCTCTATGCCCTGGTCAAGGAGGAAGGCGTCTTCAATACGCGCGTGAGACTGGTCGGGGAAATTCCGAAGTCCAACGATCTCGTCGCAAGCCGCGATCGCGGCAATAGCACCATCCGTGAACCGGCCCGCAACTCCGACAACAATCCGCCCCGTAAGAATTACGTGCGGAATTACAGCACGGACAACGCGGATACCAACGATACGCCGCAGCAACGGAACTACCAGGTCCGCAGCGGCCGTGAAACACAGTATGGCTACCGTCCCAACTATTATCAGCAGCGTCCGTATCCGAATTACGAGCGTCCCTACACCAGCGGCCGCGGTCTCTTCGGTTCGTCCGGCTGGTGACGGCGTGATCCGCAAGCTCGCCGGCGGAAAATACAGACTGTATTCGCGCAAGAAGGATCCGCGCACAGGAAAACGCCGTAACCTCGGCACATTCAGTTCGAAAGGAGCCGCAGAGAAGCACGAGCGCGAGACTCAGTACTTCAAGCGGCGCTGACGTTATTCGGCGATATCCTCATAGACTTCGGCATCGGCCGCGCCGGGGAACATCGAACGCCAGGCCTGCAGGAAATTCTGCATTGCCGGGTCGCTCGCCATCTTCTGCCGGCTGCGCTCGACCGCCTGGTCAGCCTGAAATTCGATGATCTGAAGAAACTGCGTCTGGTCGTCGGCGTTTCGCAAGAGGCGCACTTTTGCATCGCCGAAGGTTTTATACATCGCCGCGGTGTTTTGCATCATTGCGCCAAGCATCTTCGCGGCATCGGGTGTCGGCGCTTTCAGCCGCAGAAGAAGCGTCCGCCTCAGTTTCATCGGTTCGTCAGCCATAGTCTTTTCTCCTCAGCCATGGTGCGCGACGCCTAGCGCTCTTTCGCTGCGGTCGAGAATCAAGGGCACGATCAGATCCTCCTCGTCGTCGAGATGACGCACGAGACTTTTGAGCAAAGTCGAACTGGCATCAGCGTAATTGTCCCCGCATCGACGCATCGTATCGCCGCCGCCCTGCAATGAACGCAGCAGCGCGTTCGCGGTTTCAGCCGTGCGCGCCATATCGGCATGGATATGGTGATGGTCGCCCTCCAGCACATCAAATCCCCGCGCAAGCCTTTCGTCAGCTGCCCGGAAAATCGGGAAATAATGCAGGTCTTCGATCTGATGATGGACGTTGAGCTGATCGAGCATGAACTGCAGCCGCGGCACGAACTGGCGCGCAAACTCCTCCGGCGCAAGCTTGTCGGCACGGAAAAGCGCGGCGATCTGCTCGATTGCGGTCGACAGCTCGCGAAACATCGCATGGCGGGACAGCCAGAAACGCGCCATTTCACCGAGGTTGGGATGACTGTCCCACCGTTCGCGCGGATAGCGCGCCAAAAGGACGCGCAGGTCCTCGGGCCAGCCGCTGCGGCGGGCAAGAGCAAGGGCGCCCAGATCCGCGGAATTGGGGATTTCGATGCTCACAGCCGCCTAGATAGTCGTTGCGCGGCCAATTGCGAAGGGCAAACTTGGTCTACATGAATTCACCCACCACAGTCGCAAGGCTCGCTTGCGACGAACCCACCGCACGCCGGCTGGCGGCGTTTCTCGGAGAAAGTCTCGACGCCGAAGATGTGGCTTGCGTGGCCTTCGAGGATAAGGCCGGCCGCTGGCAGGTTGCCGTACATTTTCGGCAACCGCCCGATGAGGCACGACTTCGCGACCTGGTCGCACTCGCGGTGGACGCGAACGCGTCGCGGCTGCTGACCATCGAGCCGGTGGCGGCGACAGATTGGGTCGCGCAAAACCTCGCCGATCTCAAGCCGGTTCGCGTCGGCCGCCTTCTCGTGCATGGCGCGCATGATCGCGCAAAATTGCGCGCCAATGACATCGGCATCGAGATAGAGGCCGCGCTCGCCTTCGGCACCGGTCACCACGGCACGACGCGTGGATGCCTGCAGGCGCTCGCCGATCTTGCAAAGCGCCGGCATATTCGCCGCGTGCTCGACGTCGGCACGGGCAGCGGCATTCTGGCGATTGCCGCGGCAAAACTTCTTCGCACCCATACTACGGCTAGCGATATCGATGCGCGCGCGATCGAGACGGCGCGCGTAAACGCGCGCATCAACCGGGCTGCATCACTGCTTGCATTCGTGCACGCGTCCGGCGCGACGGCGCGCGCGATCACATCGGCCGCACCTTATCAGCTGATCTTTGCCAATATTCTGCTTGGCGCGCTCACGCGACTGGCCGTGCCGCTTCGCAGGCTGGCCGCGCCGGATGCCCGAATTGTTCTATCGGGCCTGTTGCCAAGCCACGCGAACGCCGCAAGCGCGATCTATCGCGCGCAAGGTTTCGTGCTCGAGAAACGCATCACACTCGATGGCTGGGTCACATTGGTGATGCATCGAAAAACAAAACCGCCCCGGGCGGGGAAGCCGGGGCGGTTTTGCCGGTGAAAGCGGCTACATCACAGCCGCAAAGCGTGTCGGCGTTACCGGCGCAGGCCGTGTTTGAGATATTCGCGGCGCGCGATTTCGCGATAGGCATGCTGCAACCGCGCTTCCATAAACGCGGTAACGAAGCGGCTCATAATGTTTTGACGCGGCGCGCGCTTGGCACTCTTCGGAGCGGGGCGGGCAACGCCGTAAGTGATGGCAACCATGGCAAATCTCCTTTCGCAATCGATGCGTCAGCAAAGTCCTCACACTTGCTTCTGCTATTGCACTGCAACATAGACCTTTCCTGGCGATTCGGTATGCATGACGACGCATGGATGCCCTGTAATTCCTACATGAATTCACGAATAGTTGAGAACTGATCGGTCGCATCACAAAAGCAAATTGATGCGATGCACAAAGTCCCGCCAAATGCCCTGCGTGGTGCCGTTTTCGGCATCACTTAACCAGTCGTCAGGCACCATTGCTGGAGCAATGCGCCTCCGGCGCTGCCGGCATGCCTGCATTGCCCGGTTCGCGTGGGGCGCTAGAGTGCGGACATTCCATGTTTGAAGCCCGCTTCCAGACCTTCGAGGATGCGAGCGCGCGCGCCCAGAGCGCAGCGCGCGTCGCAGCGCTGCGCGCCGAGCTGCAGCGGCGCGGCCTCGACGGATTCGTGGTCCCGCGCGCTGACCGCCAGCAGAACGAATATCTGCCCGCGAGCGAGGAACGCCTGGCCTGGCTGACGGGCTTCACCGGCTCGGCGGGTGCGGCTGTGATTTTACGTGATGCCGCCGCGGTCTTCGTCGATGGCCGCTACACGCTGCAGGCCGATGCCCAGGTCGACGGAAAAATATTTTCGATCGAACACCTGGTGGAAAGTCCGCCCGATCAGTGGATCACCGACAACCTCAAGAGCGGTGCCAAGCTCGGATATGATCCCTGGCTGCACACCAGCGAGCAGACCGAACGTCTGAAGAAAGCCTGCGCGGTTGCCGGCGCCGAACTCGTCGCCGTCGACGGCAATCCCATCGACGCGCTCTGGCAGGATCGTCCGCCCTCGCCTGCCGGCGCCGTAAGCTTGCGTGATCCAAAGTTCGCGGGCGAGGCCGCGCCCGACAAGCTCAAGCGGGTCCGCGCCGAGATTGCGAAGCTGCGCGCCGACACGCTGCTGGTCACCGATCCGCAGAACGTCGCCTGGGCATTCAACATCCGCGGTGCCGATGTCGCTCATACGCCACTTGCGCTCGCCTTCGCGGCAATCCCGAAAGATGGCCGACCGGCGCTCTATGTCGACAGCGCCAAACTCAATAATGCTGTACAGCACTCGATCGAGGCCTTTGCCGATGTTCGCGCGCCGGACGAGCTCGCCCGCGACCTCGAGAAACTCCATGGCAAGACCGTTCGTATCGACCAGGCGAGCGCGGCGGATGCCCTTACGCAGATCCTTTCGCGCCACGGCGGCAAGCCGCAGCGCGGAGCGGATCCCATCACGCTCTTAAAGGCGACCAAGAACCACGCCGAGATCGTCGGCAGCCGCAGTGCGCACCGGCGCGACGGCGCCGCTGTCACGCGCTTTCTGGCCTGGCTCGACAAGGAGGCCCCGGGCGGCAAGCTCACCGAGATCGACGTCGTCGCGGCGCTCGAAAGCTTCCGTCGCGACACGGGCGCGCTCAAGGACATTTCCTTCCCGACCATCGCGGGCGCGGGCCCGAACGGGGCCATCGTCCATTACCGCGTGACCAAGGCCAGCAACCGGCCGGTTGGCAGGAACCAGCTGCTCCTGGTCGATTCCGGCGCGCAATACGAGGACGGGACGACCGACATCACGCGCACGGTCATCGTCGGCGAGCCGAGCGATGAGATGCGCGACCGCTTCACCCGCGTGCTGAAGGGCCATATCGCCATCGCTACCGCAGTCTTCCCCGAGAGCACGAGCGGTGCCCAGCTCGACCCGCTGGCGCGCACCGCGCTCTGGCAGGCCGGCCTCGATTTCGATCACGGCACCGGCCACGGCGTCGGCAGTTACCTGTCGGTGCACGAAGGCCCGGCACGGATCTCCAAGCTCGGTCACGTCGCGCTCCGGCGCGGCATGATCCTGTCGAACGAACCCGGCTATTACAAAACTGCCGCCTACGGTATCCGGATTGAAAACCTGATTCTGGTGATCGCCGCACCCGAGCCGGTTGGCGCCGAAAAGCCGCTCAACGCCTTCGAGACGCTGACGCTCGCGCCGATCGACCGGCGGCTGGTCGAGCCAGCCATGCTGACGGACAAGGAACGCGCCTGGCTCGACAGTTATCATGAGCGCGTCTACGAGGTTATCGGCGCGCTGGTCGATCCGCCGGCGCGGAAATGGCTCGAACAAGCCACGCAGCCGATCGGTACCGCTCCGCGAAAGCAGAAGAAGCGCCGCGCGCCGACGAAGAAGCGGATGCAGTCACGCAAAAGGAGGCGCTGACGTTGGCCGCCTCATGAGTGGACATGAAGCGCCGGCAGCCTACTTGCTATAATGTCGAAAGAACGGGAGTCAGACGATGATCTTTCGCCAGCTTTTCGACAGTGTTTCCAGCACCTACACCTACCTGATCGCCAGCCGTCACGGCGGCGAAGCCTTGATCATCGATCCGGTGCTGGAGAAGGTCGATCGTTATCTGCAGCTCGTCCGCGAGCTCGACCTCAGGCTGGTGAAAGCGGTCGACACCCACCTGCATGCCGATCACATCACCGGCCTCGGCGCATTGCGCGACCGCACGCATTGCATCACGGTGATGGGGGAACAGACCCATGCCGATGTCGTTTCGATGCGGGTTTCGGAAGGCGACCGCGTCCAGATTGAAGGTGTCAGCCTGCAGGCACTCTACACACCCGGTCATACCGACGATTCCTACTCGTACCTGATGGGCGACCGCGTATTCACCGGCGACACGCTGCTTATTCGCGGCACGGGCCGCACTGATTTCCAGAACGGAAATCCTCACGCGCAGTACGATTCGATCTTCAACAAGCTACTCAAACTGCCGGAGGACACGCTGGTCTACCCGGCGCATGACTATAAAGGCGACATGGTCTCAACGATCGGAGAAGAGAAACGGTTTAATCCGCGCCTCAGCGTCAAATCCGTCGACGAATATGTCGACCTCATGAACAATCTGAAACTGCCCAATCCCAAGATGATGGACATTGCGGTGCCGGCGAATATGCAGGTCGGCCTGCATCAGGAAGAAATCGCACGCAAAGGCTGGGCGGTAAAAGCCACCGAGGCTCTTGCCCTGCGCAGCCGGCCTGACGTGGCGCTCGTCGACCTGCGCGAGAAGAGCGAGCGCGAAAAACATGGAAGCATTCCCGGCGCGCTGCATGCGCCCTACACGGATTTGCAGGAAAATATCGGTCCGGGCGGCATGCTCCAGGAACTCGCGGCGACCACCGGGAAACGTGTCTTGTTCTATTGCGCTTTCGGCGAGCGCTCCGCCATGGCGGTACAGGCCGCCCAAGATGCCGGCCTCAGGACTGCCTGCCACATTGAGGGGGGCATTGACGCCTGGAAAAAGGCAGGCGGACCGCTTGTGCGTTGATCACGCCATCAGAATCTGTAGTTCAGCCCCGCCCGCACCACGTTGAACTTTAGGTCGCCCAACATGCTGTCAGTGGTGTGCGGCGTGCCAACGAAGGTCGTGCCGGAAAAGTGATAGTCCGCCGTGCCGAGATCGACATAAAGATATTCGGCCTTGACCGACCAATTTCGCGAATACATCCATTCAATGCCGGCGCCGGCCGTCCAGCCGACATGGTTTTCATTCGCCGACGCAACTGCCGTCACCAGACAACACGGAATGACATTCGTCACGCGAAGGTCTCCCTTGCTCTGCCCAAAAGCGGCGCCACCCGTTGCATAGAAAAGAAAATTGTTCACCGCGACACCCGCGCGGCCACGGACGGTCCCGAACCAATCCAGTCGGTTTTCAACGACCCAGTTGAAGTCACCGGGAGCCGTATTGAAGCTTCCGCTCCCTTTGAGATTTGTCCAGGACGCATCGGCTTCAATTCCAAAAACAAAGGCGTTGAGCTGATAGTTGAATCCGATCTGCCCTCCCGCGAGCCAGCCATGACCGTCGATTGTTCGATTGGCAGGATCGAAGACCTCGATTGGCCCACCCCCTGGATCGTAGGTGAGGCCACCGTTCCAGCGACCCCAAGAGTAGCCGCCATGAACGCCAACGTACAAACCGGTCCAGTTGGCGGCTTGCACGGGCTGAATGGGCGATGGCGGGGGTGCTTTGCGCGGGAGATCGGCCGCCATTGCCGACGTCGCAAGCGCGCTAAATCCGAGCGCGATCCACGAGGAGCGCATGACGACCTCCAAAGTGTGGTTGCAACCCTTAAGGCTGCGCAAGTGTGGGCGGAGGTACCTTGGTAAATGGGAGCGGTGCTGAACAGAATTATTCGGTTCGTTGCACGTCAGCAACGCCGGGTCCGATTCGAATATCCCGGGAATGAAGGCTCACCGGGCGATGAGCTTCAGCCACTCGTCCTCGGTGAGCACTTTCACGCCGTGTTTCTTGGCCTCGACGAGCTTCGAACCCGCACCAGGTCCGGCGACAACATAATCGGTCTTCTTCGAGACCGAGCCGGCCGCCTTGGCACCGAGACGCTCGGCCTGGGCCTTGGCCTCCTCGCGTGTCATCTTTTCCAGCGAGCCGGTGAAGACCACGGTCTTGCCGGCAATCGCGCTGTCGGTCTTCGGCTTCTCGGCATCGAGCACCTCGACCTGCTTTTTCAGCCGCTCGACGATGCCGCGGTTGTGGCTTTCCCCGAAATAGGCCTTCACCGCTTCAATAACGGTGCCGCCGATCTGATCGAGCGCATCCATCTCGGCAGCGGTTTCCGTGTCGCCTTTGGCGATCTTCAGGCCGGCATCGTGGAACGCCTGCCACGACCCATAGCCGCGGGCGAGCGCCAGCGCCGTCGTTTCCCCGACATGGCGGATGCCGAGTGCGTAAATGAACCGGTCGAGCGATATCGTGCGCCGCGCGTCGATCGCGCTGAAGAGGTTGCGCACTGAGGTTTCGCCAAAGCCCTCCTCGTCTTCAAGCCTGATCTTCTTGTTGCGCTGAGGAAGCGTGAAGATGTCGGCGGGCTCCTTGATCCATTCCTTCTCGAAGAACAGCTCGATCTGCTTTTCGCCGAGTCCCTCGATGTCGAAGGCCCGCCGCGAGCAGAACAGCTTCAGATGCTCGATCTTCTGGAACGGGCAGGCGAACTCGCCGGTGCAGCGGGCGCGGGCGCCCTCCTCGCCCGTCGCCGTCTCTTCGCGCACCACGTCGGTGTGTAGATGGCACGGGCACTTCTTCGGAAAGTGGTACGGCTTTGCGCTTTTCGGACGCTTGTCGATCACGACATCGACGATCTGCGGGATCACGTCGCCGGCGCGCTGGACGATCACTGTGTCGCCGATACGGATATCGCGGCCCTCACGGAGCGTTTCCCCGCTGCCATCGACACCTTTGATGTAATCCTCGTTGTGCAGCGTCGCCATCGAGACCACCACGCCGCCGACACCGACCGGCTCAAGCTGCGCGGTCGGCGTGAGCACCCCGGTGCGGCCGACCGTGATCAGCACGTCACGCATCACCGTCATCGCGCGCTCGGCCGGAAATTTGTGCGCGACGGCCCACCGCGGTGTCCGCGAAACAAAGCCGAGCCGCTCCTGCCAGTCGATGCGGTCGATCTTGTAGACGACGCCGTCAATGTCGTAGTCGAGCTTGGCGCGGCCTTCCTCGATCTTGCTATGAAATTGGATCAGCTCGTCGGTCGAGCGGCAGAGCCTGGTCAACGGATTGGTCTTGAAGCCGCAGGTCTCGAACCATTTGATCATCCCGGTCTGCGTATCTGCCGGCATTTGGCTCATTTCGCCCCAGGCATAGGCGAAGAAACCAAGCGGCCGCGACGCCGTGATCTTGGGATCCTTCTGGCGCAGCGAGCCCGCTGCGGAATTGCGCGGGTTGGCGAAAATCTGGCCCCCGGCCGCCTTCTGCCGCTCGTTCAATTCAAGAAATGCGCCTTTGGTCATGTAGACTTCACCGCGCACTTCGCAGACTTCCGGCACGTTGCGGCCCTTGAGTTTCTGCGGCACGTCCTTGAGGGTGCGGATGTTGGCGGTGACGTCTTCGCCCTCGGCGCCATCGCCGCGCGTCGCGGCCGTCACCAGCTCGCCGCCCTCATAGCGCAGCGACATCGACAGGCCATCGATCTTCGGCTCGGCGCTGAACGCAATTTTCTCGCTCTCATCGAGCTTCAGGAAACGCCGGATGCGGGCGACGAAGTCGACGACATCCTCGTCCGAGAAGGCATTGTCGAGCGACAGCATTGGCAGCGCGTGACGGACTTTTTTGAACTTGCCGCTGGGCGCGGCGCCAACCTTCACCGACAGCGATTCGAGCGTGCGAAGGTCGGGGAAACGTTCCTCGATGGCGTTGTAGCGCGACCGCAGCGCATCGTATTCGGCATCGGTGATGCTTGGTCGGTCATCCTGATAGTATCGCTTGTCGTGCAGGGCGATTTCAGCGGTCAGCCGCGCGTGCTCAGCCTTCGCCTGCTTTGCGGTGAGAAAATCGACCGGCGTTTTTTCGGTTTTGACCTTGGGCATCGATACTCATCACAGCCAGCTTCAGCTCGCGGCCTTGATCAGCCGCTCCGCCGCCGCGCGTGCTTCCTTGGTGATCTCCGCCCCGGCCAGCATGCGGGCCACCTCTTCACGCCGGCGGTCGGTTGCAAGCTCGGTGACGCGCGTTGCAACGCGTTTGCCCTTCTCCAGCGTATCCTTGGTGATGAGATAATGATGGTCGGCGCGTGCCGCCACCTGCGGCGCATGGGTGACGGCCAGCACCTGCACGCCGCGCGCAAGCTTGGCCAGCCGCACACCGATGGCGTCAGCCACCGCACCGCCCACGCCGGTATCGATTTCGTCGAACACCAAAGTCGGCGCCGAGCCGCGGTCGGCCAAGACGACCTTCAGCGCGAGCAGGAAGCGCGCAAGCTCGCCGCCCGAGGCGACTTTCATCAGCGGTCCGGGCCGCGTCCCCGGGTTAGTCTGCACCCAGAATTCCACGCGGTCGATGCCGTTTGGACCCGAGGCGGCCGGATCGGATTCGAGCTGGGTCGAGAACTTCGCGCGATCGAGCTTGAGCGGCTTGAGCTCGGCATTGGCCGCCTTGTCGAGCGCGGAGGCGGCCTTGCCACGCGCTTTGGACAGGGCATCGGCGGCCCTGCGAAAGGCGGCGTCGGCCTCACCGGCAGCGAGCTCCAGCGCCTTGAGCTTGTCCTCGCCCGCATCGATCAAGGCGATGTCGGCATTGTATTTGCGAGCCAGCTCCGCGAGATCGTCGACTGGGACATTGTATTTGCGCGCGGCTGCACGCAGCGCGAACAAACGCTCCTCGATGCGCTCGAGCTCGGCCGGGTCGAAATCGGCGGTGCGCAGGGCGGCCTCAAGCTGCGCCCGTGTTTCGTCCAGCGCGGTGAGCGCCGTATCGAGCGCCTTCACGGTGGGCTCGATCAGGCCGGGAGCCTGCGCCGCGCGCCGTTCCAGGCGCCGGACGACGCCCGACAGCGCGGGTACGCTGGAATTCGCGCCGGCAATCACATCATGGGCGTCGCGCAGGTCCTCGGCGACCTTCTCGGCCTGCATCATGGAAGTCCGCCGCTCGGCCAGCGCGGTCTCTTCGCCGCCTTCCGGCGCAAGCTTGTGGAGTTCGTCGACCGCGTGACGCAGCCAATCGCCTTCGCGCTTGGCGCGCTCGACCTCGGCGCGGTGGGCATCGGCCGCTTCGCGCGCATCGCGCCGCGTCTGCCACAGCGTCTCGACCTCCAAAGCCTGACTTTCCAGCCCGCCGAACGCATCCAGCAGTCGCCGGTGCGTGGCCGCGTCGGTCAGCGCGCGCTCGTCGTGCTGACCATGGATCTCGACCAGCGCGCCGCCGAGCTGCTTGAGCACCTGCACGCTGACCGGCTGGTCGTTGACGAATGCGCGCGTTCGCCCATCGGACAGCTGCACGCGGCGGAGGATCAATTCATCGTCCGACGCAATGTCATTGGCCGCCAGCAGCGCCCGCGCCGGATGACCGCGCGCGATATCGAAAACGGCCGTCACCTGCCCCTGCTCGAGTCCCTGGCGCACCAGCGTCTGATCGCCGCGGCCGCCCAAGGCCAGCGCGAAAGCGTCGAGCAGGATCGATTTGCCGGCGCCGGTCTCGCCCGTAAGCGCGGCAAGACCGGTGGCAAAATCGATGTCGAGCCGCTCGATCAGAACAATGTCGCGAATGGACAGTCGGGACAGCATAGGAACTCGGCCCTGCGGATTCGCCATCATTAAAGACGCGGAAGGCCGGCACAAGGCTTGTCCTTGGGCCGGCCCCTACGCTGTGAATCCCGTCCGCCGGGGCGCTAACCCACGATGCCCTTGAAGGCCCTGCTGATCCAGGAGCTTTGGTTTTCCTTTGGCTCCATTCCGCCGGTCTTCACCACGGCATAAGCGTGCTTGTACCATTGGCTGTCCGGGAAATTGTGCCCGAGCACTGCGGCTGCGGTCTGCGCCTCGTCGGTGATCCCCAACGCCATGTAGCTTTCGGTCAAGCGCATGAGCGCTTCTTCGACGTGGCTCGTGGTCTGGTACTTTGTGACAACCACTTTGAAACGATTGATGGCGCCCGTGTAGTCCTTCTTCTTCAGATAGTAGCGACCGATCTCCATCTCCTTGCCGGCGAGCTGGTCCCGCGCAACTTCAATCTTCTGTTTGGAGCTGTTCGCATATTCGGTCGTCGGATATTTCCGGATGACCTCTTCAAGCGAGGCGAGCGCCCTTTCGGTGCGCGCCTGGTCACGCGTGACGTCCGGAATTTCCTCGAAATAGGACGAGGCAATCAAATATTGAGCATAGGCGGCATCGGGACTGCCGGGATGCAGCGTGACGTATCTCTTTGCCGCGTTCACGCAGTCATCATATTCACCGGCCTGATAGTAGGCATAGGCTGACATGAGCAGCGATTTGCGCGCCCACTCGGAATAAGGGTGCTGGCGGTCTACTTCCTCAAACTT
>Ga0134124_10003989_pt1 | contig 11849 bp, 14 predicted proteins | sample KB304_FD_96880 | JGI IMG/M metagenome (GOLD analysis project Ga0134124, IMG submission 96880) | Terrestrial soil microbial communities without Nitrogen fertilizer from Kellogg Biological Station, Michigan, USA - KB3-0-4 | ecosystem: Environmental > Terrestrial > Soil > Unclassified ... | reverse complement strand
TCGACGAGCTGCTCGAGCTCGCCATCGAGCTCGGCGTGAAGCTCTCGCCGTGCGGCATGACGATGGACGTGTTCGGCTTCCCCGAATCGTCCTTCATCGACGGCATCGAGCCGGTGTGCGGCGCGACCCACTTCCTGACCTGGGCGGCCGACGCGGACATCGCCCTCTTCACCTAGGACGCGGAAACGCCCGGCCGTCGCCGAGGGGCGACAGCCGGGCGCGTTCGCGTGGGGCGGATCGAGCGTCGCGAGGGCGAGCCCGAGATCCGGTCGGCCTAGCTGCAGTGCGGGCCGCTGAAGTGCTCGACCTGGACCTCGTAGTCGACGATCTTCAGGAGATATCCGCCGTGGCAGGACTCATACGGCCCGGACCCCTGGTAGCGGGACACCGAGAACGTCGAGTCCTGGCCGCCGTCCGCGAACACGGTCCGGTCGAACGACGAGGTCTTGAAGGTGCCGATCTGGACGCCGCTCGGGTCGTACGAGGTGACGAGCTCGCGGAAGTGGATCCGGGCCATCTCCCGCCCGTCGGGGGTGATCGTCACATCGAGCGACCCGTGCGAGACGGTACAGTCGAGCTGGACGCCGAAATCGAAGCACCAGGCATCGTCGAACTCGTAGTGGGCGACGGCTGCCGGCGCAGAGGCGCCGGCCGCGAGGACGGTCGAGGCCCCGGTGCCGAGCACGAGGGCGGCGACGGCGGCGGTCGCGGCGAGGGCGCGGAGAATGATTCGCATCAGGTATGGGCTCCTTGGGCGGGCGACCCGTCGATCGGGTCCGCGAGCCCGGAGTGTCAGCCGGCCGACACCCTCGTCGACATCGTCGCCGGTCGGCGGTCGGCATCGTCGTCCGTCGGGTAGGCTGGCCCGACGGCGGTCCGGGCGGACCGCGCCGGCCAACCGGAGGCATCGATGACGAACCTCGCCGATCTCGCCGACCTCACCGCGATCCAGGTCTGGGACGGCGTCGTCGCCCGGCGCGTCCAGGGCGAGCGACTGACGATCGCGGTCGTCGAGCTTGCCCCCGATGCGATCGTCCCGAGTCATCGCCACGCGAACGAGCAGTGCGGCTTCGTCATCGAGGGTGAGGTCACCTTCCGGATCGGGGACGAGGAGCGGGTCCTCGGGCCGGGCGGCACCTGGCGGATCGTCGGCGACACGCCGCATTCGGTCGTGACGGGACCGGGCGGCGCCGTCGTGGTCGACGTCTTCGCGCCGGCTCGCGACGATTGGGACGATCGCCCGATCGTCGGGTCGGCCGACGCGCCGGCGCCGCTCGTCTGGCCTCGCGCCCGCTGACGGTTCGCGGGGCGGGCCGCCGTCAGGCTCAGAGGACGGAGCGGCCCCGAATCATGTCCGGTGCCAGCGCGGTCGTGGCCACGATGTGGCGGCGGTTGAGGAGCGCGAAGTCGTAGCGGGCGATGATCCGTCGGTCGGCGAGCGACCGCGTGCGCGCATCGGTCAGGGCGATGAACGGGGGGTCGTTCGATTCGATGAAGACGCTCAGCTCGCCGTCGTTGATCAGATGGACCTGGCCCGTCAGGGTATGGCCGGGCGTGACGAACACGAGGTCGTGGGGCACCTTCGGGATCCGGAATTCCGGGGCAGCTTCCTGGACGGTGGCGCCGTCCGGCTCCCCGATCAATGTGACCTCCGCCGGACTGACCCAGATCATCGGCGCGGTCACCCGGGTCGCGGTCCCGTTCCGACGGAGGATCGTGGCGTTGCGCAGCCCGATCAGGCCCTCGTGATGGTTCACGAGATCCGAGAGCCGGCGGTAGCGCCCGAGCGCGATCGTGCCCGCGATGCGCAGGTGCGGCCCGACCAGCTCGACGGACACCGGGATCCCGATCGCCTCCCCGGCGTCGACGAACGGCAGGGCCCCGTCGATCAGCTCCTCGAGATGGGTCGAGGCATCGCCGTCGACGATCGGGTCGGGTGCGGGAACAGACGCCATCGAAGTCATCCCTCCGGGTCTGCCCGGCCGATGCCCCGGGTCGTCGGTGCCGGCCGGGTCGCTACTTGATCAGACCGTAGTCGGTCGGCCTCGTGAATGCATCGGACTGGTAGAAGAAGTGGAAATTGATGTTGCCGTTGAACGCCAGGTCCCAGCTCACGAACTGTAGCGTCGCGTTCAGGTCGGGGGTGCCGCCCGCTCCGCCCGAGGTGCCGCCCATCTGGACCTGCGCGGATGGTGCGTACAGCGTGCCGCTCAGGTTGATGTCGCCGCCGCCCTGGAGCACGATCGGAGGCTGGGCGTAGCTCGTGCTCGGGACCGGAGCGGCGTCCTGCCAGATGAGCAGGTTGTCGTAGCGGATGTCGTTCGTCCCGGTCCCCGTCGCCGACGCGGCCTCGACGGCCGCCTGGTACGGACGGAGCTTCAGCGTGGCCTGTCCACCGACGTTGATGTCGTCCTTGATCGCCCCGCCGCCCATGGCGCTCGAGGTCATCCCGGTGTTGTAGATCAGGACGCCGCAGTTGGCCGTCACGCAGTCCGTGGCCCAGCTCGCGTCCGTCGTCGTGGTCAGCGCCTTGGGCAGCGCATACGCCTTGTTGCCGGACCCCATCTGGAAGCCGCCGGTGCCGCTGGCGTCGTCGCGCATCACGTAGACGCCGGGATGGAAATAGGCCACGGCGGAGTTCTTCATGTGGATGCCGCCGACATAGACGCCGGGCTCGAACATCCTCGTCCCGCCGTTCAGCGTCGTCGACGCGGCCGCCCGCACCGGGAAGGTGGGTCCGGTCCAGGGGATCGCCGGCAGCCAGGCGAGCGGGTCCTTGACGTACGGCTGCCCGCTCAGCGGGGTGGGCGTGATTGGAAGTGCGCCCTGGGTGTAGCTGCCGACGACGCTGATCGTCGCCCCGTTGTTCACGACGACCGTCGCCGAGTTGCCATTGGTGCTGAGCGCACCGACCGAGCCGACGCATGCCGAGTCGACCTGAACGGCGCCGTCGAAGGTGATCGTGTTGCTGCCGGAGAAGAGCAGGGATGGGCAGCCCATGAATCCGTTCGGCCAGCTTGCATGGGTCGGATCGAGCTCGACGACGGAGTACCTGATCCCTCCGATCCGTCCATTGATCGCCTGACTCGTGGTCCCGACCTGGAAGCCGTGCACCCCGACGACGCCCGCGAAGTAGCCCGGTGACCGGCCGTCGAGGTTCACCTGGACCGTGAAGTTGCCGCCCCAGCCGCCCGGGCAGCTGACCGAGATGGCGGAGTCCGGGACGTTCGGCAGGTTGGCGTGGACGGCGTCCTTGGCTGCCTTGTCGACCGTCGCGCGCGCTGCGCCGGGCGGGGTCGCGGCGCTGCAGCCGGCGCTGGCACCCGACTGGGCGAGCCCGTTCGCAGCCGACAGCGCGGCAGCGTCGCCGGCGTCCTGGAACTGGCGGCGGAGGGCCAGGGCCTGTCCGCCGTCGACCAGCAGGCCGAGCATCGCGAGCATCGCGACGAGGGCGATGACGAACAGGACGAGGATCTGGCCGGGCTGGTCTCTCCGCTCGATGGGCTCCATCAGTGGTTGACGACCATGGTCGAGCTGCCCGAGAGCGTGAAGGAGGATCGCCCGAGGAGGGATGGGACGACCAGGTCGACCGTGCTGCTGACGACGACCGTGATCGACTGGCCGCGCGCATTGTTTGCACCCGGCGTATCGGTATTGCCGACGCACCCGACGCCGTAGCAGACGGTGACCGCGACATTGGTACCGCCCGCGATCGCCGCCGCCGCGCCGGCCGCGATGATCGACTTCGTCGACGGCGACGGAAACGGGCACGACGCGTCCGCGACGGGGATCACGGTCTCGGGACCGGGCTTGCCCACGGGGCATACCGTCGAGGCGCTTCCGCCGTGAACGATCGCGAAGCGGGCGGCTTCCCGCGCCGCCGAGGCGAGGCTGGTCGTGGCCCAGACGGCCCGACCCATGTCGACGACGCCGAGCAACATCGCCAGGAACAGGGGGAGGATCAGGGCCGTCTCGACGAGCGCCTGACCGCGGCTCCGACGCGGAGAGCGTACCGGGGAGATCATGTCAGTGCCCCTGGATGATCGCGTAGGTCTGGCTGGAGCCGAGCGTCCAGGCGCCGTTCTGCGTGAACAGCGGATAGGCGAACAGCGTCCGGAAGTCCAGGTGCGACTCGACCTTCACCGTGATCAGCGGATTGCGCAGCGTGCCGGGCGCGACGGTGCTCGAGGTCCAGGTCACGGTCAGGCTCGGACTGGTGCACGCGGCCGGATTCCCGACCGGTGCCGCGAACCCCGCGGTGTAGACCAGCTGGCCACAGAGGATCGTCCGGGCCCGCGTCACGGCGCCAGCCTGGGACGTCACGGTCACGTCGGACGCGACCTGCTCGGCGGCGTCGCGTGTCGCGCCCTCGAGCGTCACCCACACGCCGTACACCCGCGAGATGTCGACCGCTGTCCCGGTCAGGGTCAGCAGGATCGGCAGGATCAGCGCGAACTCGACGAGGCTCTGGGCGCGGCTCCGGGTCCGGAGGCCGCGGATGACCGCAGCTCGCGGCCTGGGCAGAAAGGGGGGCAATTCGGGCTCCGTGGCGCGGACATCGTCATGGTCTGACGGCGCTGTCGCCACCATCTCTTGGATCGTGGTCCACAGGTCCCGGCCGAGGGTCGCATCGCCCCGGGCGTTGGTCCGGTGATCGTCTACGGAATCCGTACTGGACCCGGGCACTCGCTTCGGACGGCCGGCATCCGCGCCGGTCACCCGGGGAACCAGGGTCGTGCCATGATCGTCGCTGCGCCATGAACGGACCCCAGCCGATCCTCGCTCGCGGCGGCCCGCCCGCCGTCCTCGTCCTGGCGATCCTCGTCCTCGCGATCGCCGCCTGCAGCTCCTCGATCGCGCCCTCGCCCTCGATCGTCCCGTCCCCCTCCATCACCCCGACGCCGTCACCGTCGATCGGCGCCCCGTCCCCGTCGCTCGCGCCGAGCCCGAGCGCGGTCGATTCGGAGGCAGCGGCAGCAGCCCTGGTCATCGCCACGGATCCGCGGTTCGCCGGGTTGGTGGCGAACGACCCGGACCTCATCGGCCAGTGCTGCTTCTACACCGTGACGCCGGTCGCCGATGGCTTCGCGGTCACGATCGAGATCGGCTGGGGCGATTGCCCCGCCGGCTGCATCGAGCGCCACCACTGGTTCTACGAGGTGACGCGCGGCGGAACGATCCGGCTCGACCACGAGGACGGTCCGCCGGTCCCGGCCGGCATCCCCAACCCCGGGACGACGGGCGGCGTCATCGGCATCAGCGGGATCGCGACGGCCGGTCCGACCTGCCCGGTCGTCCAGCCGATCGACCCTGCCTGCGCCGACCGACCCGTGGCCGGCGCGACGATCCACGTGCTCGATTCAACGGGGCTCGAGGTTGCGACGCTCGAGACGGATGCGCGGGGCGCCTTCGTCGTCACCCTGCCGCCGGGTCGCTACCGGGTCGTGGCCGATGCGATCGCCGGCTACATGGGTACGCCGCCGCCGATGGACGTCACCGTCGAGACCGGCCTGGCGATCGTCCAGCTGCCGTACGACACCGGGATCCGCTGACCGCGCCCGACCGACCGCGCCGGACATGAATCGGCCGCGACCCCGGATGGGATCGCGGCCGATCGGGCGCGAGATGGGGCCCCGAGCCCTGGCTCAGTTCACCAGCTTGACGATGTAGGCGCCGAAGTCACCGCCGGCCGGGGCGCTGTCGGTGATCGTCATGTTCGCCGGGTTGATTGGCGACATGAAGTAGCCGCGGATCTGCTTGGTGCTGCCACCGACCGCGCCGGTCACATGGAACATCGCCCAGCCGACCATGTCGCCGTTGTCGTCGACGATCGGGACCGGGAAGTCGCCGCCGATCCACTTCGAGAGGTCCGAGTAGAGGGTCGTGTGCGAGCCGGCGTTGAGCGGCGAGATCTTGTCGGTGAGACTGACCGTCGTGTTCACGCCGCCCTGGTTGATCAGGTCGTCCACGGTGTTCGAGTCGGCGTTGCACTGGTTGCACCACATCGTCCAGTTGAACGATGTCGAGTCGAGCGGGATGTCGTTCGAGCCCGGAAGAGGCTCGCCGTAGACCATCTCGTGACCTGAGCCGGCACCGTTGTTGTCGAAGGCCTTCTGGTTGAAGATGATCGGCATCGCTCCGAGGACCCCGTTCGGACGTCCGGCCAGGGTCATCGCGGTCGTCGTCACGCCCCAGCTCGGCATCCCCACGATGCCCGCGAAATTGTTGTTGTGCGGCTTGCTGACCGTGACGGTGAGATGGCGACCGGGTCCGCCCGGCGTGTCCATGCTCACGTCGACGGTCACGCCGCCGGTCCCATGGACATAGCCGTTCGAGGCCGCCGTCGATCGCGCGGCCGCGGTCACGGCCGGCGGGTTGCCGCCCATCGAGTAGGCGTAGCCGGCTGCCATCGCCGCCGAATCGGCCACGTTCTGCTGGTCGCGGCGCTGGACGAACGTGGACCCGCCGTCGAGGACCAGCCCGGTCATCGCGACGATCGCGACCAGGGCCAGGGCGAAGATGACGAGGACCTGGCCGCGCTCGGAGCGGACTGACGACGGCTGGCGCATGACGATCTCCATCACGGGACCTGGACGTGGGCAGTGGACGAGAGCGTGGTCGGCGCGACCATCGACAGGATCGGCGTCAGGGCGCTGTAGCCGACCGTGACGGTCACCCGGACGTATTTGCCGCTGTCGCAGGCGCCACCCGGGGAGGTGTCGGTCACCGTGGCGTCGCTGACCTCCGTGCACGTGAACGAGATCGTGCTGGTCGGCGAGCCGAGACCCGGGATCAGGCGCTTCTGGGTCGCGATCGCCGCCGCCGTCTCCGTGCTGTTGCCGAGGGTGCACGGCGAGACCCTGCAGGGATGAACGGCGGTGACGCGCGCGATCTCGCGCGCGGCCTGGGTGACGCCGTTGCTCATGTAGATCCCGCGACCCAGGTCGATGATCCCCATGAGGATCACGAGGAACGGGATGAGGGCGAGCGAGAACTCGACGAGGGCCTGGCCGCGGCGGGTGTGACGGCCGCGAGCTCGCGCACGATCCGTGGGGCGACGTAGGACGGTCATCACTTCACCTGGATCTGGATGCCGCCGAAGGTCGTCGAACCCGCGCCGTTCGTGACCTGGAGGCTGATCGTGTAGTACCCGGACTTGTCGGGGTTCGCCACGTTGTAGGTGTGCGGACCGGGCACCTTGCCCAGCGACGTCGTGCCGTCACCCCACGTCCAGAACCAGCTCGTGATCCCGCAGGCCTGGGTCGTCGAGGTGTCGGTCACGGTCACGGTCTGCGGGGGCTGGTGCGAGTTCGATCCGGAGACGACGACCGTGAAGCCGGCGCTCGGCAGGATGCAGGTGTTGATGGTCGCGGTGGGGGTCGCGGTCGGCGCCGGCGTCGGCGTCGGCGTGGCGCCGACCGCGGTGGCGGTCGGGGTCGGGGTGGCGGTCGGAGTCGCCGTACCGGTCGGAGCCGGAGTGTTCTGTCCGCTGATCGGGAGGGTCTCGAGATTCGAGGTCGCGGACCCGGAGAACGTGACGTTCTGGTTGCCGCCGAAGAAGACCGCCATGAGCGGGGTCAGCAGGCGGAAATGACCCGTGACGTTGACGGTGACGGTGTTGCCGATCCCGGTCGCACAGCTGATCGGGCTGCAGACGACCGACACGTCGGACGACGCGATCGTGACCCCGCCGCTCGACTCGAGCTTGATCCGGCAGTAGATGACATTGGTCTTCCCGTCCACCGGGCAGGGCTGCGTCGAGTTGAAGTCGGCCGGCGTCTTGACCGCCTGGAACACGCCTTCGCGGGCTGCGTTGGCGACCGAGATCTGCGCCGCCGCGATGCGTCCGAGATCGAGGACGGCCGCGAAGAAGAGCATGAAAACCGGCAGGATGAGCGCAAGCTCGACGAGGCTCTGGCCGCGCGTCCGCGTTTCGATGTGGCGGCGGAGCGCAACTCCGGGGTGGCGCATGGACGAGAGCATTCGGGACCCCGATGCAGGGATTGGTCACCGAAGAGTCGGTGGAGTGCCTTGCACGATCCCTTGAATCGGTGCGCAAATGCATAGCCCGACGGGGCTTTCGAAGCCCGGCGATGGTCCTGCCCGAGCCCCGTCACGACGGCGCAGCCCTGCGCGCCCGGCCCGAACCTGCGGTCAAGTGGAACGCCGCGCCCCCGAACCGGGGCGCGGCGTGGTGAGTCGAGAGGTGCCTGCGAGAGACTATGGGCTACAGGGCGTTGCCGGTGAGGTACAGGCAGCGTCGAGGCGCAGGACACCAGGTCCCTGGGAACCGGCGCCCTCCTGGTTGAGGGTGGTTGATCCCGAGTAGGTGAGGGTCCAGGAAATGATCTGCCCAACCGTCCCGTTGCCATCCGAGCTTCCCGAGATGGCGACATTGTCGGTCGGCATGTACTGCACGCCCTCGATGTCGAGTTGTCCTCCACCGGCGATGTTGATCGTCTGATTCTGGTTGTCCATGCACCCGGCGGGCTCGACGAACGGGACACTGGTCGGCACGAAGCACTCCGAGGCACCGCCGACCCCAACCGTATCCCTTCGAACCAGCATCGACATCAGGATCGGTGGCGTTGGCGAAGCAGGGCCGCTGGTCTGAACTGGCTGCCCGATCCAATCGATCGCGGCTGTTGCCGCGAGGCCAGGGGTACCTCGCGGGAACTTGGTGCCTGCGTTCAGGGCAAGGGTGTCTGCCGCGTTGCCCTTGAAAATGCAGGAGGGGCAATTCCCTGAGCCTGCCTCGTTGAACATCAACGCGACGCCAGGCTGACCACCCTCATAGCCGCCGATCAATCGGCTCCCGTTGCCTCCGACGTCAAGGCCGCTTTGGAGGTAATAGGCACCCGGCATGAGCAGTCCGACGTCGCCTGTTCCAATGGTGATCTTCGCGCTCTTCGCGCCCGAACCGGACAGGTAGATGCCGGGCTTGAAGCAGTAGATGTGGTCGCGCGTGTATGAGGTGATGAACGTGTAACGAGTTGGATCCACCTTGGCCAACTCCGCCTCGCATGAGGAGCCCACCTCGTCGGCTCGTTCTACGCCGGGGATGGTCGCGTACTGGGACGTCCGGGCGTCGTCGTACGTCGGGGCACCCGTCATATCCGGATACCGATAGTTTGGATCCGGGATCAGGGTCGGGATTCTCTGGACGATCTGTGCCGGCGGGAACGGCGGACTGGTGTACCACTTCGGCGCGTTGTACGGATCGAAGTAATACATCCCGTACCCGGAGTCGATGTTCATGACCGCGCCAAGACCCGAGTAATCCATGTTCGAGTTGCTGCCCACATCGCCTGAGCGAACATTGACCACGGTGCCGTTCGAGTTCAGAACGATGTCGTTCACGTTGAAGGTGGAGCCCGAGGATTTGGGTGGACGAAGGGTCACCACCGCATATGACCGTGCGAATCCGAGACCGGCCACGGAGATGACCGCAACATTCCAGCTTGACTGACCGAGCACGCGCGCAAAGGTCAGTCCATAGGTTGCATTGCGAAGGCCGACCTGAACGGAACGCGCCGGGTCACAGCTCTGGCAGACGATCGGCGACAGCTGACCTGCGTAAGCGCCCGCCTTGATCGACACGTGGAATCCGGTGCCCGTCAGCACGCAACTGTCGGGGATGTCGATGTCGAAATTCGAGCAGCCGGCCGGCAGGGCGCCGGTGTACCCGAGCTGCGACGTGACGCTATTCATGGCGTGGATGCGCGCCGCCCTGCGCGTGGGGTCGTTGACGTTCCTCGACGCAGGAATCTGGAGGTCCTGGGCGCCCGCGAGGGACGCACCGTCGGCGATGGCTCGATACGCTCGGCGGGCCGAATAGGCACCGCTGACATCCACGGCGAGGGCTCCAAAAGCCATCAGGACGACGAGGAACAGGGCGAACAGGGGAAGGACCTGTCCGCGCACCCGGCGCATGTCCTTCACGGGGCCGGCTCCATCCGGAACTGCGCCGACGTCGTCAGGTTGCCGTTTCCGGGGATGAACGGAAAGAACACCGGTACCTGATGGTGGAGAGTGATCGTCACGAAGTAGGCCGTCTGATTGTTCACTGGTGGACACGGCCCCGTGCCGGTCCAGATCGCTTCCACGTTCGACGCGTCCCAGGCACTGCTGTTGCCAATCAGGGAGCTCTGTGAAGCGATGGACTTGGCTGTCCCCAGCACGTCGGTGGCCGCGGTCGAGCAGGCGGTCGTTTGAGTCGCGGCCCAGCGTCCGGTGTCGCGGGCGACCTGAGTCAGGGTGTTCTGGCCCCAGAAGATGATCCCGAACTGGATGATCCCACCGACGATCACCATCAGGACCGGGAACACGATCGCGAACTCAGCCAGGCTCTGGCCGCGCGAACGACGACGACGAGTGAGACGCATGGAACCCCCGGCAGGCGGTACGAAAGTCCTGTGGATGCTGCCCGATCCACCTTGCACGCCACCTTTCGGCCGGTGCGCGGCGGCATCATCGCGGGACCATCGGCTGGGCGTTCGCCCTGAACGGGCCATTGAGAATCGAGCGCCGACATTCCACATTTCGGCCATGAAGCGAATCGCCGCCGCCACCGCTTGGTTCTTCGCCGGATGGTTCGCCGGCTCCTTCATCGCATTCGCCGCCGATCTGCCGGGCGTGCTCGGGCCGATCGTGGCGATCGTCTCCGCCGCCATCGTGGCCCGGGACCCGCTCGGCTGGTTCTCGACTCGGTCGCCCATGGTGACCAGCCGGCTGATGGCCATCCGACCACCCGCCCAGAACCCCGCCTGACCCTGACCGAGGCGCACTCGGCACACACCGCCGGGGATGACATGAATGAAGGGCCGGCACCCGCGAGGGTGGCGGCCCTTCTGTTGCGGCCCGTGGGACGCGCAGCGCGACCGGCGGTCAGGCCTCTTCGGGCGGCTCACCCGGCAGGAAGACGCTGAACGACGCCCCGCGACCGGCGACCTGGGGCTCCAACACCAGGTCGCCGTCCATCGCCCGGCAGAGCTCGCGCGAGACGTACAGGCCCAGCCCGCTGCCGTCGTCGGCGGTCCGCTCGGCGCCGCGCTCGAACCGCCGGAACAGCCGCGATCGATCGATCTCCGCCACGCCCGGGCCGAGATCCGAGATCGTCAGGCGGAGCCGGCCCTGGTCGGGGACAGGCGCGATCTCGACGACGATCGGTGATCGCTCGCCGTACTTCAGGGCGTTGTCGAGGAGCGCCCACAGCACCTGGTCGAGCTGGTCGACGTCGGCGACCGCCAGCCAGCCGGCCGACCGGTCGTCGACCTTGAAGGCGACACCCTCGGCGGCCAGCGCCTCCCATGCCCGGCGAATCGGGTGGGCGAGCGCGACGACCTCGCCGCGGGGCTTGAGGGCGCCCGACTCGAGCCGGGTCACGGTCAGGAGCTGGCGGACCATCCGCGACAGGCGATCGGTCTGCTCGGCGATGATCCCGAGGCGTCGATCCGGGCGGTCGCGGACGAGCTGGTCGGCGTAGGCGCGGATGCTCGTGAGCGGCGTCTGCAGGTTGTGGCTGACCCCGCGCAGGAAGTCGTCCTTGGCGGCGTCGAGCTCGAGCAGCTGGCTGTTCTGGGCCTCGACCTGGGCAAACAGCTGGGCGTTCCGGATCGCGACCGCGACCTCGCTCGCGAACAGCTCCAGCAGGTCCTGGTCGGCACGCTCCCAGAGGCGGGTCGCCGGAAGGTGGCCGACGAGGAGCCCGATCTCCTCGCCCGCGAGGTGCAGGACGGCCCGGACCGGCAGGGACTCGCCGGGGATCCGCTCCTCGATCGGGATGTCGCGCGGGTCGACCATGAGGACGTAGGCGTCGATCATCCCGAACGCGGTCTGCGCGTCATGGG
>Ga0134124_10003986_pt1 | contig 11856 bp, 10 predicted proteins | sample KB304_FD_96880 | JGI IMG/M metagenome (GOLD analysis project Ga0134124, IMG submission 96880) | Terrestrial soil microbial communities without Nitrogen fertilizer from Kellogg Biological Station, Michigan, USA - KB3-0-4 | ecosystem: Environmental > Terrestrial > Soil > Unclassified ... | reverse complement strand
GCTCTTGCTCTTGCTTGCCTGCAGCGGCAAAGGCGAAGCTCCTGGCGGAGCTAGTGGCAGTGGCGGGCAAGTCGCGAGTGGTGGCGACGGCGCAATCACCGGCGGCACGAAGGGAGACGGCGGGAGCACGATGTCAGGGGGCACCGTGTCGACCGGCGGCACAGGGGGCCAGGGCGTGGCTGGGCAGGGATTGGTCGATTGCGATCTGCGCCGCGTCGAGTGTCGCATCGTGCAGCCCACCTGCGCGGAAAACCAAGTCCCGAGCGTGAATGGCGTCTGCTTCGGACCGTGCGTGCCGATCGAGTCGTGCGCCTGTTCGGCCGCGGACGACTGCCCGTTCAGTGACCGCTACACCTGCTGGCAGCGAACCCATTGCGGCCCGTACGTGCGGTAGAAGCGGGCCGCGCTCCGCCCTTGAATGCTCCGCGGCGGCGAGCAGACTCTCAACGACGACGAAGGTTCGAAAGCGCGCGCACGATAGTTTCTTCCACTTGCTCCTGCCCGATCGACACGAGGAACGCGACGTATTCCTCGAGCCGTGCGCGAACCGCCTGGCCCTGTTCGGAATCGTCCTCGACGAGTTCGGCATCGCGAGTGCTGACGTCGAAGTTGATGAAGCCTCGACAGCGCGCCGCACCGCACAGGCACGGATCGCGCTCAGGCTCGTTCTGCGTCACCCAGCCGTAGAAGATCGTGACTTCTTCGCCGGGTAGGATGGCTCGCGTGCATTGGATCCGGCCTTCGCGATCGGAATAGATGGCCGCGTTCGGATTGCAGCTATGGTTGCAGAGCCAGCCTCCGGGCACGCTGGTATCGGGAACGATCACGGTCCATTGCTCCGAGAGCAACGTCAGTTTGCTTTGGGCGGCCAGTGTGGCCTCGGGATCGTCGACGTCGAGCCGGCGCTGTTTGGGCGCGTAGGGGACGATCACATCACCCGGCTTGAAGCGGCGCTTGGCGAACACGCCGCGGCCAGCAATGCTGTGCTCGCGATACTCCACGGGCGCGAGGCTGAATTTGGGTTTGTGCGGTTTCGGCATCGTCCAGAGGCGCGGAGACGCTTCTGGCCGACTGCTACACGAACCTCCGCGAAAGTCACGCAAAACGAGCTACGCGACGAGCCGTGGGCGCAGGGTCCGCTAACCCAAACCCTTGCCTGAACTGTGCCTCGCTAGGAAGGCTTCCGCTATGCGCCCCCCGTCCCGATCTCTTGCGCCCGCGGGCTCGAGCGCGGCGCATGTCCGTCGAATTCGACGTAGCCTGCCGGTAGTTCGCGCAGCGATGCGCCCTGCTTCGCCCCCTCCACGGCGTGCGCCAGGAACATGTGCTGCATCAGCGCGGAGGTGAGCGAGCCGACTTGATGCGGGGTCATTCCCAAATCGAGGAAGGCGGCTGCGGTGGCGATGCCCATGTTCGGTTCGACGGCGCGCTGTTCGGCAACCGCCGCCGAGACCGCGTTCATCAAGCGCCAGAATCGCAGCTCTTGTCGCCCTCGCTGACGGATGCACCTGCGAAACGCCACCAATCGCTCGTCCTTTCCGCGAAACGGCGTACCGAAGCCCCAGGCGAACCCGTGTTCGCCGAGGTACCGCTGGACGATCGCGCGCACCGTCTCCGGCTCGTCGACGCGAGAGCCGATGACGGCATCGAACGCGAGCAGCATCTCGGCACTCTTGGCCATCGCCCAAGGACCGATACGCGCGTCTTCTTCCGAGAGTAGGCCCGCCGCAGCAGCCGGGAGCGTGGAACCGTAGGCGGCAATCAAGCGCGTCAGCTTCAGCGGCCAGATGCGTGGATCGGCGAGCGTGAGCGTGCTCGCAGCGTCGTCGACGATCGCGCACTCGTCGCTGGACAAACGCCGGCCCAAGACGGAGAGCACCGTGAGCCCGGTGAACGACTCATGGCCGGCAAGCTGCTCGAACACGCGGTGTCCGAAGTAGCGATGTTCGTCCCAGCCCCAGTGAGCGGTGCGCGTTTCGTGGGTCAGTTCCGGCAAGCTCATTGGGCCTCCGTGTAGGTAAAGCGTGGCAAATTGATGGGATAATTGCCGAAGTTGGTGGGGCGCTCGGCGAGCGCCTCCGCGATCCCGCTCGGTAGGCGCGCGAGCATGATCGCGGCTTCGAGTCGCTCGCGGACCGTGAAGCCGACGGCGAACAAAACCATCAGCAGCGCCGCGTCGCGTGATGGCCCCTCGGCGAGAGCGGGAATCGAGAGACCCGTGGGCTCGAGCGCCGCCGTCAAACGCTGGACCGCAGCGACATCGGCCTCGTCTCGGGCGCGAAAGCGCTCGGGCAAGGGACCGCGCGGCGAGAGCAGCCAGACCAGGAGCTCGCGGTGTTCGTCGAGCAGCGAGCTCGCATGCTCGGCCGCGCCGATCGCGGCCACGCCGAACATGCTCCGCGAAGGAGCGTCGCACAGACGCCCGACCACCGCCGCGTGAGTCGAGGCATGCGCCACGGAAACGGGCGCAAGGAACATCAGAGCTACGGAAAACGCGCGTGAAACTGGCGCTTTTGGCAGCTCACCCAGGAGCAGCAGAAACAACAGATCCGAGGCCTGATAGTGGCGAGCCAGATCGGCTTCCACGTCGTAGCCGTGCACCCGTGGGCGCTCGCCCGGCGTGATGACGCGCGCGGTCAGATGCGCTGGAAACGACGCGCCGCCCTCCAGCGGCCCAACGAGCGTTCCGGCGCTCACGAGTTCACCCCCGGAAAACCGGCAGCGCCGCCAAATGCCGGGGGCACCGTGCTCAAACCTTGCTTGCCCAAACTCTTGTTGCGTTGTCCGGCGGGCGCAATTTCGGTCGGATCGATGATCACGTCGATCACGAACGGGCCGAGTGAAGCGAGCCCCAACTGCAGCGCCGCGGCCACGTCTTGCTCACGGTCGACGCGAATGCCATCTGCGCCCATCCCGCGCGCGATGGCGACGAAATCGGCGCGTGGAAAGTCGGTCTCGAACGGTGTCCAGCCGACCGATTGCATGCCCTGTTCGATCATGCCGTAGCGCGCATCGTTCAGCACGATCCAAACCGCGCCGATGCCGTAGTTGGCGGCGGTGTTGAACTCGTTCAGCATCAGCATGGCGCCGTCACCCACGATTGCGAACGCTTTGTTGCCGCGCGCCAGCGCCGCGCCGAGCACACCGGCAGTCGCGTGGCCCATGGAGCCGAAGCCGGCGCTCACGCGATAGCGACCGGGCTCGGGGAAGTGCAGCTTTTGGCTGCCGAGCGAGAACGAATTGCCCGCTTCGGTCATCACGATGGCGTCGCTCTGCTCGATCACCTCGCGCTGGATTTGCTGCATCAAGTACGACGGTCGCACCGCGGCTTCCGCGCGTGCAACGAGCTGTGGCTCGCGGCTCGGGTGCGGCCCGAACGTTTTCCGCGGCTCTGACTGCTCCGGCCAAGCGCGCAACAAGTCACGCAAGAACGAGCCGATCTCGGTTTGGACGCCGATCGTCGGGACATCTGGATAGGCCGCGCCGAACACCTCTGCCTCGAGGTCGACATGGATGAAGCCGTCGACCGGCGCCAACTCGGGCAACCAAAACGAGGACATCTCGCCGAGGCGTGAGCCGAGCACGAGCGCACGGCGCGGCCGCGCGCGTTGCAAATACTCGGTGACTCGAGCGTGGCCGCCGAGCCCAGTCACTCCCAAGTAGAGCGGGTGTGCCTCGGGCATCACCCCTTTGGCGCGCGGCGTGCACATCACCGGCGCGCCGCTCAATTCTGCCAAGGTCTGCACCAGATCTCCGGCGGCGCGCGAGCCAAACCCAGCCCAGATCACGAACGGCTCCTTCACGAGCAGGTCCGCGCATTCGACGCTCACCAGACGGTCACAAGCACCGGGGCCGACCGTGTTCACGCGCGGCATCGACACTTCACGGCGCGCGGTCTGCACCGCGAGCGGCAGGCCGAGATGCGCGACGAAACCATGCGGACGGGCGAAGCCACTCACTAGCCGCGAGAGCGTCGTCTCGAGTTCGCTCGGGTCGTCGATCACGCCCGCATGGTGGAATAGGTTTCCACTGACGAACAGCGCGCTCAAAGAGGAGAACGCGCCGCCCGTCTCTTGAAAAGCGCCGCGACCTCGTTGCGCCGCCGGCGTGGTCCCCGAGATGAACAAAACCTTTGCGCCCTCCGCACGCGCGGCTGCCATGCCCGTGTAGAGGTTGCTCACTCCGGGGCCAGTCGTGGCAATCACGACCGTCGGACGGCCCGTCGCGAGTGACGACTCGATGGCCGCGAATGCCGCCCCGGCTTCGTGCCTGAAATGGAGCAGGCGGATTGGGCTTTCCGAGACCGCTTGGCAAAAAGGGGCGATGCCGCCGCCAAAGATGCCGAAGGCGTGCTGCACCCCGAGACCGACCAGTGCGTCGACCAATGCCTCGGAAACCGTCGGAGCCAAGGCTGGCTCCGCGGGCGACCAACTAGGCGACGACCCACCCTGGATCGGGACCACCATGCTGTGGCGGGGTGCGAGTCTCTTTTCGTTCCTCTGAGATCCTCGACCTGGGTATTCGTGCCCGAAGTCGCGCTCGAGCCGGGTTGCTTTCGACATTTTTTGGGTCCTATTCGCTAAGTCGGAAGCGCTGGCCCCATGTGGGAGCGCATCCGTGACCACACAGACGGACACACGTTGTTGCAGTTTAGCGGTCACTAAAAAAAATCGTTGCACTTTGGACGATTGCCTATGGCCAACTCGCGACACGTCCACGAACGCAGCAGCGGTACGCAAATTCTCCGCGCTCACAGTGGTGACGCAGAGGTGACCGCTACTCCGAAATCGGCGGCGACGCCGCGGGTGAGTCTCACCCTGTGACCGCACCCTGGGTGTGCGCGGGCGGCGCGCACACCCAGGGTGCGGTCGGGAGTGCATGCCCGCACCCTGGGTGCGGTCGGGAATGCAGTCAGATGTGACCCAGGGCGGGTGCCGTCAGGGCAGTTCGGGGGAACCGAAGCGCACGGTGAAGCGCGCGCCGTGCCCCGCTTCCGCGCTCGGCTCTACGTTGATTTCGCCGTGATGAGCGCGCGCGATGGCACGCACGATGGCCAGGCCGAGCCCGCTGCCCTCTTCGGCGGCTTCGCGCGAACCGCGGAAAAATGGCTCGAAAATGCGGGGCACGTCATCCGCCGGCACGCCGGGGCCTTGATCCTCCACGGACAGCTGGGCATGTCCATGGTTCTTCGCGCTCACCCGCACGACGCCTCCGCGCGGCGAATGCTTCACCGCGTTGTCGAGCAGGTTGACGACCAAGCGATGTAGATCGCGCTCGTTCCAGGTGTCGATGTGGGCGTCGCCTTCGAGTTCGACACGCACGCCGCGCGCCTCGAACGTACCCGCCAGCTGGGCGATCGCACCGCGGGCGACGTTCGCCAGGGACGCACTGCTGCGCGCCCCTACGGCGGGTGGCGCGCCGCTGCGGGCCAAGACCAGCAGATCTTCGGCCAAGACTCGCATGTGCTGAGTGGCTTCGAGTGCGCACTCGATGGCCTCCTTGTAGTCGGCGGCGCTGCGCTCTTTGCGCAGCGCGTTGGACAATTCCCCATAGGCGGCCGTCAGTGGCGAGCGCAGCTCGTGCGCCGCGTAGGACACGAACTTCTGCTGCGAAGCGACCAGCGCCGAAAGCTGCTCGATCATCGAATCAACGTCGCGCCCGAGCCGCGCGATGTCCTCGTGCGGTAGGCCGCCGCCGACCCGCGCGCTGAGATCCCCCGCGGCGACGCGCCGCGCGACCGCGGCGATCGCCTCGTGTTCTCGGGTCATGCGCGCCGCGATCCACCAGGTCATGAACACGATCCAAACCACGACGCCTGCGAAGGTGATGCTCATCACGCGCGCCAAGAGCGCTGCGTCCGAATCGAGCGGATCGCGCGACACACCGAAGAGCAGCGTCTCCCCTGGACGTCCAGGCACCGGCAACAGCACCGCCCGCACGTGGGTTTGGCCAATCGAGCGATCGAAGGGCATGGCCGAGTTCAGGTTCAGCGTCTTTAGCTCTGGCGCGCGCGAGCCGACCAAAGCAGAACGCGCGAGCACCTTGCCGTCGCTGTCGTACAAGACGGCGTATTTCCGCAGCGGCCCGATGTTCGTCGCTTTCAGATCCGGATCGTCGGGCAGCTCACGCGCGCCCTTGTTGCGCGCGATTTCGTCGGCCTCTTCACGGCTCTCGATACCGAGCACGAAATCGACCTCGTGCAGATGCTCGGCGCACACTCGCTCGTAAACGAAGCTGAAGCCCGCACCCAGTCCGATCAAACTCGTGAGCGACGCGGCGAGCACGAGCCGCTCACGGAATTTCACGGAGCGTCGCTCCGCAACCGGTAGCCGACGCCGCGCACGGTCTCCACCATCCAAGCGCGCGTGCCGAGTTTCTCGCGCAGCCGGCGCACTTGGACGTCCACCACGTTGGATCCCGGATCGAACGGCATTTGCCAAATGCGCGCCAGCAGCTCGGCTCGTGTCACCACCTCGTTCACGCGATTGGCCAAATGTAGGAGCAGGTCGAGCTCGCGTCCGGTGATCGCCACCTGGACTCCGTCGATTACCACGCAGCGCCGCTCCAAATCGATTTCCAGACCGCTCAAGTTGACGCGCCGCGCGCCCTGCGTGCGGCGAAGCAAGGCGTGGATACGCGCGACCAACTCCTCGACCTCGAACGGCTTGACCAAATAATCGTCGGCACCGGATTTCAGACCGAGCACGCGTTCACGCAATTCCCCCCGGGCGGTGAGCATCAGCACGGGCACGTTGGAACCGGTGCGTCTCAACTCGCGACACACCGCGAGACCGTCTTGACCGGGTAGCATCCAGTCGAGCAGCACCAAGTCGTACACGCCATTTCTGACTTGTCGCACGGCCTCGTCGCCGTCCGCGCAAGCGTCCGCGACCAGCCCCTCGTCCGTCAGTAGCCGGCGCAGGAAGCGAGCCACCTTGGGATTGTCCTCCACGACCAGAACTTTCAGCGTCTTGGGGGGAGTGTCACTGGCTACGAGCATGGTGTTCATGGGCAGACAACTCTGGTTTCGAAAGGGTTACGCATGGCAGACAGCACACTCAACAGGGCTGTTCCGGCCTTATTCCGCGTGCACTTGGCGAAAGGAGCCGAGCGCCCCAAATTCTCGGCATGAGTAATCGGGTCTTCGAGCAGTCGATCGTCATTCGTGAAGGGCACCTGGATACGTTTGGCCACGTCAACAATGCACGTTATCTGGAGATCTTCGAGCAAGCGCGCTGGGACTTGATCACCGAAAACGGCTTCGGTCTCGAATACGTCCAATCGTCCGGCACGGGACCGGTGATCTTAGAAATCAATTTACGTTTTTTACGCGAAATCAAAAATCGCCAGCAGATCCTGGTGCGCAGCTTCGTCGACGGCTACGAGGGCAAAATCGGTCGGATGACGCAGCTCTTGCTCGATGATGCCGGGCAGATCTGCTGTGAGGGGAAATTCGTGTTCGGCCTCTGGGACACTCGCAGCCGCAAGCTGATCGCCCCGACGCCCAGTTGGCGCGCGGCCGTGGGGCTAGAGTGAGCGTGGTGAGGCGCCGTGCCTCGGCGCTGGACGCAGTGCGACCGAGCCGCGCGCCATCGCCGCCCCGCGAAGCCGCAAATGTCGAAAATCGCGGGAATGGCTGGCTAAGGCCGCTCGGAACGATTGTTGCTCCAGGGGGAGGCATGCCTACCTGGTTCCCACACTATGCCGACGAGATCGAACGCACCACCCCGGTGCCGCGACCTCCGATCGAAGATCCGCCGCTGCCGCATCCGCCAGTCGAACCCACGCCGGATTCCCCCGAATTGCCAGGCGAAACCCCCGATCCGACGCCGATCGACTGAGCTCTCTTGCGAAGCTCGGTGACTCCGTAGCTCGACCACGGCTCGGCTGGGGCAGCGCACCCGCAAAAAGATTCGAACCCGCCGTTCGAATTCGGACTTCGAATTCGAAGAGGGGGCGCTCACGATCCAGCAGCGCACCTCGCACAGCTTCAGTGTTTCCGCGCATCACGCTCGACCGTGCGCGGCGCAGTAGTCACGGCGCCGCGCGGCCTAGCGGAACACGGCGAGACTAAAGTGCTTGCGCCAATCGCGCGCAAACCGTCTCTAGCACTTTGACTCGCGCGTAGTGCTTGTCCTCTGCCTCGACGAGCGTGAAGGGGGCATAGTCGGTGCTGTTGCGCGCAATCATTTCGGCGGCGGCCGCCTCGTATTGATTGGTCTTCTGGCGATTGCGATAATCCTCGGCAGTGATCTTGTGTTGCTTCCAGGGCTCCCGCTCGCGATCCTGGAAACGCCGTAGCTGTTCCTCGGGGCTGATTTGCAGCCAAAATTTGACGAGGATGATGCCGTCGCGCGTGAGCTCTTGCTCGAAGTCGTTGATTTCTTTGTACGCCCGTAGCCAGCTCTCCTCACTGGCGAAGCCTTCCACGCGCTCGACGAGCACGCGCCCGTACCAGCTGCGATCGTAGATCGTGATCCGGCCGCGACGCGGGAGTTGCCGAAAGAAGCGCCACAGGTAGTGGTGGGCGCGCTCTTCGTCCGTCGGCGCGGAGATGGGGATGATTCGGTACTGGCGCGCATCCAACGCCCAAACCAAGCGTCGAATCGCACCCCCTTTGCCCGCGGCGTCCGAACCCTCGAACAAGAAAATGGCGCTTCGGCTCCGCTTCCTCAGCTTGCGCGCGAGCTCTCCGAGCTCTCCCTGCAACTCGGCTATCCGCTTTTCGTAGGCCGGCTTTTCGAGCTTCAGCGACAAATCCAGGCGATCCAGCAGCGTGGTCGGATCGGCGATTGCCGGCTCGGCTTTGGGCGGCTCCGACACCTGGCGCGCCGCCAAGCGATGTTGAATTCGTTCCAGGACGGTCAGCCCCGCCGTCATGTTCCGGTAGCGATCGTCGGCTGATTCGATCACCGTCCAGGGTGCGTAGCCGGTGCTCGTGTCGCGCAGTGCACGCTCGGTGACCGAGACGAACTCGTCATACCGTTCGTGGTGCCGCCAGTTGCTCTTGGACACGAGCAAGCGAGTGCTGGTGGCACGTTCTTCGGCCTTCAGTCGCCGTCTTTGGTCCTTCTTGCTGACGTGGAACCAGAGCTTGATGAACAGCGCGCCGCCGTCGGCGAGCGTGCGCTCGAAGGCGTTGATGCGCGTGAGTGCTTGCTCGAATGCACGCGCTTTGCCTCCGTTCATCACGCGCTCCAGAATCGGTGGCGTGTACCACGAGCCTAGAAATAGGCCGATCTGCCCGGCCTTGGGCAAGGTCATCCAATAGCGCCAATACTCCGGGCGCGCGCGCTCGGCCTCGGTGGGGGCGTCGTACGCCTCCGTGGTCAGGTAACGCGCATCTAACCATTCGTTGAGCAAGTTGAGCGTCTCGGCCTTGCCCGCGCCATCCGCTCCGTTGATCAAGATGATGACGGGAATTTTCGCCTGTTCGACGGTGACCTGGGCCTTGAGTAGCGAGGTGCGCAGATCGCCAAGCGCGGCGTCATAGTCTTGCTTGCTGAGCGCGCGTCCCAGTTCGGCGGATTTCAACATTCCGACATTGAGAGCAAGCCTGGATGATTTGCGCAAGAGGCGATCGGCGCCGCTCAGCGCGACCGCTTGCGACGGCTATCGCTCTACTGCGGCACCGGTTGGCGAGAGCATTGGCCCGACATAGCGCGCGGCCGGGCGAATCAGACGGCCGGTGTGGCGTTGTTCCGCGATGTGCGCGAGCCAACCCGCACAGCGGCCGATCGCGAACGTCGCCGTGAACAGCTGGCGCGGGATCCCGACCGCTTCGAGCAACAGGGCGGTGTAAAATTCGACGTTCGCGCAGAGCGGGCGCTCGGGATGGCGCTCGCAGAGCAGCGCCAGCGCGGCCTGTTCGACGCGGCGCGCGTGCTCGAGCCTGGCGGCGACTGCCGAATTTTCGCCGTCTTCGCGGGCGAGCCGAACGAGCGCGCGTTCGAAGACGAGCGCGCGCGGATCGCGCACGCGATAAATGCGATGCCCCATGCCCATGATTCGGCGGCCGGCCGAGATTTCCCGTTCCAGCCAGTCGCGCGGGTCAGTGTAAGTCGTTGCGTCGAGCATGTCGAGGACTGGACCCGGGGCACCGCCGTGGAGCGGCCCTTTGAGCGCGCCGAGCCCGGCAACGATGCACGGCATCACGTCCGAGCCTGTCGAAGCGACCACGCGCGCCGCGAAGGTGGAGGCGTTCAACCCGTGATCCGAGACGGTCACCCAGTAAGCGTCGAGCGCGCGGGCGCGCGCCGGGCTCTCGGGCAGGCCGAGCATGCTCATGAAATCTCGTGCGGCAAGGTGCGCGGTGTCGGGCGCGATCGGCGCTTGGCCGGCGCGCAATCGCGCATGCGCTGCCACGTACACGGGAAGCGCGCCGAGCACACTCAGCGCGTCACTTCCGGCCGATCCCTGCGCAGTCGCCGCGAGCAACGAGTCCATCGCATCGGGCAGCGAGAGCGCCTGCACGAGCTGCGGGACGCGTGCGAACGCCGACGCGCGCGCCTGTGCCAGGTATTCGTGCAGCCGCGGCTGCGGTTCGGTACTCGCCAATTCCAACAAGCGCTCAGCCACCGTTTCGAAGTGGCCGGGCTCGTCGAACGCGAGCTCTTCCGCTCGACGCCCGGCAATCAAAAGCTCTCCCCGTTCGCCGTCGACGTGGCTGAGGCGGGTGTCGGCCACGACCACCCCCTCCAACCCCGAGGCCTTGGCCGATGGCCGCTCACCAATAGGTAATCCGTTGAGATTCATGACAAATCCTTCCTAGGCAGGCCGCCAGCCGCGGCCGCTCACAGGACTCAACCTGAGCCGAAGCAGCGATTTGATCAACGTTGATTCGACAATCAAGCTTCGTGCGCCAATGCTCCTTCCCCAAATGGCGGTTCGAGCAAGTGCTTGGTTGAACTCGCGAGAGGCGAGCGAGCGGCTAGGAGTCAAGCTGGCCACGCTGTATGCCTACGCCAGCCGCGGTCTGATCACGAGCTTGCCCGGCGAGCGACCGCACGCGCGCTTGTACGCGAAGGAGGACGTGGAACGCTTGCGCACGCGCCACGTCGCGCGTTCCGGTCACGGCCCCGTCGCGGCGAGCGCCCTGCGTTTCGGTGAGCCCGTGCTCGAGACTCGCATCTCGGACGTCGGTCCCGAGGGCCCACGCTACCGCGGTCACTCGGCGATCGAGCTCTGTCGTGGGGGAGTGAGTTTCGAACGCGTGGCAGAGTTACTTTGGACGAGTAGCTTGCCGGACACCGCCGGTCCTGCGGCTCGGCTGAGCTACGAGCCGGCGCGGCTTTGGCCGCTGTTTGCGGGGCGCGCTTCTTTGCCGAAAATGGCGTTCCTGCTGGCTGCGCTGGCGCTCACCGATCGCCATCGACAGGCGGCCAGTGACGAGGCGGAGTTCGCTCGAGCGCGGGCATTGTTTCATTGCTTGGCCCAAGCCAGCAGCGCGCGCGCACCGCGTCAGCCAGCCGCCAGTCGAGTTGCTGGTACGCTGCTCGCCGCGCTGCGCGTACCCCCAAAAAACAATCTCGTCGCTGCGGTCGATCGCGCACTCGTGTTGTGCGCGGAGCACGAACTCAATGCCTCGGCGTTCGCGGCGCGAGTCGCCGCCTCGGCGGGTGCTGATTTGTACGCTTGCTTGGGTGCCGCCGTGAACACCTTGAGTGGCAGTGCTCACGGCGGCATGTGTGATCGCGTGGAGGCGTTGATCGCGAGCGCCGGCTCACGAGCTCGGGCGTCGCGCACGGTGAACGAATGGCTCACGCGCGGCGAGACGCTGCCCGGATTCGGGCATCCGCTCTATCCGAAGGGCGATCCTCGTGCGACGGTGTTGCTCGAGCTGGCCGAAGCCCACGG
>Ga0134124_10003984_pt1 | contig 11857 bp, 6 predicted proteins | sample KB304_FD_96880 | JGI IMG/M metagenome (GOLD analysis project Ga0134124, IMG submission 96880) | Terrestrial soil microbial communities without Nitrogen fertilizer from Kellogg Biological Station, Michigan, USA - KB3-0-4 | ecosystem: Environmental > Terrestrial > Soil > Unclassified ... | reverse complement strand
GTGTTATGCAGCACCGCTGTTTCTCAAGTTTCCAACGTGAAAAGCCCGGGAGCACAAGCCGCAAACAGCAAGGGCAAGGATCTCTTTGAATCTTCCTGCGCTGTTTGTCATGGACTTGATGGCGGTGGCGGCGAACATGCGCCGAATATTGGCCGCACGTCCACCGCCAAATCTAAGTCAGATTCGGACCTTGCTCGCATTCTTCGAGATGGAATTCTCAACAAAGGTATGCCGCCATTCCGTAGTTTAGGAGATCCAAAGCTGCGATCTATTCTTTTGTATCTGCGTCTCCTGCAGGCAAAAAGTGACAGTCGAGCTGGCACCGGAAATCCTGTCCTAGGCAAACAACTATTTTTTGGCAAGGGACAATGTGCCGATTGCCACGCGATGCACGGTGAAGGGCGCTTCTTGTCTACGGATCTGAGCGACTTTGCGTACGATCACGATCCCAGCGACATCCGCATCGCCATTACTAGCCCCCGAGAACAACAGGTAATGCCGCATACATTGGTTCACGTCACAACCAATTCAGGCCAACAATTTTCCGGCGTTATTCGCAATGAAAGTAACTCTTCTCTGCAAATTCAGGACACGGAAGGACAGTTTTACCTGTTCATGAAGTCCGACCTGCGGTCTATGGAACGTTCTCCTGCACCGTCGATGCCGGGCGATTATCAGCAGAAGTTAAGCTCAAGTGAGATTGAGGATCTTGTGAGTTACATCGTTCACCAGTCGCCGAGTTCGGATACTGCAGTTTCGGAATCCGCTAGGCGCAAAAAGGAAAATCGAATGGAGTAGGCCGGCTTAGTTTGCCGTTTGTGAAAGGCTCAACCCAAGAGAACACACCGAATCATAGTTTAGCGTTGCACTTTAAATGGAGGCTTCTGATATGCCAGTCATGCCCGATTCCAGCCGGCGCAACTTCATCCGCTTAGCCGCTGCAGCACCGTTGCTTGGCCAAATTTTTGTAAAAAACGTATTCGCCAGCGCGGCCTCCGCAGTGGGTAAATCTCGCCATCAAAATGTCTACACCCGTCTCGGGGTGAAGACGGTCATTAATTGCCGGGGAACCTGGACTTACTTAAGCGGCTCGTTGGAATTCCCCGAAGTACAGGCGGCCCAACGAGAAGCCTCGGAACATTTTGTCAACATGTTTGAGTTACAACATGCAGCAAGCCGCCGGCTTGCAGAGTTAACAGGAGCTGAAGCCGGCATGGTGACTTCCGGTGCGGCGGGTGCGATGGCCTCGGCAACTGCGGCTTGCATGGCTGGCAGTGATTCCAAGCATATTTGGCAATTGCCAGACATCACTGGCCTCAAGCATGAGGTCATTATGATGGGAGGTCGAAGCGCGTTTGATAATGCTATTCGACTGACGGGAGCCAAACTTGTCCTTGCCGATAATCCAGACGAATTGGCCGCCGCCATCAGTGACAATACGGCGATGATTTACACCACGCATCTCGGCGAAGATCTGGAAAAAGAGAATGCTATAGCAAAGAAATTCAAGATCCCCATGTTGTTGGACGACGCTGCGGGAATTCCTCCAATCGACAACATTAAGCTCTACGCAAAGATGGGACTGGACATGTATGCATTCTCTGGTGGAAAGGGACTTCACGGGCCCCAATGCAGCGGTTTGCTGCTTGGCAGAAGGGACCTGATTGAGTCGGCGATGCTAAACACAAGCCCGTGGGAAGGCGCTGTGTGCCGTGCCATGAAAGTTGGCAAGGAAGAGATCATCGGGCTTCTCACGGCCGTCGAAACGTGGTTTAAAACCGATCTTAATGCACTCAACCGGGAATGGAATGCGCGCGTAGAACGGATCGCGACGTTAGTCAAAACGGTGCCGGGGATTGAAACCGACATCTCTATTCCAAAGGATGGCAATCGTTATCCGACGCTCCACATCTCTTGGGACCAGGAAAAATGGGGATATACCGTGAAGGACTGTGTACAGGCATTGCGTTCAGGCGATCCAGTCATCGAAGTAGCAGGCGCTGACAATCCCAGCATTGTTCCCGCAGTTCGTGAAGGAAATCCAAAACCCAAGCGGAAGGGATCGGCGTCAGGGTCGAGCAGGCTGGAACTTGTTTCATCCACCATTCAGCCGCACGAGGTTCTCATTGTGGGGCAGCGCCTTCGAAAGCTTCTAAGTGCCGCGCAGAAAGCAGCCCCCGCTGCTTGATTGAGAACCAAAGAAGGAGACTTTTCGCATGCGTCAATGCTTCTTAGGAATTGCTTTGCTGGTCGCGAGCACCGCCTATGGTCAGACGAGTCCGGCGGCAACCAAGTGTTCATCGGCGGTGGAAGGCGACGGTTATGTTTATATAGCAGGCGAAACTGGCAGTCGCGCGGACGGCACGACAGCCGACAATTTCTCCGAACAGGTGGCTCAGGCTCTTGAGAAGGTGAAGACAATTGTCGAAGCATCAAGCCTTACGATGGAGCACGTCGTCTATGTCCAGGTTTATCTCGAAGACATAAACAACTACTCATCGCTGCAAACAGTTTTTAAGAAATATTTTCCAACTGTGCCGCCTGCCGGAGCAGTGCTGGGAGTTGCGAAACTTCCTGGGTCAGCTTTCCAGATCAATGCTATTGCCGTTCGTAATCTGGATGGACGAAAAGCAGTTATCCCTCCGAATTACGAGTCGTATGAACTGTTTTCTCCAGGAATTTTGACGCACGACCGGTTGTTTGTTTCAGCTATGCAGGGAAGGGACGTCAAAAGCGGCAGGGTGATTGATGACCCGGCGGCTCAAACAGATCTCGCCCTAGATGGCCTGAATGCTGTTGCGGAAACAGCTGGAGTGACGATGAAACATTTTGTGTTCGTGAATCCGTATTTAACGAAAAAGATACCGTCGAAGGTCATGAATGAACGCTACGCCCGCCGCTTCGAATTTGGTAACACGCCGGCGCGAGCGACCATCCAGGTGAGCTCTTTGCCGTTGCAAGCGCAAATCGAATATACGGGCATCGCAGTGCGCGACATAAATCTTCGCCGCGCCGTCCGTCCGAAGAACATGCCACCGAGCCCCACGGCCAGTCCCTGTGTCTTTGCAGGTGAAACTTTGTATTGTTCTGCAAAAAGCGGATTCATCCCCGGTCCTCACGGTGGAGTGTTTGGCAACACCACGGCGGCGCAACTCCGGCAAACCATGCGCAATCAACTCGACAATCTGCAAGAAGCTGACATGGATTTCAGCCAGCTCGTGAGCACCACGGTCTACCTGGACGATCTTTCAGACAGCGGCGCATTCAACAAAGTCTATGCAGAATATTTCCAGGGTGCTTTGCCTGCGCAAACGTTGCTCCAGCAAATCGCGCCTGCGGACCGTACACCTGATGCGGACGGACATTATCCAGACTTCGAGCAGATGTCGCTTATTGCCGTAAAAAGTCCTAAAACGGCGATAGACAAATTTTGCAAATGAATAATCGAATGACACTTTGGCGCTTGAGAACGCTGTCGATTGTTTTTTTAATCGGGCTTTTTCGGCTCGACGTAAACGCGCAACAGGCGCCCGCTCCTACTTGTAAAGTTGAACCCGTAAATTACAAAGGCTGGGAAGCGCAGCAAGTTTCCAACCCGTGGGTAAAACTGATCTTTGTACCACAGAACGGCGGACGCCTCATGCAGGTTGTTTTTGATGAGCATCCGTTTTTGTTTGTGAACCCGACCTACGCGGGAAAATATTTTCCACCGTCGCACAACCAATGGTTTAACTACGGCGGCGACAAGTTGTGGGTGCTCCCGGAAGGGGATGACGACGAACAGCACTGGGTAGGGAACTCCGATGTGTTGGACGACAGTCCTTATGTTTTTCGTTTTATCTCACAGGGACCAGCGTGTGAAGTTTCTCTAACAGGCCCAGCGGATCCGCTCACAGGTTTGCAATTCACGCGTACGATCCACCTTGATGCAGACTCTCCTCGCATCCGTTTTCATGCGGTGTTTGCCAACGCGAGTGGACACCCAATTGAATGGTCGGTGCAGTCGGTAACGCAGTACGACACGGCCGATGCGAAGGACCCATTGCATCATAATAAGGAGCTTTGGGGATACAGCAGCGCAAATCCCGCGAGCGCTTATCTCAATCGCTATCACGTACGATTCGGACCTGCGGAAAATTCCGCTGCCAAAATTAGAGAAGACGGTATCTTCTCTTTACATTATGCCCCGCTGGCTGCCGAGCTGTGGCTGGATTCGAAAGATGGTTGGCTGGCTGTGGTCGACGGCGCTAGCCAATATGCCATGGTCGAGCGATTTCGCTACGACGACACTAAGCCGTATCCTGGAAAGGCTTCGGTTATTTTCTGGACGAATGGGCAGCAACTTCGGCAGGCGGCGGATGGCACGGTGACCTTCGGACGCCCAGATAAAGAACCGCCTCCTTTTTATATGGAGGCAGAGTTGAATTCTCCGATGGTGAAACTCTACCCCGGAGAGTCATATAGCTTTGATACGGAATGGTTTCCGACGCGTGGTGATAGCAGTTTTCAGAGTGTCAAGGATCCAGGAGTAATCCTGAAGCCTTTGCGCGCAATTGAAGGTGGTGATGGCGAGAAGATCGACATCACTGGAACTTTCGGGGTCTTCTTTCCCGGACAACTCGTCGCCTATTTTTACAGTTCTAGAGGATCCACGCTGGGGACTCAGCCTGTCGTGGCAGTGGACCCCAGAAAAGTCGTCTCCCTGCAAAGTTCGGTGGCATTCGGTGGACATCCTGGACGGATTTCACTTCACCTTATCGATACCAACGGTTTGGACCGGGGATCGCTCGGAGAAGTGTTGATAGAAGGTTCGAGCCGCAAGTAATGAAGATGAAGTCATGGGTAATCGCATTGGCGATTGGCAGCCTTTACGCAACCCTTCTGCCCGCACAAGAAAATATTGCCGCTAGTCCGAATGGAAAGAACTGGGCGTCCTACAACGGGGATTACTCTGGGCAAAGATACAGCAGCCTGAGCGGCATCAATACAAGCAATGTTTCACATCTACGGGCTGCCTGGATATTCCACGCTGAGAATACATCAAGATTGGAAGTTACACCGGTTGTTTACAACGGTGTGATGTACGTGACTGCATCCAACACTGTGTCAGCGTTGGATGCGCGCACGGGGCGTGAGCTGTGGAAGCATGAACGTGCAGTCAGTAGCGGTCTTATTGATGACGCGGCTGCGCATAAAAATCGCGGTGTAGGTCTCTGGAAAAACCGCGTGTATATGGAAACCGACAATGCGCACCTGCTATGTATGGATGCGCGCTCTGGCCGTGTGCTTTGGGACGTGACCTACGCGGATTCCACAAAAGGTTATGGCGCAACGGGCGCTCCGCTAGTGGTGAAGGATCAAGTCATTGTTGGTACTTCAGGCGGGGACAGTGGAGTGCGTGGCTTTCTTGCATCGTACGACGCCGAAACTGGTGCATTGCGATGGAAATTTTGGACGATACCGGGGCCTGGAGAGTTTAACTCCGCAAGCTGGCCTGGCGATGCTTATCTGCACGGCGGAGGCACGACATGGATGCCGGGCACTTACGATACTGAATCGAACACCCTTTATTGGACCACCAGCAATCCCGCTCCTGACTTCGCAGGAGAGACGCGTCCTGGGGACGATTTGTACACGGATTGCGTTTTAGCCTTAGATGCGGACACAGGAAAACTGAAATGGCATTTTCAATTTACCCCGCACGACCTGTACGACTATGACGCCAATGAAGCGCCAGTATTGATTGATGCCGATGTGCAAGGTGAACGGCGTAAGTTGCTGGTGCAGGCCAACCGTAACGGTTTTCTCTACATTCTTGATCGAACGAATGGGGAACTTTTAAAAGTTACGCAATTTCTAAAAGAGGTGACGTGGGCCAAGGGCATTAATGATGCTGGCCGCCCCATTCTTTCCGGACTCATCCCGACTGCGGAAGGCACACGCATCTGTCCTGGGATCGAAGGCGCCACCAATTGGCACTCTCCTTCTTATAGCCCCGAAACTCGCATGTTCTATTTTCTTGCCTTGGAAAATTGCAATATGTTTTTTTCAAAACCTTCGGAGTACAAGGAAGGGGCGACATACTATTCCACGGGTACGAAAAAAATCCAAACCGAACAACAACAAAAAATTCTTTTGGCGTACAGCATTCCTGCGGGAACGTTGACATGGCGCTATCCGCAAGCTGGGAAGGGAACTTCTTGGGGAGGCACATTGGCCACCGCTGGGGGTATTGTGTTTTTTGGAGACGACACCAATTCATTTGCAGCCGTTGATGCACGCACCGGCCGCCTGCTCTGGGATTTCAACACCGGCCAAACCATCCGCGCTTCTCCGATGAGCTATGAGGTGGACGGAGTCCAATACATTGCCATTGCCGCTGGAAGCGATGTTCTCTCTTTCTCTCTACCGCATTCCCTCCAGTAAGTGCATGAAGATTGTATTTACACCAACTGGATCCTTAGCGGTGGGACCGCCATCTCATCGCGCGCTACGTATTAATGCACTTATATTGTTTGTTTCGATTTGTATATTTGCACGACAATCTGCCGGTCAATTGTCCTTGCCGTCTTCCAGGGCACTCACGATTCATCATGTGTCCGCCAAAATTGTTGTTGATGGCAAACTCGATGAACTGGCTTGGCAAACGATTAACCCTGTAACTGACTTCACGCAAACCTCACCCGATCTCGGCGAACCCATCAGCGAGAAAACCGAAGTCCTGATTTTCTACGACGACGACAATCTGTATGTGGGTTTTCGCTGTTATGATTCGCAACCAAAGAAAATTATCAGCCGCCTGGGCCCGCATGATTCAAGCGGAAACTCAGACTCAGTCAGCGTGTTCATCGACCCTTTTCATGACAAGCGAACCGGTTACTACTTTTCCTTGAGCGCAGGCGCTGTTCAATTTGACGCCGTGAGCTCTGAGGACAATTCCAATTCTGAAGGCGAGCCCTTCGATCGCATCCACGACAGCACGTGGGACGGAATCTGGCGCAGTGCTGTGACGCTTGAAGAATGGGGATGGTCCGCGGAGTTGGTGATCCCATTTAAAGCGATTCGATTGCCAAAAGCGGCAGAGCAAGTTTGGGGGTTGAATCTGCGGCGTAGTATTCCGCGCAAACATGAAGTTGCCTATTGGAGCGCGGTTTCCCGCTTCGACGATACGATGCGCCCTTCCAAGTCCGGCATCATGAGTGGTTTGGATGACCTACATGTTGGGCATGCGCTGGAAATGATCCCATTTTTCTCAACGACTTATAGACGAGCCGCATGGCAGCCCGATTCCGACGAAACAAAATTCACCGGTGGCCTCGATCTGCGCTACGGCCTAGCAGCTAATCTTACGGCGAACCTCACCGTCAATCCGGATTTCGGGGAAACCGAAGCTGATAACTTCACCTCGCAGATATCTCGCTATGAGATTTTCTTCCCTGAAAAACGCAAGTTTTTCACTGAAGGCGCCAACTACTTCAGCACGCCGATGAATCTGTTTTTCTCACGAAGAATTGGCGCCGTGTTGCCCGATGGCGACTCTCAACGAGTACTCGAAGGCGGGAAGATCACAGGCAAAACAGATGGTTGGACATTGGGTGTACTGGAAGCGGTGACGCAAGCCAGAGATTTCCTCGACTCCTCGACCGGAGTGACGCGAACTGCTCCCGGCGCTTTCTTTGGAGTGGTGCGGGTAGGCCACAGCATTTTTCAGAAATCCGAAATTGGATTTATGTCGGTAAATCGTATGCAAAGTGCGAAGCCCACGTATGATGACGATGGCAATCTCACCTCGGGGAATGAAACCGCGCATGGCATCGATCTCCAAATTCTCAAAGGCGATCATATTTCCTGGGCATCGCAATTCATTGCCAACACAAATTCTCTTCATCCCGCTTTCGACGCGCAACATTTTGGGTGGACTTCCAACTTCGCGTACGTCTCGGAAGCTGTAACTTTTTCCACCGGTGCAAGGTTTCTCGGACGGAACGCCGACTTCGGCCAGATCGGCTACGAACCTGAAACTGACCGGTATGCAGAGGATATGAGCATTGAGTACAAGCCTTTCATTAATCGCTGGGGAATCCGCCAGCTTTTCGCCGGGCTTGGATATCAGGAATCGAATGGTACGGAAGGAGAGCTGGAGGATTCGGGTGCCATCGCCTATCTAAATTTTGTATTCAAGAATTTCTGGTCATTTGAAGTCGAGAACAATTACGACCGAGTACGCTTCAATGAGTTTTCTCCATGTAATTCCATGGCAACCTGTGATGCGCGGCCCGTTGCCGCACTCGATGCCACACGCGTATATCAAGTGCCCGGCTATCGAATGGCCTTCAACTCCAACTGGAACAAGCCATTAGTGCTGTCAGCCAATTACCGTGCGGGTAAACTGGTGCAGTTTGACGAGAACATTTATGGATCGCAGCAGCGTGCCAATGTTTCTGTCCACGTTCGGATGGGCAACCGTTTGCGCAGCGATTTCTCTGGGACCAAAGTACGCGAATCTCTTTATAACCATGCGCACTTTCAGGACCGCAATTACCTGACATCGCGGTGGATGTATCAATTCACGCCGAAATTACGCAGCCGCATCCTGGCCCAATACTCGGACGATCATCACGGCAATAATGTGGGCATCAGCGCTTTGGCTGCCTACGACTTCACATCGCGTAGCGCAGCGTATGTTGGGTACAACCGTCAGCAACGGTCTCCGCTTGATCCCAGTGATCTGGGCGATTCGATATTCGGTCAAGATTTCGTACTTGCTGTCTTTTTGAGCCTTTTTGCGAGATAGATGTTGTGACTACACTTCGCCGTGCCGGAGGGCAAATGGATCGACGCAAGTTTTTGAAGTCCGCTGCCGTCACAGGAGTGGCAGCTGGCTTATGCAAGGCCACCGCCAACGCTTCCATACCTGAACACAACTGGGACAAATACGATTGGGGCCCAGGGCCTGCTGTTCCCGACCGGCTTTATCAAGGCCCATTCCCGCAATATGGTCCGTCTGCGATTATTCCCGAGAGCGAAGTCTGGATGGTCACTTCGCCATCCAAGGACATCGTCAGCAATTACGGTATGGGTCTTATGGTCTATGCTTCCGACGACACCGGGCCACTCCACGTCCCTGGCCAAACGCCGGAACGCACTCTCGAAGATCTGATTAAGCTGCCCTTCGCGCAGAAGATCTATATTCGCCCCAATTGGCGTGATGTGCAGAGACAGTCGGGCCGCCTCGACTTTCCCGAGTGGTGGAAGATTACGTTCGATCTGGCCCGCCGGTACGACAAGCGCATCGGGTTCCGAGTCATGCTGGAGAATCCAGACTTCCCTGATCCGGGTATGCCGGATTTTCTTCTCAATAAGGTCCCGTATGTAAAGCTTAAAGGAGAGTGGAAAGGTGACGCCGCACAAATGCGCTATCGAAAAGATAATCGCGTGCCGCGTTACGATTATCCGGCGTATCAAGCTGCGTTCCGCGAATTGAATGGGCTGCTGGCCGCCGAACTCAACGGTCATCCGCAAGTCGAGTTCGTGGACACGATGATGTATGGTTTTTGGGGCGAAGGGCACACGTGGCCGTACGAGGGCAATCCTTTCCCAAACAACTTGGTGGCGGAACAGACATGGGCGTCCATGTTAGAGACACAACTCGAGCACTGGACGAAAGTCCCGCTGGCCACGAATACCCAGCCCGACTTCAGCAACGTCGGCAACTCCGATATGCTAGATCGTACGATGCGCAGCGGTAACTGGCTGCGTACTGACACGATCTTCATTGAGAACACGCAGATCGAGGCTTTGAGCCACCGTCCGCCTTGGGTCGCAACAATCTGCGAGGTTGGTTTCACGACTGGCGATCCGAAGGAACTACAGATCGACCAAGACGGAATTACATACAACGAGCAGATTATTTCCCACGCAGCTGATGTGGGCGTTAACTATCTATCGCTTTGGAGTTGGCATAGTCAGTCCGCCGGCAACATCTTGAGCTACTACGACAAGTTTCCGGGACCCATCGACGAAATGGCCCGCCAGATTGGCTATCGCGTCCGTCCGTCGTTTATCTGGACATTCAAGCGGGATGGAGCCCCCGGTCTGGTGATCGGACTGGCAAACGATGGAATTGCACCGGTGCCGGGAGTGCTTCGCCTGACCGTCTACAGCGAAGACAATAAGGTCCATGTTTCTGGTTGCGTCGATCCCGGGTATCCGAAGCCGACAGGCGTTCATCAAGCCATGCTGATTTTACCGGCAGGTACGCAATGGGAGGGGCTGCGGCTGAAAGCCGAACTCGAGGTCAAAGGCGTGCGTTACTCAGTGCGTTGGGCGTGCCGCCAGAAGGTTAATGCAGATGGCTCTTTGACATTGCGTCACAATTACAATCCGGAGCAGCCACTGGTGTAGCACTGGCTGCTGCTCAACTAGACAAGTTTCGACTCGCGAATCGCATCTCCTGCACCGCTAAGGTTGGCAAGACGCATCTCAGAATACTTGCGGGACAAAATTACACCAGGTGCACCCGCAGTTAAGGCTGCCTTGACGGTGTCTTTCACACTTTGCCGTGTTCGTTTGCTATTGGGAGCCTCGGTCGGAATGTCCACATCAATGCCGGGCCATATCTGAGTTTTTGTACCAGCGACGCCCGCTAATGCACGCTTAGTCTCCTGAGATACATAATCGGGCGACAGACCGGTGTAAGGAATTTGGTCGTAACTGCGCTCTTTGTATCCCATTACTTCGTAGGTGAACTCCGTCAGCTGTTGTTTCGTGAGATCGCCATAAAGCGTCGAGCCGATATTGTCCACGTACAACGCCATTCGCTCGCCGCCGCAGTTGTTGTACATCACTACCTTGATGAAATCGGAATACTTCGAGAGTTCTTGCCAGTCTTGCTCGGCGCGATAAATCGGATTGAAGGAAGTATTATGCCAGATGTGCCAGCCCACAGGGATCGTCGGCTTGGCTGTCTTGACCGTTTTGTAGAGTGCCGCGTAGGTTTCACGCAGGCTGTCGGTGAACATCATTTCCCATGCGGCGAGTTCAGGATACCGCAACAGGATCCGCCAGAATTGCACATAGTAGCCATCGGTGGGGCGCTTGCCGCTACGCGCCGAACGAACGAATTTTTCCAGCTCCAGAAATCCTTGCTTTGCGCGATCAGAATTAATTCCGCGCTCCTTCGCTTTTTTCAAGCAAAACCCGCAAAAGCAGGTCACGTTACCCGGATCGATTGGTGGAGTGTCGTGCGTTGCGCCTAGGCTGTCTGAAAGCGCACCTTGCCGCTCAGATCCCCACATGATTCCGTCGACATCGTAGGAGCGGGCAAAGTCCTCCACCAAGCCGGTAAAAAAATTCAGATAGTTCGGGTTATTGACGCACAGCGTCTCCATATTCCGCCCGTACAGGTCTTTCTCTTGGACCTTCTCGATGTTCGGCAGGTCCGTGCGGAACACGTCTTCCATCCAGCAGATTGTTTTCAATCCGCGTTTTTTCGCCTCCGGTAGAACTTCAGCTAGGATGTCCAGATTGCCGTGGTCGGGCGCGTGAGCAGGTTGGATGACTGTGTTCTTGTAATACTGGGGATGCGGGGTGGCAAAGTTGCCACCGTGATAGTTGAGATCGTATTCCTGCTTGCCGTGATCGGGCAGATCATACCCCGGAATCTGTCGTCCCGCGATGCCGCGGCCGTAGGTGAATACCGCAAGAAACAGCGTATTGACGCAGGCGCGTTCCTGAAGCACATCGAGAACCTTCTCGGTACCTTCATCCACAAATGAAATTGCTCCCACCTGGATGCCGATCATTTTTGAGGAAAGGGGAGAAGTCGCAGCTTGTCCCAGAGGCGGCATTGCCAAAG